>Ga0164243_10014866_pt1 | contig 10804 bp, 8 predicted proteins | sample OricompcompostOP_FD_108781 | JGI IMG/M metagenome (GOLD analysis project Ga0164243, IMG submission 108781) | Organic Plus compost microbial communities from Emeryville, California, USA - Original compost - Organic plus compost (OP) | ecosystem: Engineered > Solid waste > Mixed feedstock >...
GCCATGAGCGAAGACGAGACCGTACGGCTCACCGCCTGGGTGCGGGGCCGGGTGCAGGGCGTGGGATTCCGCTGGTGGACCCGGTCGCGGGCGCTGGAGCTGGGTTTGGTCGGGTCCGCGTCAAACCTCTCCGATGGCCGGGTCGAGGTCGTGGCCGAAGGGTCAAAAAAGTCATGCGAGAAGTTGCTGGAACTGCTTCGTAGTGGCGCCACACCCGGCCGAGTCGACACGGTTGTCGAACGTTGGAGCGAACCGCGCGGCGGTTTGGGGGGGTTTGTGGAAAAGTGAGAGCTTTACCTTACGGCCCGTAATAGGGTATATTTAAACGTCGGGAGTCACCGGTGCATCTCGGGGAGTGTTCAACTTGACCGCCTCCACTGCCGGTGCGACTCTTGATAGGAACCACGCGCACCCCTCCCGCGGCTCGAAGTGCGCGAACCAGTCTGGTCACTCAGCGTGGAGGACCCTTAACCATGGCGAAGGCTCTACTCGGCCACGTCGGCGGTCCTGACCCTCGAATGGTCTCGGAAATGCGCCGTCTCCAGCAGCGAATCCGGGACTTGGAGGCTGAGCTCATGAGGCTCCAGGCGCAGAACGATGCTCTTGCGGCACAGTCGCACGACGAGTCGTTCAACCGTCTGCAGGATCGCGAGCCGGCCCTCACCTGAGAGGTCGGGAAACCACTACCGTGCCAGGGACGCCTCGCAAAAGGCGTCCCTTGTCATGTCATATCTTCACTATCACGGCGGCTCCGTGGTGAGCGCGCCGTTACCCCTATTTTAGGGGTATAAACCCCCATCGTCCTTTTTGGTGGCAATCATATCGATTGGCCGCTGACCTGTGGCGGATGGCCCACGCACTGTCGGTGCCTGGTTGTAGTCTTCCGGCAGCAGCCGACCGGCGGACCCAGGGGACGGACAGGGGGGAGGGCCACCGCTTGTACCTGAAAACCCTCACGCTGCGCGGCTTCAAATCCTTCGCCTCCGCCACCACGCTGCGTTTCGAGCCCGGCATCACCTGTGTGGTCGGCCCCAACGGCTCCGGCAAGTCGAACGTGGTGGACGCGCTCGCCTGGGTGATGGGCGAGCACAGCGCCAAATCCCTGCGCGGCGGCAAGATGGAGGACGTGATCTTCGCCGGCACGGCGAGCCGCCCCCCGCTCGGCCGCGCCGAGGTCACGCTCACCATCGACAACTCCGACGGCGCGCTGCCGATCGACTACACCGAGGTCACGATCAGCCGGCTGATGTTCCGGTCCGGCCAGAGCGAGTACGCGATCAACGGCGACACCTGCCGCCTGCTCGACATCCAGGAGCTGCTGTCGGACTCCGGCATCGGCCGCGAGATGCACGTGATCGTCGGCCAGGGCCAGCTCGACGCGGTGCTGCACGCGGGCCCGGAGGAGCGCCGGGCGTTCATCGAGGAGGCCGCGGGCGTCCTGAAGCACCGCAAGCGCAAGGAGAAGGCGCTGCGCAAGCTCGACGCGATGCAGGCGAACCTCACCCGGGTGCAGGACCTCGCCACCGAGCTGCGCCGCCAGCTCAAGCCGCTCGGCCGGCAGGCCGAGATCGCCCGCAAGGCCGCGGTGATCCAGGCCGACCTGCGCGACGCCCGGCTGCGCCTGCTCGCCGACGACGTGGTGACGCTGCGCGAGACGCTCGCCCGGGAGGCCGCCGACGAGGCCGCGATCCTCGCCCGCCGCGCCGAGGTGGAGGCGGCCCTGGAGCACGCCCAGCGGCGCGAGGCCGAGCTGGACGCGGCCGCGGCGGAGGCGCAGCCCCGCCTGACGGCCGCCGCGGAGACCTTCTACGCCCTGTCCGGCCTGCGCGAGCGGCTGCGCGGCCTGGAGGGGCTCGCCGCCGAGCGGCACCGGCACGCCGCCGACGCCGCCGCGATCGAGCGCCGGGGGCGGGACCCGGAGGACTACGAGCGCGAGGCCGAGCAGGTGCGCGAGACCGAGCGCGTGCTCACCGCCGAGCTGGAGCAGGCCCAGGAGATCCTGGACGAGGCCGTGGCGCGGCGCGAGGAGGCCGAGCGGGAGCTCGCCGACGAGGAGCGGCGGCTGGCCGAGCGGGCCCGCGCCGCCGCCGACCGCCGGGAGCGGCTGGCCCGCCTGCGCGGCGAGGTCGCGTCCGCGCGCTCCCGGGCCGAGGCCGCCGGGCAGGAGATCGGCCGGCTGACCGCCGCGCTGGAGGACGCGCGGCGGCGCGCCGAGGCGGCGCAGGCCGAGCACGACGCGGCCGAGCGCGCGGAGCCGGACGCCGACCCGGAGCTGGCCGAGGAGCTGGCGATGGCGCAGGAGGGCGTCGAGGCGGCCCGCGAGGCGGTGGAGGAGGCGAAGGCGCGCGCCGAGGAGGCGAAGGCCGGTCTGGCGGGCCCGCGCGGCGCGCTCGCCGCGGCGGAGTCCCGGGTGAGCGCGGCGCGCAAGGCCGACCAGGAGGCGCAGCAGGCCGTCGCCGCGCTCCAGGCCCGGCGCGAGGCCCTGGAGCTGGGCCTGGCCAAGGGGGCCGACGGCGCGGGCGCGCTGCTCGCCGCCGCGTCCGCCGGGAGCCTGACCGGCGTGCTCGGGCCGTTCGCGGCGCTGCTGAGCGTGCGGCAGGGGGCCGAGGCGGCGATCGCGGCCGTGCTCGCGGACGCGGCCGAGGCGGTGGCGGTGGAGTCGCTGCCGGCGGCCGTGGCCGCGCTCGAACTGCTGCGCCGCGACGACGCGGGCCGGGCCGGGCTCGTCATCGCCGGCGCGCCGGTCGCCGTGCGGTCCGGCACGCCCGCGCCCGGCGACGGGGAGTGGGCGGCCGACCTGGTGACCGTGCCCGAGGAGCTGCGGGGCGCGGTGGCCGCGCTGCTCGGCGGCGTGGTCGTGGTGAAGGACCTGGACGCGGCCCGCCGGGTGGTCGCCGAGCGGCCGGAGCTGCGGGCGGTGACCTGGGAGGGCGACCTGCTCGGCGCCCGGTTCGCGCGGGGCGGCGAGGGCGGCGGCGACTCGGTGCTGCGGGTGCGGTCCGCGCTGGACGCGGCGATCGCCGACCTCGCGGAGGCCCGCCGTACCGCCGAGGAGACGGCCGGGGACCTGGCCGCGGCGCTCGCCGCGGCCGACGAGGCGCGGGAGGCGGTGGAGGAGGCCCAGGCGCGGCTGAGCGACGCCCAAGCGGGGGTGACCGCGGCGCAGAACGGCGTGAGCGCGGCCCAGTCGGTGCTCGAACGGCTGCGGGACCGGCAGCGCGAGGCCGACCAGCGGGCCGCGGCGAGCGCCCGGCGGCTCGCCCGGCTCGGGGCGGCGGCGAAGGCCGCCCGGGACGAGTGCGAGCGGCTCGCCGCCGCGATCGCCGCCGCCGAGGAGGCGCGGGAGCGCGACCTCGCCGGGGTGGAGGAGCTGGCCGAACGGCTCGCCGCCGCGGAGACCGCCGACGAGCTGGAGGGCGAGCCGACCACCGAGCTGCGCGACGAGCTAGCCGCGACCTGTTCGGTGGCCCGGCAGACGGAGATGAACGCCCGCCTCGCCGTGCGCACCGCCGAGGAGCGGGTGGCGGGCATCGCGGGCCGCGCCGACGCGCTGCTTGAGGCGGCGCGGCGCGAGCGGGAGGAACGCGCCAAGGCGGCCGAGCGGCGCGAGCGCCGCCGCGAGCAGGCCGCGGTGGCGGCGGCGGTCGCCGCCGGGGCGCGCCGGGCGCTGCGCCTGATCGAGCACTCGCTGACCGCGGCCGCGCGGGAACGGGACGAGGCCGAGCGGGCGCGCGGCGAGATCGACGCCGAGCTCAAGGCGGTGCGCGGCCAGGTGCGCGAGCTCTCCACCGAGCTGGACAAGCTGGTCAACCGGGTGCACGGCAACGAGGTCGCGCGCACCGAGCAGCGGCTGCGCCTGGAGCAGTTGATCGAGCGGGCGATGGAGGAGTTCGGCATCGAGGTCGACGCGCTGATCGCCGAGTACGGCCCGGCCCAGCCGGTGCCGCTCGCCGACGGCGGCACGGTGCCGTACGTGCGGGAGGAGCAGGAGAAGCGGGCCCGCATCGCCGAGCGGCAGATGGCCCAGCTCGGCAAGGTGAACCCGCTGGCCCTGGAGGAGTACGCGGCGCTGGAGGAGCGGCACGCCTTCCTCACCTCGCAGCTGGAGGACCTGAAGAAGACCCGGCGGGACCTGCTCACCGTGGTCAAGGAGGTCGACGACCGGGTCGAGCAGGTGTTCACCGCGGCGTACGAGGACGTCGCCCGCGAGTTCGAGACGATCTTCAGCAGGGTGTTCCCCGGCGGGGAGGGCCGGCTGCAGCTCACCGACCCCTCGGACATGCTCACCACGGGCGTGGAGGTCGAGGCCCGCCCGCCGGGCAAGAAGGTGAAGCGGCTGTCGCTGCTGTCCGGCGGCGAGCGCTCGCTCACCGCGGTCGCCTTCCTGATCTCGATCTTCAAGGCGCGGCCGTCGCCGTTCTACGTGATGGACGAGGTGGAGGCGGCGCTCGACGACACCAACACCCAGCGGCTGCTGACCCTGTTCGAGGAGCTGCGGCAGAGCTCCCAGCTCATCGTGATCACGCACCAGAAGCGCACGATGGAGATCGCCGACGCGCTGTACGGCGTGTCCATGCGCGGCGACGGCGTCACCCAGGTGGTGAGCCAGCGGCTGCGTGAGAACACGCCCGCCTGACCGGTCCCTGGTCGGCCCCTGACCTGCGGGAACCCGCCCGGGTCTGCAGCACGCCCGGCCGTCTGGGAAACTGACGTCTTGTGAGCGATTACCTCGCCATCATCGTGGCCGTGGTCGTCATCGCCCTCGCGGCGGTCGGCGGCCTGTTCCTGCAGTTCCGTGCCAGGGGCCGGGGCGGCGCGCCGACGCTGCCGCCGCCCGAGGCTCCGCCTGTCCTGAAGGAGCCGGAGGCGCCGCCCCGGGCCGCCGCGCCCGAGGAGGAGGGGGGCGCGACCACCACCCTGCCGCCGCCGGTGGCGCGGCCGGTCGAGGTCGTGCCGGTGCCTCCGCCGCTGGAGGTGCCGCCGCCGTCCGCCGGTCGCATGGTGCGGCTGCGGGCGCGGCTCGCCCGTTCGCAGAACGCGCTGGGCCGGGGCCTGCTGGAGCTGCTGTCCCGGGACCGCCTCGACGACGACGTGTGGGACGAGATCGAGGAGACTCTGATCACGGCCGACGTGGGGGTGGGGCCGACCCGGGTGATGGTCGACGAGCTGCGCACCAAGGTCAAGGTGCTGGGCAGCCGCACGCCCGAGGAGGTCCGCGGCCTGCTGCGCGAGCAGCTGCTCACCCAGGTGGGCGCCGACATGGACCGCACGCTGCACGTCACCGCGCCCGGCGAACGGCCGGCGGTGGTGCTCGTGGTCGGCGTGAACGGCACCGGCAAGACGACCACGACCGGCAAGCTCGCCCGGGCGCTGATCGGCGACGGCCGCAAGGTGGTGCTCGGCGCGGCCGACACGTTCCGCGCCGCCGCCGCCGACCAGCTGCAGACCTGGGGCGAGCGGGTCGGCGCCGAGGTGGTGCGCAAGGACGAGGGCGCGGACCCGGCGAGCGTGGCGTTCGACGCGGTCGCCCGCGGCATCGAGGACAAGGCCGACGTGGTGATCGTGGACACCGCGGGCCGCCTGCACACCAAGACCGGCCTCATGGACGAGCTCGGCAAGGTGAAGCGGGTGATCGAGAAGAAGGCCCCGGTGGACGAGGTGCTGCTCGTGCTCGACGCCACCACCGGCCAGAACGGCATGCGCCAGGCGCAGGTGTTCGCCGAGGTGGTGAACATCACCGGCATCGCGCTGACCAAGCTCGACGGCACCGCCAAGGGCGGCATCGTGATCAGCGTCCAGCGCGAGCTGGGCGTGCCGGTGAAGCTGGTCGGCCTGGGCGAGGGCCCGGACGACCTCGCGCCGTTCGACCCGGAGGTCTTCGTCGACGCCATCCTGGGGGATCAGCAGGACGCGTAGCCGTCACCGCGATCGTCGCGCCGCCGCCCCGCACCGGAGGGGCGGCGGCGTCGTGCATATAGGGACGATCTGTGATGCTCGCCACAATTTACACTGAGTTGAGTGTGAAGTGTTATATTAATGAGACTTGTCGGGCTGCGACGTGTATTTGGCGTTGCCTCCGGCCTTCTTCCTCGTCTCGTCCAGTGATCCCCAGCGGCAGTCCCTAACGGAGTTCTTACCGGCGTACTGCGAACCTGGGCGTAGGCAAGGGTGGATGACAGAGTGATGCCGGCGGGGGCGTGCGCGTCTACGTGTACGAAGGTGCCGGTCGGGTAGTGGGGGATTCGGTTCGTAGGGGGATGATCATGATCTCGATGACGGAAGAGCAGCGGCAGGCCTGGTTCGAGCGCGACGTCGTGCCCGTGACGGGGCAGCTCTACGCATCCGCCATGAGGCTCACCCGGAACACGGCCGACGCCGAGGACCTGGTCCAGGAGACGGTCACCAAGGCGTTCACCTCCTACCACCAGTTCCGCGAAGGCACCAACCTCAAGGCGTGGCTGCACCGGATCCTCACCAACAACTTCATCAACGAGTACCGCAAGAAGCAGCGCTCGCCGAAGTTGTCGGCCGCCGAGGACATCGAGGACTGGCAGCTCGCCGCCGCGGAGTCGCACATGTCCAGCGGCCTCAAGTCCGCCGAGACCGAGGCCCTGGAACACCTGCCCGACTCGGCCGTGATGGACGCCCTGCGCGCCCTCCCCGAGGAGTTCCGCCTCGCGGTCTACCTCGCCGACGTCGAGGGCTACCCGTACAAGGAGATCGCCGAGCGCATGGGCACGCCCATCGGCACGGTCATGTCCCGCCTGCACCGCGGCCGCCGCCAGCTCCGCGGCATGCTGCAGGACTACGCCCGCGAGCACGGCGCCCTCCGCGGCGCCCCGGAGCGCGAACTCGCCGCGTAGCCCGGCCGGGCCGGGCGGCGTTCGCCCCGGCGAGCGCGGTCAGGTGATCCGCATGTGCAGGCGGATCCTGGTCGTTCCGCGTGTGCTGCGGATCTCCATGAGGTCGCAGGTCTGGCGGGTGAGCCAGAGGCCGTAGCCGCGCGGGGAGCCCTCCGGCGGGGGGAGGTGGCCGGGGAACGGGTCGGTGATGCCGCCGCCGGTGTCGCAGATCTCGCAGATGATCTCGCCGTCGGCCTCCCAGATCGAGGCGCGGCCCCGGCCGCCGCCGTGTTCGACGGCGTTGGCGGAGAGTTCGGCGACGCACAGGATGAGGGCGGCGACGCGGTCGCGGGGCATGCCGGCGCGGCGGGCGCGGGCGGCGACGAAGTCGCGCAGGCGTTTCAGGGTGGGCAGGCCGAAGGCGATCGTCTCGCTCCACACCGGGGGGTCGTCGAAGGGCTTGTCGTCGCCTTCGAGGCGCATCGACTCGGGCGGCACGTAGCCGTCGTTGGGGCGGGGCCCGCCGGGGCCGGGGGCGAGCGTGTACGGGTGGGTGCGGTACATGGCGGCCAGGACGCTGTGCGGCGTGGCGCGGCGGTCGTACAGGCACAGCGCGGTGCCGTCGACGGAGGCGAGCATGCGGTTGCAGATCGATTCGCGGCGGATCCACTCGCGGGTCTGGCGCGCGTCGCGGTCCAGCCAGTTCTGCTCGCCGATGAGCAGGACGCGGCGGCCGCGCAGGTTCCTCGTGTAGTCGAGCAGGGCGTGCAGCGACCGGGCGGGGTGCTCGTACCAGCGCTCGGAGGGGGCGGTGTCGATCGCGCCGGCGTCGTCGCCGAGGCCCTCGCGCAGCCGGTCCAGGCGGCCCGGGCCGACGATGACCAGCACGTGCTCGCCGGAGGCGAGCGCGGCGCGCACCCGGGGGAGCACCAGCGCGAGGAACTCGTGTTCGGATCCGTACGGCGCCGCGACGTGTGTGAACGGGTCGGGCGCCGGGTCGGGATGCACGGGCACGACCGTAACAAGCGCTCAAGAGCATGACAATGCGCGTCGGCCCTATGACGGTCCGGCTGTCAGCCGCGTCCTCAGGCGGCTCTCAGGATGCCGCGATGAGCGCCACCGCGCCGAGCGCGACGGTCACCCCGGCGATCTGCACCGCGTTGAGGCGTTCGCCGAGGACGTGCCGGGCGAGCACCAGCGTGCTCGCCGGGTAGAGGGAGACGATCACGGCGACCAGGCTGAGCATGCCCCGCTGCACGGCGAGCAGGTACAGCACGTTGGCCGCCATGTCGAGCACGCCCGCGAGCAGGATCGTGCCGAGCGAGCCGCTGCCGGGCCGCAGGCCGCGCCCGGTCAGCAGGGCGAGGGCGGCGACCAGGGCGATCGAGGCGAACCGGGCGCCGAGCAGCGGCCACAGGCCGGAGTCCTCGGGGGCGTGGCTGAGCAGGATGAAGAAGCCGCCGAAGCCGGCGCCGGAGACGAGCGAGGCGATCAGCGGGCCGACGCCGCGCCCGGCGGGCGTGGCCGAGGGCGCGCGGCTGACCAGCAGCACGGCGACGATGGCGAGGGCGATGCCGGTGAGCGCCATGAGCTCGGGGCGTTCGCCGGCGGCGAGGCCGTACAGGACCGGCAGGCCGGCCGAGACGGTGGCGGTGACGGGGGCGACGACCGACATGGTGCCGGTGGCGAGCGCCCGGTAGAAGAAGATCAGCCCGCCGCCGCCGGCGAGGCCGGCGAGCATGCCCCACAGCAGCGCCCCCGGGCTGCTCCGGCCGGGCAGCAGCGGCATCAGCGCCACGATGAACGCCAGCCCCGCCACCTGCGAGAGCACGACGACGGCGTATACCTGGGAGCGTCTGGTGGCGAGCCCGCCGAAGAAGTCCGCCGCGCCGTACACCACCGCGCAGGTGGTCGCCAGGACGATCGCCGTCACTTTCCCCTCCAGTGCAACAGATTGAACCGGGAAGTACACTATCCGATGGTGCAACACACTGGAAAACGGTTTTAATAGACTGCACCGCATGCCGGAACTGGAGACGATCACCGCGGCGATCGCGAACAACGTGCGGGCCCAGCGGGCGCACCGCGGGATGACGCTCGACGAGCTGGCGGCGCGGTCCGGGGTGAGCCGCGGCATGCTCATTCAGATCGAGCAGGGCCGTACCAACCCGAGCATCAACACGCTGAACCGGGTGAGCGAGGCGCTCGGGGTGTCGGTGGGCCGCCTGGTCGAGGTGTCGGACACGCCGGTGGTGCGGATCGTGCACGAGCCCGACGTGGTCACCGTGTGGCGGGGGGACAAGGGCGGCTCGGCGCGGCTGCTCGTCGGCACCGACGCGCCCGCGATCCTGGAGCTGTGGGACTGGCGGCTGGGGCCCGGCGAGCACCACGACAGCGACGCGCACGCGGCCGGCACCCGGGAGATGCTCACCGTGCTGTCCGGCACGCTCACCCTCACCGTGTACGGCAAGAGCCACGAGGTCGGCCGGGACGAGGCCGTGCTGTTCCGGGCGGACCGGCCGCACCGGTACGCGAACACGGGCGCCGAGGAGGTCCGTTTCGTCATGGTGGTGACCGAGCCGCGCGACACGCCGGACCTCTGATTCCTCACCTCCTGCCCACCTGGCGTGAAACGCTCACCCGAGAGGTGAAACGCAGACATCTGGGTAATGGTCCGAGTACCCGGCCGAGGTTCCGCGGGGGCGACGCGGCCGGGGTGTGTCATTTGTCCCCGCGGTGCTTTCGGGGGGAAGCGTGCGAGTGGGGGGCGCGTTGGCGGCGCTGTGCGCAGCGGCGTTATTTTTGACCGGTTGTTCCGGAGTGGGGGTTTTCCGGCAGGCGGAGGAGGCGGCGGACGTCCCTGAACGTCCGTTGAGCAGACCGGTCGACGCCGACACGCTCCGGCACCGGCTGACCGCTCAGCAGCCGGAGTGGCCGACCGGCCGGCTGCCGGGCGCGCCCGGCTTCCGTACGGTGGACTGCGCGCGGGTCAGGTGCGTGGCGCTCACCTTCGACGACGGGCCGGGCAAGTACACGGGCAAGGTGCTGGACCTGCTGGCCGCGCACAACGCGCGGGCCACGTTCTTCGTGATCGGGCGGAACATCACGCCCGAGGTACGGCCGCAGCTGGCCAGGATCGTCGCCGAGGGGCATGAGATCGGCAACCACACGTGGAACCATCCGCAGCTCAACGGGCTGTCGCCGGCGAAGCTCAAGGACGAGCTGGCGCGGACGAGCGCGCTCATCAAGGCGTACACGGGGGTGCGGCCGAACACGCTGCGGCCGCCGTACGGGATGACGAACGAGCGGGTCGCGCAGGAGGCCAAGCGCCAGGGGCTCGCCCAGATCCTGTGGACCGTGGACACGGTGGACTGGAAGGACCATAACGCGGCGGTGGTGCTGAAGCGCGTCAAGCAGGCGCGGCCGGGGTCGATCGTGCTGCTGCACGAGACGGTGAAGACGACCGTGGACGCGATCCCGGAGATCCTCAAGCACTTCGACCGGCAGGGGTACGCGTACGTGACCGTGTCGGAGCTGTTCGGCGAGGAGTACCTGGTGGCGGGGCAGAAGTACAAGGAGCATGCCGGCACCGTGCAGTGACCGGCGTGCGGTGACGCGACAAAGCGGGCGGGACCCCGGCGAGGGGGCCCGCCCGCGAGACGTCCGGGTCAGGAGCCGCGCTTGGCGCGGGCGGCCATGCGGGCGCGCTCGGCGGCGTTGAGCACCACCTTGCGCAGCCGGATCGCGTTGGGCGTGATCTCCACGCACTCGTCCTCGCGGATGAACTCCAGCGCCTGCTCCAGGCTGAGCACCCGCGGCGGCACGAGCCGCTCCAGCTCCTCGGCGGTGGAGGAGCGCATGTTGGTGAGCTTCTTCTCCTTGGTGATGTTCACGTCCATGTCGTCGGAGCGGGAGTTCTCCCCGACGATCATGCCCTCGTACACCTCGGTGGCCGGCGGCAC
>Ga0164243_10014868_pt1 | contig 10803 bp, 9 predicted proteins | sample OricompcompostOP_FD_108781 | JGI IMG/M metagenome (GOLD analysis project Ga0164243, IMG submission 108781) | Organic Plus compost microbial communities from Emeryville, California, USA - Original compost - Organic plus compost (OP) | ecosystem: Engineered > Solid waste > Mixed feedstock >...
CTTCCCGGTATGATACTCGGAGTTGCCCTGCCTCACCAGCATGTTTCATGGTTTGCCCAAACGGTAAATCTTCGGAATGTTGACGAAACCAGTATCCGCCCGCCTGTCAAAGGTAATAAAATGACGTCGTCTGGCTTTCTAACCACTGTAAAGTCGTCACTCGGCCCGTTAGATCCGTATTTGAACGAGTATCTCTATATGTACTTATTGTAGTGCCGGAATTGAAGGCCGTTTGTAGGAAAATGAAAAAAACCTACAATGATTGAAACGGATGAGACTTAAGTTTTACGAAAATACCTGTTGGTAGCTTCCATATCCAGTGCGTCTGTAACAATTTGCCCTATTTCCTTAATAACTCTTGCTGGAATACCACCGACAACAGTATTGGAAGGAACATCTTTTGTAACGACTGCCCCGGCAGCTACTATGGCATTTTCTCCCACTGTTACCCCCGGTAAAATGGTTGCATTCGCTCCTATCCATGCATTCTTTTTGATACGAATGCGACCAACCACCAGTGATTGCCTGTTTTCCGCGGATACAGGATGCCCCTCCGACAGTAAACTTACTTTGGGTGCCAACATTACGTTATCTTCAATGCTAATGCCGCCCAACCCAAGGAAAGTACAGTCAAAGTTGATAAACACGTTTTTGCCGATTTTTGTATCTTTTCCATAATTGACATAAAGCGGAGGGAATACCACTGTACTCTCGTCAATCTCCGTATTAGTAATCTGTCCCAATAGCTTCCTGATTTCTGCCGGGTCACCGGACCTGTTCAGTTGATGGAGCAATTTAATCGTTTCAAAGGAAGCCTCACGCATTCTATATGCCTGCGGATCGCCTGCCGGGATGCTTTCACCCTTGCTTAGCCGCTCAAAAATATCTGTTGTACTATTGCTCATTTTTCTCTATTAAATTATGACTTAGGTATAACTTTTATGGTTGCCATTTTTGCCTGCTGATTAATCATCGGAGCCAGGTAAGGACTGCTGCTATACTTTTTTCTGTAAGCCTCGTCAATCTTTTCATTTAGTACTTTATCGTTTACCGGTTCAAAAACCACGTCCCAGGTCGTGCCTGCCGCGTGTATGCGGCCGGTTTTTTGTTTAATGGCTGATTGATACCATCTTGATTGTATTCCATGGTAAGCTCTTACATAAAGGTTCCCATCCACCACAACCTCCCATATCCATGTAGGCGTACCATAGGTAACGCCATCTGAACGGAACGGCGATATTTTCAGGTCGTCTGCCTCATTAATACGTCGTAGCGCTAATGCCGAAAATTGTCCCTTATCCATGTTGTCTACTTTTTAAGTTTTACGAAAATACTTGTTGCAGCTTCCATATCCAGTGCGTCCATGTCCACTAACTTTAATGATTTAACCATGTGGAGGGTAGTGGTCTTATATTTCAGGAAATGCTCGGTTTTCAGATGTGACTGATAGGCTTGTTGGTCGCTATATATCTCCAATATCCTTACCTGCGCAGGGTTATCCCTTTGAAACATGGGGAAGATAGCAATAACACCTGGTTCCAGCCTTACAGACGCTTCAGCTTCCTGCTTCAGTATTGCTTTGTACTCCTCCAGATGTTGAGGGTGTATCTCGATCTCTGAAATTCGTACCATCGTTCCCGGTTGTTGAGCATGGGCAATATCATTCATACAAAAAAGCATTAGTATAGCCAGCAATGAGTGTTTAAAGCAATTACGGTATTGAAATATATAGATGATCATATTACAGGCTTGTTTATTTCGTTATGTTTGATAAAACAGCCCTTGCTTTTTCAGCCTGTTCTTTGCTTACCGTCTTTTCAATAATGTCGAATATCGCTTTTACCTGTTCTACAGTGATCCCTGTGTTCATTCCCATGCCAATATGCGCCTGCAATTGTCCCTGTGTTCCCTGCATAGCTGCCAATGCGGAGATTGTTACCAGTTCCCTTTGCCGGTAGTCGAGCACATCATTGTCAAATATGTCGGCAAACAGATGTTCCTTCAGGAAAGCGTCAATACGCGGTGCAAATTCACCAAATCCCGGCGCTGGTTTTGCCTGTGGCGTTTTAGTCAGGATTTCAAGCGTTTTTCTTCCACGCTCGTATGTATCCGAGCTGTCTTTCAGGGGTGTGGCGTCTCTTCCTGTTACATCTGTAATTCCTTTCTTTTTCCTTTCTTCCAGCACCTGCATAAAACTGCCGATGCCATTAAGACTTCTCGGGAAGCCGCAATAGGCGTATAACTGAACCAATGCTTCTTTTATCTCGTTTATAGTAAGCCCTGCATCCAGTCCAAAACCAAGCTGTGCTTTCAGGCTTTCAATATTTCCGGTTGCCGTTAATGCTGAAATAGCCGCAAGGCTGTGCTGACGGGAATCTAAAGACGCTGCTTTACTTTCATGCTGTGCGCTCATATTTATTGTATTTAAGATCAAAACAAACGATAAGATCCATTTTATAAATTTATGTCTTTGCATAAGATAGGCTGTTTATTGACAGCATTCGCTATTAAAGAATTTAATATCAATAAGATGATTACTTAATTGCCCCGACTGCAAAATTATCCATTATTCATGGACCCATTTTTATACAAAACCCAGGTTTATCTACCACTTTTACTGAATCTGCATCAATAGTGTCTAACACAGATCAAGGTTTAGTAAATTTGTATGAATTGAAATACAGGCTATGGAACAGGTAGAAAGAATAGATACCGTTAAACAATACAACCAGACAGTGGGAGTAGAAACATTGCATCCTCTTGTCAGTGTTGTGGATTTTGACGAAATGCCCACTTATCAATATTTTAGGAGATACATGGGTATTTATGCCGTTTTTCTGAAGTACGTCAAATGCGGTGATATGAAATATGGTTGCCAGTCTTACGACTATGAAGATGGAACGTTGGTTTTTATATCGCCAGGCCAGATTTATGGGATCGACAGCAAGGGAAAGGTAATTAAACCATCTGGCAAGGCGCTTGTATTTCACCCCGACCTGCTAACAGGAACTGATCTTGGAAGAAAAATAAGGAATTATACTTTTTTTTCTTACGAAGTGAATGAGGCACTTCATTTATCCAAAAAGGAGAGGGCAATTGTTAATGATTGTTTTGCCAAGATTGCTTATGAAATAGATCAGAACATAGACAAGCACAGTAAAACACTGATTGTATCGAATATCGAATTGTTGCTGAATTATTGCATGCGTTTTTACGACCGCCAGTTTATTACCCGCGGCCATGCCAATAAAGATATTTTGATGCGGTTTGAAGCCCTGCTCGATGACTATTTCCAGTCCAATAAATGTCAAACATTAGGTCTGCCAACCGTAACCTGGTGTGCAGAGCAGCTGCATCTATCGGCCAATTACTTCGGCGACCTTATCAAAAAGGAAACAGGCAATACAGCGTTAGATCATATTCAATCCAAAGTGATTGATGCGGCAAAGATCCTGATATTTGACGGCAATAGATCTATCAGTGATATAGCTTTTCAATTGGGGTTTAAATACCAACAGCATTTTACACGGTTATTTAAACAAAAAACAGGAAAAACACCTGTAGAGTACAGGTCAGGAAATTAGAAAGATGCTTTTATAGCCAGTACTCTATAAACAGTAAAGCCAAAATACGACAAACGTACTTTGGCTTTACTATTCCAGGACAACAAACGACAATCAAAAAATCTATTTTCCAAAAATATCAGCCAACTTCCTCTCTACTTCTTCGCCTCTCAGGTTCCTGGCAATAATGCGCCCGGTTTTGTCCAGCAAAAAGTTGGTGGGTACCTGGCGGATTTTATACTGTGTAGATACGTTGCCGTTATCAATAACATTGATCCATGGTAACTGGTCTTCCGTCAATGCCTTTTTCCAGGCGCTTTTATTCTGATCGATGGAGACACCCAGAACCTCGAATCCTTTTGCAGCGTACTTTCCGTATGCCGCCTTGAGAAAAGGACTTTCTCTCCTGCAAGGAAAACACCAGCTAGCCCAAAAATCTATCAATACATACTTATCCTTTAGGTCGGCTGAGGAAACATCTTTACCTTTTTCATCCTTCAGTATGAAATGCGGTAATTTGTTTCCTATAGCAAACATCCGTTCCTCCTGAATTTTATCCTTAATCACTTTTGCGATCAAGGTAGCCTGCATTGGTTTGGAGAAACGTTTGAACAGGGTATCCACTTTTTCGAATGGCAAACCGCGGCGAAAGTCCTGTGCCAGTTCCCACAGAGCGAAATAGCTGTTGGGGTGTGCCGCAATATAGTCGCTTAGCGCCTTATTCTTTTCTGCATCAATAGAATCAAGCCGCGATTCTATCGCTTGCAGGGCATTATTAAATTCCGGGGGTATTTTCGCATCGTCTCCGGCTAAGGCCTTTATCCTGTAATAACTGTCGATGTTCTCTATTTTACTTGCTATCAATTTTTTATGCTTGCGGGTAAAGGCAAGGTATTCATTGCTGACATCAGAGCCTTTTACGATAATATCTTCTGGTGGTTTACCGGCATCTATTACTACAGATATGTTGCCTGTTTCGAGAAACAGGTTTATGATCTTTATGTGGTTGCCTGCTGCCGTGCTGGTATCTGCTGCGGCAGGTCTAAAACGGATTTCGACCCACTCCGGCTCCATAATCTCCCCGGTAAACCGGAAGGTTCCATTATGTACGACACATGAGTCGTACTGCACATTTTTGGAAAACACATTTAAATATACCTTTTGCGGTCCTTTGGAACTCAGCCCGGAGATCTGCCCGGAGAGCCTGTATTGTCCTTTTTTGTAGGGAGATTGAGCAAATAGAGAACCACATCCAGCCAATAGGATCAGTGCCTGGATAAACATTTTTTTAGCAGTCATTTTTAAGCGGATTTATTGATTACTGGTATCCATCATTTTGTTTTAGTAATGGATTATTCTGAATTTCTATACGCGGAACAGGATACAGCACGGCAGTGCTTTTCCAGGTGCCTGGCTTAGCCTGGCTCATAACGGCATCGGCTCTACCCGTTCGCTTCAGCGTGAACCATCGGTCTGCATTCTCAAAGCAGAGTTCCAACCTGCGCTCAGTAACCAGGGCGTCGCGATAACCTGCGGCAGGGAAGCTATTCCCCAACAGAGGCGCTCCTGCCCTCGCTCTTACCACGTCAATATCATCGGTTACGCCAGGCAAACCAAGTTCCATCCTGGCTTCAGCCCTGATAAGGTATTGCTCCGCCAGCCGCAGCACCACGTAATACTCCTTGTAAGAGGGATCCGCGTCAGCTAACCGGTACTTGTACGGTTTGTAGCCATTATAGTCGTTAGGCGCAATAAAATTATACTTCCTCTTATCTGTCGGATCATAACCATTTAAGATGCTGCCAGGACCATCAGCTACGGCAAATGAGCTCCAGCTGGATAACGTATAGGAACCAACAGCTACGCCATAAGTTGTCCACAGTTGGAAGATCGTTTCGCGGCTGTCACTATGGAAGATGTTTAATGTTGTATCGGCAGCTAGTTCTCCCATTTCATACAGATCACTTTTACCAATAACAGCTGCCGACATATCCAAAGCTGTTTGCCAGTCCCGGGTAAATAAAGAAACCCTTGCCAGCAAAGCCATAGCTGCATATTTATTTACGCGGGTACGCTCGGTGGTGCGATATGCATCAGGCAATTGCACGACGGCCTCTTTCAAATCCTTTGTGATCTGGGCGTATACATCCTTCGCCGGCATACGGGGGATATTCCTGGTTACATTATAATTGGTCTCTGTTACAATTGGCACATCACCATAATAATTGACCAGGTAATAATATAGCAAAGCGCGTACAAACTTAGCCTCCCCGGAAATACGCGACTTTACCGCATCCGTCAGGGTGGCCGATTCCGTCACACCGTTAATGATAGCATTCGAGATATGAATGGTTTTATAAAAACCTCCCCAGAAAGAATTAGTCGAACTTTCCTGGGAGCCTAGTGTATAGTTATATATAAAGTTATAGTCTGCCATAAATGAAGCATCACCAGGTTTCAGTTCGTCGGCCGACAATCCTGATAACAAAAAGCCATCACCGGTAAAAGGGGCCCCGGCCAATGAATTATACAAACCCGTAAGTACACTGTCGGCTGTGGCTTCTGTGGCATATGCCTCCTTTCCGGTCAATATATATTCGGGTTTTACTTCCAGGAGCTTATCACACCCAGACAGCAGCAATAACCCGGTCAATAGTATTATACAGTAGTTTTTCATTGTCATTAGATTTGAGTGCGTAAACCAAAAGAGAAGGAGCGCAACGGCGGCATGTACATACCTGCTTCCGGATCGAGTCCCGGATAGCGGGTAATGGTAAACAGGTTGTTGCCGGTAGCATAAAGGCGTAGCGACCTAATGTGCAAGCGTTTCAGCACATTGGCTGAAAAGTTGTAACTAAGTGACAGGGATGACAGCCGGATATATGAGGCATCTTTTATGATAGCTCCGGAGCTGTTATAGCCATACAATTTCGATGAACTGGTGGTATACGCTGGTATTTCCGTTTCATCTCCTTTAGCCTTCCATCGCTGCAGAAAGTAAACAGGCATATTTGTTATATCGCCACCCGTAGGCATTGAAATTGGTGGTCCGTACCTATTGATCTTGAAGCTGAAAAACACATCCAGCGAAATATTACCGTAATTAAACGTATTACCCAAACCGCCATAGCAAGCAGGTAAGCTCGTCATCAAAGGGCTATAATCGGCAGGGTAGGAGATGGCGCCATCCCGGTTCTGATCACGTACCACAGGAGCTCCTGTTGCCGGATCGATACCCAGGAATTCAAAACCCCAGTACAAGCTGAGCGGCCTGCCTATAGCATAAATAGTATTATAAGATGAATTGGCCAGTCCCGGGAAAGACAACAGCTTATTCCGCTGTAAGGAAATGTTTAGTCTTGAGTTCCATAACAGCTTTTTGTCTTTCAATGGTGTTCCGGACACGGTAAATTCCCAACCACTGTTTTGTACAACGGCCCCGAGGTTCATCACCACCGAACCGAAGCCAGTTTGGGTTCCAAGTGGATATTCCACTAACTGGTTACCTGATTTATTGACATAGTAGTTAACGTCTACCGATAAACGGTTTGAAAACATTGTGGTTTCCAGTGCTACGTCTGCTTTCTTATTTTCTTCCCACCGGTAAGTATCATTAAAGAGGTTGGTTGGAGAAAGGCCGTATGTTTCGTATTGGCCGTATGTTTTGAGATAATTCACGAAATATTTATAGTCGCCGATGTTGTCGTTTCCGGTAATGCCATAACTACCTCTTAACTTCAGGAGATTAAACAGTGGCAGGTGGTTGCGCACCCATTTTTCCTCAGACAATACCCAGGCGGCGCCGACCGACCAGAAATTGCCGTACCGGTTGGCTGGCGCGAAACGGGAAGAGCCATCTCTTCTAAAGGTAAGATTCACGATATAGGTATTGTTATAATTATACCCAAGGCGTGTAAATCCCGATAGGAATTTATACATCGCAGCTGTTTTATTGCTATCAATGGCTGCGGCATTTTTTATATCTCCCATCAAACTATCTGCAGGAAAACCAAAGGCGAAGTTGCTGCTGGTGGCCGATTTATTGACAATATAGGTTCCCCCCAGCAAAGCGGTGAGCCCGTGTTTTTTCCAGGTATGGTGGTAATCCAACTGCGGTTCAACAGTATAACTCCGCACACTGCCATTCACAAAGGTAGCCTGACCTTTTGGGCTGTTGTTCGGGTTCTGCGACGCTATCGGGGAAATATAAGTCTGATCCAGGCGCGTATCCGAATAACCCATCATCACCTTGCCTTTGAGGTCTTCCGTAAACCAGTATTCCGGCGATACGCTCAGCTGAATATTCCTGCTTTTGTTTTTGGTAGTTTTGAGCGTAGTAGCGAGTGGGTTTGATTTATCCCAGTTAAGTGTTCCATCTTCATTATAAGGTGAATAATTGGGTGGCAGCGTAATGATCTCCGAGGGATTTATCGCGGCTACATCATTCTTATCGGTAGAAAAATTGGCAATACCAGATACACGGAACTTATTATTGGCCGATTGATGACTGATATTTGCCCGGCCATTTCCCAGCATCAGGCCATTTTTCAGGTCATATATAGTCATTTCTTTTCTAAATCCCGCACCCACCAGGTATCTTGTTTTGCTTGTACCGCCAGATACATTCACTTCTGCATTAGTAGTATGCGCACTACGGTTTAAGTATGCCTGCTGCCAGTCAGTGTAGGCTGTCTGGCTCCATTTAAACAGATCAGGATAGGCGGCGGCAGTAGGCGTAATACCGTCATTGGCCGCAGCTTCCCTCCGCATTTGCAGGTATTCTGCCGTATTCATCATATTGATTTTCTTTGCAATCCGGGCAGAAGAAGTATAAACATCAACGTCCAGGGCCAGGGGACCGGGTTTGCCTTTTTTGGTGGTAATCAATATCACTCCGTTCGCCCCCCTGGCGCCGTAGATAGCAGTAGCATCAGCATCCTTCAATACTTCTATCGTAGCAATGCTGGACGGGTCAATACTCTTAAGTGGGCTGTCATAGGCGCCGGAATATGTAGTTCCGTTATTGGATACCACTGCCAGGGAGTTTGCCGGAAAGGGGACCCCATCAACGATATAAAGGGGATTCTGGGCCCTGCCATCCATATTGAGGGTGTTTACCCCGCGTATCTGGACTTTCGGATGCGCGCCAGGCAACCCGCTGGTAATATTGACATTCATGCCTGCCACTCTACCCTGCAAAGCTAAAATAGGATTAGCAGTAGCTGTCTTCTCGATTTCTTCCGCTGTTACCTTTACGGACGATCCTGTATTTGTCCTGCGGGAAACATGCTGACCGTATGCCAATACAGATACGACATCCAGACCATTGGCCGCAGTAGTCATCATAACCTGTCCGTTCTTCCTGATATCAGCCGCCTTCACCAGCAGTTTTTCATAGCCTAACATGGTTAGTTGCACGGTGTCGGCATCGGCGGCATCATGTAATATAAAAATGCCGTTAGCAGCAGTGATAGCTACTTCCCCTGTACGCCGGTTAATTACGGTAACAGATTCCAGTTTGCCGGCAAGGCTGCTTACCGCACCCTTCAGCGGTTTGCTGGTGTCAACAGGAGACGGTGGTACAGGATTGCTCTCCCTGGCGGTGATAATAATCGTTTTTCCATCCACCTTATAAGCTAAATTGAACCGTGACAGAAAACGTTGCAACACTTCTTCCGTAGTTGCATTCTTCACATCCACATCTATTTCATGGGTACTACGGATCAGGTCTGAAGACACAACAATTTCACTGTTATTCTGCCTGCGGAGTTCCTCCAGTAACTGTTTAATGGTGACATGCCTCGCATTGAAATTCATTCGCTGGGCGTTGACCACAGCAGGAACAACTGCGAGTAAAATAAACAGGTGAACAAGCCGTAAAAAAACAGCAGACCTGTAACTGGTATTTTTTTGATACATCAGATTTAGTTTGGTTTTTAACATGACGAATACACATAGCCCTGCAGACTACAAAGTTGGTTTTACTTAAATGGTTGTTGGTTGATTAATGTCCAGGCCTGGATACAATAATTAATTTACCTTCTTTTCTGAATGTTACTTCCTTAGTTTGTGCTAAATAACTCATTATGGTTGGCAGGGATGATGTGCGTTTAAGCATCCCCCAGAATTTCTTTTGTTTTAGTGCTTGTTCATCGAATGAAAACTCCACGCTATACCATCTGCCTACCTCTTCCAATATATCTTCCAGGTTATTATCATGGAAAACAAAATAACCTGCTCTCCACATAACAGCATCTGTTACATTCGCATTTGATATCGCTATTATTCCCTTGTCTAATACCGCTTGCTGGCCGGGCCGCAATATTTTGCCGTTTGCGCTGGTGCTGCCTTGCAGCAGCGACAATACAACAGGTTTATCCTGGCTGTATGCATGGATATTAAAGGAGGTCCCTAATACATTTACCTCTAACTGCTGTGCGTTCACTATAAAAGGTTGCTGCGCATTTTGCGCAATCTCAAAATATCCTTCCCCCTCTAATGTTACGCGTCTTTCTTTTCCGGTAAAGGCGCTTGGATATTGGAGTGAAGAAGCTGCATTGAGCCATACTTTACTGCCATCCGGCAATTGCGCCATATATTGCATGCCGGCAGGTGTGCGGAGTGTCATATAGGCATCCGGTGCTGTGGTCACATCGCCTATGCTTTTACCATTCATATATTTGATATGCTTGCCCTTAACCTGCAGCCCATTGCCGGAAGTATCAAGGTCCATTATGACGCCGTTGGCCAGTATCAGCGTTGGGTTACCAGGCTGCTGTTTGGCCAGCGCCGTATGCGGCGGCTGTTGCCAGATATAAACGCATAGAAATAGCGCTGCCACGGCTGCTGCCGCCACTGTCAGACGAACGATTTTCGCGATGCGCCTCTTTTTAAGTTGTTTGGCGATACCGGCGTAGACCCGTTGTCCTCTTACCCATGCATCCCCGGTTATTTCGGCTGACGGCAGTTGATCGTACCATTCCTGGAGCCAAACCTCCTCTTCCGGGGTACACAACCCCAGTTCATACCTCGCCAGTAGTTCTTCTGCGTGATTCTCGCCCATTTTTTTTCGTTGTATATAGTATATGTTGCAGTAAAGCAGGCATGGGGGTATTCGAAGGGAAAATTTATTTTATTTTTTTGGAATAGGGAGGGAAAGTAGAACAGAAAGCAGCAGCAGTTGGTGTTTATCGATGTTGTTGCGAAATATTCTCAGCACATGCTGCATCTGCTTTTTGAC
>Ga0164243_10014869_pt1 | contig 10802 bp, 13 predicted proteins | sample OricompcompostOP_FD_108781 | JGI IMG/M metagenome (GOLD analysis project Ga0164243, IMG submission 108781) | Organic Plus compost microbial communities from Emeryville, California, USA - Original compost - Organic plus compost (OP) | ecosystem: Engineered > Solid waste > Mixed feedstock >...
CAGGCGCGGGTCAATAAGATTGCACAACCTTTTGCAGGTAAATAAATTTTGTATGCCTGCGGACATGCATGTTATACCTGTGTCCGCAGGCATTTTCTTTTCTCCTACTACCAGCCAAGTACATACGCAAATATCAGCGGAGCTACAATGGTAGCGTCGCTTTCAACAATGAATTTGGGTGTGTTGATATCCAGTTTACCCCAGGTAATTTTTTCATTGGGCACTGCACCGGAATACGATCCGTAGGAAGTAGTGGAATCGGATATCTGGCAGAAATAGCTCCAGAACGGAACATCATGCCATTCGAGGTCCTGGTACATCATGGGCACCACGCAAATGGGGAAATCGCCGGCAATGCCTCCGCCTATCTGGAAAAATCCTACCCCTTTACCGCCACTGTTCTTTTTATACCAGTCTGCCAGGTATACCATATACTCAATTCCACTCTTCATGGTGCTGGCTTTTATTTCATTCTTGATTACGTAGGAAGCAAAAATATTTCCCATGGTGCTGTCTTCCCATCCGCCTACCACTATGGGAAGGTTCTTCTCTGCTGCTGCAATCATCCAGCTGTCCTTCGGATCAATCTGGTAGTCTTTTTCCAATATTTTACTCAGCAACAGCTTGTACATGTATTCATGCGGAAAATAGCGTTCGCCTTTGGCGCCGGCATCTTTCCATATTTTGACAATGTGTTGCTGGATCTTGCGGAAGGCTTCTTCTTCAGGAATACAGGTATCGGTTACCCTGTTCAGTCCCTGCTCCAGCAACTCCCATTCCTGCTGGGGAGTAAGATCACGGTAATCGGGAATGCGTTTGTAATGGTTATGCGCCACCAGGTTCATTATATCCTCTTCGAGGTTGGCGCCGGTGCAACTAATGATCTGCACTTTGTCCTGGCGGATCATTTCTGCCAGCGAAACACCCAGTTCTGCCGTACTCATAGCGCCTGCCAGCGTGATCATCATTTTACCTCCTTCCAGCATGTGCTGCTCATATCCTTTGGCTGCATCTACCAGGGCAGCTGCATTAAAATGGCGGTAATGGTGAAGTATGAATTGCGAAACGGGTCCCTTATTCATGATGTCAATTTTTGGCCGCAAAGGTAACATAATTGACACAGATGGCAGCTGGAAAGAACATTGCCCCGGCACTACCTCTAAACGGCAGTTGCACTGCTTTCCTGCAGTGACGCAACAATCAATCTCAGGCTAATTTTTGTACCTTTCCCCGCTATGAAACTTTTCATTTACAGGTATACCAAACTGGTTTTTATATATCTGCGCTTACACAAACTGTTTGGACTTTTATCGGGATTCTGCCACAACCTGTACTATATGATCAGATTGTCCGCCTGGGCGGCCAGGAACCGGAAGGTTGCCTATAACGATTTTCCGTGCAAATGGGACTATCACAAAAGGTACCAGTTATACCAGCACGTACTTACCAGTGAAGGGTTGCTGAACGAGCTTGTCAATTACATTGAATTTGGTGTGGCGGGAGGAGAATCCATCCGCTGGTTTTCTGAAAAAAACAAACAGGCCGGCAGCCGTTTTTATGGATTTGACACCTTTACGGGTTTGCCGGAAGACTGGGGACCTTTTAAGAAGGGTGCTTTCGGCACCAATAACCAGATACCCGAAATCAATGATGTACGCGTGCAATTTTACAAGGGGCTTTTTCAGCAAACCGTACCCGGTTTTTTAAAGCAACTGGACAACAGCAAAAGAAACATCATTATGCTGGACGCCGACCTGTTTTCGGCTACGCTTTATGCACTTACCAGTATGGCGCCTTATTTGAAAGAAAATGATATCGTGTTCTTTGATGAATTTGCAGTGCCCACGCACGAGTTCAAAGCCTATGAACATTTTGTACAATCCTACTACGCCAACCTGCAACTGATTGCTGCTGCCAATAACTACTATTTTGTAGCGTTCAAGGTGAAGTAAGCGGCAACATTCACTGTATTGCTTTTCTGAATGTTGTTTTTTTCTGCTGCTTCCAATAAAAAAAAGCCCTGCCAGAAGGCAAGGCCTTTTCTTTCCAACTAAAACCAACTAGAGAAAACTATTATATTGTACCCTTCTTTTCTTTTTTGTACACCTGCCAGTTGAGTGAATCTGTTGATTTCAGGATCAGCTTTGCATCGCCGTTTTCCAGGGTAATGTAGTAGGAAGTCTCGTTGACGGACACCATCTCAAACAGATCGCTGATCCAGTAGCCGGCATAGTGCTTCTTTACTTCTGTAAGCAATCCCATTGGCAACTGGTGGGTGGTAATGTTGCGTGTAACTGCCAGCAACGCAGCATCATTGGAATAATAGGCAAACATCACCTGTCCGTGCAGGGTAAAGGTGGCTTTTACAAAAGCCTTACCGGTTTCCCATTGTACATCTTTTGCTTCTGCAAACTCTTTTTTGAATTCTCTGATAATGCGCTCGCTGACACCTTCCATGGTATGCGCAAAAGTGGTAACACTAACCATCAGCATCATTGCCCATACCATCATTTTCTTTTTCATGACTAAAATTTTACGAGGGTGAAACAAAATTTAAAAACGTTTTAATGGCTATACTGTATCAACATTCAATTTGACGCAGATCGCCTAAAAATGTTACAGCTTTGCTACATCATTCTTTTTTTCCTTTTTGAAAACATACAGGGAGCCACTATTATAACCCTGCAACAACATGCGGGCTTTTTCATTTTCTATCGCAATCAGGTAAGTAGTTTCATTACCGGCTGTATACTCTATTACTTCCTGAACCTGGTACTCGTCGTACTTACTATTCACGTTCTTGCGGATCAGCAGCGGCAGGCTTGAAACACTTATAAAGCGACCGGTTGCCAGCAAGGTGCCGTCTTCCCCGAAAAACGCATTCAGGCGTTCGTTGTTTAAAGTAAACTGGGCGTGATAAATATTTTCTTTTTTGATCAACTCCCATTTTACCGCACGGGCGCCGGCAAATTCTTTTTGAAATGCTGCTTCTACCCTTTTGCCCACAGCAGGACCTTCAGATGCCTGTACAGAAAAACTGCAAAGGGAAATAAATAATGTAGCTGCGATTAATAACTTTTTCATGGCTTAACTTTTTTAAACTGAATTACTTTTTTGTTGTTTCTATATATGACGCAGCAAAAGTATTTTGTGTTACACCGCATGTCAAGTAAATCTTGATCAATGGCAGGCATTGTTAAAGCAGGTTAATTTTTGTTGAAACAATGCGTTCACACCGAATACACATACCTCATGAAACACTGATCTGTAGTGGGTTTCAGCCGATTGTCTAAAAAAGTATTAAATGAGGGTTAATCAAGCGTTAAAATAAAGTTGCGGCAAAAACATGTTATGCAGCACCTGTATTCTACCCGGATTGAGGGAGCAACTATCACACAAATATGTGAGCTCGCTATCAGTTTAAACTCCCGGAAAAACAGGTTTGCCGTTCATCACAAAAAAAATCCGGGTTTTAACAGATATGGAAAAACCAGGCGGGTATTTGCAGTAAATTGTATCAAAATCGAACAGTAGCACGGTGAATTTTCTTGCACACGCATATTTATCATTCAGGCAACCGGAGATCCTGGTAGGCAATATGATCAGCGACTTCGTTAAGGGCAAGAAGCAATTCGATTATCCTGCCGGTATACAAGCCGGTATTGCACTGCACCGTGCTATTGACCAGTTTACCGATGATCATCCTGCCACCCGTGCAGCCAAAAAAATCTTCCAGCCTCATTACCGGCTTTACAGCGCTGCCTTTGTAGATGTGGTATACGATCACTTTTTAGCAAATGATGTGACGGAATTTACAGAAAGTTCCCTCCATGATTTTTCGCTGGAAGTATATGAAGTGCTGACCCTTCACAATGGTACGCTGCCTCAGAACTTTGCCGGCATCTTTCCCTACATGAAGCAGTACAACTGGTTGTTTCATTACCGCGTGAGAAAAGGAATTGAAAATAGTTTTGGCGGTGTGGTGCGCCGCTCCCTGTACCTGAAGGAACACCATACTGCCTACCGCCTGTTTGAAGAACATTATGATGAACTGCAACAACACTACCGGCAATTCTTTCCCGCTGTTAAACAGTTTGCAAAGAATATTATAGAAGGTAAATGAACAACAAGAATCTTTTTGTTCTGTTGATGCGGATTTGCTTTACTTTTTAAACCGTTCTGCAAAAGCTTTTTCCAGCATTTCCCTGTCGTCCGGGTGCGCAATGGCAATAAGCGCCTGTGCACGCTGGCGAAGATTTTTACCAAACAAAGAAGCCACTCCATATTCCGTAACCACATAATGCACGTGTGCTCTGGTAGTTACTACACCGGCGCCCGGTTTCAGCAGGGGAACAATGCGCGGCAATCCTTTTTTGGTGCGTGAGGTTAGCGCAATAATGGGTTTGCCACCCTGGCTGAGCGCGGCGCCGCGCATGAAGTCCATTTGTCCGCCAACGCCTGAATACTGATAGGTGCCGATGGAGTCTGCACATACCTGCCCGGTAAGGTCTATTTCAATGGCGCTGTTAATGGCAATCATCTTGTCATTCCGGCGAATGACGGATGTTTCATTTACATAGTCTATATCAAGGAAGGCAAAAGCAGGGTTGTCATCTACATAATCATAAAGTTTGGTAGAGCCGAGTGCAAATCCGGTAACTGTTTTATTGGGATGGATGCGTTTGTACCGGTTGTTGACCACTCCTCTTTCTATAAGGTCAATAATACCGTCGCTGAACATTTCAGTATGTACACCCAGGTCTTTATGGTTGTGCAGGCAACTCAGTACTGCGTCCGGTATAGCGCCAATACCCATTTGCAAGGTGCTGCGGTCTTCTATGAGACCGGCTACATGTTCTCCTATTTTACGGTCAGCATCGGTTACCTTGGTGCCAAAATGTGCTTCCTGCAAGGGTTGTTCACAGAATACCGCTGCATGGAATTTGCTCACGTGCACCATACCATCGCCATGTGTTCGCGGTACGCCGGGGTTAACCTGCGCCACCACATAACGGGCATTATTAACCGCAGATCGGGCGATATCTACCGAAACGCCCATTGAACAAAAGCCGTGTTTGTCAGGCACCGATACCTGGATGAGGGCCACGTCTACCGGCAGCCTGCTTGTGGCGAACAATTCGGGAATATCGCTTAAGAAAACGGGCACATAATCTGCTCTTCCTTCATTCACCGCTTCGCGGATGGAGGCAGATACAAACATGGAATTGATATGAAACGATTCTGCGTACTCAGGTTTGTTGACTTCAATGTCGCCATATACACTGATGAAAACCAATTCAACGCCCTTTAATTCAGGCGCCCTGGCAGCAAGATGCTTCAGCAGGTACAGGGGCGTTTGGGCGCTCCCATGAACAAACACGCGGTGGCCCGACTGTACAACGGCCAACGCTTCTTCCGGCGTTACATATTTAAGGTCCTGGTACATGGTTGTTTCTTGTAAAAGTATACATTGTGCCTGATGCAAAGCATGCCGTTATTCAGCTCATCGCCGGCTTTTCATCATTTGCAACAGTTACCTGTTTTTGTATATTCCCGTGCAACCAACCATCCACAATTTCAGTCCGTATTAGCTGTAATCGATTATTTTTGTCGCTAAAACATTTGAAAGCATGAAGCGGCTGGCAGCCATTGTTTTTTTCCTTGCAACATTCATTCCGCCATCTGAGGCCCAGTTTAAGATACCGGCTCTTGACAAGTCGCCCATGGACATGAGTTACTACCCTGCTGAATATCCCGTACTGAAAGTGCAGAACAAAATATCCGAGCCCTTACTGGCAAGGGTGGTATACAGCAGGCCGCAAAAGAATGGCCGCCGGGTATTTGGGGAACTGGTGGAGTACGGACAGATCTGGCGGCTGGGGGCCAATGAAGCCACCGAGATTGAATTGTACCGCGACTGCCGCGTGAATGGTGAAAAACTGAAGAAAGGCCGGTATACCTTGTATGCCATACCACAACCGGGTACATGGACCATCATTTTCAATAAAGAAACAGATAGCTGGGGCGCATTTTTGTATGATCCGAAAAAGGATGTATTGCGCACCGATATCAAAACAGAGAAAATGGAAGAAGTTGCCGAAGTATTTTCAATGGCGTTCACCAAATCGGATGACGGTGTGAACCTGGTAATTGTCTGGGATGATGTGAAGGCCGCCATACCCTTTAATTTCTAATAGTAATACCCCATCATCTGTAATATGAGTATAGCAAGCAGGTATAAGAAAATTTGGGTGCTGCTCTGCGCGGCTGGTCTTCTCGTGGCGTGCGGGCAGCAGAACGACCGGAATGGCAACAAAGTTACCGTCAATCCGCCTCCGGGCACCAGTGCCGAACAGCCTGCATTGCCGGTGGGGGTAGACAAATCGCCTATGGATATGAGTTATTACCCGGAAAATTTTCCGGTGTTGAAAATGCAGGGAAAGGCGGGTCAGCAACCTGTTGCGCGGGTGGTGTACAGCAGGCCGCAAAAACATGGCCGCACTGTTTTCGGCAACCTGGTTGAATATGGTAAACCTTGGCGGCTGGGCGCCAATGAGGCCACCGAAATTGAATTCTTCCGCAAGGTAACCATTCAGCAGAAAAAAGTACCGGCAGGCCGCTATGTGGCTTACTGCATTCCGTATCCCGACAAATGGATCGTAAAACTGAACAGCGATTTGTATACCTGGGGGCTCAAAATTGATTCCACCCGCGACCAGTTTGCATTTGAAATTCCGGTTGCCAAAACCATTTACCCCTACGAATATTTCACCATGCAGTTTCAATCGGCAGAGGCTGGCATTGAGCTGGCTATGATGTGGGATAGCGTAAAGGCTGTGCTGCCGATTCAATAGTCTGCACTGCAAATTCCCGGACCTGGATTTTTTACAGGTCACCAACTGAAACAAATTCCTCAAAAGCTTCAAAGTCCAAAAATCATGGTTTACTTTGCTGCCTATGTGCGGCATTGCAGGTATCATATCACCCAACAGGGAAAAGGTAAATCAGCCGCGGCTGCGGCAAATGAGCCAGGCGCTGGCGCATCGCGGGCCTGATGGAGAAGCGGTGTATATCAGTCCCGGCGGCAACGCGGGTATGACACACCGCCGTCTTGCCATTATTGACAGAAGCCCTGCTGCCGCCCAGCCCATGCATGTGGGCAATCGCTACACCATTGTACACAACGGAGAAATCTACAATTACCGCGAATTAAGAGCCATGCTTGAGCGCGCCGGTCACAGCTTTCGTACCCAATCGGATACGGAAGTGATTGCAATGGCTTATCTCCATTATGGCACAGCATGCCTGCAACACCTGGATGGTATGTTTGCCTTCGCCATATGGGATGAGGAAGCGCAAACACTGTTTGCGGCGCGTGACCGTTTTGGAGAAAAGCCTTTCTTCTATAGCTTCAATGAAGAAGAATTGCTGTTCGCCAGTGAAATGAAAGCGCTGTGGGCAGCAGGTATCACCCGGGAGGTGAATGAAACCATGCTGTATAATTATATCACCCTTGGTTATACGCAGAACCCGGATGATGCCGCAGAAACTTTTTTTGCAGGAATTGAGCGATTGCCTGCCAGAAGTTACCTGCTGTACGATGCCAGGAATCAGCAACTCAAAGAGGAAGTGTACTGGGACATAGATGTGCAGACGACCACTCATCAGGCATCGGAGCAGGAACTGGCCAACCGGTTCAGTCAGCTGTTCCAGCATTCGGTAAACCTTCGGTTAAGAAGTGATGTGCCGGTAGGCACTTCCTTAAGCGGGGGGCTTGACAGCAGTGCCGTGTTGAGTGTAGCTACTGCGCTGACCAATGCTCCTGTAAAATCCTTCTCCGCTACCTTCCCCGGTTTTGAACGGGACGAATCGAAGTATGTAAAGGAAATGGCCGATGCCGCAGGCAGTGAAAATGTTGAGATACAGTGTTCCATTGATGAAGCGATCAGCAACTTTGAAACAGTTTGTTATCATCAGGAAGAACCGTTTCAGTCGGCCAGCATATTGGCGCAATGCAGCGTATACAAAACAGCGCAGCGGCATGGCGTCAAGGTGTTGCTGGATGGACAGGGCGCCGATGAAATACTGGCCGGGTATCATAAATACTATCCCTGGTACTGGCAGGAACTGTTGCGCACCGATAAGCAACTGCTGCAACAGGAACTGACCAAAGCGCGGGCTGCCGGCATTGCCGCCCCATGGTCATGGAAGCATAAACTGGCGGCCTGGTTCCCTTCCCATGCTGTTGCATTGCTCAGGCGATTACGGGCCCGGCAGCAGCGCCGTCATCCTGATCTTGATCCTGCTTTTCTTGAAGTATGCGGCCGCTCGTATTACACGCTACCGCATATTGATAACCTGAACGGTATTTTATATTACAATACGCTGATCAACGGACTGGAAGAATTGCTTCGCTATGCCGATCGTAATGCTATGGCTTATGGCGTGGAGGTGCGTTTACCATTCCTCAGCCATGAACTGGTGCAATTTGTTTTTTCGCTGCCCGCTGCTTACAAGATTCGCGATGGACGCACCAAATGGATCCTGCGCAAGAGTATGGAAAATCAACTGCCGGCTTCCATTACCGGACGCACAGACAAAGTAGGTTTTGAACCGCCACAGCAGCAATGGATGCATGACCCGCGATTGCAGGAATACATTCACGAATCGCGGCGCAGACTGGTGAAGTATGGCGTATTGAAAGCTTCGGCCCTGCAAAAAAAAATCCGGCCGATGGATGCCCACGCGGCCGGAAACAATGACTGGAGATATTTGCTGGCAGGCCGTTTGGTATAGCCCCCTCCTGTTACGCAGACGCTGCCCGCTTACTCTCAGCCCTTCTTGTATTTTTCTATAAGCTGGGTATTGCCACTCATATCTACCTTGTAGGTATACCAGTGCTTATCGCTTTCCACTTTCACATAATAGGTAACTTCTGCACCGGCGGTTACTTCCGTTACACCAAACAAATTCTTTTTCCCGTTTTCTTTCTTCAGCTTGTTCAGGATATTCAACGGAAGCATGTGTGGTGAATAATACCGGATAGAACCCAGCATATTCCCTTCTTTGTCGTAGTTCACCTTTGAGCGGATACCCGCATTGATGAAACTCACCGTATAATAGTTTTCATATTCCTCCCACTTTACATCTTCAGCACCCGTAAAGGTTTCATTGAATGATTTCAGCACCTTTTCGTTGGGATCGTCGAATGCATATACGGCAACGGTCGTCAATGCACATACCAGGATGGCAAGTAATTTTTTCATGGCTATATCTATTTAATTACGGTGTGAATGAAATACCGCCATAAAAGTAACCGGGAATCGTACAGACGGCAAGCTAATTGGTACCGGCGGAGCGAACATGACAAGAAATACGAAGTTTTTCGCAGATACGGATATTTATCTGCGGAAAAGCCATCCCGTGAAACACAGTACAGCACTGCATTTTGCGAGTGTTACAGTAAATTTCATGATTCTGGTTAAGCTTGTGTTAAACTCCACAGAAGCTATTGTGCCGCTATGGTGATTAGCTGATAAGCACATTTTTATCTTACCTTGAGTTCTGATTTTCATTTTAGCTTTTATATACTTTTTATCAAGAGAGGAATTATGAAGCCAGCCACAAAATTCATACATGCCGGCACCGAGCCGGATCCCGCTACAGGGGCTATTATGACGCCCATTTACCAGACGTCTACCTATGTACAAAGCGCGCCCGGCAAGCATAAAGGATATGAATATGCCCGCTCGCAGAATCCTACACGCAAAGCGCTGGAAGATGCCCTGGCAGTGATTGAAAACGGGCGATATGGTCTGGCCTTTAGCAGCGGCGTGGCTGCTACGGATGCCGTTATCAAACTGCTGCAACCGGGCGATGAAGTTATTGCCGCCAACGATATGTACGGGGGTACCTACCGGCTCTTTACGAAGGTGTTTGAAAAATTTGGTATCCGGTTTCATTTTGTCAATATGCAGGACCCTGCAGCTATTCGTCCGTATATCAATCAGCATACAAAACTGATCTGGACAGAAACGCCTACCAATCCGCTGATCAATGTGGTGGATATTGCTGCCGTTGCCGCCATTGCCAAAGAACACAATATTCTTCTTTGCGTTGACAACACGTTTGCTTCGCCCTATCTTCAGACGCCGCTCAACCTGGGAGCAGATATCGTGATGCATTCATCTACCAAATACCTGGGCGGACACAGCGATGTAATACAAGGCGCGCTGGTGATGAATGATGCCGCTTTGCGCGAGCAATTGTATTTCATCCAGAAAAGTTGTGGCGCCGTGCCGGGTCCCATGGATTGTTTCCTGGTGCTGAGGGGCATTAAAACATTGCATGTACGCATGCAGCGGCACTGTGAGAATGGTGAGAAAATCGCCCGTTTCCTGCGCAATCATCCCAAAGTAGGTAAAGTATACTGGTGCGGCTTTGATGATCATCCCGGCTATGCCATTGCTAAAAAACAGATGAACGGATTTGGCGGTATGATCAGTTTCACCCTGAAAGATGATCAGGTGGAGACTGCCATGAAATTGCTTTCATCAACAAAATTGTTCTCTCTGGCAGAAAGCCTTGGCGGGGTGGAATCGCTTATCAACCATCCGGCCTCGATGACCCATGCTTCCATTCCGAGGGAAGAAAGAATCAAAAACGGACTAACGGATTCGCTCATTCGCCTGAGTGTGGGTATTGAAGATGCTGAGGACCTGATAGAAGATTTACAACAAGCTATCGGATGATGATTGTCTGATCACTGCAACCATACCCGCTCATGAAGAATCCGTCGCTCA
>Ga0164243_10014870_pt1 | contig 10802 bp, 8 predicted proteins | sample OricompcompostOP_FD_108781 | JGI IMG/M metagenome (GOLD analysis project Ga0164243, IMG submission 108781) | Organic Plus compost microbial communities from Emeryville, California, USA - Original compost - Organic plus compost (OP) | ecosystem: Engineered > Solid waste > Mixed feedstock >...
CGTCGCGCGGCTCATCCCTGCGCGGGAAGCGGTCCTGCGAAAGGCTGCGGCCTTCGGCCTCGCCGTCCGTCGGCGGTTGGGGATGGTCGAACGTCACGGTCGGGTTGCTCCTTGTCTCTCGTGTTGGGGAAGGTCAGACGGGGCGGCCGAACCAGCGCAGCGACAGGCCGGCGCCGAGCAGCAGCAGGACGGCGCCGCCGGCCGCGAAGGCGGCGGTCACCTGGCGCTCCTCGTCTCTGCTGCCGAGCTGGGAGCCGAGTCTCTCGTAGACGGCCTTGAGGCCCTCGGCGGTCTCGGCCGTGAAGCCCTCGCCGCCGCTGGCGCGGGCGATCTGGTCCAGCGAGGCGGGGTCGGGCGGGACCTGCTCGACTCTCGCCTCGCCGGTTCTTCTGTCGGGGACGGTGATCGTGCCCTGGTCGGTGCCGAAGGCGACGGTGTAGACGGGGATGTCGGCTCTCTTGGCCTCGGCGGCCGCCTCGAGCGGGTCGCGGCCGTTGGTCGAGGTCCCGTCGGAGATCAGCACGATCGCCGACGGCGGCCGTCTGCCGTCCTCGCCCGGCTGCGCCTTGAGCGCCTCGACCGCGGTCGCGATCGCCTCGCCGGTCGCGGTGCCGCCGCTGACCGACAGCCGGTCGATCGCGAGGTAGACGTCGTCGCGGTTGCGCGTCGGGCTCTGCAGCACGGTCGCGGTGTTGTTGAAGGCGAGCACGCCGACGTTGACGCTCTTTGGCACCTGGTCGACGAACTGTCGCGCGGCGCGCTTGGCGGCGATCATCCGGTTGGGCTGGACGTCGGTCGCCAGCATCGAGCCCGAGACGTCGGTCGCCAGCATGATCGAGGCGCGCTCGACCGGGACCGCGACCGTCCGCTGCGGCCGCGCCGCCGCCAGCACCAGCGCGGCGAGCGCGAGCAGGAAGACGAGCATCGGCACGTGGCGGCGCCAGCCGGGGCGCCGCGGGGCGACCGACGGCTGCAGCGCCGGCGACGCGAAGGCGGCGGCGGCGAGACGCCGCTGGCGCTGCTGGAGCAGGTACCAGACCGCCAGCAGCGGCAGCGCGAGCAGCGCCAGCAGGACAAGCGGCGCCGCGAAGCTCACGGCGTTCTGGCCGGGCGCGTGCCCAGCGTGACGGTCACGGTGTGCTGTCTGCCGCCGCGCTCGTAGGTCAGCTCGACCTCGTCGCCGGGCTGGTGTCTGGAGACCGCCTCGACGACGTCGGACGGGTCGTCGATCGTGCGGCCGTCGATCGCGGTGACCACGTCGCCGCGTCTGAGGCCGGCTCTCGCCGCCGGGGCGCCGTCGACCAGTCTGTAGACCTCGGCGCCGCGCGACGCGGAGGTGGTCGAGGTCGGCGTCGTCGTGACGCCGAGGTACGGCCGCGGGATCGTCTGGCCCTTCTCCAGGCGCGGCACGATCTGGCGCGCGGTGTTGGAGGGGACGGCGAAGCCGATGCCGACGTTGCCCTGCGACATGCCGGAGGTCGCGATCTGCGAGTTGACGCCGATCACGCGCCCGCCGCTGTCGAGCAGCGGGCCGCCCGAGTTGCCGGGGTTGATCGGGGCGTCGGTCTGGATCACCTCGTCGATCTCGAAGCCGTTGGGCGCTCTGATCGAGCGGCCGAGGCCGGAGACGATCCCCTCGGTCGCGGTGCGGTCGAGCCCGAAGGGGTTGCCGATCGCGATCGCGAAGTCGCCGACCTGGACGTTGCGCGAGTCGGCGAACTGCAGCGGTCTGACGCCTCTTGGGATGCGGTCGGGCTCGATGCTGACGACGGCGAGGTCGGTCGACTCGTCGGTGCCGAGCACGTCGCCGTCGATCGAGACGCCGTCCTGGCCGAACTTGACGACGACGTGCGAGGCGCCCGAGACGACGTGGTAGTTGGTGACGAGCGTCCCCTTGTCGTCGATCAGGAAGCCGGTGCCCTGCCCGGTGGAGGTGCGGATCGAGACGACCGCCGGGCTCGCGGCGGCGTAGATCGCGCCGGCGCGGGTCTGCCCGGCCGACGGTCTTATCGGTCTGCTGGAGACGGCCGGCAGCGGGTCGGGCCCGTTGTCCTCGCCGCCGTCGAGCAGCATGCCGGCGGCGAAGGCGCCGGCGGCGATCGCCAGCGCGACGACCAGCACGCCGAGCACGAGGCCGGCGCGCCGACGCGGCGGCTTGGCCGGCGGCTCGGGGGCGGACCCCTCGGCGGGGCGCGGCGGTGGCGTCCGGTGGAGAGCGCTCGCGCCCTCGTCGCGTGCTTGGTCGGACTCGGCGCGCCACTCGCCGGTCCACAGATGTCTCGGTGACCCCATCGGTATTGACGAGCGTACCCAGCGACCCAAAGCGCTGATTAAGAGTCTCCGAGCGGACGCTGAGAGCGGCGCGGCGCCGTCATCCGCCCGGCCGCGACGGCGGCCCCGGCGGCGGGCGCAGCGGCAGCGGGTCGGGCGCCAACGGGCGCTGGGCGAAGTCGAACGCGCTCGCGAGACTGCCCAGCAACGGGGCCGCTTCGCGCACGTCGGGGCGCGGGTCGGGACGGCCGTCGGTGCGCGGGTCGATCCGCGCGCCGCCGAGGAAGTCGTCCTCGACGAAGCTGTTGAACGCGTCGAACGACATCGTCGTGTGGTCGACGGTCCCGCGCCGCGCCCACGGGCTGATCACGATCCCCGGCACGCGGAGGCCGTAGCCGTTCTGGTCGACCGACGGCGGCATCACGTGGTCGTAGAAGCCGCCCCAGTCGTCCCATGCGACGACGACCGCGCTGTCCTCCCACTGCGGGCCGCGCATCACCGCGTCGACGAGGCGCGTGACGTACGCCTGCCCGGCCGCCGGCGTCGCCGGCGGGTGCTCGGAGTGGGCCTGGTCGGGGACGACCCAGGCGACGCTCGGCAGCCGGCCGCGGCGCGCGGCGCGGAGGAAGTCGCGCGTGTCCTGGACGTTGCGCAGCTGGTGGTCGGCGCGGACGGTCGTGAACGACGGCAGCGGGTTCCAGATCTCCGGCGTCGTCAGTCGCTGCGGGCCAGGCCTGCAGTTGGCGTCGCCGTCGGCGCAGTCGGGCTGAAGGCCGGTGTGGACGTAGTAGCGCCAGCTGACGTGGGCGCGGTGCAGCAGCCACGTCAGGTCGGTCCAGGCGTAGTTCGCGCGCCGCTCCAGCAGCCGCTCCTCGCGCGCCGTGCGCGGGCGGTGGCCGTCGATCTCACCCGGGTGGAAGCCCTGCAGCTCGTCGTCGTCCACGCAGCTCGTCGGGTCGCCCTGCCGGGCGCAGCGCGCCGACCAGCCCGAGACGAGGAACAGGTGGGAGGGGAGGCTCCAGGAGGCGACCGACTCGAACAGGTGGTCGGTGAGCGTGAAGTCGTGGGCCCAGCGCCAGTAGTTGGGGATCTCGCGCGCGTCGTGGTAGCCCATCACGTCCGGTCTCGACGAGGAAGCGCAGACGATCGCGACGCCGCCGCAGCCGCGCCCCGCGCCGCTCTCGGCGACGCGGACGAAGCCGTCCATCCGCCCGCCGTCCTCGTCGGCGCTCGCCGGCGCCGCGTCGTGCGGGCCGCCGCCGTTGACCTCGCGGGCGTCGTGGTAGGGGCGCTGGCAGGCGCCGCCGCGCCGGTCCGGCAGGCAGACGGCGAAGCGGCCGTCGCGTGCCGGGATCCCGTCGGCGCCGGGAAAGGTGCCGAAGTAGGAGTCGAACGAGCGGTTCTCCTGCATCACCACGACGAAGTGACGGATCTTGTGGATCCCCGTCGCCGTCGCCGCCACGCGCGCCGCGCGCCGCGCGCGCCGGCGCAGCGCCGGGCGGGTGAAGCGCGGCGGGGTCACGAGCGCGCCGCCCGGCAGCGAGGCGCGGCCGAGGTGCGGGCGCGACCCGCCGGGCGGCAGCCCGCCGAGCGCGGCGACGGCGACGACGACCGCCACCGTGCCGGTCGCCACCGCCGTGAACGTCCGCCTGCGTCCGGTCATCTGCCGATCGTGCGCCGCCCGCCTCAAGCTCTCCTTTCGATCCGGTCGGTGGTCGGTATGAGCGCGGCCGGGGGTACGATCGGCCCATGTCCTGGCATGTCTACCTCTCCGGTGAGATCCACACCGGCTGGCGCGCGCGGATCGCGAACGGCGTGATGGAGGAGGAGCTCGACGTCGAGCTGAGCGCCCCCGTCACCGACCACGCGGCCAGCGACGACGTCGGTGTCGCGATCACCGGCCCCGAGCAGCGCGACTTCTGGAAGGACCACAAGGGCGCGGGGATCAACGCGATCCGCACGCGCACGCTGATCGAGCAGGCCGACCTCGTCGTCGTCCGCTTCGGCGACGAGTACCGGCAGTGGAACGCCGCCTTCGACGCCGGCTACGCCGCCGCGCTCGGGAAGCCGCTGATCACGCTCCATCCCGAGCAGCACGACCACGCGCTCAAGGAGGTCGACCGCGCGGCGCTCGCCGTCGTGCGCGAGCCCGAGCAGGTGGTCGAGATCCTGCGCTACGTGATCACCGGCCGTCTCGCCCGCTGAGACGCGCGATCGCGCCGTCCCCGGCGCATCGGTCGCAGTGTGACTGTCGTCACACTGCGGCGGGTTGAGAGCTTTTTCACGTTAGGCCGGCCGCGCCGTCGGCTACCCCGAGAGCTTCACCCAGAACGAGAGCCGCGCCGCTGACGCCCTGGCGACCGCGCGGCTCAGCGCGCCGGACCCCCGTCGCGGGGCGCGCCGGCGACGCGGGTGCGCTCCCGTCCGCGCCCGCACGTGTCCCATCCGCACCCGCCTGTGAAGGAGGTCCCGTTGCGGCTCGACATCGTCATCCCCGCGCACAACGAGGAGCGCCGGATCGAACGGACGCTGAGGAGCTATCGGCGTGTGCTCGACGACCCCGGCGTCCGCTTCCTCGTCGCGCTCGACCAGTGCACGGACGGCACGCGCGAGATCGTCCAGCGGCACGCACGCAGGGACCGGCGGGTGCGGCTGTTCACCTATCCGAAGCTCGGCAAGGGCGGCGTGATCATCGAGACCTTCGACCGCTCCGACGCCGACCTCGTCGGCTTCGTCGACGCCGACTGCGCGACACCGCCGCGGGAGCTGCAGCGGCTCGCCGACGTCGCGCGTCGCACCGGCGGGGCGATCGCCACCCGCCGCCACGCCGCGTCGGTGCTGCCGGTCCGGCGGCCGCTGCGCCGCCGCGTCGCGAGCGTCGGCTTCTCCGGCGGCGTGCGGGCGCTGATGCGGCTGCCCTACGCCGACACCCAGTGCGGCGCGAAGGTGCTGCGCGGCGACGTCGCCCGCGCGGCGCTGCCGCGGCTGACCGCCCGCGGCCTGCTGTTCGACGTCGACCTGCTGCTGGCCGTCCGCGACCTCGGGATCGAGGTGACCGAGGTGCCGACGGTGTGGGTCGACCGCGACGGCTCGCGCGTCGACGCGGTCGCCGACAGCCGCCGGATGGGCGGCGCGCTGCTCGCGCTGTGGATGCGCCGGCTCCGACGCGGGGCGGTCCAGCATGCCTGACGTCGCGCTGATCACGCCCTACCCGGCGCCCGACGAGCGGCTCGGGGGGCGCAGCGGCGTCGCGAGCTACGGCGCCGCGCTGGCGCGGGCGCTCGGCGAGCGCGGCGCCGAGGTGACCGTGCTGGCGCCGCAGGAGCCTGGCGCGCCGGCCGTCACGAACGACGGCGCCGTGCGCGTCGAGCGGCCCTACCGCCGCGGGGCGGGCGCGTTGCTGCGCGCCGCGCGGGCGGCGCGCGCCAGCAGAGCGCCGACCACGCACGTCCAGCACGAGCTGTTCCTCTACGGCGGCCCGTCGTCGGTTCCGGCGCTGCCGGCCGCGCTGGCGGCGCTCCACGACCCGGTCGTGACGATGCACCACGTCGTCGACCCCACGACCGTCGACGCCGACTTCGTCCGTCTCCATCGCGTCCGCGCCCCGCGGCTGCTCGCGCGCGGCGGGCTGGCGGCCGTCCAACGCTCGATCCGCCGTCGTGCCGGCGCGGTGATCGTCCACGAGCCGGCCTTCGCCGACGTCGTCCCCGACGCGTCCGTCGTGCCGCACGGCCTGCCGTCGTGTGAGCCGGCGGGCGCCGCCGAGCGGGCGGCCGCACGTGCCGAGCTGGGGCTCGGCGACCGGCTCGTGGTGCTCTGCTTCGGCTTCCTCGCGCCCTACAAGGGGCTCGAGCTGGCGCTGGAGGCGACCGCGCTGGCGGGGCCGCAGGTCGAGCTGGTCGTCGCCGGCGGCGAGCACCCGCGGCTGGTCGAGGCCGGCGACCGCTACGCGGCCGAGCTGCGGGCGCGCGGGCCGCACGCCCGCTTCGTCGGCCGTGTGCCGGAGGAGCAGGTCGCCCGCTGGTTCGCGGCCGCCGACCTGGCGCTGTTCCCGTATCCCCGCCCCTTCGCGTCCAGCGGGCCGCTGGCGCTGGCGCTGGCGCACGGGACGCCGGTGCTGCTGTCACAGGCGCTCGCGCGCTGCACGGCGGCGCCGCTGGCGCTGACCGCGCCGCCGACCGTGCCGGAGCTGGCCGCGCGGCTGCGCGCGCTCGCCGTCGACCGCGCCGGCCTGGAGCCGCTGCGGGAGCGGACCGTCGCCTTCGCCGCCGGCCGTGCCTGGCCCGCGGTCGCCGACCGCCATCTCGAGCTTTATGAGGAGGTGCGACGTGCCGAGCGTCCTGCTCGCCGGCGCCTTCGGGCAGCGTAACCCGGGCGACGACGCGCTGCTGGACGCGTTCGTGCGCGAGCTGCCCGGCTGGTCGTGCGTCGCGACCAGCTGCGAGCCGGCCCGCACGGCCGCGCGGCACGGCGTCGCCGCGGTCCAGTCGCGCGCGCCGCGTCAGGTCGCCGGCGCGCTGCGCCACGCCGACGGGCTGGTGCTCGCCGGCGGAACCGTCTTCAAGACGCTCCCGGAGGGCGGCGCCCGCCACCCGCACGCGCTGCTGCGCAACGCCGTCGCGCTCGCCGCGGCGGCGCGCCTGCTCGGCCGCCGCGTCGCGCTCGTCGGCGTCGGCGCCGGCCGCCTCGGCGACCCGGGCGCGCGCCGGCTGGCGCGGCTGCTCGTGCGCTGCGCCGACCTGCTCGTGCTGCGCGACGAGGAGTCGGCCGAGACGCTCGCCGCCGCCGGCGCGCCGACGCCGTTCCGGGTCGGCGCCGATGCCGCCTGGCCGTTGGTCGGCGCCCCTGCGGCGCTGCCGCCGCGGCCGCGCCGCGACGGCGCGATCGTCGTCGCGGTCGGGCGCCACGGCGGCGAGGCGGCGCTCGCCGGCCGGCTGGCGAAGGCACTGGCGGCGGTGTCGGCGGCCGCTCCCGCGGTGCCCGCGACCGCCGACGGGGCGGGTCGGTCCGCCGACGGCGCGGGTCCGTCGGGCGGTGCGGTCGGTGCGGCCGCCCCGCCGCTCGTGCGCGTCCAGCCGTGGCAGGTCGGCGACGGCGGCGAGGACGCGGTCGGGCTCGACGACGAGAGCCACGCCCACCTGCTCGCGACCGCGCTGCGCAGACGGTCGCTCCCGGTCGAGGTCGTGCCGCCGCCGGCGACGCTGCTGGACGCGCGCGACCTCGTCGCCGGGGCGCGGCTCGTCGTCGCGACCCGCTTTCACGCGACCGTCGCCGCCGCGGCAGCGGGCGTGCCGTTCCTCGCGGTCGCCCACGAGCAGAAGCTCGCCGGGCTGGCACGGCGGCTCGGCCAGCCGGCCGTCCCCGCCGACGCGCCGACGCCGGTGCTCGCCGCGGCGCTGACCGAGGCGCTCTCGCGCCCGCCCGCCGCGCGCGCCGCCGTCGAGCGCCAGCTCGACGCCGCCCGCGACGGCTTCAGGCTGCTGCGCCTGCTGCTGACCCGCGGCGCCGCCGACGAGGGCGACGACGTCGGCGCGCTGCCGCTGGCGCCGGCGGGGTGGGCCGCATGAGCGCCACCACCACCCGCACCACCGCCCCGAGCGCGCATGAGCGCGCGCCCGGAAGTGCCGCTCACCCCCGGACCCGCACTGACGCGGCGCCACGTCGCGTCGGCTTCCGCGCGCTGGCGGGGGAGCAGCTCGGCGTGGCGGCCGGGCAGCTGGCCGCCGGCGCCGGCAACCTCGCCTTCTCGCTGCTGCTCGCGCGGCTGCTCGCGCCGGGCGCCTTCGCCGAGCTGTCGGCCTTCCTCGCGCTCTACCTGCTCCTGCACATGCCGCTTGGGAGCCTCAGCGCCGGCGGCGCGCTCGCCCCGGCTGCCGCGGCCGCCGCGCGCCGGCGCCTGTGGCGGACCGGCGCGGCGGTCGCCGTCGCGCTCGCGGTCGTCGCCGTGCCGCTCAGCGCCCTCTTGAACCTGCCGGTCGCGCTGCTGCTGGCGCTCGCGCTCGCCGCCCCCGCCGCCGGGCCGATCGCGCTGGAGCGCGGCCGGCTGTACGGCCTGCGCCGGGGCCGCGGCGTCGTCGCCAGCCTGCTGACCGAGCCGGCCGTGCGGCTGACGCTCGGCGTGCTGCTCGCCGTCCCGTTCGGCGCGACCGGCGGCGCCGTCGCCGTCGCCGCCGCCGGCTGGGCGGGCATGGCGGTCGCCTGGCGGGCCGGCGGCGGAGGCCTGCGTCGTCGCGCGGTCGCGCAGCGGCAGCGCGACCACAGAGGTCGGCCCGCCGCCGCGGCGGCGGGCGCGGACGCGGCGTCGCGCGCCGGCGCCGCGGGCCCCGCGGTGCCGGGCGGGGCGACCGTCCGCCGCGCCTGGTCGGCCGTCGCGGCGTTCCTGCTGCTCGCGATCGTGCAGAGCCAGGACGTCGTCTTCGCCCAGGCGCTGCTGCCGGGCGGCGAGGCGGGGCGGTTCGCGGTCGTCTCCGCGCTCGGCGGGATCGCCGCCTTCGCGACGACGACGATCCCGCTGACGCTGCTGCCGCACGCCGCCGGAGGCGACCGGCGGGCGCTGCCGGCGGCGCTCGCCGTCGCGACGCTGCTCGGCGGCGGCGCGACCGTCGTCGCCTCGCTTGCGCCCGACACGCTGCTGCGCGCCGCCTTCGGCGACGACTACGCCGGCATCGGCGAGCTGGTCGGGCCCTACGTCGGCGCGATGGCGCTGCTCGGGATCGGCCGCGTGCTGGTCGCCGACGCCTGCGCGAGAGGGCAAGGCCGCACGCTGCTCCTCCCGACGGTCGCCGCCGTCGCGCTGCAGGCGCTGCTGCTCGCGACGACCGCTGAGGACGCCACCGGTGTCGCACGCGCGACGATCGTCACCGCCGCTGCGCTGACGGCCGTCCTCGCGCTGCGCGCCGTCCACGCCGCCCGGCCGCGCAACGCTGCGCGCCTCTCCCCGCTCACCTTCGCACCCGGCGCCGTCGCCCGCCTGCCGCAGCTCCCGCAGGTCACGGTCGAGGGCACGCGCGGGATCGGGCGGCGGCTGGCCGCCGGCGCGCGCGACCCGGTCGTGCTCGCCGTCGCCGCCGCGACCGCCGTCGCGCTCGTGCTGCGGCTGCTGGCCCTGCGCGGCGTCTGGCTCGACGAGGCGACCTCGATCCACCAGGCGCAGCTCGGCTTCGGCGAGATGCTCACGCGGCTGCGCGACACCGACGTCCATCCGCCGCTGCACCACACGACGCTGTGGGTGACGGTCCGGCTGCTCGGCACCGGAGAGCTGGCCGTGCGCGTTCCGTCGCTGATCGCCGGCACCGCGCTCGTGCCGCTCCTGTACGTGACCGCGCGCGACCTGTGGGACCGGCGCGCCGGTCTCGCCGCCGCCGTCCTCGGGACGGTCGCGCCGTTCGCCGTCTGGTACTCGGCCGAGGCGCGGATGTACGCCTTCTTCATGCTGTTCGCGCTGCTCGCCGTCTGGGCGCAGGCGCGGATCCTGCGCGACGACGACGGCGCCGCCACCCGTCTGCGCGACTGGGCGCTCTACTCGGTCGCGACCGTCCTGCTGCTCTACGACCAGTACTTCGCCGCGCTCGTCGTGCTCGTCCAGCAGGCCGGCTTCGCGCTCGCGCTGTGGTCGCGCCGCCGCGAGGGCGCCGCCGCGCGCGCCTTCGCGGCCCGCTGGCTGCTGAGCGGCGCGCTGGTCGTGCTCGCGGTCGTGCCGCTGGTCTCCTTCGCGCACGCGCAGTTCGCCGCCAACGAGGCGGCCGGGCGCGGCTTCGACTCGCCGGCGCAGGCCGGCGCCGGGGTCGCGCAGGGCGGCACCGCGCAGGCGCCGTCGGTCTACGGCGCGATCACGAACCTCGTCTGGGCGGTGTGGGGCTACCACTCCGACCCGGCGATGGCGGCGCTGTCGGCGCTGTGGCCGGCCGGGATGCTGCTGGCGCTGCTGCTGCTCGGCCGCGGCCGCGCGCCGCGGACGCTGCTGGTCGCCGCCGTCGCGCTGCTGCCGGCCGCCGCGCTGTTCGCGATCGGCGAGCTGAAGCCGGCGCTGTTCGAGGTCCGCTACTTCGTCGCCGTCGTGCCGATGCTGCTGCTGCTCGTCGCCCGCGCGCTGACCAGCTGGGCGGCGAGCCGGACGGCGACCGTCCTGCTCGTCGGCGCCTTCGCCGCGACGCTCGGCGCCGGCCTGCTCGACCAGCAGGTCAACGGCGCCAATCCGCGCCTCTACGACTTCCGCGGCGCCCTGGAAGCGGTCGAGCGCCGCGCGGGGCCGCACGACGTGCTGGTCTACAACCCCGACTACCTGACGGACGTGATCGGCTACTACGCGCCCGACCTGAACGCGCAGCCGATGGGACGCGACCTGCCCAAGCGCAGCGACGCGACCGTCTTCGTCCTCGGCAGCTTCCTCGACAAGCCGGCGTTCGCCGCGTCGACCGGCGGGCTCGTCGCGAGCCTCAGACAGACGCGCAGACTGGTGCGCACGTGGGAGCTGGCGCAGGTGCGGGTGTGGGAGTTCCGCCGCAGATGACGACCAAGCCGACGAGACCGAC
>Ga0164243_10014871_pt1 | contig 10801 bp, 12 predicted proteins | sample OricompcompostOP_FD_108781 | JGI IMG/M metagenome (GOLD analysis project Ga0164243, IMG submission 108781) | Organic Plus compost microbial communities from Emeryville, California, USA - Original compost - Organic plus compost (OP) | ecosystem: Engineered > Solid waste > Mixed feedstock >...
CGTAATCCTGGAACTGGGCGCCAACGACATGCTGCGCGGCGTTTCTCCGAAGGTGGTCGAAGAAAACCTTGCCGAGATGATCGAGAAATTGCAGGCGCGCGGGATTCGCATCCTGCTCGTCGGTATGATGGCCGCCCCCAATCTCGGGGCCGATTATGCCGAAGCCTTCAATGCCATCTATCCGCGACTGGCTGAAAAATATGATGTCCCGCTGCATCCATTCTTTCTCGACGGCGTTGCCGCCAATGCGGCCATGCAACTCCAGGACGGGATGCATCCCAACGCAGAAGGCGTGAACATTATGGTCGAGAGAATCCTTCCGGTGATGGAGGAGATGCTTTCGAAGGAAAAGACAGACGCCTGATCCCATTCCCCACAAACCGCTTGCCCTTGAAGGCAATCGGTGATTCGCTGAGGACAACGTCCCGATTCGAGGAGGTAGCCATGCCGCGACTTTTCACCGCCCTCGAGATTCCCCGCGACGCCGCTCTTTCTCTCTCGCTCCTGCGTGGCGGCCTTCCCGGCGCCCGCTGGATCGATGTCGAGAACTATCATCTCACCCTGCGCTTCATAGGCGATGTCGAAGGCCATGTGGCCGACGAGATCGCCAATGCGCTCGACCGGGTGCGGCGGCCGTCTTTCCAGCTCGAGCTTTCCGGCGTCGGAGCCTTCGGGCAGAAGAAGCCGCATGCCGTCTGGGCCGGCGTGGCGACCTCGCCTGATCTGAACGCATTGCAGGCGGAAATCGAGCGCATCTGCCAGCGCCTCGGCCTGCCCGCCGACCCGCGCAAGTTCATCCCCCATGTCACATTGGCCCGGCTTCGCAACAGCAGCCCTGCCGACGTGGCGAACTATCTGTCCGCGCGCGGCAATTTCTCGGCGGCTCCCTTCGGAGTCGGCCGTTTCGTGCTCATGTCGTCGAAGGATTCCGTCGGTGGCGGACCTTACATTATCGAGGAAGCCTGGCCGCTCGCAGGATCGGGGAATGTCCGGCATGGCGGCTTTGCAGCCACCTGGCCGCAGGCCTTTCCGTATTTGCGCTAAGAGCGCCAGAGGCTCGCCGCATTCGTGGATGGATCTGCGTGGTTTGCGGTTGCAATCCTTGCAAAGCCGCAAAGTTCCCCCCACATTTTCCGGGCAAGGAGCGACATGCCCATGGAAGACGTCAAGATCGGCGAAATCCTCGAACCCGTTGGCAAAGAGGAAAATGAGAGCCGCGAACAACGCGTGCGCCGTAAGTTCTGGAGCACCGCCAAGCGGGCCGCACGGCAGATCCCTTTCATGGAGGATGTCGTCGCCGGTTATTACTGCGCCCTTGATCGCGACACGCCATTCCGCGTCCGGGGCATGCTGCTTGCCGCATTGGCCTATTTCGTGCTGCCCATCGACACCATACCCGATCTTTTCGCCGGCATTGGCTTTACCGACGACATGGCTGTCCTGATGGCAGCGCTGGCAGCGGTTCGGGCTCACATCACGCCGGCGCACCGCTTGGCAGCAAAACAGGCTTTGGAGAGCGAGGACTGAAGCTGGCCTGTTACCAGCACCTGAAGCGGTCCGCGGCTGGCCGTACCCAGCACGCCAAAATCAAACGGCGCCCAAGTCAAATTCTTGCCTTTTTCGTCCGCTTTCAACCCTTCAGGCGATCTGCGGGTGGGGTGTCCGCGCATCGGGTCGTCCATGGGTTACAGGGTAGTCTTGTCTTCAAGCTTCACCCTTTGATAACCCAAATTAAATAAAAATGAAGCGATCGCGTCCGCAGGCGGTCGCCCGCGGGTTTCACATGACACCAAGCAGAACGGTCAGAACGATGCGTGGACTGATTAAGACCATATCCCTTTTCTTTGCGGTTGCGGCGGCGACGCCGGTATTCGCGCAGGCCACGGCGGTAGGCCAGTACCGCGACTGGGGAACCTACAGCTACCAGAGCAACAACGGCAAGGTATGCTATGTCATGAGCGTTCCGAAGCAGAAGGAGCCGTCGAGTCTGGACCATGGCGACATCTTCTTTTTCGTCAGTCAGAAGCCCGGCCAGAATATCGCCTATGAGCCGCAGTTCATCGCTTCCTATGATTTCCAGGCCAATTCGAAGGTGACGGTCAGCGTCGGCGGTCGTAACTTCTCCATGTTCACGCAAGGCAAATCGGCATGGCTGGAGAATGCAGCCGAGGAACCACAACTCGTCACCGCTATGAAGTCCGGCTCCGACATGAAGGTCGCGGCCGTTTCGGGGCGCGGAAACAGCACGAATTACACTTTTTCTTTGCTCGGCCTCACCGCAGCTCTTGATTCCATTGCGAGCTGCAAATAGCTGACGTGAACCAACCGGGCGTGACCGCGCTATCCGCCCGTGATATTGATGGTCGAGGATTCCGGGCGGCGTTTGCCGCCCGAACCGCTTTGAAAGAACCAGCAGAAGATGAGCCTTTCGTTCGACATAACGGATCCGGCGACGCGTACGCGTCTGCGTCCGGCCGCTGCGGCGGCCGAAAAGCGCCCGTTGATCGGCCTGTCGCGTGAGGAACTCGGCGAGGCGCTGGCGTCGATCGGCGTGCCGGAACGGCAGGTGCGGATGCGGGTCCAGCAGCTTTGGCATTGGCTCTATGTGCGCGGTGTCGCCGATTTCAGCCTGATGTTCAATATTTCCAAAGATCTGCGGGCTGAACTCGACGCGAATTTTACCATCGCGCGGCCTGAGATCGTCGAGGAGCAGGTCTCCAATGACGGCACGCGCAAATGGCTCTTCCGCTTTCCTCCGCGTGGCGCCGGGCGCCCCGTAGAAATCGAGACGGTCTACATTCCCGAGGAGGGACGCGGCACGCTCTGCATTTCGAGCCAGGTCGGCTGCACGCTGACCTGTTCCTTCTGTCATACGGGAACGCAGAAGCTGGTACGCAATCTGACGGCAGGCGAAATCCTCGACCAGTTGCTCACCGCGCGCGAGCGGCTGGGAGACTTTCCCGACGCCGCCACGCCGGATGGCGCCATCGTGCCCGCGGAAGGTCGCAAGATCACCAACATCGTCATGATGGGGATGGGCGAGCCGCTCTACAATTTCGAGAATGTGAAGAAGGCGCTGCTGATCGCCTCGGATGGCGAGGGCCTGTCGCTGTCGAAGCGCCGCATCACTTTGTCGACCTCGGGCGTCGTGCCGGAAATCTACCGCACTGGTGAGGAGATCGGCGTCATGCTGGCTATCTCGCTTCACGCGGTACGCGACGATCTGCGTGACATGTTGGTGCCGATCAACAAGAAATATCCGCTCAAGGAACTGCTTGACGCCTGCCGCGCCTATCCGGGCCTGTCGAACGCCAAGCGCATCACTTTCGAATATGTGATGCTGAAGGACGTTAACGACTCCCCTGAGGACGCCAAGGAACTCGTACGCCTGCTCAAAGGCATCCCGGCCAAGATCAATCTGATACCGTTCAATCCTTGGCCCGGATCGAACTACCAGTGCTCGGATTGGGAGACGATAGAGAAGTTTGCCGACTATGTGAATCAGGCGGGCTACGCATCGCCGATCCGCACCCCGCGCGGTCGCGACATCCTGGCGGCCTGCGGTCAGCTCAAGTCGGAATCGGAGCGTCTCAAGAAATCGGAGCGGCTGGCGCTTGAAGCGATGATGATTGCGGGGCACGGCGAGGCTTGAGCGATCTTCTCGCCTGTCTCGGCCGGTTCTTCATGATCGTGTTCGGCTTCCTTGCCGCGATACTGTCAGCAAGCCTGTTCATCAATCTTCTCGTCATCTCGGCCTTTCAGTTCGATGCCGGGCAACTGCCGGACGCGCTTGCCGGCGGCCTCTATGTCGGGGTTCCCTTGCTTGCGGTCTTCGTTGGCTATCTTGCCTTCTGGCCGGCTGCGGCCGTTATCGTCGCGCTGGAGATCTTCGCCAGGCGCGACTGGCTCTTCCATGCGCTCGGCGGCGGGGTGGTCGGGCTCGTCGTGTCAGGTTACTTCTGGCTGGAGCCTCAGGAAAACGCGTTTTCCGACGCGGCTCTTATCCTTGCTCTGATTGCCGCCGGCATGGTCGGCGGCATCGCCTACTGGATGGTTGCTGGTCGCTCGGCCGGCAGATGGCTGCAAAGATCTCCGACGTCGGAAGAATGAATCAGCGCGCCTGTGCTGTAAGGATTTTCAGCGCAAAGGCGGAGAAGATACCCGCGAACAGATAGTCGACGATCCTCGTCACCTTCGGGCTCTTACGCAGAAGGCGGGCAAAGCCGTCCGCAGCGATGACCATGGGCGCTGTGATCGGCAGTGCCAGCGGGATGAACAGCAGCCCGAGGAAAAACAGCTTCTGCGGCGCATATGGATCAGTGGGCGAGACGAATTGCGGCAGGAAGGTCATGAAGAAGAGGATGATCTTCGGGTTGAGCAGGTTGATGCCGAGACCTTTGGCCCAGTTGCGGAAAAGCGAGTGCCCGCCCCCGGCCTGTTTTTCCGGCGAGAATGCCGAACCGTGGCGCAGGGCCTGCCAGGCAAGCCAGATGAGATAGCCTGCGCCCGCGACCTTGAGCACGAGAAAGGCTTCCGGCGAAGCGACGATGAGGGCGGAGAGGCCAAGCGCAACCATCGTGGTGTGGACGAGTATCCCGGTCATGGCGCCGAACATGCAGGCAAAGCCCGCGGCACGTCCCTGGCTCAGCGCGCGGCCCACGAAAAGCGTCATGTCAGGCCCCGGTGTGATCGAGAGCACGAAGGTCGCGACAGCAAATTGCAGCAGCGTGGCGAGGTCGGGAATGAATGGCATGGTAGCTTCCGTGAAATGCTTTGGGAAACTACTATGGACCGGACCTTCAGCCAAGCCGTCGCAACGTCACTGCGATCGTCCGTTTCCGTTCTTGCGGTTGAAGCGCAGTTCCAGAGCGAAATCGAAAGCCGCCATCAGAATCACGATGCAAAGCACCGTGATCAGGGCAGCGTCCGGCACTTTCTGGATGAGGGGTATGAAATACGCGGCCAACCCCAACAGGGCAATCACGGCCAGAATTACATCGACCATTGTTGTTGTTCCCTAGGTTCCTCATGCGGCACCGTGCCTGCCGCTTCCTGTCTGAGTGTGCCGACAAGCCACCGTGCGGTGCGCAGGAGCCGGGCATCGTCACCGCGCCGGCCTACCAGTTGGACGCCGATCGGCAATCCGCTGCTGCCGCTTAAAAGCGGGAGCGTAACGGCGGGTACGCCGCAAAATGTCCATAGCGTTGCGAAGACAGGGCTGCCGGTCGTCTCCAGGCCGATTGGGGCTTCTCCCGTCGCCGCCGGCGTAACAATCGCGTCGAACCGTTCGAACAGGCGATCGAGGGCCGCATTCAGAACCTCGATCCAGTCATGCGCCAGCGCATAATCGACAGCCAGCACGCGCCGGCCTTCTGCGATCATGCCGGCTAGCGTCGTGCTCAGTTGCTCCCGCCCATATTCGTAGTAGCTTGCAAAACTCTTTGCGATGTCGGCCAGCATGATGGCTTTATGCATGTCATGCGCCCGCGCGAAGGGTTCGGGCAGGTCGACGCTGTCCATCGCGTTACCAAGGGCCGCGGACAGCTCCTCGAAGCCCGCCTTCACATCCTCGTCGGCTTCGTCCCACACCGAGGTACGCACCAGCGCCAGATTGGGCCGCAGCGGCGGCGGCGAATTGGCAATTGCGGCCAGCCGCGGCGGAGCCGATGGTTGCATTGCTCTGTCCTGCGGGTCGAAATCGGCCAGCACGTCGCCAAGGAGAACGGCGTCTTCGACATTGCGCGCAAAGAGCCCTACCGTGTCCAGCGTCGGTGATTGCGACAGGATGCCGCTGCGTGAAACGAGTCCGCGCGAGGGCTTGTAGCCGACGATGCCGCAATAGGAGGCTGGGCGGATGATGGAGCCGTTGGTTTGCGTTCCCACCGCAAGTGGTGCCAGATGTGCCGCCACCGCCGCAGCCGAACCCGATGATGAGCCGCCTGGCGTACGGCCCGGATCGTGCGGGTTGCGGGTCTTGCCCGGATGATAGACCGCCAGCTCGGTCGTCACCGTCTTGCCAAGAATCACCGCTCCGGCCTGACGCAGGCGGGAGACGATGAAAGCGTCCGTTCCTGGCATCCGGCCGGCATCAAGCATTGTGCCATTCTCGCAAGGCAGCCCGCGCACGTCGATGATGTCCTTGATGCCGATCGGGACTCCATGCAGCGGACCGACCGCGCGCCCGGTCGAGCGATGCAGATCGAGCGCCCGCGCCTGCCTGAGAGCATAGTCAGCGTCGACATGCGCCCAGGCGCCCAGTGCCTCATCCTCATCGGCGATGCGGTCGAGGAAGGCTTGCGTGACCGCCTCCGCCTTCACGGCGCCGCGCCCAACCATATCGGCGAGCGCCGTGGCGCCAAGCTCCGTGAATTTCCGGTCAGGCTTCCTGATGGTCATTTCCTACCTGCCGTAGATCAGGTTCGGTAGCCAGTAGATTGCACTGTCGAAATTATAAACGACCACCATGGTGAGCAGGACCATCACAAGATAGGGCATCACTCCGGTGAATATCTGCACCAGGGTTACATGCGGCGGTGCAATGCCCTTGAGATAGTAGGCGGCCATGGCCATTGGCGGCGACATGAACGAGGTCTGCAGGTTGAGTGCGATCAGGATGCCGAAAAACAGCGGATCGATGTCGTAGACGCTCAATAAGGGCAGAAAGATCGGAACGAAGATGATGATGATCTCGCTCCATTCGAGCGGCCAGCCGAGCAGGAAGATGATGAGCTGCGCCAGAAGCAGGAAGGTCAGTGGCGAAAGCTCTAGCCCGACGACGAATTCCGCTATCAGATCTTCGCCGCCGAGATAGGAGAAGACCGAGGCGAAGGTCCAGGAGCCGACGAAAAGCCAGCAGACCATCGCCGAGGTACGGACGGTCAGATAGACGGATTCCTTCAATCGCTCCCAGGTCAAGGCTCCATAAGCCGCGGCCAGTAGGAGGCCGCCAAGCGCGCCAATGGCCGCTGCTTCGGAAGGCGTGGCCAGGCCGAAGACAATGGCGCCGAGCACGGCCATGATCAGGACCGCCAATGGGGCGAAGGACGTGAGCAGCATCCACGCGACGTTCATGAACGAAACATCGCCTATTTCCTCGCGGCTCGGCTTTGGCGCGAGAGACGGATTCAACCAGGCCCGCCCGATAACATAGATGACGTAGAATCCAGCCAGCATGAAACCGGGAACGAACGCCGCCGCATAGAGCTGAACCACCGACACCCCGGACGTTGCGGCATAGACGATCAGCATGATGGAAGGCGGGATCAGGATGCCAAGGCAGCCGCCAGCGCAGATGACGCCCGAGGCCAACGGGATATCGTAGCGCGCCTTCAGCATCGCCGGATAGGCCAGCAGCCCCATCAAGGTGACGACTGCCCCGACTATACCGGTCGCCGTGGCGAAGAGGGCGCAGGTGATCAAGGCGGCTACCGCCATGGAGCCAGGTAGATGACGGGTGGCGATGTTGAGGGTGGAGAAGAGGCGCCCGATGATGTTCGACCGCTCGACGATATAACCCATGAAAAGAAACAGCGGCACCGCAGTCAGGGCGTCATTCGCCATGACGGAAAAAGTCTGGTTCACGAGAAGGTCGAATATGCGATTGGTGCCCAGGCCTTGAATCCAGGCCAGCAGGGTGTCCAAGGCTCCAGGACTTTCCCCTGCCAGCCGTTCGACGGTTCGGCCTATCCGCGCCCAGTCGAAATACGCATAGTAGCCAAAGGCGACCGCCATCCCCATCAGGGTAAAAGCGATTGGAAAGCCGAGCATGATCAGGAAGATGAACGAACCCAGCATCAGCAGGGCGACTTGGGGATCGGTCATCGTCCGCCGTCCTTTCCAGATTGTACATTACCGGGATCGATAAGGTCGTCGGCTTCCGAGCCATGCCCGAGCACGCCCTGTTCATGCTCGCGTATCAGCACTTCCTCAAGCTCCTCCACGTCGGCCAGATGCCTCGGCCATGCGCCGGTGCGGATACAGACGATGCAGCGCATGACCTGTGCTATGCCTTGCAGGAACAGGATGGCGCCCGCGGCAACAATGATCGTCTTGAACTGGTAGATCGGGATATTGGCCGGGCTGAAGGTGCTTACTTCGAGATATCGCCAGGATCGGGAAGCATAACGCCAGCCGGCGAAGATCAATGCAAGCACGCCAGGAAAGAAGAAGAGGAAATAGAGAACAAGTTCCACCGTGGCCTGGGTTTGCGGTCGCCAGAGCCGGTAGAGGAAATCCGCCCGCACATGTCCGTCCCGCGACAGCGTGTAGGCTCCGGCCATCATGAATAGCCCGCCATACATGATATATGTGACGTCGAAGGCCCAGCTCGTCGGGTGGCGCATCACATAGCGCATGAAGACCTCGTAGCTGACGCCGAGCGTCATCGCCAGAATCAGCCAGGCAAAGGCCTTGCCGAACCAGCTCGACACCTTGTCGATGAAAAATATGGTGTTAAGCATCCTGCGCGGTCCCCTCACATGCTCTCGGGAGCGGGTGCGACGCCGGCAGCGCCGCGCCCCTGATTGCTCGTTGCGTGCTCAGGAAGAGCGTCAGTAAGTCAGCTTGCCCGGGAAATAGTGGTCGTAGGCGGCCTTGTAGTCGGCCGAATTCATCAGGCTGTAGAATCCGACGCGCTCGGCCCACGCCTTCTGGCTCTCGACGATACGCTTGAACAGGTCGTCCTCCATCAAGGGCTCGATGACCTTGTCCCAGGCCTCGAGTTGCGCCTCCATGATGGACTGCGGCGTGCGCTTCACATTGACGCCCGCATCATCGATGAGAGCCTGGAGGTCCTTCGAATAGTTGTCCATCGCCAGGCCGTAATTGGCGGTGTTGGCTGCCTCAGCGGCATAGCGCAGGATCGCCTGCAATTCCGGCTCCAGTGAATCAAAACGATCCTTGTTGAAGATCAGTTCGAAGGCTTCGCATGCCTGGTGGTAGGAGCCGAGCATGTAGTTCTTGACGACATCCTGGGCGCCGAAGCGTCGGTCGGAGGTCGGGTTATTGTATTCGAAGGCATCGATGACCCCACGCTCCATCGCCGGGACGATCTCGCCGCCGGGAAGCTGTGTTACGGCAAGCCCCATCGCCTGGTTGAGATCGGCCGATAGGCCGACGGTCCGGTATTTGAGGCCCTGAATATCCTCGATGGAGGTCGGCTCCCTTGAAAACCATCCGAAGGGCTGTGTCGGCATGGCGAAGGCATAGAAGCCGACGACGTTCAGCCCAAGCACTTCCTGGACCAGTTCGTTGTAGAGTTCCTGGCCGCCGCCATACTGGAACCAGGCGATGATCTGCGCGCCGTCGATCCCGAAGACCGGCCCCGTGCCGAACAGGGAAGCGGCCTTGTTCTTGCCGTACCAATAGGCGGAAACGGTATGGGCGGCATCCAGAACGCCGTCGTGGCAGGCATCCTGCACCGAGAAGGCGGCCACGATCGCTCCGGCGGGCTGCAGGTCGATCTCCAGCCTGCCGCCGGACATCTCGCTGACACGGTCGGCATATTGCTGCGCCATCTCCTGGAAGATGTCGGACACCGGCCACGAACTCTGCATCGTCAACTTTGTGGTCTGGGCCCGCGATATCTGCGGCATGGCCAAAGTGCCCGCTCCGGCAAGGGCAGCGCCGGTAAGGAATTTGCGGCGGCCAATGCCGCGTTTCTTATTTTCCTGGGTCATGCGTCGTCTCCTCCTGTTTCACTTCCAAGTCGCCACTCCCCATCCGTTGGCGAGATGGCGGACGTTCCCTTGTGAATAGTACTGACGCTCTGAAATGCCGGTCGGCTGTCTGCCGGCTACCATCCGCGCCTGCTGCGCCGATGGCATTGTTACATGCTACTTGACGATCCTCCCTCGAATGAAAGAGGATTGTAGCTTCTGGATTCCAGCGGGAAACAGTCTTTCGGGCTTTATTAGACTAAAGTAGTGCCCGTGGATAAAAGGCATCCAGGCCACGAGGTAGTTTCGCAGGAGTCGATCAAGCACAGCATCGAGACAAGGTCTTGATCTCCGCGACTGCTCCGGATTACGCCTCAGCCGCAGCAACAGGTTTCATTCTGGAAAGCCTGGCGATTTCCTTCTCGTCGAGAGTTTCCTTTTCCAGGAGCTCGCGGGCGATCCGCTCCAAGGCGTCCCTGTGCTCGTGTAGAAGGTTGACGGTCTTTTCGAACGTGTCACCCACAATGCGCTTTACCTCCCTGTCGATGGCGGACGCGGTCTCCTCCGAATAGGTGCGCTCCTGCGGTCCGTAGTAGGGCTGTTCCATTCCGAGGAATGAGCGTCGGTCCTTCTCAAGGGCCACATGGCCAAGCTCCTCGGTCATGCCATAGCGGGTTACAATGGCCCGCGCTATATCGGTCACCTTGGTGAGGTCATCCGCCGCTCCGGTCGACAGATGACCAAAGACGATCCATTCGGCGGCGCGGCCTCCCAGAAGCACTGCCATCTTGTTTTCCAGTTCCTCCCGGGTCATCAGGAAACGGTCCTCGGTGGGACGCTGGATCGTATAGCCGAGCGCGCCAATGCCGCGCGGAATGATCGAGACCTTATGCACGGGATCGACGCCGGGAAGCGCCATGGCGACCAGTACATGGCCTGTCTCATGATAGGCGACGATCTCGCGCTCCTTGGGATTTAGAAGCCGGTTGCGCTTCTCCAGCCCAGCCACGATGCGTTCGACGGCATTGTTGAAGTCCTCCATGGTAACGGCATCGGCCCTGCGGCGCGTGGCAAGCAGCGTAGCCTCGTTGACCAGATTGGCAAGGTCCGCACCGGTGAAGCCAGGCGTGAGCGCCGCGATTTTC
>Ga0164243_10014872_pt1 | contig 10801 bp, 13 predicted proteins | sample OricompcompostOP_FD_108781 | JGI IMG/M metagenome (GOLD analysis project Ga0164243, IMG submission 108781) | Organic Plus compost microbial communities from Emeryville, California, USA - Original compost - Organic plus compost (OP) | ecosystem: Engineered > Solid waste > Mixed feedstock >...
CAGGAGCTTTACCAGCGCATCGGTACTTCACTTCAACCGGCACTCGTAAGTCTCCTCGAAGTAGCGGCGCCTTTGGTTGAGACAATCGCTGATTGGGTTTCCAAGAACCCAGAACTGACCTCAGGTATTGTCATTGCCGGAACTGCTCTTTTTGGCCTCATCGGAACGGCCTCTGGTGTGGGCCTAGCGATTGGTGGCCTGAAACCCATCTTCGCGTTGTTCAAAGCAACGTCGAACGCGTCCATCGGCAGCGTGAGCGGCAAGTTCAGTGGTCTTAAGTCTCTCGTCGGGAAGCCGATTGTAATGCCAGCGATTGCCATTGGTGCGGCGATGATCGCGATTCAGATGGTCTGGGACAAGTACCAGGAGACGATGCGAGCCATTGAGGCCGGTCAGCGCGCCATCAAGACAAGCCAGGATGCAACCGAGAACCTTCGGCAACAGTATGAACGCGCAAAGGCGAGCGGAGACAAGGGCAAAGCCAAGAAGCTCTTCAACGCATACATGAACGCTCTCGACTCAGACATCGCAATTCTTAATCAACAAGCGAACAACAAGCCGATGGGTATCGCGAAGATGCTCGGATGGGCATCAGGTACAAACGCAGCACCTGGAGGTTGGTCTCTCGTTGGTGAGCATGGTCCCGAGGTTGTACGGCTCCCACAGGGCGCTCAGGTGACCCCGAGCTATCGCACCCGTCAGGACGGTGCCGGGGGTGGCAGGGGTGTGGTGATTGAGCACTTTGAGCAGCACATCCACAACCAGATGGACTCAGACCGGGCGATGCGCGACCTCGGTTTCGCACTGGAGCTTGCCTCATGATCATCTGGATAAACGACTTCTCCCTGAACGACTGGATGAACCGGGCATGGCTCAATAACGGGGACATCGAAGGGCTCGACATCCCGTCTATCAGTACGAGCAAGGGGAAGAACACGGGTCAGCACGGCGGCTACGTCGGCGCACAGACATACGGTCCGCGTGCCGTAACGATTCCTGGCTCAATCTTCGCGTCTGACGTGTCTGAGGCGCTCTCTAAGCGCCGCGAGCTCCAAAGCCGACTCGTACTCCATCCCGGCGTCAATCACGTGCGTGTGCTGGACGACGATGGCTCGCTGTATGCGTTCGACGCCTATCTCATCGACTTCAAGATGCCGATCAGCCGCAGCCGTAAGAAGTCGCTCTTCAAGATCGAGCTGGAAGCACCTGATCCAGTCATCTATGACGACACGGCCGGCGCCGCGCTCGAGGCGACCGTCAACCAGGTCATCCCTGGGGGCGTTCAGTTCACCGACACGTCGCCACAGTTCGATAGCTTCTACTTCTCCGAGGGCTCACCCTCAACCACGGTCGACAACCCGACCGATGTCACCACTTACCCTGTCATCACCATCGTCGGGAAGGTGACCGACCCTGTGTTCACCAACCGAACGACGGGTGAGTCCTTCCGACTATCCGGCTACGCCGTAGACGCTTCAGCAGTGACGGTCATCGACATGGCACAGCGCACAGTGAAGCTCAACGGCGGCAACGCCTTCGCCTACGCACCTATCGATGTGGACTGGTGGGGGCTGGTGCCTGGTGAGAATCAGATTGAGTTCACTTCTGGGGCTGGAGGTGATGTAACGAGCGCAACGATGTCGTGGCGTCCGGGTTACATGGGGATCTAGCTCATGGCGGTGAAATTCCCGAAGTACGAGATAGAGCTCTGGTCGCGTGATGGCAAACGCATAGCGGACATCACGCGGTTCTGTCAGAACATCTCATGGGCGGAAGAGCGGAACGAAGCTGAAGAGCTGCGCTTCACTCTGGACCTCGACGCCTTCGAGGATTACATGATCAACGAGGCGGGTGCTGACCCAGTGAGCAACTTCAAAGAGGGTCAGACGGAGGTGAAGTTACGACGAAACGGGGAGTACCTGTTCGGCACGCAGATATACGACGCTCCTATCGATCTGAACGAGGACGGCTCGGTGACCATCAACGTGATGTGCACCGGCTACCTCAACTTCCTGCTCGCTCGCTACCCGGACCCAGCCATCACCTACAACCAGGTCGAGTCAGTGGAGATCTTCTATGACCTCATCAGGAAGGCTCAGAGCGTCGATTACGGCAACTATGGACTCATCATCCCTTCGAGTGGTTACTACGTCACAGGCGTGAAGAGAGACCGGTCGTACGAGTACTACACGTCGAGCACGAAGCTCAACATGCAGCGCCTCACGAGCCTGGAGACGGGCAACTTCGACTTCCGCATCCTTGCTGACAAGACCGTGATGACTTACCCGCAGGTGGGCTCACCTCGTAGCGATTTCCGTCTTGTGTTCGACCGCACCAACTTCAGGTCGAGCATGAAGCGTGCACGCCTCAATCGAAGTGCGAGCGGGCTCTACAACCAGGTCATCGGTATCGGCTCGGGCTTCGGTGCGGACATGCTCATCGCTATCAAGGACGACCTCTACAGCAAGATCGAGTACGGCCTTCGTCAGCTTCCCGTCCAGTTCAATGAGGTATCGGTTCAGAAGACGCTTGAGGAGAACGTACAGGCCCGCCTAGACAAGGTGAGGAAGCTTCTCCGACTCCCGCAGGTCGTCCTATCTGGCAACGACATGCCAGAGAACGGTATCAACATCGGGGACTGGATTCCGGCCGAGATGAAGGGGCGACGTCTGCTAGAGGACATGACGGGCACTTACCGCGTAGAGAGGAAGGAAACCAAGCTCGACCAGAACGGCTTCGAAGAAGAAGTCACTCTCTACTTCGAGAAGATGGAGGTGATGTGAGCGAGCTAATCGACCGCATCCCCGGTCAGGAATCCGTCGTTGCCAAGCTGCGCGGCATCGTTGACACAACCCTTCAACTCAAGGCTCGACAACGCACTACTGGACGTGGCGGACAGCTTGGTTACGCGATCGACTCAGCGAACGCGTGGGACTTCGATGGCAGCGTGGCGTACACGAACTCCACCTATCAAATCGCAGAGTTCCACATCATCTTTACCGGAGACGGCACTCAGAAATATCCGATTGCCGTTCCTCAGTTCGACGTTCGGATCAACGGCACGGACGCATCGAACCGTATGGTCTTCCGGAGTGACACGACCCAGTACGAGTATCAGGATGCCGCTGTTGAAGTGATGGCCTTCGAGTACGGAGAACCGGTGAATGCGTACTTCGCGAGCGAAACGCAGAGCGCTTGGAGTCTCAAGCTCTTCTTCATCGGGAAGACGGGCTCGGGCAACTTCGCCCTTCGTATCAAGCCGCGCGCTCAAGCGAGCTGTGGAGGTGTGTTCACAGTTGTGAGGGTGGCGTAGTGGGTGTCACGCGCATCGACGACCTACCGGAGCGCCGAATGGTTCGGGCGCTTTCTGATGCGCGACAGGTGTCACGTGAGCGCAAGGGCTCGCCGCAGCGCACGAGTGGGGCAAGCATGGCCTTCATAGCCAGTGAGTCGCCGGCCGCCTTCGATTGGTCCGGCCGTCTCGATACCGTCAACAGCTTCTCAGGAGCGGGGTACGCCGGGCTCACCATCACGCTGACATCGAAACGTGCACGGGTTCCCCTCACCGATATAGCCATCACCGTCTACTACTCGACGGACGGCGTGAACTGGTCTGAGTACACCTACGCGCGCGGGCTGGCAGAGAATTACGCAGGCACACCTCCAGCCATCACCCGCTTCATCGACGTGCTTCAGGGCGCAGAGGTTGAGCCCTACAAGTCCAAGTACTCGCTCCAACTCTATGGAGTGCTGAACTCGCGTGTTGCAGTCAAGGTGCAGGGCATCGGAAGCGATGAGCTTGAGATTTCTGTGGTGAGGACGGTGTAGATGAAGCAGCTTGACCGCCTCCCAGAGAACGCGATGAGCAGCGAGCTCAGGCGTCGCATTTTCGAAAACAACGAACTGAAGGGCGCGTTCCAGCGGCGCGGAAGTACGAGCGTCGTGACGCATCGCATCTTCAGTCAGTCAACGTATGACGTGCAGTTCACGCCACCCTCCCCGGTAGGGACGCTGAAGGTCAACCAGGTCGATGTCGAGTTCATCCCGGACGATAAGACGTTCGGTGGAGCTTTCTGCTATCGCATGCTGATTGTGGCTCTGGATACCAACAATCAACCGCTTGCGGGAGTGCAACCAGAGATTGAGCGCAAGCCCGTCGTTGATGGGAGACAGCGGTGGTCGGTCTATCACACGTCTTTCGGCTATGCCGGTGACACGGCTCGTCTAAAGTTCTACTTCTTCACACTTGGGTCTGGTACTTTCACGGCGAATGTGATTACTTAGAACCATAAGAGAAAACACGAATGAACTATGACAATTTCAAAGTAGGAAACTATCCAAAATCTCTGATATCACCGGAGTTCTTTGGGCGTCACCTCTCACGACTATTTGCCGGTGACGTGCTCGATGGGCTTACTGTCACGCCTGGCTCGGGGATGCAGGTCACCCTAGCTCCCGGTAACTCATTCCTTCGCTATGGGTCATCAGCCGTCGCCTCGGCTCGCTTCTTGAGCCTCGTGGCCAACTTCAACCTCGCAATCGGAACAGCAGACGTCTCCAACCCGCGCATCGACCTCGTAGTGGTCTACGTGGACAACAGCGTCTCCCTCCCAGGCGGTACACCAACAGAAGCCAACCTTGACGGCCCAGGTGTCGGCAAAGCGAAGATCGTGCAGGGAACTCCTGCGGCGAGCCCGTCAGTACCGACAGCAGTCGCGATTCAAGCATCAGTTGGCGCGGGCAACCCGTACACGGTTGTTGCACAGGTGCGCGTTGACGCCGGTGTATCTGTTATCGCAGCGAACAAGATCACAGATGTTCGAAATTTGGCCAAGCTGACGCCCGACAAGATAGATTTTGCGAAGTTGAGGCTTGGCAAGTCGACCATCACCGCTATCGCCACGTCTACCGCCGCGCTCGCGAGCCCGTCTGAAGTGGACGGTCTTGCCGTTACATTCACGCTCACTGAGACGCGAACTGTTCGCGCCTCTCTACTAACTCAGTCGTGGTACAACAGTGGCGCGAACTACAACCGCATATTCATCACCAACGGCCCGGTGTCCACGGCTAACGCAATCGGGATGACATCTGCGGCGTTTAGTGGTGCAAACCAAGAGCTTCCATGCCCACTCGTCGCGGAAGCTACTCTCCCAGCTGGTACGTACACCTTTAGGGTAGGAATGGGGCGCAACACGGGCACTGCCTCGTTGTCCGCGTCCACGACGTACCCAACCTCGATGACTGTTGATGTTGTCGGATAGAGGCCTTCGTTCAGACGCGGGACCAAGACCCTACGGTGCGCATGAGTACATCAGCGTGACTGACGGAACCATCTTTCCTCCACTCGCCGTCCACAACGCGCCACCGAAGTCACGATAGAGGTTCAACGTACTCGGTGCCCCTGGGGTTATCACCGCAGAGCCGGGGGCGGTAAATACGTACCCGCCGTTGTTGTATACGAGACCGGTCAGTTGGGTCTGATCGCGAGTGCCGACATATGGGATCGGCAATGACATGGTGAACGTGTTTGCGTTACTGGTACCAGGGTTCGGCATTGCCCACTTCACGAAACATATCGTGCCGATCTTGCAGTACTCGTACTTTCCGCCCGCTGGAGGGGCTGAGAAACCACCAAATACGGGGGTCCACTCCTGCCATCCAGGCGTCGCAAAATCTATCTTGTGCGCTGCACCTCAAACGTGGTTGACACAAACGTGCTTGTGCTTCACATTAAGGGCCAGATGAAACGTCTCGAACTATTCACTCACAAAGACATGCTCGGAGGCCCACGCTAAATGTGGGAGAACGCCGGAGCCATCATCGCGTCCGTCCTCACGGGCACGGGAGGCATCGTCGGCACAGCCTTGGCTTACCGCCACAAGATGCGCAAGCTTGCCTCCGCTTCAGAGAACTCTCACCTCACGACCTTCTACGACACCATGAACTCCGCTCTAAGAGAGCAGGAAAAGCGCCACGCTGAGTCCATCAACCAAATCCGTCAGGAACAGCGTGAAGAGCGGGCTCAGTGGGCAGCGGAGCGTAAGCCTTTAAACTAGAATACCGAAAAGATAAAAGAACAGGCACGTCATGATGCTAAAGCAATCAACCGCAAGGAGATTGAAGTAGTTGAACTGCGCGCGGAAGTCAAGGTGCTCACCGAACGCCTGAGTATTCAAAGCCCAAGCGCGGCGGTGTCCTGAAATGCAACTTAAACATCAACCGAAGGAGGTGATATGAAGGATGCACTAGAGAAAATGTCAAAGTTACAGATGGTCTCGATCATCACTCTAATTATTGGCGGTCTTGGAACTGCCACTGAAAGGTTGGGTGATATTTGGGGCTTTCCAGCGGTCGCCAGTCAGATTAGCGCAACGTGCACGGTAGTTGTCGTTCTCGCGAGTCTCGTACTTGGTGGCGCGACTGTAGGAAAGGTAGCGGCTACCAAGACGCAGCCTGAAGAGGGGGAGGGCAAGTGATGAAATTTGCGCTCAAGCTCCTCACCGTTGTCGGTTTCATTTTGATGCCGTTCATTCTGTCGGCGGTGTTCATCTCTGTTGGCAAGCCGGATGAGAATGGTAGATACAGCCTGACCGGGGTCACAGCCGTCATCCCCGACGACGTCAGATCCATTACCTGTCAACTTCAGCGTGAGCAAGCGGCAGCTGTAAGCGAACGCCTCGGTGTTGATGTGCCGCAGGATGCTGGTAGTGGCTGTCAGCCAACAGACCTCGCGCAGATGGGCTCTGTCGCCTACTACAAGGTCAATGTCTCTACTCCAGCGGCGTTCTACAACGCAGTGAATGGCAAGGGATTCAACGAGGGCTACGGACTTCAGTGTGTGGCCGGCTTCAAGGAGTTCATGTTCGCACTGTCAGGCAAGGTAGTGGCTACGAACACAGGTGGAGCGAGCGGCTACGCAGCACAACAGCGTCAGATCGAGCCGTTGGGCTTCAAGTGGCATGCTGGCTCAGCTGGACTGAAGGACGGTGACTGGGGCATCTTCGGTGGAGGACAGTACGGTCACGTCGCCATGTACTTCCGTGGTCAGTGGTTCGGTCAGAACCAAGGCGCGGCAGATGCCCTTCGAGGCAACGCTTTCAACCTGATGAGCATCAGCACAAGCAATCTCATCGGGTACTACCGTCCGAACATCTACAACAAGGTGAGCGTCAGCAAACCGTCGACATCTGCCAAGCCATCTCCAGCACCCGTCATCAAACAGAGTGATTCTTCATACACGGTTCGTCGTGGCGACACTCTTGGACAAGTGCTCATCGATCAAGGATGGGTAACCGGTCGTGGACTGTGGGGAGCGGACGGCGACGCGGCTCGCTCTGCAACAGCCAATGGCATCGCGGACCCAAATTTGATATTCCCAGGACAAGTCGTTCGTCCATAGTGACCTAACATGCTCTCAGGCGCGTCCTCGTGCGGCGCAGGGCACGTTAGAACATAAAGCCGAATACATAGTCATATCGAAGCGAAACGGCGCTCAGAGGCTTTCTCAGGGCGTCGTTCTTCATGTAGCGTGTCATCAGCACATCACCAACTGGAGGCCTAATGGCACGCAAGGTAGTCGAAACCATCCTCGACGACATCGACGGTTCCGAGGGTGCCTCGACCGTCACGTTCGCTTTCGATGGAAAGTCGTACGAGGTTGACCTTTCCGACAAGAACCGCGACAAGCTGGCGAAGGCTCTTGAGCCCTACATCAGCGCTGGGCGCACTACGAGCAGCGCCCGTCGCTCTTCGGGAGGCACGTCGCGTTCTTCGAACAAGGCCGAACTCCAGAAGATCCGTGAATGGGCGAACGCCAACGGTCACTCGGTGAGCGAACGCGGTCGCATCCCGGCTTCCATCGTGGAGGCGTACGAGGCGGCGAGCAAGTAAGGCATCGACCACATGAAAGAAACCCTGCATCGGTAGTGATGCAGGGTTCTTTGGTTTGCTACTACTTGCCCCACTCGCGAGGCGTTACACCGATTGGTGGACGCTTCTTCGTTGTGACGTCGGCGCTCTTACGCCGTTCGGCTACCTCTGCCTGGATGCTCGCAAGATCACGTCCATACACTGATCGCGAGCCAGCGGTGATAACCCCCGCGTAACCGGTAGGGGTGGCTGGTGCGTTTGTCATGAGCGATACGGGGGAGCTCGAACCTGAGCCCACTGCAACGCGCGCCACTGCTTCGTAGGCCCCGAGCTGAATCAGGTCAGCTTCAGTGATACTCGTAGTCGCCAACGACCGGAGCACCGTGCGTGCATCCTCTGGGCTCGTCTGGAAGTACAGCTTGCTGCGTGCGTTGGAGATGACCGCAGACCGAACATCCTCACTCAACTGAGAGAGGTGCTGGTGCGCGAGGGTGAGACTGAGATTGAAGCCACGCGCCTTCGCGAGCATCTCTTCTGCACCCACGGGAAGCCTGATGAAGTCCTGGAACTCATCGAGGAACAGGTAGTTGGGTGTCTCTGCATTCACACGCTGAGCAGACGTCCACACTGCGTTCATGATGAGTGTGCCGACCAAGCTGGCCGCTTCACGTGGCACGCCGGCCAGGTTGATGAGGAGGATCTTGTTCTCTCGCAGAACGTCATCCATCTGGAATGACGACTTACTCTGCCCGATGATGTTGCGGAGTTCAGGACGGCTTGCCAACTGCCAGATGCGGTTGTGAAGTGGGGCAGCCGCTCGCTGTCGCTCCTTGGCTTCCATCTTGTTCCAGCGCAACTGCCAGAACTCGCGAATCTCCTTATCCCGCACACTCGCCTTGAGTTCATCGGCCCACGCCACTTCTTCAGGCGTTGCCGGAGAGATGAGCGCGGCAAGGTCGGTGAAGGTACTCCCTTCGCGCTCGATGAGCGTATTGAGACCGAAGTACAAGAGTTCGCGGAACCAAACGTCTTGACCATTGCTGTTGTAGAGCATCTGGAAGAGGTTGGTTAGCTGATCGATCACGACACGGGGGTTGCCCTGGTCGAGGACATTGAAACCGACAGGCTTCTGTCGCTCATTCACATCCAGCACGATCACGTCGCCGATACGGTTCGACGGCACGAGGTTGAGCACGCCATTGAACAGGTCGCCCTTGCTCTCCATGACGATGACGCCGTAGCCATCCTTCATGTCGCCCGAGGCAAGGTTCTCAAGCAGGGTGGTCTTACCGACGCCGGTAGGCCCCATGACGTGGAGATGCTTCAGCGACTCCAGCCGGCCGATTGCGATTGGACGCTCATCGCCAGGGAAGTTGCTCACTCCAAGCTGTCGTCCTTCGCGCGGAATGGCCTCCGTACTTGGGAGATGCCGCGCAGAACCTTGAGGAAGTCCAGCTACATGCGGGTGGCCGAGCGGCCAGCCGAGCACGGCAGAAAGCTCGGTGACACTGAGCTGAGCCGGGAAGTTGGAAGGGGTAGCTGCCGTGTAGGTGAGCGAAGGCACATTCCGGAACAACGCGGCAAGCTCTTTGAACGTTGTCGTCTGGCTCTTCGCGGAACGCAGCGCCGTGACCACCGGTCCAACGAGAAGCGGGAGCCGGTTTGGGTTGGGCGAGTATGCCGCGACACGACCGATGGCTTGCAGGTTCGGCTCTTCGAGCTTGCCCTGACGCTCCCGAATCTCTTCGTTGGTGGCGTGGGGCTTGTACACCTGACCTGACGGGGCCATCTTGAGGGCTTGAATCCAGCCCTCAGCCGTATAGATCTTCTCCTTCAAGACGTTGCCGCTCATGTCACGCCGCAGAGACTCAATCTTGGAAGGCGTCACGACCCACTGCGTCAGAACTACTTCGCCGGGCTGGAGCGCTTGAACGCTTGCGAGGAGTGACTGCGAGAGCGCCTTGCCGTCTGGGATATGAAGTTGACGCTGAGGGTTGGTCATGCCGATCTCAACGGCGTACAGGAAGGGCTGCACAGGGCGATCTGTCGGTTCGGCTCGAAGTCCGGGGATATGAGTTCGCAACTGACCAACGATGTTGGCTGCCGAGCTACGGCGCATGCCGATGACGTGGTTGATGCCTCTATCGGTCGCCCAGGTCTCGAACACGACGGTATCGACGAATGAGAGGAGCCCGCCACCCTTCTTGATAGACGCATAGACGACACGAAGCCACGACTGCACGTTCTTCTCATCAAGATCGACAGGGAACTTGAGGGTGTAGTAAACCCTCTCTGCGTCGACCTGGTCTTGGTTGATGTTGCGAACCATAGTGAGTCCTTTTCACTGTGACACGTCGTCGCCTTCTTGGCTAGCTGTTTAGCTGAGACTATTGGACGAAGCGCCCCTTGCCCGATAGGAGAAGGTCATGGCTGACTACGTGCCGGTGAACGAGTACGTGAGCACCCGCTCGAACGAGCTGTCGCTTGAGCTTGACATGCTTCGTGGGAGGGGGCCTGACGGTCCTACTGAGTTCCGAGCCCAGCGCGACGCCATTGACCGCTTCCTTAGCGACGTCGCGTCCGCTGCTGACGGTCTGACGCTCTCGGATGAGTCGGAGGAGCTAATCGCCGCGGCTCGCTCCCATCGAGAGAACATCAACGCGCGGATGGCGCGCTGGGGGATGGTCTAGAAGAGCGTCGGGACTCCCGACTCCACGCCCTTCATCGCCTCATAGTCGAGGATGAGCACTTCGATGCCTCGGTCCTTGGCCAGCGTGCGCGCCTGCGGAGTGATGCTCTGAGCCGCCAGGACGCCCCGTACGGGCGCAAGGTGCGGGTCGCGGTTCAGGAGCTCCAGGTATCGAGACAGTTGCTCTACGGCGTCAATTCCTGCCTTCCGCTTGACCTCCACGGCCACGTGACCCCCGCCAGA
>Ga0164243_10014873_pt1 | contig 10801 bp, 11 predicted proteins | sample OricompcompostOP_FD_108781 | JGI IMG/M metagenome (GOLD analysis project Ga0164243, IMG submission 108781) | Organic Plus compost microbial communities from Emeryville, California, USA - Original compost - Organic plus compost (OP) | ecosystem: Engineered > Solid waste > Mixed feedstock >...
CCCCAGGTCGAGCTCGCCGGCGGTGACCAGCTGGAAGCGGTTCTCCAGGATCTCGGCGAGCTCGCGCGCCTTGCCCGGATTGTGCGTCGCCACCACCAGCTTCGCGCCGGGCTCCAGGGTGAGGGCCATGCCGCCGTGCTCCTTTGCATCTGCGAGGTCTGTCTGCGCCGGACCTATAACGCCCGGGCGCCGGTTTGCCTTCCCCCGGCCGCTGGCGCGCTCTAGGTTCGCCAACGCTGGGAGGTGAGGAATGCGCGCCTTGGGTCCGGGCTCGGTGTCGAGCTTCCTGAAGTTCGTGCTGGACGTCGCCTATCTGGCGCTGCTCGTCGGCCTCGTCGGCGTGATCCTCCTGGCGTTCGCCGCGCTGCTGTTCAGCGTCAACCCGTCGCTCTTGGACAATGTGAGGATCGAGCCCGCCGGCCAGTTCCCGGAGCGCGCCCCGGTGGTGATCGCCGGCCTCCTCGCGGCCGGCGGCTACATGGCCGGCGTGCTGGTGATCCTCGGGGCGCTGCGGCGGATCTTCGTCACCCTGACCGCCGGCGACCCGTTCCATCCGGCCAACGTCGGCCGGCTGCGGCTGGTCGGTCTGATGCTCGCCGCCCTCGAACTTGGCCGCTACGTGCTCTGGGCGGTCAGCGCCTGGCTGCCCTGGGTGCGCGAGGTCGAGCCGAGCTTCTCCCTGACCGCCTGGTTCTCGGTGCTGGTGGTGTTCGTCCTGGCGGAGGTGTTCCGCGAGGGCGCGCGCCTGCGCCGCGAAGCCGAACTGACGATCTGAGCCGCCGATGCCGATCCGGATCCGACTCGACGCGATGCTGATGCAGCGGCGGATGTCGCTGGTGGAGCTGGCCGACCGCACCGGCGTCAGCACCGCCAACCTCGCCGTCCTGAAATCCGGCGAGGCGCGCGCGCTGCGGTTCTCGACGCTCTCGGCCCTGTGCCGCGAGCTGGGCTGCGAGCCCGGCGACCTCCTGGTCTACGAGCCGGGGCCGGAAGCGCCGCCCCTCGACGATGTCTGACCCGACGCGCGCTCCGGCGAGCATACTCAGCCGCCGGTCACCGCCCGCTGGAAGCCGCATAGCTCGCCGATGCCCTTGCGGGCGAGGCTGAACAGCGCCTCGAACTCGCCTTCCGAGAAGCCGCGCTTCTCGCCGGTGGCCTGGATTTCGACGATGTCGCCCTTGCCGGTCAGCACGAAGTTGGCGTCCGCCTCGGCGTTGGAGTCCTCCTCGTAGTCGAGATCGAGCACCGGCGTGCCGGAGAACACCCCGCAGCTGATCGCCGCCACTTGGTCGAGGATCGGATCGCTGGTGATCAGCCCCTCGTCCAGCAGGTAGCGGGTCGCCTGGCGCAGCGCGACCCAGGCGCCGGTGATCGCCGCCGTGCGGGTGCCGCCGTCAGCCTGGATGACGTCGCAGTCGAGGGTGATCTGCCGTTCGCCGAGCGCCTTGAGGTCGACCACCGCGCGCAGCGAGCGGCCGATCAGGCGCTGGATCTCCTGGGTGCGGCCGGACTGCTTGCCCTGCGCCGCCTCGCGCCGCCCGCGGGTGTGCGTCGCGCGCGGCAGCATGCCGTACTCGGCGGTCACCCAGCCCTGGCCGCGGCCGCGCAGGAACGGCGGCACGCTCTCCTCCAGGCTGGCGGTGATCAGCACCTTGGTGTGGCCGAAGCTGGCGAGGCACGAGCCCTCGGCGTAGCGGTTGACGCCGAGCTCGAGGGTGACGGGACGCAGCGCGTCGGCGGAGCGTTCAGAAGGGCGCATGCGGGAACTCCTTGGGTGCGACGCGTCTTGCAAGCTTGAAGGCCGCGCTTATCCTAGATCGAACAGGTCCAGTCCATGGGCGCACACCGACCGACGCCGCAAGCTGACGTGAACACGCCTCTCCTCGCCCGCGGGCCCTCGTTGGCCGAGCTCGACGAACGGGCGCGGGACATCTTTCGCCGCATCGTCGAGAGCTATCTGGAGACCGGCGAGCCGGTCGGCTCCCGCACCCTGTCGAAGAGCGGCCTGGCGCTGTCGCCGGCGTCGATCCGCAACACCATGCAGGACCTCACCCAGCTGGGCCTGCTCGGCGCGCCGCACGTCAGCGCCGGACGGCTGCCGACCCATGCGGGCCTGCGGCTGTTCGTCGACGGGCTCCTGGAGGTCGGCGACGTCGCCGCCGACGAGCGGCAGGTGATCGAGGCGCGGCTGCGCGCCCACGGCCGCAATTTCGAGGACGCGCTGAACGAGGCCAGCGCGATCCTCTCCGGGCTGGCCGGCGGCGCGGCGATGGTGGTCACCCCGACCCGCGACGCCGGCGTCAAGCACGTCGAGTTCGTCGCCCTCGGCGTCGAGCGCACCCTGGCGATCATGGTGTTCGAGGACGGCACGGTGGAGAACCGGCTGATCCACCTGCCGGCCGGGGTCACGCCCTCGGCGCTACAGGAAGCCTCCAATTTCCTCAATGCGCGGCTGCGCGGCCGCACCCTGGTCGAGGCCCGCGTCGACCTCAGGGCCGAGCTCGACCGGGCTCGCCGCGAGCTCGACCAAACCGCCGCGCGGCTCGTCGAGGACGGCCTGGCGGCCTGGAGCGGCGGGGAGGGCGAGGATCGCGCCCTGATCGTCCGCGGCCGGGCCAACCTTCTGGAGGCCCCCGAGGCCCTGGAGGATCTCGAACGCGTCCGCTCTTTGTTCGAGGATCTCGAGCAGAAGGAGCAGCTGATTCAGCTGCTCGACGGGGTGCGCGACGGGGCCGGCGTGCGCATCTTCATCGGCGCCGAAACCCGCCTCTTCTCGCTTTCGGGTTCCGCCGTGATCGCTGCACCCTATATGTCGGGTTCGCAGCGGGTGCTGGGCGCGATCGGCGTGATCGGCCCGGCCCGCTTGAACTACGCCCGGATCATTCCGCTGGTGGATTACACCGCCCGCGTGCTTGGCCAGGTGATGAACGCTTAGAATCGCGAGCTACGTAAGACATGTCCGAAGACCAGACGCCCGCCCCGGACACCGAGGCGCAATCCCAGGCGCCGGCCTCCGAGGCCGCCGACACGAGCGACGCGCTCGAAGCGCTGCGCGCGGAGAACGCCGCGCTGAAGGATCAGATGCTCCGCGTCGCCGCGGACGCCGAGAACGTCAAGCGCCGCGCCGAGCGCGAGGCCAACGACGCGCGCGCCTACGCGATCCAGAAGTTCGCCCGCGACCTTCTGGGGGTGGCCGACAACCTCGGCCGGGCGCTGTCGCACCTGCCCGGCGATCACGACGACCCGGCCGTGAAGAACTTCATCGTCGGCGTCGAGATGACCGAGAAGGAGCTGCAGGGCGCCTTCGAGCGCAACGGCCTGAAGAAGATCGACCCGGCAAAGGGCGAGAAGTTCGACCCGCACGTCCATCAGGCGATGATGGAGCAGCCCGGGACCGACGTGCCGCCGGGCGGGGTGGTCCAGACCCTGCAGGCTGGCTACGAGCTGCTCGGCCGGCTGGTGCGCCCGGCGATGGTGGTGGTCGCCGCCAAGCAGCCCGCAGCCGCGCCGCCGAGCGACGGCGGCGCCAATCCCTACGCCGCGAACGACGAAGCCGCCAACGGCGGCTCGGTGGACACCCGGGCGTAAGCGCGATCGTCCCTCCCCGCATGGTCGTTCATCGGGGAGGGACGGCTCGTCGCCGTCGAGGCCGGGCGGGACCGGGGAACCCGCGACCTCGCGACCGCGTTAACCTTTGCTTCACCACCCCCTCTTTTCCCCCTCGCGTTTTTAGCTAATGTCGCAAGTCCCCTCCAGTCGGGGGGCGCCGCGCGCATGATTCGCGCCGGCGCAGGCGCGAGCGGGACCAAGGCATGAAGCTGACGATCGAACGGGCGGCGCTCTTGAAGGCGCTGGGGCATGTGCAGAGCGCCGTGGAGCGCCGCAACACCATCCCGATCCTCTCGAACGTGCTGCTGTCGGCCGAGCGCGACCGGCTGACCTTCTCGGCCACCGACCTCGACATGGAGATCATCGACGAGGCGTTCGCGCAGGTCGACCAGCCGGGGCAGATCACCGCGCCGGCCCACACCCTCTATGAGATCGTCCGCAAGCTGCCGGACGGCGCCGACGTCTCGCTGAGCTTCTCCGGCGAGGATCCGCGCCTGACGGTGCAGGCCGGCCGCTCGCGCTTCAGCCTGCCGGTGCTGCCGGCCGGCGATTTCCCGGTGATGTCGGCCGAGGGCCTCGGCGAGCGCATGTCGGTGGACGTCACCGACCTGATCCGGCTGATCGACAAGACCCGCTTCGCCATCTCGGCGGAGGAGACCCGCTACTATCTGAACGGCCTCTATCTCCACACCGTCAACGAAGGCGGCGTGGCGAAGCTGCGCGCGGTGGCGACCGACGGCAGCCGCCTGGCCTTGGCCGAGATGCCGGCCCCCGAGGGCTCGGCCGGCGCGCCGGGCGTGATCGTGCCGCGTAAGACGGTCGGCGAAGCCCGCCGGCTGCTCGACGACGCCGGCGAGACCGTCGAACTGGCGGTCAGCCCGCAGAAGGTCCGCTTCGAGCTGAACGGCGCGGCGCTGACCTCGAAGGTGATCGACGGCAACTTCCCCGACTACGGCCGGGTGATCCCGAAGGACAACAACCGCATCGTCCGCCTCGACGCCAAGCTGTTCGCCAAGGCCGTCGACCGCGTCGCCACCATCTCGGCGGAGAAGAGCCGCTCGGTGCGCATGGCCATCGAACCCGGCCGGGTGGTGCTGACCGTCCGCAACATGGAGGCCGGCCAGGCCGTCGAGGAGCTGGAGATCGACTACGAAGGCGACGCCTTCGAGCTGTCGTTCAACGCCCGCTACCTGATGGACATCACCGACCAGATCTCCGGCGAGCAGGCCGAACTGCGCTTCGGCGGTCCGAACGACCCGGCGCTGGTGCTCGACCCGGCCGACGCCGAGGTGCAGTACATCCTGATGCCGCTGCGGGTGTAGGCGCGCAGCCGACGATGCTCCCCCTCAGTGGGGAGCTCCCGGGAAGCGGGTGAGGGCGTTTCCCCTCAGACGCTTGGGTTGGGCGGATTTCAGAGGGCTTCTGAGCGGAAGCCCCCTCCGGTCCTCCGGACCACCTCCCCTTGAAGGGGAGGATCAGGTGCTCAGTGCCCGTGCGGGCCTTCGTAGACGCCGGGGGCGAGGCGCTCGTCCTCGGGTCCCTCGGTCAGGTCGTGGGCCAGCACGAAGCGGCGGTCGCAGTAGGGGCACTCGACGAAGTCGGCCTCGCCCATCTCCAGCCAGACCCGCGGGTGGCCGAGCGCGCCGCCGACGCCGTCGCAGGCGACGCGGCCCGAGCGCACCTCGATGACCTCCGAGGGCGGCAGATTGGGGGTCAGGGCTGCGGGCGCGGGCGCCGGCTCCGGCCGAACCTGGGCATCCACCACCTTGTTGCGAACTCCGCGAGCCATTCCTGCACCTCAATCGCGCCGGGCGCCCGCTTGGCGCGGCCGCACCGCGCGCCTAGGTATGCGACCGCGCCTTTCTCCGTCAATCGACACGCGGCGCGCATGAGGCCCAGAATCCCCCGCATGATCCTTCCCGAGCACGCCATTTCGGCCCGCAATCTGGTCAAGACCTATGCGGCGACCAAGACGACGCCGCAGATGCACGCCCTGCGCGGCATCGACCTGACGATCCCGCGCGGCTCGATCTTCGGTCTCCTCGGGCCGAACGGAGCGGGCAAGTCGACCTTCATCAACATTCTCTCGGGGCTGGCGAGGAAGACCTCCGGCCAGGTCGAGATCTGGGGCCGCGACATCGACCTGCGGCCGCGTGACGCGCGCGCCGCGATCGGCGTGGTGCCGCAGGAGATCGCCGCCGACCCGTTCTTCACGCCGAAGGAGGCGCTGGAGGTCGCCGCCGGCATGTACGCCGTGCCGGCCAGGGAGCGCCGGACCATGGAGCTGCTCACGGCGCTGGGTCTGGCCGATAAGGCCGACGCCTACGTCCGGCAGCTGTCCGGCGGCATGAAGCGGCGGCTGATGGTCGCCAAGGCGATGGTGCACAACCCGCCGGTGCTGATCCTCGACGAGCCGACCGCCGGCGTCGACGTCGAGCTGCGCCGCCAGCTGTGGAGCTATGTGGTCGAGCTGAACCGCAAGGGAGTGACCATCGTGCTCACCACCCACTACCTGGAGGAGGCCCAGGAGCTCTGCGACCAGATCGCCATCATCAACCGCGGCCAGGTGGTCGCCTGCGAGCCGACCCCGACCCTGCTGCGGCGGATGGACACCCGCCACGTGCTGGTGACCCCGGAGGAGCCGGTGACCGCCGCGCCGACGCTGCCCGGCTTCGAGACCCGGCTGACCAAGCAGGGCGGCTTCTCGGTCAGCTACCGCACCGGCCACTCGAGCGTCGAGCAGGTGCTGGCGGCGATCCGCGCCGCCGGCCTGCACATTAAGGACATCTCCACCGAGGACCCGGACCTGGAGGACGTGTTCGTCGCCCTGACCAGCGAGGCGCCGCCGGAAGCGGCCTAGGCGCCAACCTGCACCCGTCCCGGCGAACGCCGGGACCCAGAGCGGAGGGCGCCGCGGCCTCGGGTAAGGTCGCTTTCCAGATATAAATCAAGCCGCTCAGGCTGCACCTGGACCCCGGCGGTCGCCGGGATGAGCGGCTGGTGGCTAGCCGAGCAGCACGCGCAGGTCCCGCCAGCGGTAGCTCACCTCGGTGACCATGCCCCCGGGGCCGGGCTCCTGCCGCGGCGCGTCGGCGACGCCGCCGAGCCGCTCGTAGAAGGCCCGCGCCGGGGCGTTGCCCGCCAGCACCGAGATCATCAGCGAGCGCGCGCCGTGCGCCGCCAGGGCGCGCACCGCGTCGGTCAGCAGCCGCCGGCCGACGCCGCGGCCCTGCGCGGCGCGCAGGATGTAGAGGGTGGCGATCTCCGCCTCGCCCTCGACGCCGGCGCGCGACGGCCCGCCGGAGACGTAGCCGAACACGCCGAACGGGTTCAGGGCCGCCAAGGTCACGTCGTGCGGGCAGGGCCGCAGCAGTTCGCGGTAGAAGCGGCGGGCGTGGGCGGCCTCGCTCATCCGCGCCAGGAAGGCGGCGGGCAGCAGGCCGGCGTAGGTCTCGCGCCAGGACGTCACGTGCACGCGGGCCAGCGCTTCCGCGTCGGCCGGGCCGGCCGGAAGGACCACGTACGAGAAGGACGCTCCACGCGGCTCGCTCATCTATCCACAGCTTGGCGCCCGATGGCTCCGGTTCAAGAGGCTGACGCGAGGCGCCCTTAACGATAGCTTCACCCTTTCCATGAGCGCCCCCACCACCTCCGCCACCGCCCAGGCCCCGGGCGTGAACGCCGCCGGCGCCTCGCCGGTGATGGCGCAGTATTTCGACGCCAAGGCCCGCCAGCCGGACGCCCTGGTGTTCTTCCGCATGGGCGACTTCTACGAGCTGTTCTTCGAGGACGCGCAGAAGGCGGCCGCCGCGCTCGGCATCACCCTGACGTCGCGCGGCCAGCACGGCGGCGAGCCGATCCCGATGGCCGGGGTGCCGGCGCACGCCATGGAGGCCTACCTCGCCAAGCTGATCCGCGCCGGCTTCAAGGTCGCCGTCTGCGAGCAGATGGAGGATCCGGCCGAGGCGAAGAAGCGCGGCTCCAAGGCGGTGGTGCGCCGCGAGGTGGTGCGGGTCGTCACGCCCGGGACGCTCACCGAGGACGGCCTGCTGGACGCCCGCGGGGCCAACCGGCTGGCGGCGATCGCCGTGCGCGCCGGCGCCGCCGCGGTGGCCAGCGTCGAGCTCTCCACCGGCGAGGTCGAGGTGCTGGCGACCGGGCCGGGCGGCCTCGCCTCGGCGCTCGCCGCGCTCGGCCCCTCCGAGGTGCTGGTCCCCGACCGGCTGTTCTCCGACGAGACGATCAATGCGGCGCTGAAGAGCGCCGGCGGCTTCGTCCAGCCGCTGCCGTCGGCCCTGGCCGAGCCCAGCGCCTCCGAGGCGCGGCTGAAGCGGCTCTACGGCGTCGAGACGCTCGACGGCTTCGGCCAGCTGTCGGGCGCGGAGGTCGCCGCCCTCGGCCTGGTCGCCGCCCACCTGGAGACCACCCAGGCCGGCAAGCTGCCGGCGCTGTCGCCGCCGCGCCGCGCCGGCGAGGCCGACGTGATGGCGATCGACCCGGCGACCCGGGCGAGCCTGGAGATCGAGAAGTCCACCTCCGGCGCGCGTGACGGCTCGCTGCTGGCCGCCATCGACCGCACCGTCACCGCCCCCGGCGCGCGGCTGCTCGCCGCCCGTCTGGCGCGGCCGCTGCTCGACCCGGCGGCGATCGACGCCCGGCTCGACGCGGTCGCCTGGTTCTGCGAGCACCGCGCCCAGCGCCAGCGGCTGCGCGACCAGCTGAAGGGCCTGGGCGACATGGCCCGCGGTCTGTCGCGCCTGGCGCTCGGCCGCGGCGGCCCGCGCGACCTCGGCGTGCTGCGCGACGGGCTCTGCGCGGCGGAAAGCATCGTCGGCCTGTTCGCCCAGACGCACGATCCGCTGGTCGAGCCGCCGGCGGAGATCGCCGGCGCCCTCGGGGCCCTGCATCTCGACCTGCATCCGGAACTGCTGGCCTTCCGCGACCTGCTGTCGCGCGGCCTCGCCAGCGAGCTGCCGGCGCTGGCCCGCGACGGCGGCTTCGTCGCCGAGGGCGTCCGCCCCGAGCTCGACCAGGCCCGCGCCCTGCGCGACGACAGCCGCCGGGTGATCGCTCAACTGGAGGCGCGCCTCGCCCAGGAGAGCGGCGTGGCGCTGAAGATCCGCCACAACGCGGTGTTGGGCTATTTCGTCGAGGCGACGGCCAAGGCGGCCGAGCCGCTGATGGCGGCGCCGCTGAACGCCACCTTCATCCATCGCCAGACCCTGGCCAACCAGGTGCGCTTCACCACCGTCGAGCTGGCCGAGCTGGACGCGAAGATCGCCCAGGCGGCCGAGCGGGCGCTGGCGATCGAGGTCGAGACCTTCGAGGCCTGGCGCAACGCCGCCGTCGAGGTGGCGAGGCCGTTGCAGGCCGCCGCCGAGGCCGCCGCCCGGCTCGACGTCGCCGCGGCGCTCGCCGAGTGGGCTGAGGACATGGGCGCGGTGCGGCCGGTGGTCGACCGCTCCACCGCCTTCGAGGCCGAGCAGGCGCGCCATCCGGTGGTCGAGGCCGCGGTGCGCCGCGCCGGCGACGCCTTCACGCCGAACGACTGCCGGCTCGACGGGGCCGGCGCCGGCGGCCCGCGGCTGGCGATCGTCACCGGCCCGAACATGGCCGGTAAGTCGACCTTCCTGCGCCAGAACGCGCTGCTGGCGGTGCTCGCCCAGGCGGGCTGTTTCGTGCCGGCGAAGAGCCTGCGGCTCGGCGTCGTCGACCGGCTGTTCAGCCGCGTCGGGGCCGGCGACGACCTGGCCCGCGGCCGCTCGACCTTCATGCTGGAGATGGTCGAGACCGCCGCCATCCTCACCCAGGCAACGCCGCGCTCGCTGGTGATCCTCGACGAGATCGGCCGCGGCACGGCGACCTACGACGGCCTGGCGATCGCCTGGGCCTGCGCCGAGGCGCTGCACGAGACCAACCGCGCCCGCGCCCTGTTCGCCACCCACTACCACGAGCTGGCGGTGCTGGAGGAGCGGCTGGCCTTCGCCGCCAACCTCAGCCTGAAGGCCAAGGAGTGGAACGGCGAGCTGATCTTCCTGCACGAGGCCGGCCCCGGTCCGGCGGACCGCTCCTACGGCGTGCAGGTGGCCAAGCTGGCCGGCGTGCCGCCGGCGGTGGTCGCCCGCGCCAAGGCGGTGCTCGAGCGGCTCGAGCGCGAAGCCGGCGCCCCGGCGCACCTGGAGGACCTGCCGCTGTTCGCCGCCGCCGCCGCGGCGGAGGAGGTCGCCAAGGGGCCGAGCCCGGTGGAAGAGGCGCTGAAAGCCCTCGACGTCGACGGGATGAGCCCCAGAGAGGCGATGGACGCGCTCTACCGCCTGAAGGGCCTGCTCTGAGCTAAAGATGCTCCCCTCAGGGGGAGCTCCCGCGAAGCGGGTGAGGGGGTTTCCGCTCAGAAGGGCGGTGTTCGGCTTCAACAGCGTCTGAGTGGAAACCCCCTCCGGCCTTTCGGGCCACCTCCCCCTGAGGGGGAGGATCTATTCCGACCCGTACGGCCTGGTGATGATCTCCAGGAAGTGCCCCGACGGGTCGTCGAAGTAGACGCCGCGGCCGCCGTAGTGGGTGTTGATCTCCCCGCGCCGGGCCTTCATCGGGTCGGCCCAGTAGGTCAGGCCGCGCTCCTTCACGCGGCCGAAGATCGCGTCGAACTCGGCGTCGGAGACCAGGAAGGCGTAGTGCTGCTTGGCGATCGGCGGTGGGCTTGCGATGTAGTCGAGGCTGACGCCGTTGGCGGTGCGCACCACCAGGAACGGGCCGAAGGGCTCCGGCTCGGCCAGGCCGAACACCTCGACCATGAAGCGGGCGGAGGCCTCGCGGTCGGCGGCGTGGACGATGGTGTGGTTCAGTTCGATGCTCATCTGGGCCTCGCGCAGGCAAAGCTGAACGGCGGCATCATAGCGCGCGCCTTCGCGCTTGGCTCGGCGCGTGCGCAATGCGTTAAGCGCGCGGCGCGCATCCTGCGCTGACCCGCGATATCGATTATATCCAGAGCATGCCGCCGCGCCTTCGACCCACCCGCCTGGAATACGTCGTCGACGGCGTGAAGCTTCGCAGCCAACTGACCGCGGCCTGGCTGGAGAACCTGCACAGCGAACAGGCGCAGCGGAAGGCGGCGCTGGAGAGCCTCAAGGCAGCGCTGTTCCGCGGCCGGATGATCGCCAAGGAGCGGCTGGAGAACGGCGCCGGCGGGATCGAG
>Ga0164243_10014874_pt1 | contig 10800 bp, 9 predicted proteins | sample OricompcompostOP_FD_108781 | JGI IMG/M metagenome (GOLD analysis project Ga0164243, IMG submission 108781) | Organic Plus compost microbial communities from Emeryville, California, USA - Original compost - Organic plus compost (OP) | ecosystem: Engineered > Solid waste > Mixed feedstock >...
GCATCAAGGTCCGCGATGTCGTCGGTGAGGTGCAGGGCATCGACCTCCGGACCACGCTCATCCGCAACACCGACGGTTACCTGGTGATGGTGCCGAATTCGACGATCTTCACGGAGATCATCACCAACCGCTCCCACTATCGCACCCGCCGCCTGACGATCATCTTCACCGGCACGCGGGAGTCAATGGCCGGCGTCGAGTCGCGCCTGCCGGCCGTGCTGTCGGAGATTCAGGGCGTCCGCAAGCCGTTCCTGTCGCCATTGGTGACCACCTCCTCGGCGGAGACCTACGTCGTGGAGATGCCACTGCTGGTGGAGGCGACGAACGATGTGGAGCGCCAGGTGATGGAACATCTGTCGGACCGGTTCGCAGATGTCACGTTGGAAGTCAGGAAGCCCGATTGACCGCATCCGCATCCCAGACCCGGCATTCGCTGGGCATCTTCGGCGGCACCTTCGACCCGATCCACATCGGCCATCTCGCCGTGGCGGAGCGCGCCTGCGACGAGCTCGGCCTCGATGGCGTCGTCTTCGTCCCTGCGCTGCTGCCGCCGCACAAGCCGCATCGCATCATCAGCCCCATCGAGGACCGCGTGACGATGCTGGAGCTGGCGATCCAGGGCAATCCCCGGTTCAGCTGGAGCGATGTCGACATGCGGCCGGACGAGCCGTCCTACACCGTGTCGATGCTGGCTCGGATGAAGGCACGCCATCCACATACGGAGCTCTCCTTCATTGTGGGCGAGGATTCGCTCCGCGATTTCGCGAGCTGGCACGAGCCCGACCGCATCCTGGCGCTTACCCGCCTCGTGGTGGCCGACCGGCCGGGCGTGGAGGTCGACGAGTCGGTCTACGCGGAAGTGCCGCGCCTGCGGGAGCGCGTCGTCCACTTCCCGGCGCCGTTGCTGGAGGTCTCCTCGACCGACCTGCGACGCCGCGTCGCGGAGGGACACTCGATCCGCTATCTCGTCCCGAGCGCCGTCTTCGCCTACATCATGGAACGCGGGCTCTACCGCGAACCAACCGACCTCCCCTCCTGAGGTCACCGGTCCGTCCTCCAGGTCTGCACCCGGCCGCGGTCGTGGGTCGCTTCCCCGCGCGGACGCCGGAAGGGGCAACGCACATTCGGTGATGGAGGGGCCATGGCAGGCGGGCGCTCACCCCGAAGCGGGTCAGGCAAGCTGATTCGCTGCGGAATCGGCGGCCATCATGGAACTTGCAGGACCCCCGGAAGCGGCAGCCGGTTTGACCCGGCCATGCGGCTTTCCTATACTCCAGTGTTTGCCGCTTTCGACGCAGCGGCTGGATGCGCCTGGCAACGGCGGATCGCGGTCGTCCCAATGGAGCTACTTCGTGCGAACACGTAACTGGTGGATGCTTGGGCTCATCGTACTGCTCACCCTCGGATCGGTGTGGGTGGCCCTCCCCGGCACGACGCTCGACGTTGGCGGCTTCAAGGAGCGCCACCCGATCCGCGAGGGGTTGGACCTCCAGGGTGGCCTCCAGGTGCTGATGGAGGCGCGCCCCGCCGACGGGGGATCGGTCGACAAGTCGACCCTCGACGGCACGCGCGACACGCTGGAACGGCGCGTGAACGCGCTCGGCGTCAACGAGCCGCTCATCCAGACACGGGGCGGCGACCAGATCGTGGTCGAGCTGCCGGGCATCAGCGACCCGGAGCAAGCGATCGCGGTGCTCCAGCAGACCGCCCAGCTCGAAGTCGTCGATCCCGCCGGATACTCCCTGGCCGCCGGCATGCAGGTCCAGACCTCCCTGGGCCAGCAGCGCGAAGCCCAGAATGCCGCGGCGACGCCATCGCCGGTGGCCAGCCCGGCCTCGTCGCCCGCGCCCTCCGCGACCGCCGCCGAAGGGGAGGTCGGCCCCGTCCTCGGTGCCGTCACGCCGACCCCGACCGCCGAATCCAATGCGAACGGGCCGGTCTTCACGACGATCATCAGCGGCACCGACCTCAAGGATGCCTACGCCACCACCGACCAGACCGGCGCCTGGGTGGTCGCCTTCGAGCTGGAGAGCGGCGCCGCCGAGAAGTTCTACGACTACACCAGCCAGCACATCGGGCAGCAGATCGGCTTCGTCCTGGACGGCACGGTGATCTCCGCTCCCGTCCTGCGCAACGCCATCAGCTCGCAGGGCCAGATCGATGGCATGACCGCGACCGAGGCGCAGAACCTCGCCCTCCAGCTGAAGGCCGGTGCCCTCGGCGTGCCGCTGGAAGTCGTCTCCAGCCAGACGGTCGGCCCCTCCCTCGGCCAGGATTCGGTCGATCGCAGCCTGATCGCCGGCATCATCGGCCTCGGCGCGGTTGCCCTCTTCATGATCCTCTACTACCGCATTCCGGGCATGATGGCGGTGCTGGCACTGCTCATCTACACGGCGATCACGCTGGCGCTCTACAAGCTGATCCCGGTTACCCTGACGCTGCCGGGCATCGCGGGCTTCATCCTCTCGATCGGGATGGCCGTCGACGCCAACGTGCTGATCTTCGCGCGCCTGAAAGAGGAGATCCGCAGCGGCAAGACGCTGCCACGCGCGATCGAGGCGGGCTTCGACCACGCCTGGCCATCGATCCGCGATTCCAACATCTCGACCATGATTACCTGCGCCATCCTCTACTGGTTCGGCCAGTTCACCGGGGCGACGATCATCACTGGCTTCGCGCTGACGCTCTTCGTCGGTGTCGCCGTCAGCCTCTTCACCGCCATCACCGTCACGCGGACGCTCCTGCGGATCATGGTCGATAGCGGGATGATCCGGAACAAGTGGTGGCTCGGGATCGGTCGCGTCGAGATGCAGGCCCTGGCCGGCGACTAGGTTCGCCACCGGCCGTTTGCGGATTCACCCGGGAGTTCCTCGTTCATGGAGCACATCGCCAGCCGTCGCAACACCTGGTTCGCCATCTCCGCGGCGCTCCTCATTCCCTGCATCCTCGCGCTCGCCATTCACGGCCTCAACTTCGGGATCGACTTCACCGGCGGATCGGCCTGGGAGATCCAGTACACGGATTCGGTCGACACCGAGGACATCGTGTCGGTCCTCGCCGCCAACGGCCTGCCGAACTCCCGCGTCCAGCAGGTGGGTGGGGACAGCGAGCATCGCTACCTGATCCGCACGGCGGAGATCCGGGAGGGCTCGGCGGAGAAGCAGAAGCTCACCGACGCCCTCGCCACGCTGGGAACGCTCAATCCCTCCGGCGAGAGCCTCAACACCGTTGGCGCCTCGGTCGGCAACTCGATCCGCAACCGCTCCGTGCTCGCCGTCGCGGCGGCCTCGGTCGGCATCCTGCTCTACATCGCCTTCGCCTTCCGCAACACGCAGCGCCCGTTCCTCTACGGCATCGCGGCCATTGTCGCGATGCTGCACGACGCGCTGATCGTGCTCGGCATCTTCGCCATCCTCGGCTGGCTGTTCGATGTCGAGGTGGATGCCTTGTTCATCACGGCCCTGCTGACGATCATCGGCTTCTCGGTCCACGACACCATCGTGGTCTTCGACCGCATCCGCGAGAACCTCGTGAACCGTGCGGCCAATTCCTTCGAGGACATCGTCAACTACTCGATCGCGCAGACGCTGGTGCGGTCTGTCAACACCTCGCTGACGGTCGTCATCACGTTGCTCGCGCTCTACCTGTTCGGTGGTTCCTCCACCAAGAACTTCGTGCTCGCGCTGCTGATCGGCGTCATTGCGGGGACGTACTCCTCGATTTTCAATGCGAGCCAGATCCTGGTCGCATGGGAGACTCACGAGATCCAGAATGTCTTCAACCGCATCCTCCGCCGCAGGCAGACACCCAGCACGACGACCCGCGCTGCCTGAGGTTCCATCGACGTGTGAAAGGTTGTTCCCGGCATGAGCGACGCGCGACGGATCGGCATCATCGGCGGTGGCTTCGCGGGCCTCACGGCCGCCCTTCGCCTCGCCCAGGCCGGGCATCGGGTCACGCTGTGGGAGAAGGGGCGCTTCGGCGGACAGGCCGCGACCTTCCCCGTTGCCAACACGCGGCTTGAGGTCTTCTACCATCACCTCTTCCAGAGCGACACGTCGATCGCCGAGCTGGCCAACGAGCTCGGCGTCGGCAAGGACCTCATGTGGCTGCCGTCGAACGTCGGCTACTTCGCCGATGGCCGCATCTACCCGCTCAACGGCGCGGCGGACCTGCTGAAGCTCGGTTGCATCCCCTTCCACGACCGCATCCGGGTCGGACTGGTGACGGCTTACCTCCAGCGCAAGAAGGACTGGAAGCCTTACGAAGGCATCACCGCACACCGGTGGCTGGAGCGGGCGCTCGGGAAGCGAGCCTACGAGAAGACCTTCGGGGCGCAGTTGCGCGCCAAGTTCGCGTCCTACCAGGACCAGGTGGCAATGGTCTGGTTCTGGGGCAAGATCTGGCTGCGCACCACCTCGCGCCGCTCGCCGCTGGAGCAGGAGAAGCTGGGCTATTTCCGGGGCAGCTTCCAGACGATCGTGGATGCCCTGGTCGAGGGCTGCCGGAAGGCCGGGGTCGATCTGCGCACGGCGGGCATCTCGTCGTTGCAGCAGGTCGAGGGCGGCGCCTGGACGGTGACGACCGAGGGCGGGGCCGAAGCGGAGACCTTCGATGCGCTCGTCGCGACGGTGCCCAGCAACATCTTCGAGAGGATGGTGCCGGATCTCCCGGAGGCGTACCGGAAGAAGCTTGGCGCCCTCCAATACGAGGCTGCGGTGGTCGCGATCCTGGAGCTGGACCGCAAGCTGAGCGATGTCTACTGGCTGAACGTGGCCGACCGCGACCTGCCCTTCACCGGCATCATCGAGCACACCAATTTCATCGACCCGGCCACCTACGACGGCAAGCGCTTCGTCTACCTGAGCAAGTACATGGAGCCGGATCACCCCTATCTCACGATGGACGACGATGCGATCGTGGCCGAGTACCTGCCGCACCTGAAGAAGGTGAACCCGGACTTCGATCCCTCGTGGGTGAAGGCGTCGTGGGTCTTCCGCGAGCGGGCGGCGCAGCCGATCATCCCGTTGCACTACTCCACGATGATCCCGGAGCACCGGACGCCACTGCGGAACCTCTACCTCGCCAACACGACCCAGATCTACCCGGAGGACCGCGGTACGAACTACAGTGTGCGCCTGGGGAACGACATTGCGAAGATCGTGCTCACCGACCTCGGCCAGGTGCCGGCGGAGTGGCGATCGTAACGAGCAAAGAGGCGAGAGAAAAGAGGAAAGAGAGCGATTACGCAACGTCGGCTGCGTTCGCGGGTACTCCTTCGCGAGCGTGCTGGGACGGGCAATCCCGGCCCGAAGGCCTCTTTCCTCTTTTCTCTCGCCTCTCTCCTCCTACGCACGCCAGAACGCACCGCGGTCCTCGATGACATGCTCGACCGCGCCTTGTCGCTCCAGGTGGACCAGGTAGGCCGCCACTGTCGGCTTGAGCAGGTAGAAGCCGGACGCATCGTTGACCGGCACATCGAGCGCCTGGAAGAGGCGCTGGGCCAGCGCATCGGTGCTCGCCGGCTCCGCCAGCAGCTCCGGGATCGTCGCCAGCACGCGGTCGATCACGGCCCGGTTCCGCGCGACCGGCTCCTCGATGCTCTCCTCGACGGGACCGTGGCCCGGCACGACCGCCACGGCTTCGACCGTCGTCGCGCGGTCCAGCGCCTCCAGGTGCTCCGTGAGGCCGTAGAGGTAGGGGATGGGGTATTTCTCCAGGGCCGCCTGCGGGAAGACCACGTCCGCGCAATAGAAGACGCCATCCACCACGTAGCCGAGCTGGTTCATCGAGTGGCCGCCCAAGGGGACCGCCTCGATGGCGACGCCCTCGATCTCGAATGTGCCCGGCCGCACGACATGGTCGACCGGACCCGCCTCCGCGACGAGGAACTTCGTGCGGATTGCGTCCACCGGGTCCGCGCCGCCGTAGAGCATGATCGCCTGCATGAGCGGATGGCGCAGCGTCATCTCGTCGAGGTCGGGCGCCCAGACCTCGGCGCCGGTGCGCTTGACGGTGAAGGCGTTGGCGCCGAAGTGGTCGGCGTGGCCGTGCGTGATCAGGATCGCGACGACTTCCGAGCCGAGCTCATCCCGAACGGCTCGGAGCACCTTGCGGGCGGTGGTGTCGTTCAGGCCGGTGTCGATCAGGATCACCCGCCGGTCGTCGATGCGGACGACCCCGACGTTGGTGCCGCCGACCACCACCCCGGCGCGGCCGTTCAGGACCTGATGCATGGTTGTCCCCCTCCCGTGACCCGGTGGCCTGTGTGCCGGGCCGTATACTCTGTCCGGACATGCGCGGCAGCCTGTACGAGCTCGCCGCTCGGAGCATCCTATCGCGAAGGGGGGTCGGCGCGTGAAGCATATCGTGGCAGTTTCCCAGTTCGAGCGGCCGTGGATCGAGCAGCTCTTCGACGAGGCGGACCGGATGACCACTGTCCGGGCGAGCGCGGGCCTCTTGCAGGATCGGATCCTGGCAACCCTCTTCTACGAGCCCTCCACCCGCACCCGCCTCTCCTTCGAGTCGGCGATGCTCCGGCTGGGCGGCACCGTGATCTCTACCGAGAATGCCCGCGAGTTCTCCTCCGCGATCAAGGGTGAGACGGTGGAGGACACGGTACGGATCGTGGCCGGCTACGCCGACGCGATCGTGATCCGCCACCACGAGCAGGGCGCGGCGCAACGGGCTGCTGCCGTCTCGCCGGTACCGATCATCAACGGTGGCGACGGCCCCGGCGAGCACCCGACGCAGGCGCTGCTGGACCTCTATACGATCCGGCGCGAGCTGGGGCAGCTCGATGGGTTGAAAGTGGCGCTGGTGGGCGACCTCCGCTTCGGGCGGGCGGCGCGATCGCTGGCGATGCTCTTCCGGGAGACGAAGGAGACGGAGCTGCTCTTCGTCTCCCCCGAGGCCGTGCGCATGAACGGCGACGTCCGCGACGCCCTCACGGCTGCCGGGGTGCCCTTCCGCGACGAGCCGGACCTCGCGAAGGCGATGGCGGAGGCGGACGTGATCTATCAGACGCGCATCCAGAAGGAGCGGTTCGCGACTCCGGAGGAGTACGAGGCGGTTCGGGGTATCTACGTGATCGGTCCGGAGGCGATGGTGGCGATGAAGGACCGGGCGATCCTGCTCCATCCGCTGCCGCGTGTGGACGAGATCGCGGCGAGTGTGGATGGTGACCCGCGCGCGGCCTACTTCCGGCAGGCGCAGTACGGCGTCTACGTGCGGATGGCCCTGCTGGCGCGGGTGCTCGGGCGTGGAGGCGGCAACGATCAGTAGTCGCGGCCTTCAAGCTTAGCCGGGATCGCCTCAGGGCCCTCGCGGTGCAGCGTGCGTACGCGCGACCATTTCAGGTGCTCGTTCGTCGCCCGATGGAAGAGGAAGGTCGCCCCGAGGGAAAAGACGATCACCGCCACCACGATCAGCACCTTCACCACCCCGAAGAGGTCGGCAAAGGCCGCCGCGAAGAAGATCGGCACGAAGGCGACCGTGTTCGAGATCGTGAAGAACGTGGCGTAGACCCGCGCCCGCACCTCCTCGTGCGAGCGTTCCTGCAACATCGTCTGCGATGGCACCAGGATGAACGAGTTGCAGAGGCCGAGGAAGAAGGCGAGGACCGCGCAGACCAGCGTCACGATGGCTACCGTCGGGCCACCGGGGACGATCGCCGTCAGCACGTCCTTGGTGGCGGCCAGCCCGAAGAGCAGCAGGCCCGCGCAGACCAGCGAGAGATCGACCAGCCATTCCCGCCCGACGCGCCGCACCATCCGGGAGACGAGGAAGACGCCCGCCAGCACGCCGACACCCGCCGGCGCGACCAGGTAGCCGATATCCTCCTTGTCGAGGCCCATGATGCCGGTCACGAACTCCGGGCCGAGCGAGGCGAGCATCAGGAAGGTGGTCGAGGCCAGCGTCAGGTAACCGATGGCGCGCATGAGCACGGCGTCCTGGAGGATGAAGGTCAATCCCTCCTTCATGTCCATCCAGAGGGTCGTCATCATGCCGACCTTCGGCGCCGAGGTATCCCGGGCGGGTACCGGCGTTTTCGGCAGGGTCAGGATCAGCCCCGCGCAGATCAGGTAGAGGATCGCCGTCGCGCCGAAGAGGCGGTCGATGCCGAGCACCCGGACGAGGATCGGCCCGACGGCCGCGAACCCGATCAACTGGGCAGCGGTGTTCGTGAGGCTGTAGAGCGCGTTGGCGGGCAGCAGTTGCTTGCGACCGACAATCAGCGGGATCGTCGCGCCCTCGACCGGCGCGAAGAACTGCCCTGCCACACCGAAGAGGAAGGTGACGATGTAGTAGGCGGCGAGGGTCGTCTCGACGTGCCAGCCGGGGCGGATCAGCAGGAAGAGCAGGACCGCCACTGCCCGCCACAGGTTGAGGATCGCCATCAACGACCGCTTGTTCACGCGGTCCGCGACCACGCCTGCGACCGGTCCGAAGAGGACCGCCGGCAGCGAGAACGCCAGGATGACGAGGCTGATCGCCGTGTTCGCCTGGGGAAGCTGGTGATGCTCGACGATATCCCGCACCCGGAGCAGGAGCGAGAAGTTGATCATGTTCTGGCAGGTCTGCGAGATGATCTGAACCAGCCAGAGCCGGAGGAAGGCGTGATTGCGGAGCACCGCCCCGAACGACCCTTCGCCGCCCGCCTCCCCCACCGGCGCGGCGTGGGCGCTCACAAGGCGTCCTCCGCGCTCGCCGGTCCGGGAGTGGTCTCAGCCGGGGGCGCGTCCGGCCCGCGCGAGACGAAGCTCTTCAGCCGCTTCTCGACCGTGCGCCGGGGGAGCAGCACCCGCCGCCCGCAGCCCAGGCAGCGCAGGCCGATATCGGCACCGATGCGCACGACGGTCCAGTCGTACGAGCCGCATGGATGCGGCTTTCGCAGGCGCACGACATCGTCGATGAAGAAGGGGGTAGGCGGTTTGAGCACCATGCGCGGCGGCTCGATTCCGGCGAGGGTCGGCTGGCTGTGCTACATCAGGCCGGGGATCTTGATGCCGCCGGTGAGGGCGCTCATCTTGTCCTCGGCGAGTTTGGCGGCGCGGTCCATCGCGTCCTGCACGGCGGCGAGAACGAGGTCCTCCAGCATCTCGACATCTTCCGGGTCCACGGCCGATGGATCGATCTTGATCGAGAGCAGCGCGCGCTGTCCGTTGACCTCGGCCTTGACGACGCCACCGCCGGCTGTGCCCTCGATCACGGCCTCGTCCAGCTCCTGCTGAATCTTCGCCATCCGGTTCTGCATCTGCTGGATCATCTTCATGTTCGGCTGCATGGGGCAACTCCTGGGCATTGGGAATGGTGCGTCGGGCGAACGCGCACGCGAGACGGACGCACGATGAGGTCACGACCGGAGACAGTATAGCGGCAGCGTCAGGCGGCGGTGCTCTCCGGGGCGCGGGCGGCGGTCGCGAGCAGGCGTTGCATCGCCTCGTCGCTGCGGCGGATCATCTCCTCGGCACTCGCGCGGGAGGCGGCGGTCACCGGGGTGCCATCAAGCATCGCGGCGAGCTCGTCGATCCGCTCGTCGTCGCGGACCTCGAGCACCGTGGAGACGATGCGCCCGTTGCGGTCCTGCTTCGCGATGCGGAGGTGCTGGTTGCCGAAGGCAGCGATCTGCGGCAGGTGGGTGATGACGACGACCTGGTGATGCCCGGTGAGCGACCAGAGCTTCTCCCCCACGACCTGTCCGGACCGCCCGCCCACGCCGACATCGATCTCATCGAAGACGAGCGTCGGCGTCTCGTCGACGTCGGAGAGGATGGATTTCAGCGCCAGCATGATGCGGGCAGTCTCGCCGCCAGAGGCGATCCGTGCCAGCGGTCGCAGGGTCTCGCCGGCGTCCGGGGCGATCAGGAACTCGACGTCGTCGATGCCGGTCTCGTCGATATGGACCGGCTCCGTCCCCTCGCGAACGAGGATCCCATCGGCGTCCGGGCGCTGCTGGACGCGGATGAAGAGCTCCGAGCGCCCCATGCGGAGCTCGGCGATGCTCTGCGCGATGCGCTTCGAGAGCACCCCGGCGGCCTTCGACCGGCGCTGCGAGAGGTCGGTGGCGAGCGTGGCCAGCTCCCGCGCCAGCGTCGCCTCCTCCACGCGGAGGGCGTCGATGTCGAATGCCGTGCCGCCGAGCCGGTCGAGCTCGGAGCGGGCTTCCTCCCCGAACGCGAGGATGTCCTCGATCGTCGTGCCGTACTTGCGCCGCAGCGACTGGATGAGGGCGAGCCGGTCCTCCACCTCCGTGAGCCGGTGCGGATCGAGCTGCACCGCATCGAGATAGGAGCCGAGGTCCCGCGCCAGGTCCTCGGAGAGCACGACCAGTTCGGTGGCGCGCTCGGCGAGCCCCTGGGAAGCCGGGTCGATCTGGGCCAGGTCCTGTATCGAGCGTTCGACAGCCCGCAGGAGCGACGAGGCGGATGGTGTATCGCTGGCGGAGTCGTCCCCGGCGATCGCAACGATTGCCAGCTCCGCGTCGTGGCGGAGGCGGTCGGCGTTCTGGAGGACCTCGCGCTCGCGGGCGAGCTCCTCGTCCTCGCCGACGACCAGCGCCGCCTCGTCGATCTCGTTCACCTGATAGCGCAGGAGGTCGATGCGCTGCTCGCGCTCGCGGTCATTCGTGGAGAGCTGGCGGATGCGCTGCCGGACCTGCCGCCAGGCGCGAACCTTCTCCGCGAGCTGATCCCGCCGCGCGTCGAGGCCGGCGAAGCGGTCCAGCATCGCCCGCTGCTCGGTGGTCTTGAGGATCGCGAGATGGTCGGACTGCCCGTGGATGTCGACCAGCAAGGCCCC
>Ga0164243_10014875_pt1 | contig 10800 bp, 9 predicted proteins | sample OricompcompostOP_FD_108781 | JGI IMG/M metagenome (GOLD analysis project Ga0164243, IMG submission 108781) | Organic Plus compost microbial communities from Emeryville, California, USA - Original compost - Organic plus compost (OP) | ecosystem: Engineered > Solid waste > Mixed feedstock >...
CGCGCAGCACGATCCCGCGCTGGCGACCTCGCTCGCGACCGCGCACATCGCGGGCGTGGAGCGCTGGCTGCGCCAGGCCACCCAGGCCTGAGCCGCCCGGGCGGCCCGGCCTTAGTCTGCCCCTGGCCCGCCCCTGCCCCTGGCCCGCCCCTGCCCCGCCCCTGCCCCTGGCCCGGCCCTGGTGTCCCGGTCCGGCTCGCTCACCTCGTTCGGTTGCTCCCGTCGCAGAATCTGTCGCTCTGAACGGGAAGTAGCGACAGTTTTTGGGACGGGAGCGGGAGGAAGCGACGGATTTCGGGACGGGAGTGGGAGGAGACAACGCAGGCTGGTCCGGGGCGCAGGCTGTTCCGGGGCGACGGCTGTTCCGGACGCAGGCTGGTCCAGACACGGGCCGGTCCAGGCCCAGGGTGTTCCCGACACGGGCCGCCCGCAGCGGCGGGAGACACCGGTCTCGTGGTGATCAGCCGGTGCGGAGCGCGCTGCGGATCCGGCGGATCAGCTCGTCGTCGTCGGCGAACAGCGAAGCGGTGACCTCGATCACGATCCAGCCGGCGGCTCGAAGCCTCGCGATCCGCTCCACGTCCTGTGCATAGCTGGAGTGGTGCACGACGCCGTGGTACTCGACCGCGATCCTCCGTGACGGATAGGCAAGGTCCACGCACGCGAGAAAGCGTCCGGAGGCGTCGTAGACGTCGTGGTTCAGCTCCGGCTCGGGAAGGCCGGCGAGCACGATCCGGCAGCGCAGCGCGGACTCGCGCGGAGACCAGGAGTCCTCCCGCACGAGCTCGACCGCCTCGCGGAGGCGGCCCACGCCGACCCGGCGTCCGGACGCGATCACGTGGCGAAGCTCCTCGACGGTCGTGAGCGCGGGACGGTCGGGCTGAGGCCGTCCGGGCCCTCTGCGCCAGACGCGACAGAGATGATCGCCGAGCGCGACGAGGTCGACGAGGGGGAGCGTCCCCAGCGACGCCCAGGTGCTTGCCGGAGACGAGACGCAGACCCCGTCGAGCATGTGGACGGCGGTCGTCTCGATCCGAGCGCGATGTGCGCGTACCCCGGAGGTGCGGACGAGCGACGCGGTGCCGAACGTGCTGACATGGACCGGGAGGGTCCCGCCGTCGACCGGGACGCCGTCGCGAAGCACCAGCGGCAACGGCGCGCCCCAGAGTGCGGCCGCGGACTCGTGACTCAGGAACTGGCCCGGACGGAGGCGAGGGGCGTAGGCGCGGATCCGGGACAGCCGCTCGCCCGTCTGACGGGCGTAGAGGTCACGCGGCGGCGAGTCCGTGGCGCCGCCGCCGGTCGTCGAAGGCCCCGCCGGGACGCGCATGCGGACGCCGGGGAAAGGACGTGCCAGATCGTCGCGCCTGAGGCGCTCCGGGGAGACGCCGGCGCGAAGGGCGTCCCGCACGCTGAACCGCGCCCCGATGTGCCCCGGGAGCTCCTCCGTTCTTCTCATCCCAGCACTCTGGCATCGCCGGCGCGCCTGGCCTGGCGTTGTCCACATGTGGAGGAGCCGTGATCGCTCCGGCGCTCTGCTCTCGCTCCGTCCGTCTCGGCCCCGCGAACCGCCCGCTATGTGGGCGGACCCTGTTCCGCTCCCGTCTCGCTGCCCGACGCGTCTGGCTGCCCGACCCGTCTCGCCCGGAGGCCTTCCCGGCCTGGCGGTCTGCCTCGTCTTGCGGTTTGCCCGGCCTGTGGGCAGGCCGCGGTCCGCTCCCGTCCCGAAGTTCGTCGCTTCGAGGCTCGCTTTGCGACAGTTTTCGCGACGGGAGCGGAGGATGGCGACAGATTTCGGGACGAGAGCGGGTCGTGGGACAGGGCGGGACCGGCGGGTCAGATCGGACAGGGCGGGACCGGCAGGACCGGACCGGCAGGACCGACCCGACGGACGCGGCCGGGCCCGGGCGGGCTACTCCGGGCGCAGGCGCAGCTGCGCCATCCCGCCGTCGACCTCGATGAACGTGCCGGTGGTGGATCCGGAGGCGGGGCTCACCAGGTACAGGACGGCGCCGGCGACCTCCTCCGGCGAGACCAGCCGCCCGTGGGGCTGCCGGGCCTCCAGCGCCGCGCGCTCGGCGGCGGGGTCGGCCGCCGCGTCGAGCAGGCGCCCGACCCAGGGCGTGTCGGCCGTGCCCGGGTTGACGGCGTTGACGCGGATGCCCTCGCGGAGGTGGTCGGCGGCCATCGCACGGGTGAGCGCCGCGACGGCGCCTTTCGACGCGCTGTACAGCGCCCGCTGGGGCAGGCCCGTCGTCGACGCGATCGACGCCGTGTTGCAGATCGCGGCGGCCGGAGACCTCCGCAGCCAGGGGAGGGCGGCGGCGGTGACCCGGGCGATGCCGGTGACGTTGATGGAGAGGACGCGCGCCCACTCGTCGTCGTCGTTCGCCGTCACGTCGCCCTGCGCGCCGATCCCGGCGTTGTTGACGACGATGTCGATCCGGCCGAACCGCTCGGCCACGGCGGCGATGGCCGCCTCGACGCTCGCCCGGTCGGACACGTCGGCGGTGAAGGCGGCGAACCGCTCGTCGGCGTGCGAGATATCGCGATCGAGCACGGCCACCCGGGCCCCCTGCTCGTGCAGCAGCGCGCCGATCGCGGCGCCGATCCCGGAGGCGCCGCCCGTCACGACGGCGACGAGCCCCTCCACGCTGCGGTCCTGCCCGGTCATCGTCCTGCCTCCCATGCCGTGAACTCCTGCCGCTGGCCGCCCAGCCCCTCGATGTCGACCTCCACGACGTCGCCGGCCTTCAGATACGGGAACCTCCCGCCGAAGGCGACGCCCTGGGGAGTGCCCGTGAGGACGAGGTCGCCCGGCTCGAGCGCGACGTACTGCGAGAGGTGGTGCACGATCTCGGCGACCGTGAAGATCATGTCGTTCGTGTTCGAGTCCTGGCGCGGCTCGCCGTTGACGAAGCTGCGCAGGCGGAGGTTCTGCACGTCCACCTCGTCGGGGGTGACGAGCCAGGGGCCGGTGGGGTTGAAGCCGGGGGCGATCTTGCCCTTCGACCACTGCCCGCCCGAGGCCTCCATCTGGAACGCGCGCTCCGACACGTCGTTGGCGACGACGTAGCCGGCGATGTGCGCCGCGGCCTCGTCGGGGGAGTCGAGGTAGGACGCGCGGGTGCCGATCACCACGCCGAGCTCGACCTCCCAGTCCGTCTTCTCGCTGCCGCGGGGGATGGTGACCGGGTCGTTCGGGCCCACGACGGTGTTGGGGGTCTTGAGGAAGAGGATCGGCACGGTGGGCGGCTCGGCGCCGGACTCGCGCGCGTGCGCGGCGTAGTTCTGCCCGATGCAGATGACGGCGCTGGGCCGGGCGATCGGCGCGCCGATGCGCAGGCCGCCGGCGGCGGGGATCTCGGGAAGCGTGCCCGCGGCGAGGGCCGCCTGCGTGCGTCCGACCGGATCGTCGGCGAGGAAGTCCCCGTTCACATCGGATGTCACGGAGCGCAGATCGTAGTAGCGTCCGTCGATCAGAACGGCCGGAATCTCGGCTCCGGATGCGCCAAGCCGCGCGAACTTCATGGGTTCTCCCTTCGGCGCCCGCAGGGGCGTTCCGTTGCCGCGCCGTCGTGGCGCCTGCGTTGACAGTATAGACATCGGATGTTTACACTCCAAGTGTCCCCGCGATCCGCCGCTCCTCGGCTGATCCGCCCGAGTGAGGAGCACCGTGAGCCGCATCGTCGCGCTGGAGACCAGCGACATCCGCTTCCCCACGTCCCTGAGCCTGGACGGATCGGACGCGATGAACCCCGACCCGGACTACTCGGCGGCCTACGTCGTGATCCGCACCGACGCCGCGGACGGGATCGACGGCCACGCCTTCGTGTTCACGATCGGCCGCGGGAACGACGTGCAGGTCGCCGCGATCGACGCCCTCGCCGCCCACCTCGTGGGGCGCGAGGCCGAACCGCTCCTCGACGACATGGGCGGCACCTTCCGTGAGCTCGTCGGCGACTCCCAGCTGCGCTGGCTGGGGCCGGAGAAGGGCGTCATGCACATGGCGATCGGCGCGGTCGTCAACGCGCTGTGGGACATCAAGGCCAAACGCGCAGGGCTCCCGCTCTGGCGGCTGCTGGCGCGGATGACCCCGGAGCAGCTCGTCGACCTCGTCGACTTCCGCTACCTCTCCAACGCCCTCACCCGCGAGGATGCGCTGCGGATCCTCCGCGACGCCGAGGCCGGCCGCGCCGAGCGGGAGCGGGAGCTGCTCGCCACCGGCTATCCCGGATACACCACGAGCCCGGGCTGGCTCGGCTACTCCGACGAGAAGCTCGAGCGCCTGGCCCGCGAGGCCATCGCCGACGGCTTCACCCAGATCAAGCTCAAGGTGGGCGCCGACCTCGACGACGACATCCGCCGGTTCCGCAAGGCGCGCGAGGTGTGCGGCCCCGACTTCCCGATCGCGATCGACGCCAACCAGCGGTGGGAGGTCGCCGAGGCCATCGCCTGGGTGAACGCGCTCGCCGAGTTCCGGCCGGCCTGGATCGAGGAGCCCACGAGCCCGGACGACGTGCTGGGGCACGCCGAGATCGCCCGGGGCGTCGCGCCGATCAGGGTCGCGACCGGCGAGCACGCGCAGAACCGGATGATCTTCAAGCAGCTCCTCCAGGCCGACGCGATCCAGGTCATGCAGATCGACGCCGTCCGGGTCGCGGGCGTCAACGAGAACATCGCGAACCTGCTGCTCGCGGCGAAGTTCGGCGTGCCGGTCTGCCCGCATGCCGGGGGCGTGGGCCTCTGCGAGGCGGTGCAGCATCTGTCGATGTTCGACTTCGTGGCCGTCAGCGGCAGCCGCGAGGGGCGGATGATCGAGTACGTGGACCACCTGCACGAGCACTTCGTGGTCCCCACCGACATCCGCGGCGGCTCCTACATGGCTCCCACCGCCCCGGGCAACGGCATGGAGATGAAGGCCGAGAGCCGCGCGCTCTACGAGTGGAAGGGCGAGCACGTTGCCGCACGCTGAACTGACCGTCCCCGCCCTCGGCTACGGCGCCGCCAACGCCGGGAACCTCTTCCGCCCGCTTACCGACGACGAGGCGTGGGCCGTGCTCGACGCGGCCTGGGAGAGCGGGATCCGCTTCTACGACACCGCCCCGCACTACGGCCTCGGGCTGTCGGAGCGTCGCCTCGGCGCGTTCTTGCGCACCAAGCCCCGCGGCGAGTACGTGCTGTCGACCAAGGCGGGGCGCCTGCTCCGTCCGAACCCCGACGCCGTCGGCGGCCTCGACACCGCGAACGACTTCCACGTGCCCGACGATCTCCGCCGCGAGTGGGACCTCTCGGCGGAGGGGATCAGGGCGAGCCTGGAGGAGTCTCGCGAGCGGCTGGGGATCGAGCGCATCGATGTGCTCTACCTGCACGACCCGGAGCGGCACGATCTGGACCTTGCCCTGCGCGAGGCCTTCCCCGCGATGGAGGCGCTGCGCGCCGACGGCCAGGTGGCCGCCATCGGGATCGGCTCGATGGTCTCCGAGGCGCTCGCCGCCGCCGTGCGCGCCGCCGACCTCGACCTCATCATGGTCGCGGGGCGCTACACGCTGCTCGAGCAGCCGGCCGCCGCCGACGTGCTCCCCGCGTGCGCCGAGCGCGGCACCGGGATCGTCGCGGCCTCGGTCTTCAACTCCGGGCTGCTCGCCCAGAGCGAGCCGCGGCGCGACGGCCGGTACGAGTACGGGTCGCTGCCGGACGAGCTCTGGGCGCGTCTCGTGCGGATCGCCGACGTCTGCCGCTCCTACGACGTGCCCCTGCCGGCCGCGGCGCTGCAGTTCCCCCTGCGGTCGGCGCTGGTCCGCTCGGTGGTCGTCGGCGGGAGCAGGCCGGAGCAGCTCCGGCAGAACGCCGAGTACGCCGCCCTGCCGATCCCCGGCGACCTGTGGCGTGAGCTCGCCGCCGAGGGCCTGATCCCCGCCTGAGCCCGTCCCGCCCGTCTAGCCCGTTCCGTCCGTCCCGTCCCTTCCCGTTCCGTCCCGTTCCGTTCCGTTCCGTCCCTTTCCGTCCCGTTCCGTTCAGCCCGGTTCCGTCCCGTAGCCTGTCCCTTTCCGTCCCCTCCCGGCCCCTCCCAGCCCGTCCCGCTTCCTGGCCTCGCAGTTTCCGTTCCCGTCGCGATTTCTGTCGGAACTTCGCGCAGATAGCGACAGAAATCGCGACGGGAACGCAGCGCGGAGGCGAGGCGGAGGCGAGAGGGACGGGGCCGCGGGGCCGGAGCGGGGCGAGGCGAGCCGGACGGGGCGAGGCGGGCCGGGGCGGGGCGGGGCGGGCGACAGGGACGAAAACGGACAGGGACGAAAACGGACAGGGACGAAAGCGGACAGAGACGAAGGAGAATGGACGCATGCTCGAAGGGATCAACCCGCTGCTCACCGGTGAGCTGCTTCTGCATCTCGACCGGATGGGGCACTCCGACGCCGTCGTCGTCGCGGACGCGCACTTCCCCGCGTGGGCCCTGGGCGACCGTGTGATCGACCTCCCCGGCACGACGACGCCAGAGGTGGTGGCCGCGATCCGCTCGGTGCTGCCGCTGGACGACGCGCCAGGCATGGACCTCATGGCCTCGGCCGACGGCGCGGTGCTCGACGTGCAGCGGGAGCTCATGGCCGCCGCCGGGACCGCGGAGCCGACGACCCGGTTCGTCGAGCGGTTCGCCTACTACGACGTGGCCAAGAGCGCCTATCTCATGGTCCGCACCGGCGAGACGCGGAAGTATGGGAACGCCCTGCTGCGCAAGGGCGTGGTCGGCCACCCCTCGGCCTGAGGGCCCGTCCCCGCGTCCGGCATCGCCCGTGGCACACTGGTCCCCGATGGCACCTGCCCCCCCGTGCCACTGTTCCCAGGAGGACCCATGACGGCTGATCCCCCGCAGCGCCAGGAGGCGACGGACGAGCGGCCCGCGACGCGCAGGCGGCCGGGGCGAGCGAGGCGGGTCCTCGCGTTCGTCGTCGGCGGGCTGGCGGCGATCGTCCTGGCCGCGGTGATCGTGTCGTCGGTGACGCCGTGGCCCTCGGCCATGATCATCCGGTCGGTGTTCGAGCAGGGCGGGAGGGCGACGACCGCCGAGATGCTCCGGCACGTCCCGGACGAGCCGCTCCGCACCGTCAAGGACGTGCAGTACGGCGACAGTGCCGACGCGACGCTCGACCTCCACACCGCGGCGCCGGAGGGGAAGCGTCTCCCCACCGTGGTCTGGGTCCACGGCGGCGCCTGGATCTCGGGATCCGCGGCGAACGTCGACCCGTACCTTCAGATCCTCGCCGCGAAGGGATACACGGGCATCGCCCTGAACTACACGCTGGGGCCGGAGGCGACGTACCCGACGGCCGTGAACCAGCTCAACGACGGGCTCGCGTACATCCTCGAGCACGCGGACGAGCTCGGCGTGGACCCGGAGCGGATCGTGCTGGCGGGCGACTCGGCCGGCGCGCAGCTGGCGAGCCAGCTCGCGACCCTCGTCACCAACAAGGACTACTCCGAGCTCCTCGGGATCCGCCCTGCCCTCCAGTCTTCGCAGCTCGTCGGCGTGATCCTCAACTGCGGGGTGTACGACCTGCGCGCCATGGCCGAGCTCAACGGCATCTTCGCGTGGGGGTTCCAGGTGTCCCTCTGGGCGTACACGGGCACCAAGGGCTGGTCGGCGGAGTACTCGGGCGCGACGATGTCGACGATCGAGTTCGTCACCGAGGACTTCCCTCCCACCTACATCAGCGGAGGGAACGGCGACGACCTCACCTGGCTGCAGAGCGTTCCGATGGCCGGTCGCCTGCGCGAGCTCGGCGTCGACGTGACGACCATGTTCTGGCCGGCGCAGCACGAGCCCGCGCTGCCCCACGAGTACCAGTTCCATCTCGACACCGACGAGGCTCAGGAGGCCCTCGCCAGGACGCTGGACTATCTCGGCCGCGTGACCGCGCGCTGAGGCGACGGCCCGACGCCGGATCTGGGGCGGCTGGCCGTGCGTCGCCGCCCTCTCCTATGCTGGCGCTGTGAAGAAGACGCTGATGTCTGTCTCCCTGTCCGCCGTCGCGGTCCTCGCCCTTCTCGCCGCCCCCGCGGGCGGAGCGGCGGCGACGACCACGCCCGACCCCACCACGGCGGCCGCCTACAACCTCGGCGGAGACGTCTCCGGCGTGTACACCGATCCCGCGGGCAAGACGTTCACCGGCAAGGGACAGATCGTCGTCGTGATCGACGGCGCGTTCAACGCGGGCAACAGCCAGTTCACCGACGCCTCCGGCGCGTCGAAGATCGCGGGGGAGGCCTGCATCGGCCAGCCGGTCGGCACCACCCCGTGGCCCTCGCTGTGCACGCCCGCGACCACGATCCAGCCCACCTGGCCGGGATCGCACCCCATCTACTTCTCCGAGCTCCCCGGTGCCGCGACCCCGGGCAATGCGCCGTTCAACACGTGCAGCGACGGTGCGGGCGGGTTCTGCCACAACGGTCACGGGACCGGCGTCGCCGGCGCCGTGGTCGGCCAGCCCAGCACGCGGTACGAGCTCGACGGCCGCGTCCACCGCGCCGCCGGCGCCGCCGTGGGCGCGCAGGTGTTCCAGATCAAGATCGGCGGCGGCACCGGCACCGCATCCGGATGGCCGCACGCCTCGGTCGTCGACGCGCTGAACTGGGTGGACCACGTCCTCGCCGAGCGCCCGGCCTACAAGGGCAGGATCGCCGCCGTCTCGCTCTCGGTCTCGGGCGGCCAGCTCGCGGCGGGCTCGGCCTGCCCCGCGGCGGGACAGGCGGTCGACGCGGTGGCGGGGCGGCTCGTGGACCGGGGCATCGCGGTCGTCATGGCCGCGGGCAACGAGGGGATCACCGGCGTCGGCACCTGGAACTGCGGTGCGAACGTCGTCCGCGTCGGCGCGACGAACGTGTCGTCCCCCACGCTCGCGTCGTACACCAACCGGTCCGCGGACGTGCAGCTCTACGCCCCCGTCGGCGACGGCGTGTTCGCCGGGTCGAACAAGCTCATGGTCCCGTACCGCAGCTCGGGCTGGTGGTTCGTGACCGGCACCTCCTTCGCCGCGCCCCAGGTCGCCGGCGCCTACGCCGTGCTGCGCGAGAAGTTCGGCGGCACGCCCAGCGTGGCCGCGCTCACGGCGCTGCTCCAGAGCACCGGGACGCCGGTCACCGGCACCGGTGCCCCGGCGGGCGCGAAGATCGTCGATCTCGCGGCGGCGCTCGCCGGCACGCCCTGACGGTCGCCGTCGCCGGGGCGCCGTCGGCCCCGGGTTCGGCAGTGCAGCGAAGCGGTTGTCGTGCTTTTGTATGCAAAAGCACACGAACTGCGAAACCATGTGCCGTTCTCCGTGGTTTGTGTATACACTGACCGAATGGTCATCGCTGCCGAGGGACGTCGTGCCGGCGAGCACGCCTACCGGACGCTGCTCGACGGCATCCAGTCCGGCGACCTCCCCGCCGGCACCGTGCTCGGCGAGGTCGAGCAGGCCGCTCGGCTGGGCGTGAGCCGCACCCCGCTGCGCGAGGCGCTGCGCCGGCTGGCCGCCGACGGCCTGGTGATCCAGCAGTCGCCGCGGGTGACGGTGGTGGCGCCGATCGACGCCTCCGACATCCGTGCGCTGTTCGAGGTGCGCCGCGCCCTGGAGGAGTCCGCCGCGCGCATCGCCGCCGTCCGCGGCGACGCCGACGTCTTCGCCGCGCTCGCCCGGGAGTTCGCGAGCGGCGACGACCTGGCCACCGCCGAGGGCCGGGCGGCGTACGAGGAGCGCATCGCCCGGTTCGACGCCGCGCTCGACGCCGCGGCCGACAACGACTACCTCACCGCGGCGCTGCGGACGATCCGCACCCACCTCGTCCGCGTGCGGCGGATGGCCAGGGACCGCCCTGAGCGCCTCGCCGCCTCGGTCGCCGAGCATCGTCTCATCGCCGAGGCGCTCGCCGCCAGGGACGCCGATCTCGCCGCCCACGCCACGCACGTGCACCTGCACAACGCGCTCGCCAGCATCCTCGACACGCTCGACGCCAGCGACGCCCGTGACGCCCGCGCCGCCGACCCGTCGTCCGGCGGCGTCCGCGACGCCGTGACCACCTCCGCCGACCGCGACCGGAAGAAGGACAGCCCATGACCGTCACCCACCACCTGCGCGTGCACCGCAGCGACGAGAACCTCGCCCGCGAAGGACAGCTCGCCTGGCGCATCGCCGAGATCGCCGCCGACCCGGTCGAGGTCGAGCCCGAGGTCGTGGACATGATCGTCAACCGGATCATCGACAACGCCGCGGTCGCGGCGGCGTCGCTGACCCGCGCGCCCGTCAGCGCGGCCCGGCAGCAGGCGCTCGACCACCCGGTCTCGATCGGCGGCAGGGGCGCGACCGTCTTCGGCCCCGCACTGGACCGCCGGACCAGCCCGGAATGGGCGGCCTGGGCGAACGGGGTGGCCGTGCGCGAACTCGACTACCACGACACGTTCCTCGCGGCGGACTACTCGCACCCCGGCGACAACATCCCGCCGATCCTCGCCGTCGCCCAGCACGTCGGCGCCGACGGGCGCGCGCTCGTGCGCGGCATCGCCGCCGGCTACGAGATCCAGATCGACCTGGTGAAGGCGATCTGCCTGCACAAGCACAAGATCGACCACGTCGCCCACCTCGGCCCCTCGGCCGCGGCGGGGATCGGCACGCTCCTCGGCCTCGACGTCGAGACGATCTACCAGGCGGTCGGCCAGGCGCTGCACACGACCACCGCCACGCGTCAGAGCCGCAAGGGCGAGATCTCCACGTGGAAGGCGCACGCCCCCGCCTTCGCCGGCAAGATGGCGGTCGAGGCCGTCGACCG
>Ga0164243_10014876_pt1 | contig 10800 bp, 9 predicted proteins | sample OricompcompostOP_FD_108781 | JGI IMG/M metagenome (GOLD analysis project Ga0164243, IMG submission 108781) | Organic Plus compost microbial communities from Emeryville, California, USA - Original compost - Organic plus compost (OP) | ecosystem: Engineered > Solid waste > Mixed feedstock >...
CGGAGGCCATGAGCTGCATCAACACGCGACCCGCCATCCGCGGGAAGCCCCAGTCGGAGAGCACCCGGGCCATGTCTTCGACGAACTGCCGGACGGCGACGTCGTCGCGTGTGCCAGCCATGCACACCCCTTCCTGACGCGAATCAACTTTCACAAGCTTGTAAAGCAAGTGTAGCGTCCGCGTGACGAATAGCAGACCGATGGTCCCTTGAGAAAAGCCCGCTGGGCTATTAGCGTTGACGGCATGACTGACATCGACGTTACGGACCTCACCGGCAGGCTCGCCGTCGTGACGGGTGCCAACAGCGGCATCGGATACGGGCTGACCGCGCGACTCGTCGGGGCCGGTGCCGAGGTCGTGCTCGCCGTCCGCAACCGGGCCAAGGGCGAGGCCGCCGTCGCGCGCGTGCGAGCCGAAACGCCCGGCGCCCGGCTGCGCCTCGAGCGCCTCGACCTCTCCGACCTCGCCACGATCGGCGCGATGGGCGCGCGCATGCGCGCCGACGGCCGGCCGGTCGACATCCTGGTCAACAACGCCGGCATCATGACGCCGCCGACCCGCGACGTGACCCGCGACGGGTTCGAGCTTCAGCTCGGCAGCAACTATCTCGGTCACTTCGCGCTCACCGGTCACCTGCTGCCGCTGCTGCGGCCCGGTTCGCGGGTGACGACGCTGAGCAGCCTGACCGCCCGGCGCGGCCGGATCGACTTCGCCGACCTGCAGAGCGAGCGCTCCTACGGGCCCAGCCGGTCCTACGCCCAGTCGAAGCTGGCGACCCTGCTGTTCGCGCAGGAGCTGGCCCGCCGGTCGGAGCGCGAAGGCTGGGGCATCGTGAGCAACGCGGCCCATCCCGGCGCCACGATCACCAACCTGCAGGTGACCGGCCCGACCCACGGCGGCCGGCGCGAGCGCCTGACGGCCGCCGTCAACGCCGTCTCCTACCGGATCCCGGGGATGTGGCAACAGGTCGACACCGGCGTCCTGCCCGCGCTCTTCGCGGCCACCAGCCCGCGGGCCGAGAACGGCGCCTACTACGGGCCGGCCGGGCCGTTCGAGCTCACCGGCGGGCCGGCCCCGGCCAAGCTGCCCCGAGCCGCACGGGGCGAGGCCGCCCGCGCGACCGCCGAGCGGCTCTGGACCGTCTCCGAGGAGCTGACGGGCGCGACGTTCGACCGCCTCGTGCGCCACGGATGACCACGGCCGGAGGTGTCGGCTAACCATGGGCATCGGCAGGTTCTGGCGGTAGGACTGCGTGCCGTTGCCGACCTGCCCCACCAGGTTCTCGCCCCAGGCGAGGGCGGTCCCGCCCGAGCGGACGGCGACGCAGTGGCCCGCGCCCGCCGACACGTGCACGATCCCGGAGAGGCTGGGTAATCGGATCGGCGCCAGGGCCGGCGTGGTGTTTCCCACCCGAGGGCGTCCGAGGCCGCGACCCAGACCTGTGCCCGTGTGGCGTGACAACGCGCTCCATCTACCCCCGGAGGAACGCGAGGACGGCCAGCACGCGGCGGTGGTCGTCGGCGGCGGGTGGGAGGTCGAGCTTCTGGAGGATGCTGGCGATGTGTTTGGCGACCGCCGCCTCCGACACGACCAGCGCCCGCGCGATCGCCGCGTTGGAGCGGCCCTCCGCCATCAGGCCGAGCACCTCGCGTTCGCGCGGCGTCAGCCGGGTCAGCGGGTCGCGGCGGCGCCCAAGTAGCTGGCCGACGACCTCCGGGTCGACGGCCGCGCCGCCGGCGGCCACCCGCACGAGCGCGTCCATGAACTCCTCGACCCGGCCGACCCGGTGTTTGAGCAGGTAGCCGACGCCCCGGCCGCCACCGCTGTCGAGCAGTTCGGCCGCGTAGGTGGGCTGCACATACTGGCTCAGGACCAGGACCGCGAGCCGGGGGTACGCCGTCCGCAGGTCGACCGCCGCCCGGAGCCCCTCGTCGGTGAACCCGGGCGGCATCCGCACGTCGGTGACGACGATGTCGGGCCGGTCGTGGCGGACCGACGTGGTGAGCGCCTCGGCGTCGCCGACCGACGCCGTCACCGTGTGACCGAAGCGCTCGACGATGCCGACCAGCCCTTCGCGGAGCAGGACGGCGTCCTCGGCGACGACTACCCGAAGTGGACGGTCTGCGCGCACGGCAGCTCCACGTGGATCAGGGTGGGCCCGCCCGGGGGGCTCGACAGCAGCAGCCGCCCGCCGGCCACCGCCGTGCGGTCGGCCAGGCCCGCCAGGCCCGTGCCACGGGCGATGTCGGCGCCGCCGACGCCGTCGTCGCGGATCTCTAGGACGAGCCGGTCGACGTGCTCCCGCGCGTACACGACAGCTTTTGTGGCCTGGCTGTGTTTGGCGATGTTGGTCAGGGCCTCGCTGGCCACGAAGTGGGCGGTCACCTCGACCGGCTGCGGCAGGCGCCGGGGGAGCGCGACGTCGACCACGACGGGGACCGGCGACCGGTCTGCCAGGTCGGTCAGCGACGCGGGCAGGCCACGGTCGGTCAACACCTGCGGGTGTACGCCGCGGATCAGCTCGCGCAGCTCGTCGTTGGCGCGCTCGGCCTGCTCCTGCGCCTCGGTGAGGTATCTGGCGGCCGGCGAGTCGTCGGGCACCTCCAGCTTGGCGAGCCCGATCGACATGGTGAGCGCGACCAGCCGCTGCTGGGCGCCGTCGTGGAGGTCGCGCTCGATCCGGCGGCGCTCGACGTCGAACGCGTCGACCAGCCGGGCCCGCGACCGGGTCAGCTCGACCAGTTGGTCGCCGAGCTCGGCGTCGCGGGGCGCGAGGATCGCCCGCGCCAGGGCGGCGCGGGCACCGGCCCAGACGGTGATCGGGTAGGCGGCGAAGGGCAGCAGGGCGAGACCGGCGGCCACGTAGAGGATCGAGTAGACGCTCTTGGAGTCCTGGAAGAACGGGGTCGCGACGAGGCTGACCGGGATGCCGACGACGATGCCGAGCATGGCCGCGTCGATCCACCACATGGCGCCGAGCGAGACGACCGTGTAGCCGAACTCGCGCCAGGTCGCGGGCTCGCGCAGCCGGGTGCGGACCCAGGCGACGCGGCCCTTGCGGTCGGGCCGGCGGTGAGGGTCGGGGAGGGGATCCTTGTCGACCAGGCGCAGCCGCCACCGCTCGAACCGGCCGACCGCCACGCCGGAGAGCGCGACGCCGAGGAAGGCGAACAGGCCGACGAGCGCGAGGGCGAGCAGCGTGCCGGCGACGAGCAGGCCGATGATCACGCCGCCGGTGAGGGCGCCGAGGATCACACCCGAGCTGAGGTAGGCCACCGAGCGCCACGGCCAGGAGGAGGCGAGGAAGCCCAGAGGGCGTTCGCTCACGGCCTGGAAGGCGGTGCGGGCGGTGGTCACCAGCCGACCGTACCCGCCGGTCTGTGGGCTGACGGTAGTGCCAGGTATACCGCGCGTTGTCGCCCCCTGTGCCCATGTGCCCAGGCGGTCCGGCCGGTTGGCTGGTCGCATGACGATCACTACAGGAGTGACCGAGGCGGTGACGCTGCGGTCGGTGGGCCGGGTCTACGGGACCGGGGCGGCCGCGGTGACCGCCCTCCACGAGGTCTCGGTCGGCTTCCGGCCCGGCACCTTCACGGCGGTGATGGGCCCCTCGGGCTCCGGCAAGTCGACCCTGCTGCACTGCGCGGCCGGGCTCGACCGGCCCACCGCGGGCGCCGTCTGGGTCGGCGGAGTGGATCTCCGGCCGCTGTCGGAGAACCAGTTGACGGTGTTGCGGCGGGAGCGGATCGGCTTCGTCTTCCAGGAGTTCAACCTGGTCTCGGCGCTGACGGCGGCGCAGAACGTGGCGCTGCCGCTGCGGTTGGCCGGCCGCCGGCCCGCGCCGTCCGCGGTCGCGGCGGCCCTGGCGTCGGTCGGGCTGGCGGACCGCGGCTCGCACCGGCCCAGCGAGCTGTCGGGCGGGCAGCAGCAGCGGGTGGCGATCGCGCGGGCCCTCGTCACCCGCCCCGAGGTGGTGTTCGCGGACGAGCCGACGGGGGCGCTCGATCTGCGGTCGTCACGGCACGTCCTGTCGCTGCTGCGGCCGGCGGTCTCCGTCGAGGGGCAGACGGTGATCATGGTGACACACGATCCCGTCGCGGCCGCCTACGCCGACCGGGTGCTCTTCCTCGCCGACGGGCGGGTGGTCGACGCGCTGGACGCGCGGGACGCCGGGGCTTCGTCGGCCGCGGAGATCGCCGCCCGCATGGCCCGGCTGGAGGCGTGATGCTGGCGTTGTCGACCATCCGGGCGCGGTGGGCCGGGTTCGTCGGGTCGTTCGTCGCGCTGACGCTCGGCGTGGGGGTGTTGAGCGCGACGCTCGTCGTGTTCGTGTCGGCGCGGCCAGCGGTGCCGCCGCGGTTGGCGGGGGCAGCGGTGATCGTGCAGTCGCCGGCGGCCGCGCCGGACTACGACACGTTCGTCGAGTACGTGCCCTGGTCGTCGGAGGTGGCCTTGTCGCTGGCCCACGCGCTCTCGGGGGTGCCGGGAGTGGCCTCGGCCGTACCCGACCGGTCGTTCTACGCGCAGGTGGTGTCGTCCGGGCACCCGGACGCGGACTCGACGTCGGGTCACGGCTGGTCCACGACGGCCCTGGCGCCGTACCGGCTGGCGGCCGGGCGGGCACCGCGCGCCCCGGACGAGGTGGCCTTGTCGACGCGTTACGGCCTCGCGCCCGGCGCCGAGGCGACGGTGTTGACGGCGACCGGACCTCGACAGTGGACAGTCGTGGCCACGGTGGACGGTCCGGGGCTCTACGTGTCGGACGCGTCGGCCGCCGCGCTCGCACCGGGCGTTTCCGCGATCGGGTTGGTGCTGGCGCCGGGCGCGTCCGCCTCGACGGTCGCGTCCGCCGCGCGCGACGTGGTCGGCCCGGGAGGCACCGTGGTGACCGGTGCGGCGCGCGAGGCGCTGGAGCCGGAGGCCGTCGGCCGGACGCGCTGGTTGGGCACGCAGTTGCTCACGGTGATGGCGGTGTTGGCGGCGTTTGCGACGATCTTCGTGATGGCGTCGACGTCGGCGCTCAACGCGTATCAACGGCGGCGCGAGTTGGCCCTGCTGCGGGCGCTCGGCGCGACACCGCGACAGGTGCGGCGGCTGCTGTTGGGAGAGGCGCTCGTCGTGGGTACGGTGGCCGCCGTCCTCGGTGCCGTCGCCGGCGCCACGGCCGCACCGGCCTTCGGCGACCTGCTGGTCCGCGCCTCGCTGGAGCCGGCCGGGTTCGAGCCGCGCCCGTCGCCGCTCGCGCTGGTGCCCGCGGTGGTGACCGGGATCGTGGTGGCGGTGCTGGGCGCGTGGGCGGCGTCCCGCCGGGCCGGCCGGGTCCGACCGATCGAGGCGCTGCGCGAGGCGGTCGTCGACCGGCGCGCGATGACGGCCCTCCGGTGGGTCTTCGGCGGGCTGTTCGGAGTTACCGGCGTCGGCCTCGCCCTGTCGACGCCGGCGGTCTCCCCGTCGTCGTCGATGACACCGGCCATCTTCTCGGCGCTGACGCTGATCGTGGCGCTGACGCTGCTCGCGCCGGTCGTCCTCCCGCCGGTGGTGCGGTTGCTGACGGTGCCGCTGCGGTCGTCGGCGACGGGCACGGTGGTCCGCGGGAGCGCGGTGACGGCGGTGCGGCGTACGGCGGCGACGGCGGGCCCGGTGCTCCTGACGGTCGGGTTCGCGGTGTTGATCCTCGGCATGGTCAGGACGATGTCGCCGGCCCTGGGCGCGTCCGACGCCCGGGCGCTCGACGTGTCGACGGTGGTGACGCCGTCGTCGACGCCGGGCCTGTCCGACGCCGCCGTCGACGCGCTGCCGGCCACGGTCCTCGCCGGACTGTCCACATCGGTCTTCGCGGTGTCCGGCGGTAGGGCGCCGGCTCCCCTCGACGCGCTCGGCGTGGACCCGGCCGCGGTGCCGGCGATGGGCGCCGGGTGGAAAGTGAGCGCCGGCTCGCTGGCCGACCTCACGCCGTCGTCGGTGGTGGTCGCGGCCGGCGCGGCGGCGGCTGCCCACTGGCGCGCGGGTGGGACCGCGTCGCTGATCCTCGCCGACGGTGAGGTCGTCACGCTGCGGGTGGCGGCCGTGGTGGCGGAGGGCTCGCTGCCGGTGCGCGTCGTGCTGCCGCGACCGGTCGTCCGCACCCATGATCCGTCGGCGTTGACAGCGACGGCGTACGTCCGGGGAGCCACGCCCGCCGAGGTGTCACCGGCGCTGGCCGGCCTCGGAGCGGAGGCGCAGGACCCGCTGGCGTTCGCCGCCGCCGACGACGAGGACCGGCTCGTCTGGCTCTTCGTGCTGGTGATGATCGGGATGTCGGTCGGCTACACGAGCATCGCGGTGGCCAACACGCTCGTGATGGCCACCGGAGACCGCCGCCGCGACTTCCGGGCGCTGGCCCTGTCGGGAGCGACCCGCCGCCAGATCCTCCGCATGGTGGGTGTGGAGACGGCGGTGGTCGTCGCGATCGGGACGGCGATCGGAGCGCTGGTGGCGTTGCCGGCGCTGCTCGGAGTCCGCGCCGCCCTGGCCTCGCAGACCGAGGCCGCGGTGTCGCTGGTCATCCCATGGCCGGAGCTGGCCGGGGTGGTCGGCCTGTGCGCGGTGTTGGCGCTGTCAGCGGCGCTGCTCACGACGGGCCGGATGCTCCACCGGTCGTGATCCGGGCGCCGGCCGGCAGGTGGGGCGGGAGGCCGAAGATCGGGAACAGCCGGGTCGTGTCGAGGAAGTTGGTGATGCCGCGGATCCGCCCGCCGGTGATCTCGAGCACGAGCAGCGACCAGGCGTCGTGGCCGCTGCCCGACCCGCTCGGCCGGTATTGCCCGTAGGCCGGCAGCCCGTTTGCCACGGTCGGGACGAGGCGGGAGTGGCGGCAGCCGCTGCCGGCGCCGGTCATCCACGCGGTGATCTCGGCCGGGCCGCGAAACCACATCGCCAGCGGCGGCATCGACAGGACGGCGTCGTCGCGGAGAAGCCCGACCAGCTTGGTCAGGTCATAGGCCTCGAACGCCTCGACGTAGTGCGCGAGAAGGGCGTTCTGCTCGTCGTCCATCGGCCTGCGCACGTCGGACTCGATGTCGGCCGTGGCCAGCGTGGCGCGAGCCCGTTGCAGCGCGCTGTTGACCGCGGCGACGCTGAGGTCGAGGAGAGCCGCGACCTCGGCGGCCGACCAGGCGAGCACGTCGCGCAGGATCAGGACGGCGCGCTGCTTGGGCGGCAGGTGTTGCAGCGCCGCCACGAACGCCAGCCGGACGCTCTCGCGCACCACCGCCACCTCGGCCGGGTCGCTGCCCGCCGGAAGCACGCGGTCGTCGGGCACCGGCCCGACCCAGACCTCGTCGGGCCGCGGATCGGCCGCCACCTCGGTCGCGCCCGACAGGGGCGGGCCGAACTCCATCGGACGGGCCCGCCGTTGGGCGCTGCCGATCATGTCGAGGCAGACATTCGTCGCGATGCGGTAGAGCCACGACCGCAGCGCCGCGCGCCCCTCGAACCGGTCGAGACCACGCCACGCGCGCAACATCGTGTCCTGGACGGCGTCCTCGGCCTCGAAAGCCGACCCGAGCATGCGGTAGCAATAGCCCGTCAGCTCCGCCCGATAGGCCTCTAGCTGCGTCGATGCCTCGCCCACCACCACGAGACCAGCAAATCACAGTGGTACGACAACACGCCTGCCCGGGCGTCCGGAAGCGGACCGTCGAGCTTCCCGACCATTGCCCGCCGGTCAGCGTAATTCATGATCGCGTTCAGCCCCGCGTCGGCCGGCGCGCCCACGCTGGCCGCGAGGTTGGCCGACGAAAGGGGCATCCAGATGACAAGGCTCGATCGCGGACGCGGCACTCCGCTGCGCCGGCTGCTCGGCGCGGCCGCGCTGACGGCCGTGCTCGCGCTGACCGCGTGTGGCGGCGCCAGCGACACGAACGACGCCGGCGACTCCGCCGACGGCGGCTTCTCGCTGGGCCCGGAGCTGACGGTCACGTTCGACGTGACGGGCGAGGCCGAGCTCAAGGGCACGGTGACGACCGGCGCGCCCACCATGACCGGCGTCTCCCCCGAGTCGTGCGGCGAGTACGCCAACGGCAGCGCCAAGGAGAACGGCCGCGTCTACTACACGCTGCCGCAGCTCTTCACCGAACCGGTCGGTGGCAAGCGGGTGCTGGTCGGCGCCAGCGTGGCCGACTACGACGGCCCCGGCACCTACCAGCTCGACCAGCTCTCGGGCGAGGGCACCCCGCCCGGCGTCGAGGTCGACGACCGGCCCTTTGTCGACCAGCCCGACACGTCGTCGGGCGAGCTGGTCACCGACGGCGACGGTGGCGGCACGTGGACCTTCACCCGGCTGGCCTTCTCCGACGGCAACGGCCAGGTCAGCGAGGGCATCTCCGGCCAGATCACCTGGACGTGCGACAACGGCTGAGGCCGGCCTCACCCGGACCCGACCGGCTCCGGCGCGGGAGCGGGGCTGGGCGGGGCGGTCGTCGCGGTGTCAGAGGGCGCGCGCTGGGCTCGGGCCAGGGCCAGGAACGGCAGCGACAAGGCCGAGATCGCGCCGCTCAGCAGGTAGGACGCCGGGTAGCCCCACACGTCGGCCGTGCGGCCCAGGACCGGTTGGGCGACCACGCCACCCGTCGAGCTCATCAAGGAGTCGAACGACAAGATCGTCGCGCGCTGCCGTGACGGGATCAGGCCGTTGACGAAGGCCTGCCGGATCGGCAGCGCGGCCGACGAGAGCAGGCCCCACACCACGATCAGGCCGAGCACCACCCAGAAGTTGGCCACCAACCCGATGACGACGACCGCGACGACGCCGAGGGCCTGCGCCGCGATCAGCGCCGAGGTGCGGCGGCGGAAGCGGCCCCGGACGCGGGTGGCCAGCAGCCCGCCGACGATCTGGGAGCCGGAGACGATCGCGGCGACCAGCCCGGCGACGCCGTAGGCCGACGGGTCGCCGTAAAGCTCGAGCAGGTAAGGCTGGAGCGCGTAGAAGACGTAGCCGCTCACGCCGGCCGCGAACGGTGCCGCCAGCATCAGGTATTTGACCGTGGGGATGCGCCAGCCGTAGTCGATCGAGTCGGTCACGATGCGACGGATCTCGGCCAGCGGGCGACCGCCGCGGTCGGGAGTGAAGCCGAGGTCGCGCATCAGCGAGGCCGCGACGGCGAACATCACGAGCAGCACCGCGGATCGGGCGATGAACGGGACTCCCAGGTTGGTCAACTGGGCCAGGTAGCCGCCGCCGACCGAGCCGGCCAGCATCGCCGCGCCGCCGGCGACCTGGGCGCGGGCGAAGACCGATTCGAGCGGGCCCGTGAAGCCGGTCGCCGTCAGGGCGTCGACCAGCCAGGCCTCGGTCGCGCCGGAGAAGAAGGTGAAGCCGAGGCCGAGCAGCACCGACACGACCGCCCACTGCCAGAACGGCGCGGTCGTATGCCAGAGCAGCACGTAGAGCCCGGTGGCCACCGCCAGTGTGAGCGTGCCGAGCAGGAACGACGCGCGCCGCCCGCGCAGGTCGGCCACGATGCCGGTCGGCACCTCGAACAGCACCATGCCGGCCGTGAAGAACGCGTTGGCGGCGAACGCCTCCAGGTTGTCGAGGCCCGCGTCGAGCAGGAAGATCGTGTTGATCCCCCAGATCAGCGACGCGGCCAGGGTGTTGCCGACCGTGAGGATGTAGTAGGTCCGCTTGACGGACGACGGCGTCATCTTCATCGATGGTAAAGCTATCTCCCACCCCCGACAGAACCCGAGCCGTATCGTCCAGGTGTGATCAGACGTCGTGTGGTCGTAACCGGGCGTGTCCAGGGTGTCTTTTTCCGTGACACCTGCCGCCGGCGGGCGCTGGCCCACGGCGTCGCCGGCTGGGTGCGCAACCGGCCGGACGGCACGGTCGAGGCCGTGTTCGAGGGCACCGACGAAGCCGTGGGCCGCCTGCTGGCCTGGGCCCGCGAAGGCCAGCCGGGGGCGGTCGTCGACGACACCACCGTCACCGCCGAGCCGCCGCGTGGCGAGACCGGCTTCACGATCGCGTGAGCCCGATCCGCCGGCGGAAGACCCAGTAGGTCCAGCCCTGGTAGAGGAGCACGAGCGGCAGGAACGCCGCCGCGACGAAGGTCATGACCTTCAAGGGGTACGCGCTGGCGGCGGCGTTGCTGACCGTCAGCGTGCCGGCCGGGTCCGAAGTGGACGGAAGCACCATCGGGTAGAGGGCGGCGAACAGGGCCACCACCGTCAGCCCGATCGCGGCCGCCGTGCCGACGAAGGCCCAGCCTTCCCGGCGTACCCTGTTGGCTCCCAACGCGAAGACGGCCGCGACCGCCGCCGCGAGGCCGAGCCCGACGGCGGCCGGGCTGCGCCGCACGTCGACCAGCATCCAGGCGAGGAAGGCGACGAGTAGGCCGGCCGCGACCGGCCCGACCCGGGCGGCGAGCGCGTTGGCCCGCACGCGCACGTCGCCCGAGGTCTTGAGCGCGACGAACACCGCGCCGTGCAACACGAAGACCGCGACGAACGCGACGCCGCCGAGCAGGGCGAACGGGTTGAGGAGCGTCAGCAGCCCGCCGGTGTAGTCGTGGTCGGCGGCGAGCGGCACCCCGCGCACGATGTTGGCGAACGTGATGCCCCACAACAGCGCCGGCAGCAACGATCCACAGAGGATCGCCAGGTCCCAGCGCGCCCGCCACGCCGCGTCGGCCCGTTTGCCCCGGAACTCGAACGCCACCCCGCGCACGATCAGCGCCAGCAGGATCAGCAGCATCGGCAGGTAGAAGCCGGAGAACACGGTCGCGTACCAGCCGGGGAAGGCGGCGAACATGGCCCCG
>Ga0164243_10014877_pt1 | contig 10800 bp, 9 predicted proteins | sample OricompcompostOP_FD_108781 | JGI IMG/M metagenome (GOLD analysis project Ga0164243, IMG submission 108781) | Organic Plus compost microbial communities from Emeryville, California, USA - Original compost - Organic plus compost (OP) | ecosystem: Engineered > Solid waste > Mixed feedstock >...
CCCGTGTGCGAGCGCGGCGTTGAGCCCGGCGGCCGGTGTGTCCGGCACGGTGCGGGCGCCGAGCGCCCTCAGTTCGGTTCCGGCCAGCGGATCGTCCGTGACAACCACCACATCGCGCACCGCCGGGCAGGCCAGGGCCGCACTGACCGTGTCCTGCGCGAACGCCAGCGCGAGCCGGGCGCGCGGAGTGCCGGGGGCGGCGCCCGCGAGCCTGCTCTTGGCCCGTTCCAAAGGCTTCAACGGCACCACGAGGGTCCATGCCACGGGCGTCACATGGGGCTGCATCGGTCCCATTCTCGCCTGCTTCCGGACGGTGTGCCGGGGCCGGGGTCACAGTCCGCTCCGTACCCGGCCACTCTCGGTGTGCTCGACAGCGGGGCGCTTCGTGGCGACACTTGTGCGGTTGTCGAATGGCCCCCAGCGGATGGGCCCCACAAGGAGCCCCCTAAGGAGATGGTGTCCGGGTGTCCCGCCAAACCGTGCCCGCCCAGGGAGCAACCCCGCGACCACCGGCCGGAAAAACCCGCAGTGCCGGGGCAGCGGGCCTCGCCTGGATCAGTCAGAAAGCCGGGAAGGCCGGGGAGCGCGGGAAGTCGGGGAAAAGGTGGGCGTGCGATGCCGGGGAGTGACGGTAAACGCAGGAAGATCGGGTTCTGGTACCGCCTTGCCGCGTTCCTGGCGAAACCCCCGCTGATCCTCCTGTTCAAGCGGGACTGGCGTGGAATGGAACACATGCCACGCGAGGGCGGTTTCCTCACCGTCGTCAACCACAACTCGTACCTCGACCCGCTCTCGTACGCGCACTACCAGTACAACACCGGCCGCGTCCCGCGGTTCCTGGCCAAGGTCGGCCTGTTCAAGGGCGGCTTCGTCGGCGCGGTGATGCGCGGCACCGGGCAGATTCCCGTCTACCGCGAGTCCACCGACGCGATCGGGGCTTTCCGGGCCGCCGTGGAGGCCATCGAGAAGGGCGAATGCGTCGCCTTCTACCCGGAGGGCACCCTCACCCGTGACCCGCAGATGTGGCCGATGACCGGCAAAACCGGTGCCGCCCGGGTCGCGCTGCTGACGAAGGCCCCGGTCATCCCCGTCGCCCAGTGGGGCGCCAACCTGGCGATGCCGCCCTACGCCAAGGAGAAGAAGCTGCGGCTCTTCCCCCGCAAAACCCTCACCGTGCAGGCGGGGCCGCCGCTGGACCTGTCCGCCTACTACGACAAGGAACCCACCGCGGAGCTGCTGCGCGAGGTCACGGACGTCATGATGGACGCGGTGACCGAGCAGCTGGCCGCCATCCGTGGTGAGCCCGCGCCCGCCGAGCGCTTCGACATGCGCAAGGCAGCCGCCAAGAGGCGGCGGGAGCGGGCCCCGCGGGAGCGCACCGGGCCGGCCGGCGAGGAACAGCAGCACCAGCGCGGCGAGCCGGAAGCGGCTCCGGCCGCGGCCGAGGCGGCAGAGGGAGAGAAGAACGCGTGAGGGCGAGCGAGGAGCGGCAGCCGGCCGGACGGGAGCAGGAACGCCCGAGGAAGGCCGCCGTCTTCGGCACCGGCTCCTGGGGCACCGCGTTCGCCATGGTGCTCGCGGACGCCGGGTGCCGGGTGACCCTGTGGGGGCGGCGGGCGGAGGTCGTCGAGGCGATCAACACCACGCGCCGTAATCCCGGGTACCACCCGGATGTCGAACTCCCCGCGGGGGTCCGGGCCACCACGGACGCGGCCGAGGCCGCGCGGGACGCGGAGTTCACGGTGCTCTCCGTCCCCTCGCAGACCCTCCGCGCCAACCTCGACGGCTGGCGGGACCTGCTCGACCCCGCGACGGTGCTCGTGTCCCTCATGAAGGGCGTCGAGCTGGGCACGGCGATGCGGATGAGCGAGGTGATCCAGGAGGCCGCGCACGTCCCCGCGGAGCGGGTCGCCGTGCTGACGGGCCCGAACCTGGCCCGGGAGATCGCCGCCCGGCAGCCGGCCGCCGCCGTGGCCGCCTGCGCCGACGAGGAGGCGGCCCGCGCCCTGCAGAGCGCGTGCCACACCCCTTACTTCCGGCCGTACACCAGCACCGACGTGGTCGGCTGCGAGCTGGGCGGGGCCGTCAAGAACGTGATCGCGCTGGCGGTCGGCATCGCCGACGGGATGGGACTGGGCGACAACTCCAAGGCGTCGCTGATCACCCGCGGTCTGGCCGAGACGACGCGGCTGGGCCTGGCCATGGGCGCCGAGGCGCACACCTTCGCGGGCCTGGCCGGCATGGGCGACCTGGTGGCGACCTGCTCCTCGCCGCTGTCGCGCAACCACACCTTCGGCACCAACCTCGGCCGGGGGATGACCCTCCAGGAGACGATCGCGGTGACGAAACAGACCGCGGAGGGCGTCAAGTCGTGCCAGTCCGTGCTGGACCTGGCGCGGCGGCACGGGGTGGAGATGCCGATCACCCGGACCGTCGTGGGGATCGTCCACGAGGGCAAGTCGCCGCATGTGGCGCTCAAGGAACTGATGTCGCGCAGCGCGAAGCCCGAGCGGGCCTGACCCCCGCCGGACCTGGGCTTAGCCATGAGCGGGACCGGGCCCGGCGGGGCGCTGCCCGCCGCCGGGGCGGTGGCCGTGCGCCACGGGGGCGTCCGCATCGGTGGCGGGGCCGTGGCACGGTAAAGTCCCAGCGTTATGAGCAGCCAGAGCCCCGCCCCCAAGCCCCGAGTCGCCGTCGTCTTCGGCGGACGCAACTCAGAGCACCAGATCTCCGTCCTGACGGCCGGCGCGGTGCTCAGTGCCATCGACCGTGACAAGTACGAGGTGCTGCCCATCGGCATCACCGCCGACGGCCGCTGGGCGCTGGCCGCCGACGACCCGGCCCGCATGGCGATCGAGGACCGGAAGCTGCCCAGCGTCGAGGAGCTGTCCGAATCGGACACCGGCGGGGTGCTGCTGCCCGTCTCGCCCGGCAGCCGTGAAGTGGTGCACACCGAGCCGGGCCAGGTGCCCAAGGCGCTGGGGGAGATCGACGTCGTCTTCCCCGTCCTGCACGGCCCCTACGGTGAGGACGGCACGCTCCAGGGCATGCTCGACCTGGCGGAGGTGCCGTATGTGGGCTCGGGCGTGCTGGCCTCGGCCGTCGGCATGGACAAGGAGTACATGAAGCGGATCCTCGCCTCCTTCGGGCTGCCGGTCGGCCCCTACGTCACCGTCCGGCCGCGCGAGTGGGAGCAGGACCCGGCCGCGGCCCGCAAGAAGATCGTCGACTTCGCCGGTAACCACGGCTGGCCGGTGTTCGTCAAGCCGGCCCGCGCCGGCTCGTCCATGGGCATCAGCAAGGTGGACGGCCTGGCCGGGCTGGACGAGGCCGTGGAGAACGCCCGGCGCCACGACCCGAAGATCATCGTCGAGTCGCTGCTGCGCGGCCGGGAGATCGAGTGCGGCGTCCTGGAGTTCGAGGACGGTCCGCGCGCCAGCGTGCCGGCCGAGATCCCGCCGGTCAGCGACCACGACTTCTACGACTTCGAGGCCAAGTACATCGACTCGGCCTCCGGCATCGTCCCGGCGCCGCTGACCGAGGAGCAGACCGCGCGGGTGCAGGAGCTGGCGGTGCGGGCCTTCGAGGCAGCCTCCTGCGAGGGGCTGGTGCGGGCTGACTTCTTCCTGGGCGAGGACGGCGAGTTCGTCATCAACGAGATCAACACGATGCCGGGCTTCACACCCATCTCCATGTACCCGCGCATGTGGCAGGAGAGCGGCGTGAGCTACCCCGAACTGGTCGACCGGCTCATCCAGGCCGCCCTCGACCGCCCCACGGGCCTGCGCTGAGCCCACCCGGCCGGACACCGTCCGGCCGTGCTCAGTCCTTCTTCTCCGGCACCGCGCGCTTGACCGCGCCGGCCAGATCGGCCAGCGGGTTGATCTGCGGCTCGTAGTGGTCGGGCACGGTCACCTCCACGTTGGCGACCCGGCCCGTGGTCGTGAAGCGGTACTCGCCGTCCCGCTGCTCGATCAGCCAGGAGACCCCGTTGACCTCCGCCGCCTCGGAGGTCGGGTCGTAGTGGTCGTCGCCGGGGGTGAGCCGTGCGGGGCGCGGGACGCCGCAGCGCAACCGGATGGCGGGGTCGCCCCAGACAGCCGTGTAGTCCGAGACGGGGTCGGCCGTGCCGCGCTGCTGCCCCTCCACCTTCCCGGGGAGGGCGTCGTGCAGCGCCCGGCACGCCCGTGCGGCCTCGCCGGACGGGCTGGGGGCCGCCACTTCCGGGTCGCCGGAGCCCGAGCACGCGGTCGCGGCCAGCGCGAGCAGACCGCACACGGCGGCGCGGGCGGTGAGGTGGGAACGAGTCAGGGCCCGGGGTCGAGTGCTCACCGGGCGAGCATACGGGGGCTCAGAGGTGGACGATGGGGCAGGTCAGCGTGCGGGTGATGCCCTCGGCCTGCTGCACTTTGGCGACCACCATGCGGCCGAGGTCGTCCATCGTGTCGGCCTGGGCCCTCAGGATGACGTCGTACGGACCCGTTACATCCTCGGCCTGGATCACGCCGGGGATCTTGGAGACGATCTCCGCGACGGTCGAAGCCTTGCCAACTTCGGTCTGAATCAAGACGTACGCCTGTACCACGGAACCTCCCGGGGGGTTACGAGGATCATGCGGGGCGGAAGAGGGACGCCACCGTACCGCGTCCCCGTGGCCACCGGGAGGCCGCCGGGCCGTGCTCGTCGCAGCCGGGTGACGCGAGGCGCGGCCACCCGCGTGAAACGGTGTGGCACGGCGCACGGCGGCTGGAACGGCGGACGCACGACGGGCGCGGCCGGCGCACGCGCGTGAGGGACGATGCAAGGGAAAAAGGGAAAAGGGGCAACAGCAATGCGTGATCTGAACGGCGGCACCGCGCCCGGGCCTTCGCCCTCCGGCGCCGAGGCCCCGCACGACGCGGCACGCGGACGGGCCAAGGGCACCGTGGGGGAGCTGGGCGAGTTCGGGCTGATCCGGGAGCTGACCTCCCGGCTCACCTCCTCCACCGCCGTGCGGATCGGCCCCGGCGACGACGCGGCCGTCGTGACGGCCCCCGACCGGCGGGTCGTGGCCAGCACGGACATCCTGCTGGAGGGACGGCACTTCCGCCGCGACTGGTCCACCGCCTACGACGTGGGACGCAAGGCCGCTGCGCAGAACATGGCCGACATCGCCGCCATGGGCGCCTACCCCACCGCCCTGCTGCTCGGTCTGATCGTCCCCGTCGACCTGCCCGCCACCTGGCCCACCGAACTGATGGACGGCATCCGTGACGAGGCACAGGTGGCCTCCGCGGCGGTCGTCGGCGGCGACGTGGTGCGCGGCGACAGCGTCGCCGTCTCCATCACCGCCCTCGGCGACCTGCGCAACAACGAGCCCGTCACCCGCTGTGGAGCCGGCGCCGGCGATGTCGTGGCCGTCACCGGCTGGCTGGGCTGGTCCGCCGCCGGGCACGCGGTGCTCACCCGCGGCTTCCGCTCGCCCCGCGCCTTCGTCGAGGCCCACCGCCGCCCCGAACCCCCCTACCACGCGGGCCCCGCCGCCGCCGGGCTCGGCGCCACCGCCATGATCGACGTCAGCGACGGTCTCATCGCCGACCTCGGGCACATCGCGGAGGCCAGCAAGGTACGCATCGACATCCGCTCCGCCGACCTCGACGTCCCCGCCCAGATGTCCGACATCGGCCAGGCCGTCGGCATCGACCCGCTCCAGTGGGTCCTGACCGGCGGCGAGGACCACGCCATCGTCGCCACCTTCCCCCGCGACCAGAAACTCCCCGCGCGCTGGCGGGTCATCGGCGAAGTCCTCGCCCCCTCCGCGCTGCCGCACGTGACCGTGGACGGCGCGCCCTGGACCAAGGCGGGAGGCTGGGACCACTTCTCCACCGAGCCGGAGCACTGAGTACCGTCGTCGCCATGGACGATGTGAACCTCCCGGCCGGCAGACCGCCGCTCGTGCTGACCGTCGCCGGCTCCGACTCCGGCGGCGGCGCCGGCATCCAGGCCGACCTGAAGACCATGCTCGCCCTGGGCACCCACGGCATGAGCGTCATCGCCGCCGTCACCGCGCAGAACTCCCTGGGCGTGCAGGGCTATTGGGAGCTGCCCGAGGAGGCCGTGCGGGCGCAGTACCGCAGCGTCGTGGACGACATCGGGGTACAGGCCGTCAAGACGGGGATGCTGGCCTCCACCGCCCTGGTGGAGACCGTCGCGGAACTGCTGGCCGCCACCCCCGCGCCGGTCGTCGTCGACCCCGTGGGGGTCTCCAAGCACGGGGACGCGCTGCTGGCCTCGGACGCCGTGGCGGCGGTGCGCACCAAGCTGCTGCCCACCGCCACCGTCGTCACCCCCAACCTGGACGAGGTCGCCCAGCTCACCGGGGTGCGGGTGACCGAGGAGGACGGGCTGCGCGAGGCCGCCGCCGCCGTACTGGCCCACGGCCCCCGCTGGGTGCTGATCAAGGGCGGCCACCTGCCCGGCGAGGCGGTCGACCTGCTCACCGACGGCACCGAGGACCACTGGCTGCGGGCCCCGCGCCACGACAACCGCCACACCCACGGCACCGGCTGCACCCTGGCCAGCGCCCTGGCCGCCTCCCTCGCCAAGGGGCTGGACGTCCCCGCTGCGGCACGCGCCGCCAAGGAGTACGTGACCGGTGCCATAGCCGCCGGTTTCCCGCTCGGCGCCGGGCTCGGCCCCGTGGACCACGGCTGGCGGCTCGGCATCCGCTGAGGGCCCGCAGCCGAGGGGGAGCGGACCGGTCACGTACGGCTAGGGCGCACGCGCCCGCGACGGGACGGGCCGGCCTGGTGGCGGGCACGCGAAAGAACCGGCCCGCCACAAGGGCGGGCCGGTTCTTCGTCCGGCTCTCGGCGTGAGGCCGCGCTGCGGTTACGTCAGTGACGTCAGCGCGAGACCTTGCCGGCCTTGATGCACGAGGTGCAGGCGTTGAGGCGCTTCGGCGTCCCGCCGACCACGGCACGCACGCGCTGGATGTTCGGGTTCCAGCGACGGCGGGTGCGGCGGTGCGAGTGGGAGATGTTGTTGCCGAACTCCGGCCCCTTGCCGCAGACGTCGCAGTTCGCAGCCACGGGTCACTCCAAAGACTTCAGATGCACGTACGGTGAATCCCGGCGACCCGGGACCAACTCGGGACCGGCCGCGCCAGGGAGAACGTCGCCGACCGGAGCAAACCGTCCGGATCAGGCAACCGGGGAAGCATACAACGACCGGCATCGAACAGGGAAACCAGGGCGGCCCTCCCCGCCCCCGACCTGGGATCTTCGCGCGGGCCGCACTAGCCTTCCCGCAACGCCGCCGCCCGGTCCCGCCCACCGCGGACCGGTACGCCGCTCCCCGAGGAGGTCCATCCCGTGCCGCACCCGCTCGACGCCGCCGCGGTACGCCGGTGGTGCACCCTGGGCAGCCGGTCACTGCGCGCCCACTGTGCGCGCATGGATGCCATCAACGTCTTCCCCGTCCCGGACGGCGACACCGGCACCAATCTGTGCCTGACCTTCGAGGCGGCGGCCGAGGCCGTGCCCGGCCCGGTGAGCGGCCCCGGCGCGGCCGACGTCACGGCGGGCGCGGCCCTGCGGACCATGGCACGCGCCGCACTGCTGGAAGCCCGCGGCAACTCCGGCACCATCCTCGCCGAGTACCTGCGCGGCATGGCCCACGGTCTGAGCACCCCCGCGCCCGGCCACACGCCCGGAACGGCTCCCGGCTCCGGATCGGCTCCCGGCTCCGCCGCCGCGCTGGCCGCGGCGCTGCGGGGCGGAGCCCGTGCCGCGTACGACGCTGTCGCGCACCCCGTCGAGGGCACCATGCTGACGGTCGCCGCCGCGGCGGCCGACGCCGCCGGGCGCGGTGACGACCCGGCCGCCGCCGCGCGCCGCGCCCTGGCCGCCACCCCCGGGCAACTCGGGGCGCTGGCCCGCGCCGAAGTGGTGGACGCGGGAGCCCTCGGCCTCACCGTGCTGCTGGGCGCGCTGTGGACGGCGCTGGGGGAGGACGCACCGCAGGAGCCGGTGCCCTCCGACGCGACGGAACCCGGGCGGGAACAGGAACCGGGGGCCCGGACACCGGCGGCCCCGGAACCGGTCCTCCCCGGTCCTGGCGCCGGAGCAGGGGAGGACGTTCCCGGCTCCGGCCACGCAGGCGGGTCCGCATCCGGCTCCGGTCCCGAGTTCGAGGTGATGTACCTCCTCGAAGCCGAAGGGGCCGACGCCACAGACGGGGCCGGCGGTGCCGAGGGCCCCGGCGCCGCCGACCGGATCGCCGCACTGCGCGCACGGCTCGACCCGCTCGGTGACTCCCTCGTCATCGGCGGCGGCGACGGCCTGTGGAGCGTCCACGTCCACGTCCACGACGCCGGTGCCGCCGTGGAGGCGGGCCTCGCGGCAGGGCGCCCGCACCGCATCCGCATCGCCCACCTGCCCTCGGCACAGGAGGGCCCGGCCGCGTGCGGGGCCGCGCCGCCGCCCGCTCCGGGGCGTGCCGTGGTCGCCGTCGTACCCGGCGCGGGCCTCGCGGGGCTGTGCCGGGAAGCCGGCGCGGCCACCCTGTCCGCCGACGCCGCGGCCGACAGGGACGCGCTGCTCGCCGCGGTGCGCGCCACCGGGGCGAGCGAAGTGGCGCTGCTGCCCAACGCGACGGAACTGCACCCGGTGGCGGCCCGGGCGGCCGACGCGGCCCGCACGGAGGGCATCCGGTGCGCCGTCATCCCCACCCGGGCGGCCGTTCAAGGGCTGGCCGCGCTCGCCGTGCACCAGCCGGACCGCCGTTTCGACGAGGACGTGGTGACCATGACGTCCGCGGCCGGGGCCACCCGCTACGGCGAGGTCACCCTCGCCGCCCGGCAGGCGTGGACGAGCGCGGGGGTCTGCCAGGCCGGGGACGTGCTCGGCCTCGTCGAGGGCGACGTCGCGCTGATCGGCGACGACATCCTCCAGGCCGCCAAGGACGTGCTGGGCCGCATGCTGGCACCCGGGGGAGAACTGGTCACTCTCGTCCTCGGCGAGGAGGCACCCGACGGGCTCGCCGCGGAGCTGGAGAAGCACGTGAAAGCCGCGCACCTGGCGGTGGACACCCTCGTCTACACGGGCCGGCAGCACGACGCGCCGCTGCTGATCGGCGTCGAGTAGCCGGCCGCCGTCCACGCGGGGCCAGGAGCGGCCGGCGGCCGTCGCGGCGCGCCGCCGTTCCCGCGAGTGACAACGGCGCTGTCACACCCGTCCGGCAGGATGGGACCGTGCCCTCGACAGACTCGACAGCATCGACGCGTAGCGAACCCCTCCAGGAGCCGCTGAAGGCGCTGCTCGGCGGCAACACCGCCAAGGCCATGGCCGAACACCTCGGCCTGCACACGGTCGGCGACCTGCTGCACCACTACCCGCGCCGGTACGCGGAGCGCGGCGAGCTGACCAGGCTGGCCGAACTGCCGCTGGACGAGCACGTCACCGTCGTCGCCCGCGTCCACGACGCCCGCGTGCACAAGTTCAACCACGGCAGGGGCCAGCGCCTGGAGGTGACGCTCACCGACGGCAGCGGACGCCTCCAGCTCGTCTTCTTCGGCCGCTCCGTCCACTACCACCAGCGGCAGCTGCTGCCCGGCAAACGCGGCATGTTCGCGGGCAAGGTCGGCGTCTTCAACCGGAAACTCCAGCTGTCCCACCCGGACTACAAACTCCTGGACGAGGACAGCGACGCGGAGACGGTCGAGCGGTTCGCGGGCGCGCTGCTCCCGCTCTACCCGGCGTGCAAACAGCTCTCCTCGTGGAACATCGAGCAGTCCGTCGCCACCCTGCTCGGCGCCCTGGAGGCCACCGGCTGGCGCGGACTGGCCGACCCGCTGCCCGAGCGGCTGCGCGAGCAGCGCGGACTCATCGCCCTGCCCGAGGCGTTCGAGAAGATCCACCGCCCCCGCAGCAAGGCGGACATCGCCGAGGCCCGCGCACGGCTCAAGTGGGACGAGGCTTTCGTCCTGCAGACCGCCCTCGCCCGGCGCCGCGCCAAGGAGACGGAACTGCCCGCCGTGCCGCGCCGACCCCGTCCCGGCGGGCTGCTGGAAGCGTTCGACGAGCGGCTGCCGTTCACCCTCACCGAAGGCCAGCGCCAGGTCAGCGGCGAGATCTTCGCCGATCTGGCCACCGAACACCCCATGCACCGGCTGCTCCAGGGCGAGGTCGGCTCCGGCAAGACGATGGTGGCGCTGCGCGCCATGCTCGCCACCGTCGACGCGGGCGGCCAGGCCGCCATGCTCGCCCCCACGGAGGTGCTCGCCCAGCAGCACCACCGTTCCATCACGGAGATGATGGGCGAACTGGCCGAGGGCGGCATGCTCGGCGGTGCCGAACAGGGCACCAAAGTGGTGCTGCTCACCGGCTCCATGGGGGCCGCCGCCCGCCGCCGGGCCCTGCTGGACCTGGCCACCGGTGAGGCGGGCATCGTGGTGGGCACCCACGCGCTGATCGAGGACAAGGTGACCTTCCACGACCTGGGCCTGGTCGTGGTGGACGAGCAGCACCGCTTCGGCGTCGAACAGCGCGACGCCCTCCGCTCCAAGGGCAAGCAGCCGCCGCATCTGCTGGTGATGACGGCCACCCCCATCCCGCGGACCGTCGCCATGACCGTCTTCGGCGATCTGGAGACCTCCGTCCTCGACCAGCTCCCGGCCGGCCGCTCGCCCATCGCCACCCACGTCGTGCCCGCCAAGGACAAGCCGCACTTCCTGGCCCGGGCCTGGGAGCGGGTGCGGGAGGAGGCCGAGGCCGGGCACCAGGCGTACGTCGTCTGCCCCCGCATCGGCGACGAGGAGGA
>Ga0164243_10014878_pt1 | contig 10798 bp, 5 predicted proteins | sample OricompcompostOP_FD_108781 | JGI IMG/M metagenome (GOLD analysis project Ga0164243, IMG submission 108781) | Organic Plus compost microbial communities from Emeryville, California, USA - Original compost - Organic plus compost (OP) | ecosystem: Engineered > Solid waste > Mixed feedstock >...
CCGAGGTCGAAGGCCCAGCCGCCGGAGCCCCAGACCCAGTGGGCGACCGGGAAGTACACGACCGTGACCCACAGCGTGATGAACAGGGCCCAGGCGGTGAACTTCACGCGGTCCGCGAGGGCGCCGCTGATCAGGGCGGGCGTGAGGACGGCGAACATCAGCTGGAAGACGGCGAAGACGTACACCGGGATGGTCGTGCCGTCCCAGAGCTCGGTCAGTCCGATCCCGCTGAGCCCGACGAAGTCGGAGGACCAGCCGATGAGGCTGCCGGAGTCGGTGCCGAACGCCAGGGAGAAGCCGTACAGCACCCACAGGATGGTGACGATCCCCAGGCTGATGAAGCTCATCATCAGCATGTTCAGCGTGCTCTTGACGCGGACCATGCCTCCGTAGAAGAAGGCCAGGCCCGGGGTCATGAGCATCACCAGGGCGGAACAGATGAGCATGAAACCTGTGTTGGCGGCGGACAACTCGGGAGCGTCTGCCGCAAGCGTGATGGCTGATGCCATCGGCGTCTCCTCGTCATAGGTACGGCGGCCCCGTGCGGGCGAAGCCTGAGCGGAGTGAGGGGTGGGCCGGTATGGGCCAAGAGATTGGCGCAGCGCGGTTTCGGTGGAAGCCCCTCGTTGTTTCGCCGCCGTGACGAAGGCACTCCGCGTGTTACGCGTCGATGAACTGCCGGATCCGGGTCCGCCGGATCGTTATCGTGGCGCAACCTTCGTGGAGGGATGCAAACCGGCCGCGGTCGGCCTTCCGATGACCTGGCATGGGGGAGCCGAGTCGGGCAGTTCGGGAGGGCCGGCCGCGGCCGGGGTCAGGGGTGCCCTGGGCACACGCGCGTGGTCAGACCGCCTCCGCGGTCTCGGGCAGCTCCACGGCGAGCTTCTCGGTCAGGTCCACGACCTCGGCCAGATCCCCGAAGTCGCGTACGGCCGTGTCGACCGTCTTTCGGATACGAGTGTTCACACGCTCGGAGCGGACCTTCTTGGCGATCCGCATGGCGCGCTCGGCGTAGCCGACGCTCTGCTCGGGCTCGCGCCGCAGCAGGTGCACGGTGGCCATGCCGATCAGGTTCAGCGCGTAGGACCGCTGGTGCTCGCTGTCCTGGGCGAACAGGTCCACGGCCCGCCGCATCACGGGCTCGGCGAGGGAGGCGTACGCGGGGCTGCGCCCGGCCACGTAGGCCAGGTCGCGGAAGGAGTGGGAGTTCTCCCCGTACAGCTCGGCCTCGGAGAAGAAGCGGATCCAGTCGGGGTCCGGCTCGTCCCACTCGTCGGCCTCGGCGAAGGTGTCCTCGGCCATCCGGACGGCCCGCTTGCACTTGCCGGGCTGGCCCATGTTGGCGTAGGCGCGGGCCTCCATCGCATACAGCATCGACTGGGTGCGGGGGCTCGCGCAGTCCCGGCTGCCGTACTGCGCGAGGTGGATCAGCTCCAGAGCGTCGTCGGGCCGGCCGAGGTGGATCATCTGGCGGCTCATGCTGGACAGGACGTAGGAGCCGAGGGGCCGGTCGCCGGCCTCCTTGGCGGCGTGCAGCGCGAGGACGAAGTACTTCTGCGCGGTGGGCTGGAGCCCGACGTCGTACGACATCCAGCCGGCCAGCTCGGCCAGCTCGGCGGCGACCTTGAACAGCTTGCGGGTGGTGGCCTCGGGCTGGGGCTCCTGGAGGAGGTCGGTCACCTCGTGCAGCTGCCCGACGACGGCCTTGCGGCGCAGGCCGCCCCCGCACTGGGCGTCCCACTGCCGGAACATGACCGTGGTGGACTGCAGCAGGTCGAGCTCGGGCTTGGACAGGCGCCCGCGGGCCCGGGAGGACGGGACGGCCCGGGACTCGCGCTCGGCGGCCGGGGCCGGGACCAGCCAGCGCTGCATCGGCTCGATCAGCGCCGGGCCGGCGGACAGGGCGAGCGAGCTCCCGAGGAAGCCTCGCCGCGCGAGCATGAGGTCGCTGCGGGAGAACTCGCTGAGCAGGGCGACCGTCTGGGGGCCGGTCCAGGGCAGGTCGACGCCGGACACGGACGGTGACTGGCGGGCGGTGCGCAGGCCGAGGTCCTCGACGGAGACGACACAGCCGAACCGCTCGGAGAAGAGCTCGGACAGGATCCTCGGGATCGGCTCGCGGGGATTCTCGCCGTCCAGCCAGCGGCGGACGCGGGAGGTGTCGGTCGAGATGTGGTTGGCGCCCAACTGGCGGGCCCGGCGGTTCACTTGGCGGGCCAGCTCGCCCTTGGACCAGCCGCTGCGCACGAACCAGGACGAGAGGAGGTCGTTCGGGCGCTTGTCCGTGTGCGACGCGCCGGTGGCACTCGTACCGCTTCCGCCGTTGCCGCTCACTGGAACGCCCCCATCCCTTGGACCACTTGTCACCGAGTGCGCCAAGCCCTATCAGAATGCCGGTAAACACGGTCGCTCGTCCGGCAGTTGTCACCCTTCGAACGGAAAGCCGACTTGCCCGCGGCATACCCACAAGTGCATGTGCCCCGAGGCTCCGTGCACACACGGTAATCCTACGATCACTGGCGCAGCCATGGCGTTCGCGGAATCGCCACCATTCGCCACCCCTTCGAATGAACTCACGGGCGTCACAACGCGATTCACTTGACATAGGACGGCCGGAAGTAGGCGGAGCGGAGCACTCAGGGGCGCGTGTCACGCACTCCACCACCCCGCACACTCCAGTGCGCCGCAATGGACGACGCGGCGCCCGGGGTATCCGGCCATCCTGGGAGCACAGAGGGTCACGATCCGCTTCCACGCCGTAACCAGCGGCGTGCTGGACCCGTTGGAGGGGGCATGGGCTTCACGATCGGCGGTATCCGGGAGATCCGATCCGGCGCGCGTCGGCGCGGCCGCTCCCCGGAGTGCACCACCGTGGCCGAGTTCACCGGACTCTGGGGCTGGGACGTGGTGCCCGGCACGCGGGCCACGGGCGGCGTCTGCTCGTGCGGCCGCTCCGGCTGCGAGGCCCCCGGTGCGCACCCTCTGGACTTCGCCCCCGTCATCCCGGCCGGCGCCACGCTCGACGAGGTCAGCAAGGCGTGGTCGGAGTACCCCGGCGCCTCGGTGCTGCTCCCCGTAGGGCGCACGTTCGACGTGATCGAGGTGGCCGAGCCGGCCGGCCGCCGGGCGCTGACCCGGCTGGAGCGCATGGGACTCCCCCTCGGCCCGGTCATCGCCACCCCCGGCGGCCGCGCCCAGTTCCTGGTCGCCCCCGGCGCCGCCGCCGAGCTGCACGACCTGCTCTACCGCATGGGCTGGGACGACCGCACCCACCTCGACCTGCACGGCCTCGGCCCCGGCAGCCATGTGACCGCGCCCCCCTCGGACCGGGGCGGCCTGGGCCCCGCCCGCTGGCTGCGGCCGCCGTCCCTGGACACGGCGACGAAGCCGCCGGCGGCACGCCTGCTCCTCGGTACGCTGGCCTACGTGGCCCACCGCTCGCGCGCGTAGGGCGCCCCCGGGACGTCCCGACCGGCTCGCGGCCCGGCATCTCGCCGTACACAGCGAAGCGCCCGCCCCCAACTGCACCTTGGGTGGCGGGCGCTTCTTCGCGCGGCGCGACGGGTCGCGGCCGGTGGTGTCACTCCCCGATCAGGGCGTCGACGAACGCCTCGGGCTCGAACGGCGCCAGGTCGTCGGCGCCCTCGCCGAGCCCGATCAGCTTGACCGGGACGCCCAGCTCGCGCTGGACGGCGATGACGATGCCGCCCTTGGCGGTGCCGTCGAGCTTGGTGAGCACGATGCCGGTGATGTCGACGACCTCGGCGAAGACTCGGGCCTGCACGAGTCCGTTCTGCCCGGTGGTGGCGTCGAGCACGAGGAGCACCTCGTCGAGCGGCGCGTGCTTCTCCACGACGCGCTTGACCTTGCCGAGCTCGTCCATGAGGCCGGTCTTGGTGTGCAGGCGCCCGGCGGTGTCGATGAGGACGACGTCGGAGCCCATCTCCTTGCCCTCCTTCACCGCGTCGAAGGCCACGGAGGCGGGGTCGCCGCCCTCGGGTCCGCGCACGGTGTAGGCGCCGACGCGCTCGCCCCAGGTCTGGAGCTGGTCGGCGGCGGCGGCCCGGAAGGTGTCGGCGGCGCCGAGGACCACGCTGCGGCCGTCGGCCACGAGGACGCGGGCGAGCTTGCCGGTGGTGGTGGTCTTGCCGGTGCCGTTGACGCCGACGACCATCACGATGCCGGGCTTGCTCGCCTCGGGCTCGGTGTGGACCGTGCGGTCCATGTCGGTGCCGACGAGCTTGAGCAGCTCCTCGCGCAGCAGGCCGCGCAGCTCGTCGGGGGTGCGGGTGCCGAGCACCTTGACGCGCTCGCGCAGGCCGTCGACCAGCTCCTGGGTGGGGGCCACGCCGACGTCGGCGGTGAGCAGGGTGTCCTCGATCTCCTCCCAGGTGTCCTCGTCCAGGTGCTCGCGGGACAGGAGCGTGAGCAGCCCCTTGCCGAGGGCGTTCTGGGAGCGGGAGAGCCGGGCGCGCAGCCGGACCAGGCGGCCGGCGGTGGGCTCCGGCACCTCGATCGCGGTCGGCGGGAGCTCCTCGGCGACGGGCGGTTCCTCGACGGCCGTCGCTCCGCCGCCCGGGAGATCCACCTCCTCTATGGTTCGGCGCTCTTCGTCGCGCGGTGTCTCGGCCTCGTCGCCGACGTGCGGCTCGGCCGGTGGGGCGGTGATGTCGGGGGCGGCGGGCGGCGGCGGGGGCAGCTGCTTCTTGCGGCGGGTGCCGACGACGAGCCCGCTGATCGCGCCGAGCACGACCACGGCGATGACTACAGCAAGGATGACGATGTCCATAACCCGACCAGTATCGGCCATGGAGTGCCGCGACACCCCTATGGATGTCTGACACACCGTCAGCTAAGGTCCGCCGTGCCATCCGCCCGGCGAAGGGGGACCCCCCATGCCCGTCACGGTCGTGCGTTTCAACCTGGTCGAGCCCGACGCGACCCCCGCCTCACTGTCCGCCCGCTACCGGGCCGCCCTGGAGATGGCCGCCTACGCCGACGCGCGGGGCGTGACCACCGTCCAGACGGAGGAGCACCACGGCGCCGGGAACAACTGGCTGCCCTCCCCGTTCGCCTTCGCCTCGGCGGTCTTCGGCGCCACCCGGTCCGTCGCCGTCACCGCCTCGGCGGTCATCGGCCCGCTGCACGATCCGCTGCGGCTCGCCGAGGAAATCGCGGTCCTGGACCTGCTGAGCGGGGGCCGGCTGGTGACGGTGGCCGGGATCGGGTACCGGCCGGAGGAGTACGCGATGTTCGACGTGGAGTGGAAGCGGCGCGGCCGGCTCCGGGACGAGCTGCTGGAGACGCTGCTGCGGGCGTGGACCGGCGAGCCCTTCGCGTACCGGGGCCGTACGGTCCGGGTCACCCCGCGCCCGCTCAGCGAGCCGCACCCGCTGCTGCTGGTCGGCGGCTCCTCGAAGGCGGCCGCGCGCCGGGCCGCCCGGCTCGGACTGCCGTTATTCCCGAGCGCGCACCTGCCGGAACTGGAGGCGTACTACACCGAGCGGCTGGCGGAGTACGGCACCGAGGGCTGGGTGATGATGCCGGCGGCCGAGACGCCGCTGCTGCACCTCGCCGAGGACCCCGACCGGGCCTGGGCCGCGTACGGGCGGCACTTCCTGCACGAGGCCCGCACCTACGCCTCCTGGCAGTCCGGGGGCGTCCGCTCGGCGGTGCGGTCGGCGACGACGACCGTGGAGGAGCTGCGGGCGGAGGGCGTGTACCGGATCGTCACGCCCGAGGAGTGCCTGGCGCTGGGCCTCGGGCACCACGTCCTGCACCCCCTGGCCGGCGGGATGCCGCCGGAGGAGGGGTGGCGCAGCCTCACGCTGTTCTGCGAGCGGGTGCTCCCCGCCCTCGGCGGCTGAGGCCGGACACGACGGCGCCGCCCCGGCTCGGGCAGTGGCCGAGCCGGGGCGGCGGCGGGTTACGGGGAGAGGGGCAGCGGGGACTTGGCCCTTCCCCCCGGGTCGGGGGCGGTCAGCCCATCTCCTCCAGCTTCTTGCCCTTGGTCTCGGGCACGAACTTGAGGATGAAGGGGATGGAGAGGAAGGCGAACACCGCGTACATGACGTAGGTGAGCGACAGGTTCCACTCCGCCAGGTCCGGGAAGGTGATCGTGATCAGCCAGTTGGCGATCCACTGGGCCGAGGCGGCCACGCCCAGGGCGGCGGCGCGGATCTTGTTCGGGAAGACCTCGCCGAGCATGACCCAGACGACCACACCCCAGGACAGGGCGAAGAACAGGACGAACGCGTTGGCGGCGATCAGTGCCACGTAGCCCTGCGCGGTCGGCAGCGGGTCGTTGCCGTGCTGGGAGGAGAAGGCCCAGGCGGCCGCCGCGAGGGAGACGCCCATGCCGACGGAGCCGATGAGGGCGAGCGGCTTGCGGCCGAGACGGTCCACGAAGATCATCGCGATCACGGTGCCGAGGATGTTGATGATCGAGGTCTCGAACGAGTAGAAGAACGAGCTCGACGGGTCGACGCCGACGGACTGCCACAGCAGGTTCGAGTAGTAGAAGATGACGTTGATGCCGACCAGTTGCTGGAAGACGGACAGGCCGATACCGATCCACACGATCGGCAGCAGGCCGAAGCGGCCGCCCAGCAGGTCCCGGAACGTGGACTTGTGGTCGCTGCGCATGGCCTCGTCGATCTCGGCGACGCGGCCGTCCAGGTCGATGTCGCCCTCGACGTCCGCGAGGACCTTCTTGGCGTCGGCGATGCGGCCGACGCTGATCAGGTAGCGCGGGGACTCGGGGATGGCGAAGGAGAGCAGCCCGTAGACGAGGGCGGGCACCAGCATCACGCCGAGCATCCACTGCCAGGCCTCCAGGCCCGCGACCTGCCCGCGCTCGGCGCCGTCGGCCATGTTGAGGATGGCCCAGTTGACGAGCTGGGAGACGGCGATGCCGATGACGATGGCGGCCTGCTGGAACGAGGCGAGCCGGCCGCGGTAGGCGGGCGGGGCGACCTCGGCGATGTAGGCCGGGCCGATGACGGACGCCATACCGATGGCGATACCGCCGAGCACACGCCAGGCGGCGAGGTCCCAGGCGGCGAAGGGCAGCGCGGACCCGACGGCGCTCACGGCGAACAGCACCGCCGCGATCTGCATGACGCGGATACGGCCGATGCGGTCGGCTATGCGGCCGGCGATCGCGGCACCCAGGGCGCTGCCGAGCAGGGCGCTGGCGGCGACGGTTCCGGTGACGCCGGAGCTGAGGTCGAACCGGGCCTGGATGCCGCCGTTGGCCCCGTTGATGACGGAGCTGTCGTAGCCGAAGAGGAAGCCGCCCATGGCGGCCGCCGCGGTGATGAAGACGACGTGCCCGAGATGTTCGGGGTGAGCCGTTCTGGCTCGTGCGGGCTGCGCCTGCGCTGTGCTGGTCACGTGTAACTCCTCGGGCCCTCGGCAACGCTGCCGGATGGGGGGGTCGGCCCCTTCAGGCCGTGATACCTGAAGGAAAAAGCAACGCTGGTGACCCTATGCCTTCAAGTTCCGAAGTCAATAGGGGTGAGGAGTGTGACTTCGAAGACCACTCGCGAACGCGATGTGTTCATTTCTTGAAGAGTTGAAGATGAACGACGGCAGCAAGAGGCCGCCCGCCGGGTGCGGAGCGCTCAGCGCAGGCGCTGGCTGATGACCTTCGACACACCGTCGCCCTGCATGGAGACCCCGTACAGCGCGTCGGCGACCTCCATCGTGCGCTTCTGGTGCGTGATCACGATGAGCTGCGAGGCCTCCTGCAACTCCTGCATGATGCGGATGAGCCGCTGGAGGTTGGTGTCGTCGAGGGCGGCCTCGACCTCGTCCATGACGTAGAACGGGCTCGGCCGGGCCTTGAAGATCGACACCAGCAGGGCGACCGCCGTCAGGGAGCGCTCACCGCCGGACAGCAGGGACAGGCGCTTGACCTTCTTGCCGGGCGGCCGGGCCTCCACGTCGACGCCGGTGGTCAGCATGTTGTCGGGGTCGGTGAGGACCAGGCGCCCCTCGCCGCCCGGGAAGAGCCGGCTGAAGACGCCCTCGAACTCCCGCGCGGTGTCCCGGTACGCCTCGGTGAAGACCTGCTCGACGCGCTCGTCGACCTCCTTGACCACCTGGAGCAGGTCCGCGCGGGTCTTGCGCAGGTCCTCCAGCTGCTCGCTGAGGAACTGGTGCCGCTCCTCCAGCGCCGCGAACTCCTCCAGCGCGAGCGGGTTGACCTTGCCGAGCTGCTGGTAGGCGCGCTCGGCGGCCTTGAGCCGCTTCTCCTGCTCGGCGCGCACGAACGGCTTGGGCCGGTTGCGCGGATGGTCGGGGTCCTCCGGCAGCTGCTCCCCCTCGGCGGGCAGCGACGGCGGTACGAGCTGGTCGGGGCCGTACTCGGAGACCAGCCCCGCCGGCTCCACGCCCAGCTCCTCCAGGGCCTTGGTCTCCAGCTGCTCGATCCGCATCCGCTTCTCGGCACCCAGGACCTCGCCGCGGTGCACGGAGTCGGTGAGCTTGTCCAGCTCCGCCTTGAGGTCCCGGCCCTCGGTGCGGGCGGCCGCCAGCTCCTGCTCGCGGCGCGCCTTGGCGGCCTCGGCGGCGGCGCGCTCCCCCTCGGCGCGGCCAAGCGAGACCTCGACGTGGGCGAGGAGCTGCCGGGCGCCGGACGCGACGGCCTCGGCGACCGCCGCCTCGTGCCGCAGCCGGGCCCGCCGCTGCTCGGCACGCGCGCGTGCCTCGCGTTCGGCGCGGGCGGCCCGGTCCAGCGAGTCGGCCCGCCCGGCGAGCCCCTTGACGCGTTCCTCGTGCGTACGGACCTGGAGGCGGGCCTCCATCTCGGTCTGGCGGGCGTTGGCGCCGTCGGCGGCGAGCCGGTCGCGCACCGAGGTGTCGGGTTCCTCCTCGACCGGCATCTCCTCGGCGACGGCCAGCCGTTCCGCCAGCTCCTCGACGTCCTGGAGCGCCTTGTCGAGCGCCTCCTGGGCGCGGGCGGCGGCGGCCACGGACCGCTCGGCCTCCCCGGCGGCACCGCGCGCCTGCCCGGCGAGCCGGCCGAGCTGCTGGGCCACGGCCGACTTCTCCCGGTCGGCGGCCCGGCGCCGCTCCCCCAGCTCCTCGACGAGCGCGGCGCACTCCCGGCGCCGTTCGGCGGCCGCGTGCTGCGCCTCGGTCAGCTCCTCGCAGCGCACGGCCAGCTCGTCCAGTTCGGCGGCGGCCTCGTCGACGGACGCCTGCACCTCCAGCAGGCTGGGCGCACCGGCGGAGCCGCCGTGCGCGAAGTGGGCGCCGAGGAGATCGCCCTCGGCGGTGACCGCCGTCAGCTCGGGGTGGGCGTAGACGAGGTCCTCGGCGTCCTCCAGGGTGCCGACGACGACGATCCCCCGCAGCAGGCGGCGTACGGCGGGCATGAGCTCGGCGGGCCCGGTGACGAGGTCGGCGGCGAAGCGTCCCGCGGGCGCGGGGGCCGGCTCCGGTGCGGGGGCGGGGTCGCCGGCGAGCAGGAGCGAGGCGCGGCCGCCGTCCTGTTTGCGCAGCAGCCGGATCGCCTCGGCGGCGGCCGACGGGGACGTCACCGCGAGGGCGTCCGCCGCGGACCCGAACGCGGCGGCGAGCGCCACCTCGTGTCCCGGCGCCACCGTCAGCAGCTCAGCGGCCGGGCCGAGCAGTCCGGTCAGGCGGTCCCGCGCGCCCAGCAGGGCGCCCGTGCCGTCCTTGCGGCGCAGGCCCAGGGCCAGGGCCTCGTGCCGGGCCTGGGTGGCGGCGCGGCGGCGTTCGGCGGCGGTGGCGGCCTCGCGGGCGGCCGTGAGCGCGGCCTCCGCCTCGGCGAGCTCCCGCTTGGCGGCCTCGTGCCGCTCGCCGAGCTCGGCGTCACCGGCGTCCAGGCCGTCGACCTCGGCCTTCAGGGCCTCGTACTCCTCCTGGGCGGCGACGGCGCGCTCCTGCGCCTCGTCGCGGGCGGCGGCCAGCCGGTCGATCTCGGCCTGCGCGGAGGCGGCGCGCGAGCGGGCGGCGTTGACCTGGCCGTTCAGCCGGGCGAGGCCCTCGCGACGGTCGGCGATGGCGCGGGCGACGTCCTTCAGGCGGCGCTCCTCCTGGGCGAGCTCGCGCTCCAGTTCGGCCCGGTGGGCGACCGTGTCCTCCAGGGCGCGCTCGGCCGCCTCCAGGGCCGCCTCCAGCTCGGCCTCCTGCTCGCGGATGCGGGCGGCCTCGCGCTCCATGTCCTCGGGGTCGCGGCCCCGACGCTCCTCGGGCGGCGCGGACGTGGCGCTCTTCACCCGGGCGTCGGCCAGCGAGATCGTGCCGCGCACCCGTTCGGCGAGCTGGGACAGCTCGTACCAGGTCTGCTGGGCCCGCTGGAGGCGCGGCGCGAGCCGGCGCACCTCGTCCTCCAAGGCCCCCTCCCGCTGGAGCGCCTTCTTCAGCTCCTGCTCGGCGGCCTCCTTGCGGGCCTTGAGCGCGGCCTCGTCCGCGACCTCGGCGTTCAGCGCCTGGCGCAGTCGTACGAGGTCGTCGGCGAGGAGGCGCAGCCGGGCGTCGCGCAGGTCGGCCTGGATGACGGCGGCCCGGCGGGCGACGGCGGCCTGCCGGCCGAGGGGCTTGAGCTGGCGGCGGAGCTCCTCGGTGAGGTCCTGCACGCGTGCGAGGTTGGCCTGCATCGCGTCCAGCTTGCGCAGCGCCTTCTCCTTGCGCTTGCGGTGCTTGAGGACGCCGGCGGCCTCCTCGATGAAGGCGCGGCGGCCCATGGGGTCGGCGTGCAGGACGGAGTCGAGCTGGCCCTGGCCGACGATGACGTGCATCTCGCGGCCGATGCCGGAGTCGGACA
>Ga0164243_10014879_pt1 | contig 10798 bp, 13 predicted proteins | sample OricompcompostOP_FD_108781 | JGI IMG/M metagenome (GOLD analysis project Ga0164243, IMG submission 108781) | Organic Plus compost microbial communities from Emeryville, California, USA - Original compost - Organic plus compost (OP) | ecosystem: Engineered > Solid waste > Mixed feedstock >...
CCGAGGCCATCATCTGGCCTGCGCCAGCAAGCGGAGCAGCACCGTCATCTGCCCAGGCAATAGCCCCAAGGCCGAACATGAACTAAGATTGAAACCGGACCACCCTATGGGGTCAGGCCAGCTGATCGCGACTTCTGCGTCACTGCAACCAGGATCAGCGCCAAGGACGTCGCAAAAAGCTGGATTACTGAAAACCAGGTAGGGATGTTCCATTCCCGGTTAAGGTCGAACAGGTGACCGAAAAAGTTGATTGGCCCCATTGCGCTTCCGCAGGTGGTTGGCGACAGCCAACAAACCGTAAGCACCGAATGAACCAGCACGAGAACCGTGATGAAACCCGCGATTGCGGCTGCGATCAGCGACGGTGAAATCTCTACGTAGGAATACTTTTTCTCAGGCTTCATTTAGTGCCCCCCGCACGATCAGCCTGGGACACTGTTACACAAAGCTCGGAAGGATTCACCAATCCTACTTCACGAAATGGTTAGCGCGGCGGGTCAGCCATACACGTTGCCCCAGCATTTGCTGTGCATCGCTGGTTGCTTAGGCACCCTTGACGCCGTGGCTCAGGAGTCGGATCTCAGGGCGCTGTTCGCGAGAGGCTCCACCTCGACCATTCACGCGCTCGACGGCAACTCCGTATCGAGTGGAGTGATCGCGAATGAACATCGTTCGACGTGACCTCGAAGAAGCAATTGAAATCTTAATAGCCCTCTTCGACCAAATCGACGGCGATCCTGACTTCGAACCGGAGCCACTCGAAGAACAGCATGATCGCGAGGCCGAACTGACGTGGACCTCGGACGAAATCCCGCGGTTCTACGTCATAGCCGAGCGGGCTCGCGTAAGGCGAGGGCGCTTGGTTGAACAAATAGCCGACCGATCCAACGCGGTCGGCTGCTTCGTTCGATCAATGCTGAGCAGTGTTAGATTTGATCCGAAGACTGCTCGGTAGCGGCGAACTTGAACATTTCAGATGCAGCTCACGAACCAGTTGCCGTCTTTGCTTCTCCTGATGTTCCTTTGCCGCCGCCACCATTCCGAGGCCATACGGCCCTAGCAATAGACCTGCTGTCCAATATGCAGGCGCTTCCTGGTGGTTCATTGCTGCCAATCGAGCTTTTTCGCACTCCGGAGTCTGCCACTTTGGGTCCTGCGGCGGGAGTGTGGACGCGTATTCTGCGGGCGGTATCGTGCACCCAGCGACCAGGAGCGCAGCCGCAACGGCAGGAATCTGTTTTTTCATTGCGAGCGCCTCCCAACCTACGTCCTGAGCTTCAGCTGCTTCTGAACGCCGCCTTGGCGCTCTAGTACCATTTCGATGCACTCGCGCCCCGTGAGGGCGCTAGGTTGCCCGTCCATAGCGCATTCCCTGACCTTTGAAACGTACCTGTTCGCAGAGGTATCACGAACGCTGGTGATGCCAAAAACTCGATGCGCCCCCAGGTGTGATAGCCAACTTCGCTGACATACGCTGCGGAAATGCTGTCTGGCGTTTTTGCGCATGCAGATAGTACCGCGGCTGGAACTGCACCGAGATCTCGGCGAGCTCCTTCCCGGGTTTTCAATCCCTGATTCTCAAATATCCGAAATCGAGAGCATCCCAGCGGGCTGGGTGCCAGTGTTGACCGCTACCCATGGCATCTATCTTCTGACGTGCCCGAAGACTCGAGAGCAATATGTCGGAATGGCAGCCGGGTCTGATGGATTCCTCGGCCGATGGCGGGAATATTTCGCGACGGGTTACGGTGGCAACGTCGGGGTGGATGCTCAGCTTCGGGATGTTCGAGCCCAGCGGATCACTCGTGGTACTCAAGGTGATGCGGTTGTTGGGATCCGGGGACTGCTCCGTCTGGCTCGTGACTTCGAATTTTTCGTACCGGTCTCCGTTGCCTGCATGAGTTGACCATCCGCCCCGGCTGAGCTGGGAAAGAGATGATCACGGCGCACGGATCGCTTGTAGGCGTCGAGCAGGAAGTCATCGAGGTTGCCCACGAAATCGGCGGCCAATTTCAGGCGCTTTGTCGGGCAGGCGGCGTTCGCGTACGGCCTGGCGCAAGTCCCGGATCGCACGGTGGGCAGGTGCTGTCGCCGGCTGCGCGGATAGAGCATGCTGGCAAAGCCAAGGAGTTTCTCGCGTCGCCGCGCCGCTTCCGAGAACGTCAGCTCACCCATCGTGGTCAGGTTGTCGACATGACGCATGTCGTACAGTGCATGCTCGCTGAAGGCGCTCTGGTCAAAGGGGAATAGAAAGGCCGGTGCGTATGATGGAACGGTCCATGGAATACCGGCCGACCACGTCGTGGCCATTGCCCAGCCCCTTGGACGCGACCCGATTGGACGCAAGCAGCAGGCGGGCATTTTCGATCGCCCCCGCGGCGAGAATGTATCGTTTGGCGCGTATGCGGGACCCGCTTCCCTCTAAGGTAGCAACGCGCAGTTCCACCACTTCGGCTGCATTCTCGCTCACTTCGATCTCAACCACGTTGGCGTAGAGGTAAACGTTCGGAACCGATTCCAGTGCTTCCCGGCCTTCGCGGAAGAAGCGTGCGCTGGGGCCGAATTTGAACATGGTGGTCTTGATGTTCCCGTCCGGGAACTCGATACGGCGCGACAGTTTTTCCTCCCAGCCATCGGCGGAGTAGTCGATGGATCCGATGCCGCAGATATCGGAGGCCCACTGGTAGAAAGGGTCGAGATGCGCTCGCGTGAATGGCCAGCCACTATGAGGCACTCAGTCCCGCTCTTCGAAATCGGTGGCCTCGAAGGGTGCATGCCGCACGCCGTGCTGGGCATAGTTCTCGATTTGCACGTTCCAGGCGTTGGAAAGGCCGCCGAACTGGTGCCGGCGCATCTTGGTGAGGCTGACGAAGCGATGTCCCTCGCTTTCACCTTTGGCCAGTGCCTGTGTGGCAGGATCAAGCTCGACGCCGCCACTCTCCAGCATGCAGACCTTGAGCTGAGGGTTGATGAACTCGCGTGCGAGGGAAATGCTGACCGGTCCACTGCCCGCGATGCAGAGGTCGCAGTCGATGGTCGCTCCGTCGGGGAGCTCGCGAATATCATGAGCATAGCTGCTGCGCTTATCTTCTTTGTTTCACAGAGCTTATGCAGCCAACAACATAGCGAAAACGTTTGGGGACCTCGGAAGCGAACTTCTTGAACCCTTGTTGAATTAGCGCGCTGGAACGGCCTGACTCTTCAAGACGGGCTTTGGCTGCCAGCTTCAATGGAGGAGGGTGCCTGTCGAATGAGGACTGCCGCGCTGGTGTTGCCTCGCGGTGACCCTTACGTCGAAGGCGCCCTGACTGAAGCAGGGTGGGCGCTACAGTGACTTCTACCCTGCAACCGACGTGCCGTGGCCAACCGGTCGGGCATCAGCGTTGACAAAGCCCGGTTTGTCAGTAAAGTTAGCGGTAACCAAGGAGGAGATTGCCGATACTCGCAGGTCGCCGATACTCGCAGGTTGCCGACGCAGCGTCGTCGCACGGGCTGCCATATGTGTCTGACTTCGGGAAAGCTGAGCACCGGGGAACATAACCCTTGGGCTGCCCGGAAAGCAGAAACATTGGCCGGCAAGTCGTTCGCCAGCTGTATGTCGTATCCATCTTCAGTCGGCATTCGCCTGATCGGTGCGCCCTGAAGGCAAGAGGGGTGACGGATCTGCTCCAGAAAATTGGTGATCGGGCTTGAGCGGGGTGATTAACCGGCCGTTCGGGTCTTTTTTTGGGTTGCGGTTTGTTTGAAGGCCGGAATGCGCCTCTCACCAGCCGATAAGCGGGCGTTCATTCGGGCTCCAGTTGCAATGAATCAGGCGGGCAAGGGCCGGAAATCGGGCCAGTTTCAGGCCCGCAATCAGGGACCAAGAAATGTGGACTAAGGATTATCGGGATATCATTGGGGGAGGGCTGCTCATTCTGCTGGGCGTCGCCACCTTGATCTATTGTTTGGTGGGGTTGAGGCTCGGCACGTTTGCACGGATGGGGCCTGGTTTTTTCCCGGCCGCTCTCGGTGTGATCCTCGTTGGCCTGGGCCTAGGGATTCTTGTCCCGGCGCTGTCGAGGGGCGGAGAGCCCATCAAGCCGGATTTCCGGACGCTGTTCTTCCTCACAGCCGGCGTATTGGCCTTTGCGGCCCTGATACGGCCGTTCGGGCTGATACCTGCGACCGTCGTCCTGACCGTGATTGTGTGTCAGGCTAGCGCCATGTCGCTCCGGGCCGTCTTGATAACCGCCGTGGCGCTCTCCCTGACCGCAACTTTGCTGTTTCCAGTTGCACTTGGTCTTCAGGTCGCCCCCGTCAACTGGCCCTGGTAAGTAGAGAACATGTTTTACGATCTATTTGGTAACATTGCGCTCGGGCTCTCTGTGGCCTTCTCGTGGAACAACCTGCTGTGGTGCCTGTTCGGCGTGACGCTGGGCACTCTGGTGGGCGTTCTGCCGGGTATCGGAGCCTTGTCGGCCATCTCGATGCTGCTGCCGATCACCTATTATATCGAGCCGGTTGCCGCGCTCATCATGATGGCGGGCATTTACTATGGCTCGTCCTATGGCGGTTCGACGACCTCGATCCTGCTCAACCTGCCAGGCAGTGCTTCCAGTGCCGTGGCTTGTCTTGATGGCTATCCCATGGCCAAGCAGGGGCGAGCCGGTGTGGCGCTGGTTACAACGGCCCTGGCATCGCTTGTGGGCGGCAGCATCGGCATCCTGATCATGATGCTGCTCTCGCCTGTCATCGTCGACTTCGCGCTCGATCTTGGCCCGCAGGAATATTTCTCGCTGATGGTGATGGGCCTGCTCGCAGCCTCGGCTATCTCGGTGGGGTCCCCCATTAAGGGCATCGCCATGGTGGTTGTGGGTATTCTCCTCGGTCTCGTCGGTATCGACGTCAGCACCGGGGCGCAGCGCTTCACCTTTGGCATCCCTGAGCTGACAGAAGGGTTCAGTATTGTCGTGCTCGCCCTTGGCCTGTTCGGCATTGCTGAAATTGTCGTCAGCCTCAACGATGGTCAGCGCGGCACCATCAACAAGGGCGTGACCTTCCGGTCCATGCTGCCGACCAAAGACGATATGCGTCGAGCCGCGAAGCCGATGCTTCGCGGCACCGGCGTCGGCGCGTTCATCGGCGCCTTGCCGGGTGCCGGCAGCACGATCGCGTCCTTCATAGCCTATGCGATCGAACGAAAGATCGCCAAGGATCCCGAGCGTTTCGGCAATGGCGCCATCGAGGGGCTGGCCGCGCCGGAAGCTGCCAACAATGCGGGGGATCAGACGGCTTTCATCCCGACCCTGACGTTGGGTATTCCGGGCAGCGCCACCATGGCTCTGATGTTGAACGTCCTCATGATCCACGGTGTTGCCCCGGGACCGATGATGGTGATGAATCACGCCGATATCTTCTGGGGCCTTGTCATGAGCTTCTGGATCGGCAATGTGCTGCTGGTCATCCTCAACCTGCCGATGGTGGGCGTCTGGGTCCGGGTTCTCTCGATACCCTACAGCGTGCTCTTTCCCTCGATCCTGATGTTTGTGTGTATCGGCGCCTACACAATCAACTACAGCGCTTTCGACGTGATGTTGGTCGCGGCATTCGGTGTGCTGGGTTATGGCATGCGCCTGCTCAACTTCCCTGCCGCGCCGTTGCTTCTGGGCTTTGTGCTAGGACCGATGATGGAGGAATATTTCCGCCGGGCCATGGTGCTGTCGCGTGGTGATTTCACGACCTTCTTCGATCGACCGCTCAGCCTGTCGTTCCTGCTGATCTCGGCTGCACTGCTTCTGTGGGCAGCCCGGGGTGGCTACAGGAAGCGCATTGTGGCGTAGCCACGCGCCAAAACTCGATTCGCCCCGCCTCATTGGGGGGTGGGCGGGCCTCGTCATGACGACACGGAGCCATTCTCGCGCTGATTTGCCGGCGACCGAGAATGGCTCCGTTTCGCTTTGCGGGCCGGGAGAGCAGGCTGTTGCTGTTAGCGCTACTGCGGTGTGACGCCTAATGGCCGGGCTCGGGCCGCGCATCCGCAAAAATTCGGCACGGGTTGCTTGACAACACACGCGAGCAGGTAGCAAATTGGTTAGCGCTAACCTAGGGAGGGTTTGTTGAATTCTTTGTTTCGTCGCAGCTCGCAGCTGCTCATTGCCGGGTTGCTCGTTGCGGCCACTCCGGCCGTTCCTGCCATGGCACAGTCGGCGACCGACTATCCAAATAAGCCTGTCATGATGGTGCTGCCATTCGGGCCGGGTGGAAGCACCGATCCATTGGCGCGCTTGGTGGCGCAGCATATGGCCGAGGAATTGGGGCACCCTGTCGTGGTCGACAATCGCCCCGGCGGCAACACCGTGATCGCCACCGATGCGGTGGCAAAGTCGCCCAACGACGGCTACACGCTGCTCTATACGGCCACGACACATGTTGTGAACGACGTGTTGATGTCCGACCTGACCTACGACGCCTTTGACGATTTCCAGCCGGTGGCGTCGATCGCGCGCAGTGACCTTGTGCTGGTCGTGCATCCGTCGGTGCAGGCCGAGACCGTGGAAGAGTTCATCGAGCTGGCCAAGGCCGACCCTGGCGCCATCAACTATGCAACCTCGGGGATCGGCAATCCGAACCACCTCGCGGGTGAATACTTCTCCATTCTGACGGGCGCGCAACTGAACAATGTCGCCTATCAGGGCGCCGGTCCGGCAATCGTCGACCTGCTCGGCGGCCATGTACAGGCCATGTTCGCGGTGCCGATTTCCGTCACTGAGCACATCAAGGCCGGTACCCTGCGCGCCCTCGCCACCACTGGTTCGCAGCCGGTTGAGGGTATCTCGGTCCCGACCTTTGCCGATGTCGGTTATCCGGACCTCGAGCTCAGCATCTGGAACGGCATCTTCGCTCCGGCAGATACGCCGCGCGAGATTGTGGACCGTCTGTCCGAAGTCGTTGCGACAACCCTAGAGAAGTCGGAAGTCATCGAAGCGCTCGCAGTACAGGGGCAGGTTCCCTGGTACACCAACCCGAATGACTTCGGCCAAAGCCTTGCAATGGAACGGGATATGTACGCCTCCATCATCGAAAAGGCGAACATCGTTCTCGAATAAAACTCGGAAATCCTGGGATTTTATTGACGTTACAATTTGCTACCAAGCGTAATGCATATGGCCCGGGACCTCAGGGTTCCGGCTTTTGTGCCTTGGCCGGAGCGCTCTCATGGCTACGTTCCGCAGCCGACGCGCACTGTGCGGGCCTTGGTTCGGCAGCATATGACGGATCCAAAGCCAGCGTCGCAGATGATCCCGCAAGACCGCAGGCCGCATGACATATTATACCGCTCGGAGCCACTTTCGGTCGCGACTTCAGGCGCAATGTGCTTGACCCTCGACCGCTCAAACTGGTAGATGGTTAGCGCTAACCTAGGGAGGTTGTATTGAAGTCTCTTATTCGCCGCAGCTCGACACTGCTCGTTGCCGGTTTGCTCGTTGCGGCAAGCCCGGTCGTTTCTGCTATGGCTCAGTCGGAGACCGACTATCCGAACCGCGCAGTCACCATGCTGCTGCCGTTCGCCCCGGGCGGAAGTACGGATCCGCTGGCGCGCGTTGTTGCGCAGTATCTGTCTGAATCGATGGGTCAGCCCGTGGTTGTCGACAACCGTCCGGGCGGCGGCACTGTCATCGGCACCGACGCTGCGGCCAAGTCCGCACCCGATGGTTACACGATGCTGTACACCGCCAGCACGCACGTCATCAACGAACTGCTGATGGAAGATCTGCCGTACGACTCGTTCAACGATTTTGAACCGGTCGCCACCATTACCCGCAGCGACTTTGTGCTGGTGGTCCACCCGGACGTTCCGGCGAACACTTTGGAAGAGTTCATCGAACTCGCCAAGAATGATCCGGATGGCATCAACTACGCCATCTCGGGCGTTGGTAACCCCAACCAACTCGCCGGCGAATATTTCTCCATGCTGACCGGTGCGAACCTGAATAGCGTTGCCTATCAGGGTGGCGGACCAGGTATCGTCGATCTGCTCGGTGGCCACGTGCAGGCGATGTTCTCGGTGCCGACATCCGTGATCGAGCATGTCAAGGCAGGGACCCTGCGCGCGCTGGCCCATACCAGCAGCAAACCGCTGCCGGGCCTCGAGGTGCCGACGTTTGCTGACGCAGGTCTTCCGGAATTCGATATCGCGTCGTGGAACGGCATTTTCGTGCCCGCCGACACGCCGCGCCCGATCATCGACAAGCTTTCGGCAGAGATCGGCAAGGTGCTCGAGCACCCTGAAGTGATCGATCGCCTTGCCAGCCAAGGTCAGCAGCCCTGGTACACCAATGCCGACGATTTTGAAGCCCATCTGCAGGGCGATATCGAGACTTTCGGCTCGATTATCGAAGCGGCTAACATCACGCTGGAATAGTTCCGGCGATCGATGCCGGTAACGCTAAAGCGCTGAGCTGGCACACATGACTGGCGCCAGGCCGCAAGGCATCCTGGCGCCTCCCTTTTTTGGTGCTGCGAACGATTGCGATGGTTTAGGGCAGGCGGTGATTGCGTGTGCATTTTCAACCGACAATGCGCCGGGCGATCTTGGCGCTACCGCGCCTAGCGACTATGCAGTTCCTCAACTGTCCAAGGCTTCCCGATCGGTTCCGTGGCGATCGAACATTGCCCGAAAGGCCCCTCGGCATGAGTGAGACCCGCAGACTTCCCCTCGAAGGCATTGTCGTCGCTGAATTCGCCCACATGGTCATGGGGCCGGCATGCGGCATGATCCTTGCGGATCTTGGCGCGGAAGTGATCAAGATCGAGCCGCCTGACGGCGAGCAGACGAGGCAACTGCGCGGGTCTGGAGCGGGTTTTTTCCCGACCTTCAACCGCAACAAGAAAAGCATCGCGCTCGACCTGAAGCACCCCGAGGGGCGTGCTGCTGCGCGGCAGATCGTCAGCCAGGTGGACATTGTGGTCGAGAACTTTCGCCCCGGTGTGATGGAGGAGCTTGGCCTCGACTATGAGAGCCTGAAAGCGGCCAACCCGCGTCTGATCTATGTCAGCCACAAGGGTTATCTCCCCGGACCGTACGAGAAGCGCTCGGCGCTGGACGAGATCGTTCAGATGCTGAGCGGCCTGGCTTACATGACCGGGCCCGAAGGCAGCCCCCTGCGGGCGGGCAGTAGCGTGAACGACATTATGGGGGGCATGTTCGGTGTTATCGGTGCGCTGTCGGCCCTGCGGGAGCGCGATGTTACGGGGCAGGGACAACTCGTGCTCTCGGGACTGTTCGAGAATAGCGCGTTCCTGGTCGCTCAGCACATCCTCCAATATGCCGTCACTGGTACACCGGCGGCGCCCATGCCGAACCGTGTGTCCGCCTGGTCGGTCTATGACGTTTTCACGCTGGCGGGCGGGGAACAGATGTTTCTCGGCTTGGTCAGCGATGCGCAATGGCGAACATTCTGTGCGGCATTCGACTTCGCCGAATTTCTCAGCGATCCGACCCTGGAAACGAACAATCAACGGGTCGAACAGCGCGACCGACTGATGCCAGCCATACGTGAGAGGTTGGCCGAGGTTACCCGTGAGGATGCCGAGCGGATATTCGAGTCTTTGGGGCTGCCGTTCGCGCCCATCGGACGGCCTCAGGACCTGCCCGATAACCCGCATTTGCGTGCCTCTGGCGCCCTTGCAACCATCCGTCCTATCCCCGGCGGACCCACTGAGGCCGTGACGCCGATCCTGCCTCTGATCATGGATGGGGAACGTCCGAGCATACGGCTTCAGCCGCCCGGGGTGGGCGAGCATACACGCGAGCTGATGTCACGATTTGGCTTTGACGAGAAGGCGTTCAAGAGCCTGCGCGAACGCGGTATCGTGGTCTAGACTCTAGTCGGCGGGCCTCGTTGAGGAGACGCGATCAGCACGCCTCTCGGAATTATTGGGTCTATGGCGGGTCAGCGCGTCGCGTCGCCGTAGCGGAACTCATCCGTGATGGCATCAAGGCGCGCAATCAGCGCGTCGTCCAGCGTCATCTCGGAAGCAGCCAGTGCGTCCGGAAGTTGGGCGGCTCGGGTCGCCCCCACGATGGCACAGGTCACACCCGGCCGCGCCAATACCCAAGCGATCGCCATCGTCGCGGGGGACAGTCCGGCTTCATCAGCAACGGCGACGATCTGCGAGACAGCCTCGAGTTGACGTTCCTGCCAGTAGCGGGCGCGATACATTTTCGCGGCCCGTCCATCGCCAAAGCGGCTTTCGGGGGCGGGGGCTTCGGGATCGCGATGCTTGCCGGTGAGCAGACCGCCGGCCAGTGGATTGTAGCAGAGCGTCGCCAGGGATTCTGACTGGCACATCGGGAAGAGGTCGCGTTCGAATTCCCGGAACAGCAGGTTGTACCGCGGCTGCACCGTTAGCGGCGCTATGAACCGCTTGGCTTCCGCTCGTCCGATCATGCGGGTGATGCGCCAGGCCATCCAGTTGGAGACGCCGATATAGCGGGCCCGGCCGCTTCTGACGACGATGTCCAGCGCCTCCAGCGTTTCATCCAGAGGGGTTTCCTCGTCGTCGCGGTGCAACTGATAGAGGTCGACATAGTCGGTGCCCAAGCGCTCCAGCGAGGCGTCTATGGCGTGCAGGATGTGCTTGCGGGAAGTGCCGCCCTGCCAGGGCCGGGACCCCATAGGAGAGCCGCATTTTGTGGCGAGCACCACCTCGTCGCGACGTCTCTTCAGCCATCCGCCGATGATGCGCTCGGTTTGGCCGCGCGTGTCAGCTGTGGCGCCCAGAGGATAAACGTCGGCGGTGTCGAAGAAATTGA
>Ga0164243_10014880_pt1 | contig 10798 bp, 6 predicted proteins | sample OricompcompostOP_FD_108781 | JGI IMG/M metagenome (GOLD analysis project Ga0164243, IMG submission 108781) | Organic Plus compost microbial communities from Emeryville, California, USA - Original compost - Organic plus compost (OP) | ecosystem: Engineered > Solid waste > Mixed feedstock >...
GATCTCGGGCAGCCGCGCGGTGACCAGCGCGCGCAGGTCGGCCGGATCGACGTCGCCGTCGGCCACCAGGTACGCGACGATCGCCGCACCGGTGTGCTCGTCCGGCACGCCGATCACGGCCGCGGCGCGTACCGACGGATGCTCGGTCAACGCCGCCTCGATCGGTGCGGCATAACAGTTCCAGCCGCCGACGATGATCATCTCCCGGGCGCGGCCGACCAGGTACAGGTAGCCGTCCGCGTCGAACCGGCCCAGATCGCCGGTGTGCAGCCAGCCGTCGGCCAGGACGGCGGCGGTCTCGGCGGGGCGGCGCCAGTACCCGGGCATGACCGAGTCGGACCGCACGCACACCTCGCCGACCTCGCCCGGTGGCAGCGCCCGCCCGGCCGGATCCCGTACCGTCACCTCGACTCCGGGCAGCGGCCGGCCCGCCGAGGCGAGCAGCTCCGGGCGGTCGGCCAACCCGCGTACGTGGTCGGCGACGGTGAGGGCGGTGATCGCCGGCGCCTCGGTCGACGCGTACCCCTGCTGGAAGATCGGGCCGAACGCGTCGATCGCGGCGCGCAGTCGGGCCGGCGCCATCGGCGCGCTGCCGTACACGACGAACGACAGCGCGCTGGTGTCGGTGGTCGGCAGGTCCGGATGGTCCAGGAGTTGGCCCAGCAGAGCCGGATACAGGTAGGTGAGCACCACGCCGCCCGCGGCGACCGAGCGCAGCATCGCACCGGGCTCGAAGTCGTACGTCTCGACCGTGATGCCGAGGCTCAGCATCATCAGTGCCAGGTCGCCGGCCACGTGCGCGATCGGTGTCACGGCCAGGAACCGCGCGTCGCCGGTACGGTCGGCGAGCCGCTCCCGGGTGGCGGCGGCACCGGCCAGCGCCGAGCGGGCCGCGGCGTGCAGCGCCCGGTACGTCGTGGGTACGCCCTTCGGCAGGCCGGTGGTGCCGCCGGTGTAGGTGATCCGCGCGATGTCGTCCTCGTCGGCGGCGACCGGCAGCGTACCGGCGGGTTCCGCCGTGGCCAGCTCCGCCAGCCGCGCGGTGGTCAGCGCCCGTCCCGGCACCGCACCGGCGTCGTCGGTGACGACCAGGGTGGGGTCGGCGTCGGCCAGGATGTGCGGTACCGACTGGGTGGTGGGGCCGAGGTGCACGTGCGTGAACCGGGCACCCAGCAGGTACCCGGCGAGCCGCACCCGCAGCGCGTCGGGGCCGTTGCCGGCCAGCAGTACCAGTCCGTCGCCGCGCCGGACGCCGAGGCGGCGCAGCGCCCGCGCGGTTCGGTACGTGTCGGCGAGCAGGTCGGTGAACCCGATCGCGCCGCCGGCGCTGACCAGTGCGGTGCGGTCGCCGTGCGTGCGAAGCGCGTCGAGCAGGTCTGTCACGTACCGGGCGGGCATCCGTACCTCCAAAAACTAACACCGTTCACTTACTGCCAGGGTAGCGTGCCCGGCATGGCAGGCGAGGTGACCCGGCGCGGCCGCCCGCGCAAGGGCGAGGCGGGGCTGACCGGCCCGGCGGTACTCGACGCGGGCCGGCGGCTGCTGCAGCGCGACGGGCTCGACGCGGTCACCATGCGCGGCGTCGCGGCCGAGCTCGGGGTGCGCGCCGCCTCCCTCTACCGGTACGTGCGCAACAAGGACGAACTGCTCGACGCGCTCGCCGACGACCTGTTCGCCGACCTCGACCTCGACCGGTACGTCACCGACGACTGGCGCGGCTCGCTCACCGAGATGGCGCACGCGCTGCGCCGGCACCTGCTCGCCCGGCGCGACTCCGGCCGGTTGATCATCGGCCGGTTCACCACCGGGCCGTACGGCCTGCGCAACATCGAGGCGCTGCTCACCGTGCTGCGCCGCGCCGGGCTGCCGGACCGGGACGTGGCGTTCGCCGCGTACGGCTGTGTCACGGCACTGTTCGGCTTCGTCGCCGCGGAACAGAACCGGCTCTCCGCGGAGGTCGCCGCCGGCATGCCGGCCCGGGACTACCTGGACCGGCTGGCCGACCGGCTGCGCGCGATGCCGCCGGACCGGTACCCGAACGTGGTGGCGCTGGCCGGCGAGCTGACCGCGCCCGATCTGGCCGCGCGGTTCGACTTCACCCTGGCCCGGCTGATCGCCGGTATCGACGCGCTCGCCCGGGACTGACTCCGCCGCGCAAACCGGGCGATCGGGGATACGGCGCCCAGCTCCGGCGCCGGCCTGGACGATCTGTCGGTGCCCCGGCGTACGCTTGCGCTACAAACCCCCGGGTCAACCAATCCCGGGGGCCTTTCTGCGTGCCTTCGCCTTGGAGTCGACCGATGACCCTCGCCGGCCTGCTGTCCGCTGCCCTCGCCGATCCGGCGCTCGCCCGCGCCCGCGACACCGCACGCGACGGCGGCCCGGCGGCCCGGCAGCTCGACCTGACCGCGCCGCCGGCGCTGCGCCCGTTCGTGGTGGCCGCCGTCGCCGCCGACCGGGTCGCCGACGACGCCGGCGAGACCGTTCGGGCCGCCGGCGCGGGACGGCCGGTGCTCGCCGTCACCGCCACCGAGCGGGAGGCCGACGACCTTGCCGAGGCGCTGCGTTCGCTGCTGCCGCCGGACGAGGTCGTGTCGTACCCGGCCTGGGAGACGTTGCCGCACGAGCGGCTGTCACCGCGGTCGGACACGGTGGCCCGGCGGCTGTCGGTGCTGCGCCGGCTCGCCCATCCGGTGGCCGACGACCCGGCCCAGGGACCGGTACGGGTCGTCTGCGCCGCGGTCCGCAGCGTGTTGCAGCCGCAGCTGCGCGGCCTCGGCGATCTCGACCCGGTACGGCTCGCCCCCGGCGACACCGCCGACCTGGAGGAGGTCGCGCGGCGACTGACCGATCTCGCGTACAGCCGGGTCGACATGGTCGGCGGTCGCGGCGAGTTCGCCGTGCGCGGTGGGATCCTCGACGTGTTCCCGCCGACCGAGGAGCACCCGCTGCGGGTCGAGTTCTGGGGCGACGAGGTGGACGAGATCCGCCCGTTCGCGGTGGCCGACCAGCGCTCGTTCGACGTGACCGGGGACAAGCCGGTCGTGGTGGCGCCGCCGTGCCGCGAGCTGCTGCTGACCCCGGAGGTACGCGAGCGGGCCGCCGCCCTGGCCGCCGACCACCCGGGCCTCGCCGAGATGTGCGAGAAGCTCGCCGAGGGGATCCCGGTGGAGGGCATGGAGTCGCTGACCCCGGCCCTGGTCGGCGGCGACAGCCTGGAGCTGCTCGTGGACACCATGCCGGCCGGTACGGTCGTGGTCGCCTGCGACCCGGAGCGGATCCGGTCCCGGGCGCACGACCTGGTGTCCACCTCGGCCGAGTTCCTGGCCGCGAGCTGGGCCGCGGCCGCCGCCGGTGGCGCCGAACCGATCGACCTGGACGCCGCCGCGTTCCACAGCCTGGCCGACGTGCACACGCACGCCGGCGAGCTGGGCCTGCCGTGGTGGACGGTCAGCCCGTTCGGCACGGTCGAGGCGGAGTCCGCACCGACCTCGATCGAGGCGGAACTCGCCGCCATCGACCCGGAGCTGGCGTCCACAGTGGACGACATTGCGCCGGACGAGGCGGTGGTGCTCGGCGCCCAGCCGGCCCCGCTGTACCACGGGGACGGTGCCGCGCTGCTCGGCGACGTGCGCCGCTGGACCACCGACGGGTACGCGGTCGCGCTCGTCTTCGAGGGCCACGGGCCGGCGCAGCGCGCCGTGGAGCTGCTGCACGAGGCGGACCAGGGTGCGATCCTGGTGGACGCGATCACCGAGGCGCCGAAGCCGCAGTCCATCGTGGTCAGTACCGGCGGGCTGGACCGCGGTTTCGTCGACGAGACCGGCCGGATCGCCGTGGTGACCGGCAACGACATCACCGGCGGCAAGGGTGCGTCCACAAAGGACATGCGCCGGATGCCGAGCCGCCGCCGGAAGAACGCGGTCGACCTGCTGGAGCTGCACCCCGGCGACTACGTGGTGCACGAGCAGCACGGCATCGCGAAGTACCTGGACATGGTCCGCCGTACGGTCAACGGGGCGGAACGCGAATACCTGGTCCTGGAGTACGCCCCGAGCAAGCGCGGCCAGCCCGGCGACCAGCTGTTCGTGCCGACCGACCAGCTGGACCAGCTGACCCGGTACGTCGGGGGCGAGCATCCGGCACTGTCCAAGATGGGCGGTGCCGACTGGCAGAAGACGAAGAGCCGGGCGCGCAAGGCGGTCAAGGAGATCGCCGCCGAGCTGATCCGGCTGTACGCGGCCCGGCAGAACTCGCCCGGCCACGCGTACGGGCCGGACACCCCGTGGCAGCGCGAGCTGGAGGACGCGTTCCCGTTCCAGGAGACGCCGGACCAGCTGGAGGCCATCGACGAGGTCAAGGCCGACATGCGCAAGCCGTACCCGATGGACCGGCTGATCTGCGGCGACGTCGGGTACGGCAAGACCGAGATCGCGGTGCGTGCCGCGTTCAAGGCGGTACAGGACGGCAAGCAGGTCGCGGTGCTGGTGCCGACGACGCTGCTGACCCAGCAGCACTACAACACGTTCACCGAGCGGATGGCGCAGTTCCCGGTGACGATCCGTACGCTGTCCCGGTTCAACACGCCGACCGAGGTGGAGCAGACGCTGGCCGGGATCGCGGACGGCAGCGCCGACATCGTGCTCGGTACACACCGGCTGCTGTCCTCGCAGACGCGGTTCAAGCAGCTCGGCCTGGTGATCGTGGACGAGGAGCAGCGGTTCGGCGTCGAGCACAAGGAATACCTCAAGCAGCTGCGTACCCACGTCGACGTGCTGACCATGTCGGCGACGCCGATCCCGCGCACCCTGGAGATGGCGGTGACCGGCATCCGGGAGATGTCGGTGATCGCCACGCCGCCGGAGGAGCGGCACCCCGTCCTCACCTTCGTCGGTGCGTACGCGGACAAGCAGGTCGCCGCCGCGATCCGGCGCGAGCTGCTCCGCGACGGCCAGGTGTTCTATCTGCACAACCGGGTCGAGTCGATCGAGAAGGCGGCCCGCCGGATCCGCGAGCTGGTACCGGAGGCTCGCGTCGCCGTGGCACACGGCCAGATGGGCGAGGACAAGCTCGAGAAGATCATGCTCGACTTCTGGAACCGGGAGATCGACGTCCTGGTCTGCACCACCATCGTCGAGTCCGGCATCGACATTCCGAACGCGAACACCCTCATCGTGGAGCGCGCCGACATCCTCGGTCTGGCCCAGCTGCACCAGATCCGGGGCCGGGTCGGCCGCGGCCGGGAACGCGCGTACGCGTACTTCCTGTACCCGCAGGAGAAGCCGCTCACCGAGCAGGCGCACGAGCGGCTCGCCACCATCGCGCAGCACACCGAGCTCGGCGCCGGGATGTTCGTGGCGATGAAGGACCTGGAGATCCGCGGCGCCGGGAACCTGCTGGGCGGCCAGCAGTCCGGGCACATCGAGGGCGTCGGCTTCGACCTGTACGTGCGGATGGTCGGCGAGGCGGTCCAGGCCTTCAAGGGCGAGGCACCGGAGGAGATCGCCGAGGTGAAGGTCGATCTGCCGGTCGACGCGCACCTGCCGCACGACTACATCCCGGTCGAGCGGCTGCGGCTGGAGATGTACCGCAAGCTCGCCGAGGTACGCGACGAGGCCGCGCTCGACGAGGTCCGCGCCGAGCTGTCCGACCGGTACGGGGAGATACCCACCCCGGTGGAGAACCTCATCCAGGTCGCGCACTTCCGGCTGCTCGCCCGGCGGTACGGGCTGACCGACGTGTCGCTGCAGGGCCGGCACATCCGGTTCTCCCCGATGCCGCTCGCCGACTCGAAACAGTTGCGGCTGAAGCGGTTCTACCCGGACGCCACGTACAAGTCCACTGTGGACACCGTGAGCGTGAACCGGCCGGCCACCCGCCGGGTCGGCGGCGAGCCGCTGCGCGACGTACCGCTGCTGACCTGGTGCGCCGAACTGATCACCACCGTCCTGGACGCACCGGCCCCGGCACCGACATCGACCTGACCCGGCCGCTGCTACGTGCCGTTGTCCAGCAGCGCTCGTGCGGCGTCGATCTCGCCGGCGAGTGTCTGCTGAAGCCGCGGTGCATGCCGCTCGACGACGGACCAGACGATGTCGTCGTCGACGGTCCAGTAGTTGTGGGCGACGCGGTTGCGCATCCCTTTGATGAGCCGCCACGGTACGGATGGATGGGCATCCAGCCATTCCTCGCCGAGGCGTTCGAGGTCGGCCGCCAGCCGGATGACGTTGTACTGGCAAGCGCGGGCCACCGCGATGTCCGCGTCGTAGGCGGCACGGCCGCGGCCGGCGAGGTCTGCCATCTCGGTCAGCGTGGCATTCACGTACAGCAGGTGCTCGGCGGTGCGTTCGTCCATCTCAGGCGGCCAGGTCGAGGGGCCGACGGCATCGGTTGACGCCTCGGCGCAGCAGCTCGTTGGAGTCCAGCTCGGCAGTGGTCACGATGTCGACCGGACAGCCGAGCAACGCCGACAGCTCTTCGTCAAGGCCAAGGATGTCGATCACGGACGCCTCCGGGCTCAGTTCGACGAGTAGGTCGAGATCCGAGTCTGGGCGATCGTCGCCGCGTGCGACGGAGCCGAACACCCACACCTGTTCGATCGGGTACCGGTCGAGAAGGCGGGCGGTGTCCACCCGGTGCCGCTCCAGGAGCCTGGAGGGAGGGATCGTGTTGACCAGCTGAGTGTCGAGCCGGAACCCCGCGGCCGCGAGCAGGCGCTGTAGCATCGCGACCGTCGGTTGCCGCCGACCGGATTCGATCATGACAACCGTCGATTGGGCAACGCCGGCGTGGCCCGCCAGTTCACGCTGGGACATGCCGCGCCTGGTCCGCGCCTGCCGCAGCAGTGCGGCGGCGGTGTCCGGCGAACCACCTCGGCTCTCATCAGCTACGGTCACAGCCCGATGATAGCGGATGCGCTATCACGCGATGCGGTGTCAGCGGGCGGCGCCCACGGGTTGGCGGGGTTCGGCCGGTACGTCGGGTTCCGACTCGGACAGGCCGACCTTGCCGTGCAGCCACCGCAACGGGCGCGGCGCCCACCAGTTGGCGGTGCCGAGCAGCCGCATGAACGCCGGTACCAGGACGCCCCGCACCAGCGTCGCATCCACCAGTACGGCCAGGGCCAGCCCGATGCCGAGCATCTTCAGCATGGCCACCTGCGAGGTACCGAACGCGACCAGTACCAGCGCGATCAGCAGCGCGGCGGCGGTGATGAGCCGGCCGGTGCGTTGCAGGCCGGTACCGACCGAGGCGGTGTTGTCGCCGCTGATCAGGTACTGCTCCCGGATCCGGGACAGCAGGAACACCTCGTAGTCCATGGACAGCCCGAACGCGATGCAGAACATCAGCACCGGCACCGTCATGTCCAGGTACCCGGTGGTGATCGGATGCCCGACGAGCCAGCCGAGATGCCCGTCCTGGAACACGAACACCATCGCACCGAACGTCGCGGTCAGGCTCAGCACGTTCAGCACGATCGCTTTGAGCGGCAGTACCACGCTGCCGGTGAACAGGAACAGCAGCACCAGCGTCGCGACCGCGATGATCGCGCCGGCGGCCGGGAGGCGGGACATCAGCGCGTGCGTGCTGTCGTACTGGTACGCCGCCTTCCCGCCGACGATCGTGTCGTGCCCGGGGGAGTGCGTGGCGCGTACCTCGGCGACCAGGTCCTGGGCCGCGTCGGTCTCCGGGCCGCGGGTACCGACGACGGTCAGCCACGCGTCGCCGCCGCTGCGGTACCGGGCGTTCGCCGGGCCCGGTGGCGCCACTCGGTGGCCGTGCGCGTACGTCCCGGTCGCGGTGTCCACCCGGGCGACATTGTCCAATGTGGACAGTTTAGTGGCGTATCCGGGCAGGGCGGTGGTGGGCACGTCCCGGGTGATCACCTGTACCGACCGGTCGCCGGAGGTGTCGAAGTCGTCCCGCAGCTGCTGCGACGCCTGCTGCACCGCGGCGCTCGCCGGCAGCTGCCGGTCGTCCACCAGCCCGAACGAGATGTGCCAGAACGGGCTGCCCAGTACCGCCAGGAGCACGATCACACCCAGGCCGAACGGAATCGGGCGGCGCATCACCCGTACCGCCAGGCCGTGCCAGAACCCGTGGTCGCGCTCGGTGCGGGGCCGCCGCCAGCGGGCGAGCACGTCCAGCCGGTTCACCCGGGTACCGAGCAGGGCCAGCAACGCCGGCAGGACGAGCAGCGCACCGGCCGCGGCGAGCACCACCACCGACACCCCGCCGTACGCGAACGACTTCAGGAAGTCCAGCGGGAACACCGCCAGTGCCGCCATCGCCAGCGCGACGGTCACCGCGGAGAACAGCACGGTACGGCCGGCCGTGTGCATCGTCGCACCGATCGCGGCGCGTACCGTGTCCCGGTCGCCGCGCCCGCCCCGTTTCCCGAGCTCCTCCCGGAACCGGGTCAGGATGAACAGGCTGTAGTCGATGGCCAGGCCGAGACCGAGCGCCGTGGTCAGGTTCAGCGCGTACGTCGACACCGAGGTGACGTGCGTGAGCAGCTGCAGTACCAGCATCGTCGTCACGATCGACAGCCCGCCGATCAGCAGCGGCAGTACCGCCGCCACCACGCTGCCGAACACCAGCACCAGCAGCGCCGCCGTGATCGGTGTCGCGATCGCCTCGGAGACCGTCAGGTCGTGCTGGGTCTGCTCGTTCAGCTCCGAATACACCTGCGCGGTACCGGCGTACTGCAGCCGCAGCCCGCCCGCGTGCTCGGTGAGCTGCGGCGTCAACCGCTGCGCCGCGTTCATGTACTGGTCCTCGTCGCCGGACAGCCGCAGCATGATCAGCGCCTTGCCGCCGTCCTTCGACCGCATGCTCGGCTGGTGGCCGGAGGTCCAGTACGACTGCATGTCGGCGACGCCGTCCGCGTGCCGCGCCCACCGCGCGAGCCGCGTCGCCGGGCCGGCGACCGCCGGATCGTCCGGGCTGCCGTCCCCGCGTACCAGCACGATCAGGTTCGCGTCACCGGCGTGGAAGTCGTCGGTGAGAGCGCGTGCCACCTGCCCCGACTCCGAGTTGGCGTCCGTGAACCCGCCACCCGACAGCCGGTCCGCGACGCCGCCGCCGAACAGCCCGGACAGCGCCGCCGCCAGTACCGCCACGACCAGTACGGTCACCCGGTGCCGGGCCAGCACCCCACCCAGCGCAGAAAGCATCATGCCCCAACGGTGGGTCCCGCCCCGCCTTACCGGCTTGTACGTTTCCGCTGGGTGTCGACGATCACGCCACCCGGGTCAGACCCAGGTGAGGTCGCGGATCAGCCGGGACGGGTTGATGCCGAACACGCTGCGGCACACCCGGTTCATGTGCGCCGAGTCGGTGTACCCGGCGGCATGCGCGGCCTCGGTCAGCGTGGCGCCGTCCCGCAGCACCGAGACCACCTTCTGCAGCTGCGCCCACCGCAGGTACGCCCGGAACGGCAGCCCCAGCTCGACCGCGAACAGGTGCCCCAGCCGGCTCGCCGACAGCCCCACCTCGGCGGCCAGCTCCTGCAGTTCCACCCCGGACGCCAGCCGGGTGGGGATCAGCTCGGTGGCCCGCCGTACCGCCGGATGCACCGCCCGGGGCGGCCGAGGGTCGGACGCGGCGAGTTCCCGTACCACCTCGGTGACCAGGCGGGCGCCGGCCGGGTCGTCCGGCGCCGGCTCGCGGACCAGCTTCGCCGCCGGCTGCGCCGCCTCGGTCCACGCCTGCGGGTCGTCCCGGTCCGCGCCGAACCGGGCCATCAGGTGCCGGCCGTCCGGCCCGTCCGGATCGAGGATCGCGAGCACGGCGCGGGTGCCGTCGGGCGCCTCCTCCGGCCGTACCGGCTTGGCATGCGGCTGGCCCGGAGGCAGCACGGCGGCGGTCGGACCGTCCGGACGCAGCAGTACCGACCGGCCGTTCTCGGCGCGCAGCTCGGCGACGCCGTCGACGAGCAGTACGAGCCCGACGGCGATCGAGGAGTGCATCGGAATGTCGCTGACCGTGCCGTAATAGGTCAGTTGTCCGGGGTCGAGATGGACGCTGCCGGCCCAAGCCATGTCCCCATTCCACCATTCGCCGGCATCGAGGCGTACCCCGGTGCGGCGGCGCCGCGGCGCACGCGACAGACTGGCACGGTGACCGAGCATTCTCGTACCCATCGGGTCGGCCGGCGCGGGCTCCGGCGCCTCGCCGCGGTGGTCGCCGCGGGCGCTGCGGTGGCCGCCGGCGCGACCGCCTGCAACGTACAGCCGGGCGCGGCGGCGTTCGTCGGCGATGACCGGATCACCCAGGCCCAGGTCAACGACGTGTTCCAGTCGATCGTGGACGCGCCCGCCTACACCAACGTGCGGCAGAGCGACTACGCGAACATCCGTACCAGCGTCGCCGGTGCGCTGATCATGCGCGACCTGACCAAACGGGTCGCCGCCGACCAGCACATCGAGATCCCGCCGGCCGACTACGCCACCATGGCCAAGCAGACGAAGCTGCCGCAGAGCAACCGGTACGTCCGGTTGGAGGCGGAGAACCAGGCGGCGATCAACACGCTGCGCAACGAGGCGTGGGACACGCCGCCGTCCGACTCCGACGTCCGGGCGATCTACGACACGCTGGCCGCGCAGGGCTTCACCATGCCGTACCAGCAGGCCGGGCCGCAGATCAAGAAGGCGCCGAAGGTGGGGCAGACGGCGGCGCTGCGCGGCACGTTCGAGGGCGCCATCAAGAAGTACGGCGTGGACGTCAACCCGCGGTACGGCGAGCTGAAGTACCCGCTGGACGCGGTGCACGTCGGCCCGCTGTCCGGGTACCTGAC
>Ga0164243_10014882_pt1 | contig 10798 bp, 10 predicted proteins | sample OricompcompostOP_FD_108781 | JGI IMG/M metagenome (GOLD analysis project Ga0164243, IMG submission 108781) | Organic Plus compost microbial communities from Emeryville, California, USA - Original compost - Organic plus compost (OP) | ecosystem: Engineered > Solid waste > Mixed feedstock >...
CGGATAATCGGGTCCGGACGGCCTGCCGCAGAAGGATGAGGATAGGCACATGGCTAAAGTGATCGGCATCGACCTCGGTACCACGAACTCATGCGTGGCGGTCATGGAGGGCGGCAAGCCGAGGGTGCTGGAAAACGCCGAAGGCATGAACACGACTCCGTCGATCGTGGCCTTCACCGCCGACGACGAGAAGCTCGTCGGCCTGCCCGCCAAGCGCCAGGCAGTGACCAACCCCCTCAACACATTCTTCGCCATCAAGCGCCTCATCGGCCGCCGCTACGACGATCCGCTGGTCGAGAAGGACAAGAACCTCGTCCCCTACAAGATCGTCAAAGGCCCGAACGGCGACGCCTGGGTCGAAGCCCACGGCAAGCAGTACTCGCCGCAGCAGATCTCCGCCTTCATCCTGCAGAAGATGAAAGAGACCGCCGAAGCCAAGCTCGGCGAGAAGGTGACGCAAGCGGTCATCACCGTCCCCGCCTACTTCAACGACGCGCAGCGTCAGGCGACGAAGGACGCCGGCAAGATCGCCGGCCTCGAAGTGCTGCGCATCATCAACGAGCCGACGGCGGCAGCGCTCGCGTACGGCCTCGACAAGAAGAAGGATTCAAAGACCATCGCCGTGTACGACCTCGGCGGCGGCACGTTCGATATCTCGGTGCTCGAGATCGGCGACGGCGTGTTCGAGGTGAAGTCGACGAACGGCGACACGTTCCTCGGCGGCGAAGACTTCGATATGAAGCTCGTCACCTACCTCGCCGAGGAGTTCAAGAAGGAGCAGGGCATCGACCTGCGCAACGACAAGCTCGCGCTGCAGCGCCTCAAAGAAGCGGCCGAGAAGGCGAAGATCGAGCTGTCGTCCGCCACGCAGACCGAGATCAACCTGCCATTCATCACCGCCGACGCCTCGGGTCCGAAGCATCTGACGATGAAGCTCACCCGCGCCAAGCTGGAGAGCCTCGTCGACGACCTCATCACGCGCACCAAGGGTCCGTGCGAGAAGGCAATCAAGGACGCCGGCCTCAAGGCCGCGGACATCGACGAGGTGGTGCTCGTCGGCGGCATGACGCGCATGCCGAAGGTGCAGGAAGTCGTCAAGCAACTGTTCGGCAAGGAGCCGCACAAGGGCGTCAACCCGGACGAGGTGGTCGCCGTCGGCGCCGCCATCCAGGCCGGCGTGCTGCAGGGCGAAGTGAAGGACGTCCTGCTGCTCGACGTAACGCCGCTATCGCTCGGCATCGAGACGCTGGGCGGTGTGTTCACGCGCCTCATCGAGCGCAACACGACGATCCCGACCAAGAAGAGCCAGACCTTCTCCACCGCCGAGGACGGGCAGAACGCGGTCACCATCCGCGTCAGCCAGGGCGAGCGCGAGATGGCGGCCGACAACAAGCTGCTCGGCCAGTTCGACCTTGTCGGCATCCCGCCGGCGCCGCGCGGCGTGCCGCAGATCGAAGTCACGTTCGACATCGACGCCAACGGCATCGTGCACGTCTCGGCCAAGGACAAGGCGACGGGCAAGGAGCAATCGATCCGCATCCAGGCCTCGGGCGGTCTCTCCGATGCCGAGATCGACCGCATGGTCAAAGACGCCGAGTCGCATGCGGCCGAGGACAAGAAGAAGCGCGAGCTGATCGAGGCCAAGAACCACGCCGAGGCGCTGGTCCATTCGACCGAGAAGCAGCTCACCGAGAACGAGAGCAACGCCGCCGTCGCGACCGCCAAGCCGGAGGTCGAGAAGGCCATCGCCGAGGTCAAGGAGGCCCTGGCCGCCGACGATGCCGAGCGTATCAAGAGCGCCACGACCGCCCTCGCCCAGGCCGCCATGAAGATTGGCGAGGCCATCTATGCCGCCCAGGGCGGAGCCTCCTCGGGCGACGCCGGGACGGGCGCCTCGGGGACGACCGGCTCGAGCGACGAGAACGTCGTCGACGCCGACTTCGAGGAGGTCAAGGACGACAAGAAGCGGTCGGCCTGATGTCTCTCCCGCACCGGTAACGGTCTGAAAGGATGCGAGCCCGGCCGAAAGGCCGGGCTCCTGCTTAGAGGGCAGGCGTCGCAGCGGCTTGCGGCCACACCCCACCTCCTCCACATACCATCCGCGCCAGGAACCCTTTCCCCGCGCCAAAAACATCGCTATTTCCCAACCAATGGGGTAGTTGCACCGTGCACCAATCCGAAGGATCCGCGCTAAACATGGCCAAGCGCGACTACTATGAGACGCTCGGGCTTTCCCGAAACGCGAGCGAGCAAGAGCTCAAGTCTGCCTATCGGCGTCTCGCCAAGGAGCTGCATCCTGACCGCAATCCCGGGGACACGCAGGCCGAGGTGCGCTTCAAGGAGCTGAACGAAGCCTACGAGGTCCTCAAGGACCCGCAGAAGCGCGCGGCCTACGACCATTTTGGCCATGCCGCCTTCGAGCACGGCGGTGGCGGGCGCGGCTTCGGTCCTGACTTCGCCTCGTCGATGTCGGACATCTTCGATGACCTGTTCGGCGAGTTCATGGGCGGCCGGCGCGGGCAACGCTCGCGCTCGGCGCGCGAGCGTGGCGCCGACCTGCGCTACAACCTCGAGATCACGCTGTCGGAGGCGTACGTCGGCAAGACGGCACAGATCCGCGTCCCGACCTCCGTTTCCTGTGAAACATGCGCCGGCACCGGCGCGCGGGCCGGCACCAAGCCGGTCACCTGCCCCACATGCGGGGGGCACGGCAAAGTGCGCGCGAGCCAGGGCTTCTTCACCATCGAGCGCACCTGTCCCAACTGCCAGGGACGCGGCGAGACGATCGAGGACCCGTGCGGCACCTGCCATGGATCGGGGCGCGTCACCAAGGAGCGTACGCTGTCCGTCAACATCCCGCCAGGAGTCGAGGACGGCACGCGCATCCGGCTCGCTGGCGAGGGCGAGGCAGGGCTGCGCGGCGGCCCGGCTGGCGATCTCTACATCTTCCTTTCGATCAAGCCGCATGAGTTCTTCCAGCGCGACGGCGCCGATATTTTCTGCAAGGTGCCCATCGCCATGACGACGGCGGCGCTCGGCGGCCAGATCGAGGTGCCGACCGTCGATGGCGCCGCAACGCGCATCAAGATCCCCGAGGGCTCGGAGAGCGGCAAGCAGTTCCGGCTCAAGGGCAAGGGCATGCCGGTGCTGCGCTCGAAGGTGAACGGCGACATGTACATCCAGGTCGAGGTGGAAACGCCGAAGAGCCTGACGAAGCGCCAGCGCGAGCTGCTCGAGGAGTTCGAGCGCGAGAGCCATAAAGAGACGAGCCCGGAAAGCCACGGCTTCTTTGCGCGCGTCAAAGACTTCTTCGAGGGCAAGAGCTCCTAGGGCCAAGGCATCTCATGACCAGCTCGGCGGTACGGCTTCTGTTTTTCGCGGGCTCCTCGCGAGCCAATTCGTTCAACAAGAAGCTCGCCCAGCTCGGCGCCATGATCGCCGAGGCGAACGGCATTGCCTCGACGTTCGCCGACATCGGCGACTATCCCATGCCGATCTACAACGGCGATCTCGAGCGCGCCGAGGGCCAGCCCGAGAACGCGCACAAGTTCAAGGCGCTGATGGAAGCCCACACGGGCGTTTTCATCGCCTGTCCGGAATACAACGCCTCCATCACCCCGGTGCTCAAGAATACGCTCGACTGGGTAAGCCACGTGCGCGAGGAAGGCGAGGCGCCGCTGCAGGTCTACAAGACGCGCGTATTCGCCCTCGGTGCGGCATCGCCCGGCGCCATGGGCGGCCTGCGCGGCCTGACCACTGTCCGACTGGTGCTGGAGCTTGGCCTCAGCGCCCTGGTGCTGCCCGATCAGTTTGCCGTACCGCGGGCCGCCGAGGCCTTTGGCGACGACGGGCACCTCAAGAACAAGGACGGTCAGGAGACCTTCAAGGCGCTGATCCAGAAGCTTGCACGCGCGGCCCATGTGCTGCATGGCTAGACGCTCCGGCGTGACAGGCCGGCGGTCTGATCGGCTACGCTCCACTCGCTGAAGCTTGCGTGGATCCCGACCTGCGTCGGGATGACGTCAGAGGCGGTGCGGCCCGATCGCCCAATCGATAGGTCATTCCGGCGAGGGCCGGACTCCACGCGGTTTACGCATGCAGAACGCAGCAGCATCTCGCCGATGAGCCTCACTGCCAAAGACCGGTTGATCGTCGCCCTGGACATGCCGACCGCAGAGGAGGCTCAACGGCTCGTTGCGCGCCTCGGCGATGCGGCGACCTTCTACAAGGTGGGCCTCGAGCTGCTGTTTGCCGGCGGCCTCGAGCTGGCGCGCGCGCTCAAAGGCGAGCACAAGCACGTCTTCCTCGATCTGAAGCTGCTCGACATCGGCAATACCGTCGAACGGGCGGTGGCGAATGCGACCGAGCTCGGCATCGATTTCCTCACCGTGCACGGCCACGACCTCAAGACGCTGCGTGCCGCCGTGGCGGGACGTGGTGCGAGCAAGCTGAAGCTGCTCGCCGTGACGGTGTTGACCAACCTCACTGCTGACGACGTGAGCCAGCAGGGCTCCTCGCTGTCGCCGGCGGAGCTGGTCGTCAGACGCGCCAAGCTGGCGCGCGAATCCGGCTTCGACGGCGTCATCGCTTCGGGCCAGGAAGCGGCTCGCATTCGCGAAGCCGTGGGACCCGACTTCCTCATCGTCACCCCCGGCATCCGCCTCACCGGCAGCACGACGGACGACCAGCAGCGCATCACGACACCCGACAACGCCATCAAGGCGGGGGCCGACTACATCGTCGTCGGACGGCCGATCACGCAGGCCGACGATCCGAGACAGGCAGCGGAAACATTCATCAACCACATCCGCGAGGCGCGTTCGCACGCCTGACGCCCAATGCTAAGAACGCCACAAGGAGAGGTGAGATGCCGAAGGGTTATGTGATCGTCCGTGCCGAGGTGACGGACCAGGAGAAGTGGTCGGAATACGTGGCGAAGTCGAAGGTAGCGCTCGACAAGTACGCTGGGCGGCCGATCGTGCGCGGCGGGCAGACGACGATCGTCGAGGGCCACGGGCTTCCTCGCAACGTGGTGATCGAGTTCGACAGCTACGAGACGGCGCTCAGCTACGCGAACTCGCCCGAATACGCCGAGGCCAAGAAGCTGCGCGAGGGTGCCGGCAAGCTGCATATGGTCGTCGTCGAAGGCGTATGACGCCTGCGGAGCGCATGCAGCAAAAAGCGAACGTCGAGTGAGCCGAGGGTTGGGTCTCGCGACGAACCCCAGATGACGGTTGAGCAAGTCACGATGCCGCATTTCCCTACACGAGGTGAGCGGCCGCCATGGCGGGCAACGGTGCTGACGCTGTTCCCGGAGATGTTCCCGGGGCCGCTCGGCTTCTCGCTCTCGGGACAGGCGCTGGAGGCGGGGCTGTGGACGCTGTCGACGGTGCCTATTCGCGAGTTCGGCCTCGGCCGTCATCGCGCCGTCGACGACACGCCGGCAGGCGGCGGTGCCGGCATGGTGATGCGCGCCGACGTGCTTGCCGCCGCCATCGATCATGCGCGCAAGGACGAGGAAGACGCGCCGCTGATCTATCTGTCGCCGCGCGGCAAGCCGTTGACGCAGCAGATCGCCGCCGACCTCGCGGCCGGGCCTGGCGTGATGCTGCTCGCCGGCCGCTTCGAGGGCATCGACGAGCGCGTCATCTCCGCCCGTGCAGCAGACGAGGTCTCCATCGGCGACTACGTCCTCTCAGGTGGGGAACTCGCCGCCATGGTTCTTATCGACGCCTGCGTGAGGCTGCTCTCGGGCGTCATCGGTGCCGCGGCATCGCTCGGCGAGGAGAGCTTCGAAGGCGGCCTTCTAGAGTATCCGCAGTATACCAAGCCGAGGGAGTGGGAAGGGCGCTGCATTCCCGAGGTGCTCCTCTCAGGCGACCACAAGAAAATCGCTGCATGGCGCCGCCGGGAGGCTGAGCGCATCACGGCCGAGCGGCGTCCAGACCTCGCGAAACGCCTGAAAGGGTAGGCGGGGGCCCACGCTGCGGATCAGCTTCGGGCGAGGAATCGGCTGCCTGCCGATAAAACGGCTTCGACCGTATCGACAAGCCGTTGCGTTTCGGCTATGACCCCCGGCAAATTCCCCAAGGCTTGCCGTTAAGGGGTGCCGGCCAGCGCCGTGCCCCGACGGTCTATTTCTACGGTTTAGGTGCCTCATGAACGTTATCCAAGAGCTCGAGCGCGAGCAGATCAGCGCCGTCATGGCGAAGCGCGGCGTGCCGGAATTCGGGCCCGGCGATACCGTCAAGGTGATGGTAAAGGTGATCGAGGGCGACAACGTCCGCACACAGGCCTACGAGGGCGTCGTCATCGGCCGCTCCGGCGCCGGCATCAACGAAAACTTCACGGTCCGCAAAATCTCCTACGGCGAGGGCGTCGAGCGCGTCTTCCCGATCTATTCGCCCTACATCGCCGAGATCGAGGTCCTGCGCCGCGGCAAAGTGCGCCGCGCCAAGCTCTATTACCTGCGTGGCCGCCGGGGCAAGGCCGCCCGCATCGCAGAGCGCTCGGACGCTCGCGCGCGCCGGCTCAACGCCGCCTGGAAGGGCTTCAAGAAGCAGAAGGGCGAGCCGGACGATCTCACAAAGATCAAGGGCATCGACGCGGCGCTCGCTGCGCGCCTGCGGCAGCTCAACGCCATCAAGCTTGAGCAGATCGCGAACCTGTCGGACGAGGACATCGCCAACATCGACGAGACGCTGCAGCTCGATGGGCGCATCGAGAAGGATGACTGGGTCGGCCAGGCGCAGGCGCTGATCGCCGAAGCCTCTGCCGCCGAAGTGCCGGCCGAGGAAGAGGCCGCCAAGGGCTGATCGCCGGTCAAGCTGGCTTGTATGGTTCTACGCTACGGCGCGCCCACAAGGCGCGCCGTTGTCGTTTGGACCGCGATCATTTGGATCGAAGCCATAGGCGACTGAAACGTCATGGCCGCGCAGGTGGGCCCGCGCGCTGCTACAACTGTCATCCTCCGGCTCGGCTTTATGCCGGGGACCCATCTCTCCATTTATTCCGGCGCCCGCAGCAAGACATCGAAGCCTGAGCTTGCTGAATGGCCGCCTGCGCGGCCGTGACGTTCTTGCGGGCTGCGGCGTTCAGCCGGTGGGGTAAAGCCGCCTCGCGCTTGCCGCGAAGAGGTCAACGACTCGGTGCCTTCGCCTTAGGCGAAGCCATCGGCCGGTGCGCCGCGCGCAAGGCTCGGCTTCTTCAAGCTCGTGTCGGCTGCAACAGAGTCCTAACCGAACTTGAAGAGGACGCCGTAGCCGCCGCGCGGGTAGTTCCACTCGATATCACCGGTGGGCTCGCCGATCACGCGGCACGTGCCGCATTCAACGCAGCCGTCAACGGTGATCTCCACCTGACCCTTGTCGTTGAGCTCGTAGCAGCGGGCCGGGCAAGCGGTGAGCAACGCCAGCAGCGGTGCCGTCGGTACGTCGTGCTCCCGCACCTTGATGTGGGCTCTGCCGGCATCGACCAGATACCGGTTCTGATAGAGCTTGTCCTCGATGCGGGGGGAAAGTTCATCGGCCATTTTCAATCTCCGAATCTAACCAGTGCCCCAAACGTCATCCTGTCGTCAGCGTCCGGCATCTACCGCCACGCGCGGGCGAGGCTGAACGCGTCCCAAATGAGACCCCACCATGTGCGGGCGGCAACAAAGGCCCGCATGGTGAGCTTTTCTTTCTCGCGCTTCGGCGTGCCGTCGACGCGCACGAAGTTCTCCATCGCCTTGTTCACAAGCTGCGGGTAGGTGAGGAAGAAGTTCTGCGACTGCGTGTGAAGCAGCGACGGCATGTCCTTGTATTTCTTGAGATCTTTCATGATGAAAGACTTGTCGATCAGCTCCTTGTAGACGGCAAGGTTGTCGGCCGTCATCGGGTCGCGACGCGTCTTGATGCGGGCAATCGCCTCGCCGGCGAGGCGGCCCGAGGTCATGGCGAGGTTCGAGCCCTCGCGGTGAATGGCGTTGTTGAGCTGCGCCGCGTCGCCGACAACCACCCAACCGTCGCCGTAGAGCTGCGGGATGGCCTTGTAGCCGCCCTCGGGGATGAGGTGCGCGGCGTACTCCTTGACCTCCGAGCCCTCGATGAGGGGCGCGACCGACGGATGGCGCTTGAAGCGCTCGAGCAGGCCGTAGGGAGTCTCGCCAGCCTTCTGGAAGTCAGAGACCAGACAGCCGATGCCGATCGACACGCATTCCTTGTTGGAATAGATGAAGCCCATGCCGGTCATGCCCTTGGTGATCGTACCGGCAGCCTCGATAACGACGCCCTCGTCGCCCTTGATGTTGAAGCGCGACTCGATGGTCTCGCGGGGCATGAAGTGCATCTCCTTGACCGCCAGCGCGACGTTGGCAGCCTTGGGGATGTCGCGGAGGTTGGCGCGGGTGCCGAGCAGGCCGGAGACGCCCTCGGCGATCACCACCACGTCGGCGCGCACGAAGCCGCCGGCGCGATCGACGCGCACGCCGATGACACGGCCGAACGTATCCTTGACGAGCTCGGTGACGGTCGTCTCGCAGAGGACGACGGCGCCGGCCTCGCGCACCTTGGAGGAGAACCACTTGTCGAACTGCGCGCGGATGATCGTGTAGCGGTTGGGCTTCTCCTCGTTGAAGTCCTCGGAGCGGTAGTGCAGCCCGGTATGCGAGCGGTCGTCCATCATCCAGAAGCGCTGCTCGACGAGATGGCGCTCGAGCGGCGCGTCCTCGCGGAAATTGGGGATGATCTTTTCGAGCATCTCCGAATAGAGGATGGCGCCCTGCACGTTCTTGGAGCCGGGATACTCGCCACGCTCGATCTGCAGCACTTTCAGGCCACGCTCAGCCATGGTGAGCGCCGCCGCGTTGCCGCCCATGCCGGCGCCGATGACGATCGCATCGAAGTGTTCATCGATCATCGTGCTCTCCTCTAGCTCGCAATGCGATCGCGCGAGTGCGGCGACAGGCGTCTGCGGAACGCCTCGGTCAACTGCGGCAGGAACCGAATTGCATCGGTAATGATGCCGATGTGGGCAAAGTCCATGATGGGCGCGTTCTTGTCGGTGTTGATGGCGACGATGAGATCCGCGCCCTCGACGCCTACGCGATGCTGGATGGCGCCGGAGATGCCGGCAGCAATGTAGAGACGCGGCCTGATCGTCTTGCCGGTCTGACCGATCTGACGGTCGGCCGGAACCCAACCCTTTTGCACGAGCGGGCGCGAGCAACCGTACTCGGCACCGAGCACGGAAGCGAGCTGCCTGACGAGCTGGAAGTTCTCGGGTGAGCCGAGCCCGAGGCCGCCGGCAACGACGACGTCGGCATAGGCGAGCGCTGCCGTCGCGGTGTCGCGATCGGGCAGGAACTCGAGCACCTTGGTGACGATGTCGTCCTCGACCATGCCGAGCGGGTGCTCGATGATGCGCGTCGCCGGCTTCTCCTGGCGCTCGGGCATCGGCATGACGCGCGGACGCACGGTCGCCATCTGCGGACGGTAGTTGAGCGTGAAGATCGTGCACAGCAGCGAGCCGCCGAAGGTCGGCCGGGTCGCGGCCAAGGAGCCTTCGGCATCGACATCGAGCTCGGTGCAATCGGCAGTGAGACCGGTGAGCAGCGTCGTTGCCACGGCGCCGGCGAGGTCGCGGCCAAGCGTCGTCGCGCCGAGCAGCAAAATCTCCGGCTTATAGGTGTTGACGAGGTCGGTCATCGCCTTCGTGTACGGCTCATTCCGATAGTCGGTGAGCAGGGGATCGGCGACCATGTAGACGAGGTCGGCGCCATAGCAGAAAGCTTCAGCCGCGGCGCTTTGCGTCGGCGCGCCAGGCGGCCCGATGACAACCGCGGCGAGCTCTACCTTGAGCTTGTCCGCGAGTATGCGTCCGGCGCCCATGAGCTCCCAGGAGACGGGATGGATCTGGCCGCGCTCCTGCTCGACGAACACCCAGACGTGTTTATACGCCTTGAGGTGCTCGGGCAGCTCCTTCTTGGTATTGGCCCGGCCGGCCGGTTGTGGAGCTTTGGTGGGCTGGCTCATTTGCTCGCCTTCCGCTTCTTTTTCTCAGAATCCCTGCGCCATCGATTCCAGCTTGGCGTCGAGGCCAGGCTGTTGCTTGAAGATCTCCTCGATGAGCGCCTCGGACAGCGGCTTATCGTCGGAGACTTCGACGAGCTTGGCCTTCGTGGCTCGCGGCGATGGCGCGAAGACCTTCTTGACGATGGTCGGCGAGCCCTTGAGGCCGCACTTGGAGATGTCCTCGACGCCGGCGTCCTGAGCGCTCCACTTGATAATAGTCGCGCGCGCGGCGCGCAGCGCATCAGCCATGGAGCCGCGGCGAATCTCGTTCGTCCCTTCGAGCATGGTGATGAGGCAGGGCAGCTTGGTACGCAGCACTTGCACGCCGCCTTCCGAGCGGCGCTCGACATCCAGCGTGTTGGCGGCGGGGTCCATGGCACCGACGCGCGCCACGTAGGTGAGCTGGCGCAGGCCGAGACGCTTGGCAACGCCGGGGCCGACCTGCGCGGTGTCGCCGTCGATCGTCTGCTTGCCCGTGAAGACGAGATCGGGCGCGCCGAACTCGCTGCTGATCTTGCGGATGGCGGTCGCCAACGCGTAGGTCGTCGCCAAGGTGTCGGCGCCGGCAAAGAAGCGGTCGGTGAGAAGCACGGCGCGGTCGGCACCGAAGGTCAAAGCCTTGCGCAGGCTGTCCTCGGCCGAGGGCGGTCCCATGGTGAGCACCGTGACCTCGCCGCCGTGCTTGTCGCGTAGCTGCAGCGCCGCCTCAAGCGCAAAGAGGTCGTAGGGGTTGATGATCGTCGGCA
>Ga0164243_10014883_pt1 | contig 10797 bp, 10 predicted proteins | sample OricompcompostOP_FD_108781 | JGI IMG/M metagenome (GOLD analysis project Ga0164243, IMG submission 108781) | Organic Plus compost microbial communities from Emeryville, California, USA - Original compost - Organic plus compost (OP) | ecosystem: Engineered > Solid waste > Mixed feedstock >...
GCACACCTCGACCCTGGCCGCGCTGAAGGTGGGATTCGTCGTGGCCGGACACGTCCTGGCCGTCATCGCGGCCCACGACAAGGCACTCGTGCTGTTACCGAGGGCGCATCGGCTCACCGGCCAGCTCGCGATGCTGGTCCTGATGGTCGTCTACACGTTCACCGGCCTGTTCCTGCTGTTCTCCGTGTGAGGGCGGGCCTCACCTGTCACATGAACACCATGACCTCATGGTGTTCGTCAGATCCAAGAACGTCGGGGGACGGCGCTACGGTCGGCTCATGGCCACCGTGTACTACACCGCCACGACACTTGACGGATATCTCGCGACACCGGACCATTCGCTGGACTGGCTGTTCGCGGTCGAGCACGGTCCCGATGTCGAGGCCGACATGGCGCAGTTCTACGCCAGTGTCGGCCCGCTCGCGATGGGGGCGTCCACGTATCGCTGGGTCGTCGAGAACGAATCACTGCTGGACCATCCCGAGAAGTGGCACGAGTGGTACGGCGACCGCCCGACCTGGGTCTTCACACATCGCGAGGACCAGCCGGTCGTCGAGGGCGCCGACATCCGATTCACGCGGTCCCCGGTCGAGCAGGTACACGCCGAGATGCTCGCCGCCGCCGACGACAAGGACATCTGGCTGATGGGCGGAGGCGACCTGGTGGGGCAGTTCCATGACGCCGGACTGGTCGACCGGATCGTCGCCACGATCGCCCCCGCGACGCTGGGCGCCGGTGCCCCATTGCTGCCGCGCGTCATCGGCTCGGACCGTCTCACGCTCACCGATGTGAAGCGCTCCGGACAGTTCGTCACGCTGACCTACGACGTCCACGGTGCGTGATTCCACGGGTCGATCTGATGGGCCGATTGCGGACTCTTGATTAGCACTCGTATAGTGAGAGTGCTAGTTCTTCCCAATCACATCTTTCGAGGACTACTCATCCATGTCTAAGACCATTGCGTTCAACGAGGAGGCCCGTCGCGGCCTCGAGCGCGGCATGAACCAGCTTGCCGACGCGGTGAAGGTGACACTCGGCCCGAAGGGCCGCAACGTCGTTCTGGAGAAGAAGTGGGGTGCCCCCACCATCACCAATGACGGTGTCTCCATTGCCAAGGAGATCGAGCTCGAGGATCCCTACGAGAAGATCGGTGCCGAGCTCGTCAAGGAGGTCGCCAAGAAGACCGACGACGTCGCGGGCGACGGCACCACCACCGCCACCGTCCTGGCGCAGGCGCTCGTCCGCGAGGGCCTGCGCAACGTCGCGGCCGGCGCCAACCCGATGGGCCTGAAGAAGGGCATCGAGACCGCCGTCGAGGCCATCAGCAGCCAGCTGCTGGGTATGGCCAAGGACATCGAGACCAAGGAGCAGATCGCCTCCACCGCCTCCATCTCGGCCGCCGACCCCTCGGTCGGCGAGATCATCGCCGAGGCCATGGACAAGGTCGGCAAGGAAGGCGTCATCACGGTCGAGGAGTCGAACACGTTCGGCCTCGAGCTCGAGCTGACCGAGGGCATGCGCTTCGACAAGGGCCACCTGTCCGGTTACTTCGTGACCGACCCGGCCTCGATGGAGACCGTGCTCGACGACCCGTACATCCTGATCGTCAACAGCAAGATCAGTTCGGTCAAGGATCTCGTGCCGGTGCTGGAGAAGGTCATGCAGTCCGGCAAGCCGCTGGTCATCATCGCCGAGGACGTCGAGGGCGAGGCGCTGGCCACCCTGATCGTCAACAAGCTCAAGGGCACGTTCAAGTCGGTCGCCGTCAAGGCTCCCGGCTTCGGTGATCGTCGCAAGGCCATGCTGGCCGACATCGCGATCCTCACCGGTGGCGAGGTCATCAGCGAGGAGGTCGGTCTCAAGCTCGAGAACGCCGACCTCACGCTGCTGGGTACGGCCCGCAAGGTCGTCACCACCAAGGACGAAACCACCATCGTCGAGGGTGGCGGATCGGCCGATCAGATCGCCGGTCGTGTCAACCAGATCAAGGCCGAGATCGAGAACAGCGATTCGGACTACGACCGCGAGAAGCTGCAGGAACGTCTGGCCAAGCTGGCCGGCGGCGTCGCGGTCATCAAGGTCGGTGCGGCCACCGAGGTCGAGCTCAAGGAGCGCAAGCACCGCATCGAGGACGCCGTCCGCAACGCCAAGGCAGCCGTCGAGGAAGGCATCGTCGCCGGTGGTGGCGTGGCCCTGGTGCAGGCCACCAAGGCTGCGTTCGAGAAGTTGTCGCTCGAGGGTGACGAGGCCACGGGCGCTGCCATCGTGCAGGCCGCCGCGTCGGCTCCGCTGAAGCAGATCGCCGTCAACGCCGGCCTCGAAGGCGGAGTCATCGCCGAGAAGGTCGCCGGACTGGACGCAGGCCACGGCCTGAACGCCGCCACGGGCGAGTACGTCGACATGATCGCCGAAGGCATCATCGACCCCGCCAAGGTGACCCGTTCGGCCCTGCAGAACGCGGCCAGCATCGCGGCCCTGTTCCTGACCACCGAGGCCGTCGTCGCCGACAAGCCGGAGCCGGTCGCCGCTGGCGGCGCCCCGGACATGGGCGGCATGGGTGACATGGGCGGCATGGGCTTCTGATCCCACCGTTCTGACGACGGGCCCCAGGCACTACGCCTGGGGCCCGTTCGCGCGTACACTCACGCAATGGGACGCAGCAACGACCTGGCGATGCCTCCCGGAGCCGATCCGGCGGCTCTGACCCGCCATCTCGAGGCCGCGCACGACAGTTTCGTCAGCAGCGGCCACACCGATCCCGGGCTGCGCCGATTGGTCGCCGAGTCGTGGCGCCGCAGCATCGAGGGCGGGCTGGATCCCGAGGCCGCATTGGCGGCGATCCGCCTGGACGACGGCGCCCTCGACCAGGTCCGCTCCGCCCATCCACTGGCCGCCGCGATGCCGGTCATCCGGCGACTGCTGGTCGACGACGCGGCAGACGCCGGCCTGTTGGTCGCGGTCAGCGACGCCGCGGGTCAACTGCTGTGGGTCGAAGGGTCCTCGTGGCTGCGTAGCCGCGCCGAGGGCATGCATTTCGTGCCCGGTGCCGACTGGAGCGAGAGCAGTGCCGGCACCAACGCTCCCGGCACGGCCCTGGCGCTCGATCGGCCGGTGCAGATCTTCGGGCCCGAGCATCTGGCCCGGCAGGTCACGCCGTGGAGTTGTTCGGCCGCGCCCATCCACGACCCCGACACCGGAGCGCTCCTGGGTGTCCTCGACGTCACCGGCGGCGACGAGGTCGCGACGCAGCAGGGCATGACCATCGTGCGTGCCACCGTCGCGGCGGTCGAGGCCGAGTTGCGGCTGACCCGCCTCGCCCCGTCCCGGCGGTCCGCGACGATCGACGTCGAATGGACCGCTCCATCCCTCGACGTCCTGGGCCGTCACGGGGCCGAACTGCGTTACGGCACCACCGCGAGCCGGCTGAGCCTGCGCCACAGCGAACTCGTGCTGCTGCTGACCGAGTCGACCGACGGCTACTCGGCCGCCCAACTCGCGGTCGCGCTCAATGACGACGAGCAGGCCGAGGTCACGGTCCGTGCCGAACTGTCACGCCTGCGGTCGGTGCTGGGCCCCATCGAGTTGGGGTCGCGGCCGTACCGGCTGACCACGCAGATCGACACCGATGTGACCCAGGTGCGCGAGCACATCTGCGCCGACCGGCTACGTCAGGCCGTCGCGATCTATCGGGGCCCGGTCCTTCCGCAATCGACCGCTCCGGCCGTCGAGGATCTGCGCGACGACGTGCACATGTCGCTGCGGTCGGCGCTGCTGGCCTGCGATGACGCCGACGCCCTGCTGTCGTTCGCCGACACCGCGCACGGCCGCGACGACTACGAGATCTGGCAGCGCACCCTCGACGTACTGCCCACCGGGTCACCCCGGCGTGCCCAGGTGGCCGCGCACGCCGAGAGGCTGGACCGGGAACTGGGCTGAGCCCCGGAATGTCACCGCCGGCGGTCGCGCACCCGGGCCATGGTGGCATTGACGGCCTCCAGGAACGCCGGCACGAACGCCTGATGTTCCAGGACACAGCCGGCGTGACCGCAGGCGGCCTCGTGGATCGTGGCGCCCGGGATCAGCGATGCGACCTCGAGCTGACGCTCCGGCGGAAGGACCCGGTCATTCGTCGTGATCACGACGGCGGTCGGCACGTTGATGCGCCGCAGCCACGGAGTCGAGTGGTGTCGGCCCAGGGATGCGACGGCCTGGCCGACGGCCCACGGACTGGTGGATCGCCACTGGTTCATCGCCCATCGCGCGGCATCTCCGTCGTCGGCGTCCAAGGCCTCGACGGCGGACACACCGGCTCTACGGATCATCCGGGACCGTGACAGGGTCGCGGTCAGGCGCATGCCCAACTCCATTCCGGCGTGGAACAGCCGCTCGCGTCCGTTCGTCCGCAGGTGTCCGCTCGTGGCCGCCAGCACCAGGCCGCCCACGACCTCGGGGTGTTGACGCCATACGCGCTGGGCGATCATCGATCCCATCGAGTAACCGGCGACGATCGGCCGCCCGAGATCGAGGGCGTCGATCAGGGCGGCCACGTCGTCCGCGCAGTCTGAGACCAGGAACCGTTCGGACGTGATGCCGCGGCCGTGCCAGCGTTGGTCGAACGTGACGACGCGGTAGCGCTCGGCCAGCCGGGGAATGGCGGGGAACCAGGTGAGTTGTCCGGTACAGCCCACTGCATGCAGCAGGACGACCGTCGGGGCGTCAGGCGCCGGACCGGGGACGTCGGTCACCCACGTGCGCCCGCGCTGCGGGAGCTCGAGCCAGTGGCCGTCGGGTAGATCGACGTCGGGAAGGTCCGGCAGCACGGGCCGTAGCGCTGTCACGGTCCCATCCACGGCACTGCCGACGGCTTCCCGCGCGGCGTCCTGAACGGTGTCGAACACTGCGATCTCCTCTCGCCCCGACGCTCAAGACTAGAACACGTTATATTTCTGGTGTGGATTCGGTCAGGGACGAAGTGCGCTCGGTCGTCGGCGATGTGTTGGATCGCGGAGACGGCTCATGGACCGCGCTGCGTCAAGCCGGGCTGGTGTCCCAGTGCCGAGGAGGTCGATCACTGTGCCGAAGGTTGTCGTGAACTTCGATCTGTGCGAATCGAATGCGATGTGTGAGGCGTTCGCACCGGACGTGTTCCGGATCGATGACGACGACTATCTGCAGGTCGACGATCCGACCGTGACCGAGGAGAACCGCAGCCGTGTCGAGCAGGCCGTCGCTGCCTGCCCGAAGTCAGCGCTCAGCATCTCCGAGGACGCGGAGTGACCGTATCGTTGGACGGCCGTGTCGCCGTCGTGACCGGAGCCGGTGCCGGTCTGGGTCGGGCCGAAGCGGTCGCCCTCGCGCGTGCCGGTGCACGGATCGTGCTCAACGACCTGCCGGGCGCCGCCGATGATGCCGCCGATGAGATCCGGGCACTGGGCTCGGACGCGCGGATCGTCGAGGGCGACATCGGCGAACGTGAGACCGCCGATCGACTCATCGCCGAGGCCGTCGACGGATTCGGATCCCTGGACGTCGTGGTCAACAACGCCGGCATCACCCGCGATCGCATGCTGTTCAACATGTCGGACGAGGAGTTCGACCAGGTCGTCCGCATCCACCTGCGGGGGCACTTCCTGCTGTCTCGCAACGCCGCCTCCCACTGGCGTCAGCAGGCCAAGGACACCGGCGGTTCGGTCGACGCGAGCGTCATCAACACCGCGTCGGAGGCGTTCCTCACCGGATCTCCCGGGCAGGCCAACTATGCGGCGGCGAAGGCGGGCATCACGGCCCTGACCCTGTCAACCGCCCGTGGTCTGGCGCGCGTGGGCGTGCGCGCCAACGCCATCTGCCCTCGCGCCCGCACCGCCATGACGGCCGACGTGTTCGGTCCCGACGAATCGGGGCAGACGATCGACCCGTACAGCGCCGAACATGTCGCGCCCCTCGTGACCTACCTGGCCTCGCCGGCCGCCGCACGCATCTCGGGGCAGGTGTTCATCGTGTACGGCGGCATGGTCGCGCTGATGGCCGCACCCGTCGTGGAACAGCGGTTCGACACCGGCGGCGACCAGTGGACGCCCGACGAGTTGGACACCTCTCTCGGCGGCTACTTCGCCGACCGCGATCCGCAGGTCTCGTTCGCCGCCGACTCGGTGCTGTCCCTCTGACTCGCAGAACAGGAACCCCTATGACTCGTCTCGCAGGCAAGCGCGCCATCGTCACCGGCGGCGCCCAAGGGCAGGGTGCTGCCATCGTGCGCGCGTTCGTCGCCGAAGGCGCCCAGGTGCTGATCGCCGATCTGGCCGACGACGCCGGCAAGGCGCTGGCCGATGAACTCGGCGACGTCGCTGTCTTCTGCCACCACGACGTCAGTGACCCCGACTCCTGGGACGGTGTCGTCGTTGCGGTGGAGACGCAGTTCGGCGCCCCGGCCGACGTGCTGGTCAACAATGCCGGCATTCTGCGTTTCGGCGAGATCGACACGATGCCGCTGGAGGACTTCGACCTGCTGATGGGCATCAACCTGCGCGGTGGCTTTCTGGGCATGCGCGCCGTGACGCCGGGCATGAAGAGACTGGGCCACGGCTCGATCATCAACTGTTCATCGGTGGAGGGCCTGGCCGGTATGGGGTCGCTGACCGCGTACACCGGCTCCAAGTTCGCGATCCGCGGCATGACGAAGGCGGCGGCCGTGGAACTGGGTGCGTTCGGCATCCGGGTCAACTCGGTGCATCCGGGCATGATCGACACCGGCATGACGCGTGCGCACGGCGGAGAGGCGGCGATGGACTGGGGCTCGACCCGTGTTCCGCTCGAGCGGGTGGGGACTCCGGCCGACATCGCGCCGCTCTACGTCTACCTGGCCAGCGACGAGAGCGCCTACACGACCGGCAGCGAGATCGCGGTCGACGGCGGCGTCACGGCGACCCATGCGTTCTATCCGGGGAACAACGGCCAGCGCGGCCGGCGTTCTACTGGGGGGTAACGTTGCACCTGACCAGGAATGATGGTCAGACACACACAAGGGGAGGCGATCGTGCGCATCGCTCTGACGTCCTACCGCAGCAAACCGCACTGCGGCGGACAAGGCATCTACCTTCGCCACCTCAGTCGCGAGTTGGTCGCCCTCGGCCACGAGGTCGAGGTGTTCTCGGGCCAGCCGTATCCGGAGCTGGACGAGGGAGTCCGGCTCACCAAGGTCCCGTCACTGGACCTGTACCGCGAACCCGATCCGTTCCGCATCCCCAAACTGCGCGAGTTCCGTGACCGTATCGACGTCCTGGAGTTCGCCACGATGGCGGTCGGCGGATTCCCCGAACCCAAGACGTTCTTCAAACGTGCCGCGAAGCTGCTGATCGAGCGCCGCGACGAGTTCGACATCGTGCACGACAACCAGACGCTGGCCGACGGCCTGATCGACGTGGCCGATGCCGGCATCCCGATCATCGCGTCGATCCACCACCCCATCACGTTCGACCGGCGCATCGACCTGGCGGCCGCCCCGACGCTGCGCAAGAAGCTGAGCCTTCGCCGCTGGTACGGCTTCTTGCGCATGCAGAAGCGCGTGGCCAAGAAGCTGGGCGCGATCCTGACGGTCTCCGAATCGAGCCGCCGCGACATCATCACCGACTTCGAGGTCGACCCGTCGGTGCTGCAGGTCATCCCACTGGGTGTCGATGACACGTTCGGGCCGCCCACGGCACCGCGGGTGCCGGGTCGCATCGTCGCGATGGCCAGCGCCGACGCACCCATGAAGGGCATCGCGACCCTGCTGGAGGCGGTCGCCAAACTGCGCACCGAACGCGAGGTCGAACTGGTGCTCGTCACGTCGCTCAAGCCCGGTGGACGCACCGAGAAGCTGATCGACGAACTGGACCTGCACGACGTCGTCTCCTTCGTCAACGGCATCAGCGATGCCGAACTGGTCGACGTCATGGGCTCGGCCGAACTGGCCTGTGTGCCGTCGCTGTACGAGGGATTCTCGTTGCCGACCGCCGAACTGATGGCCTGCGAGACGCCGCTGGTCGTCAGCCGCGCCGGAGCGATCCCCGAGGTCGTCGGACCGGACGGCGAATGCGCCGTCCTGGTCGAGCCTGGAGACGTCGGCGAACTCACCACTGCCATCGGCGAACTGCTCGACGATCCGGAACGCCGGCTCGCGATGGGGCAGGCGGGTCGCCGCCGGGTGCTCGACCGCTTCAGCTGGCGAGCCGTCGCCGAGGCCACGGCCGACGCCTACGAGCGAGTCATCACCCAGCAGAACAACCAGAAGGAATCCGTCTGATGTTGACCATCGACTTCGACCGGCTGGGCCTCGAGCCCGGCGATCGTGCGATCGACGTGGGAGCCGGCGCGGGCCGCCACTCCTTCGAGATGTACCGCCGTGGCGCCGACGTCATCGCGTTCGATCAGGACGCCGACGAACTGGCGAACGTTCTGGAGTTGTTCGGAGCGATGAAGGAGGCCGGTGAGGTGCCTGAGGGCGCTTCGGCCGACATCAAGGAGGGCGACGCCCTGGCGTTGCCGTTCGGCGACGGCGAGTTCGATCGCGTCATCGCCTCGGAGATCCTCGAGCACGTGCCCGCGGACATCCAGGCGATCGACGAGCTGGTGCGCGTGCTGCGGCCGGGCGGCACGATGTCGGTGACGGTTCCCCGCTGGTTCCCCGAGGTCGTGTGCTGGAAGCTGTCCGAGGATTATCACAACACGCCCGGCGGCCACATCCGCATCTATTCGGACAAAGAGCTGATCGGCAAGCTGAAGAACGCCGGCATGGAGTTGGAGGGTGTCGACTACGCCCACGGTCTGCACTCGCCGTACTGGTGGCTCAAGTGCGCGGTCGGTGTCGAGAACGACGACAACCCGCTGGTCAAGGCGTATCACCAGGTGCTGGTGTGGGACATCATGAAGACCCGCGGCTACAGCACCGTGACCCGTCTGGTCGAGAAGGCGCTCAATCCGATCATGGGCAAGAGCCTGGTGTTGTACCTGCGGAAACCTGACGCATGACATTGTTGGGCCGCGACGACATCGTCCGGACGGCTCGCAGCATCGCGTCGATGCAGGAGCCGGACGGTGCCATCCCGTGGACCGTCGGTGAGCACACCGACGTCTGGAACCATGTCGAGGCGGCCATGGCTCTGGTCGTGGGCGGTGAACTCGAGGCGGCGGATCGGGCTTACGACTGGGCTGCTGCCACGCAGCGGTTCGATGGCTCGTGGCCGATGAAGTTCGTCGCCGGCACGATCGAGGACCACAGTGCCGAGTCGAACATGTCGGCCTATCTGGCGGTCGGCGTCCTGCACCATTGGGTAGTGCGTCGTGATCGTGCGTTCGTGGACCGGATGTGGCCGGTCGTGCGTGCCGGTCTGGATCTGGTCGTCAGTATGCAGTTGCCGTTCGGTGGCATCGGCTGGTCGCGTGAGTGGGATGCCGATGGCCCTGCCCGCCTCAACGAGGAGGCGCTGGTCGCCGGCAGTTCCAGCATCTTCCAGGCGCTGCGCGCGGGCATCGCGCTGGCTGACCTGATGGACGATCCGCAGCCGCACTGGGAGTTGGCAGCCGGACGCCTGGTGCATGCGTTGCGTCATCACCGTGACCGGTTCGCCGACAAGTCGCAGTTCTCGATGGACTGGTACTACCCGGTGCTCGGGGGAGCGGTGCGTGGCGAGGCCGCGTACGAGATGGTGGCCGATCAGTGGGACACGTTCGTGGTCGACGGCCTGGGCATCCGGTGCGTGAGCACGAACCCGTGGGTCACGGGCGCCGAGACGTGTGAACTGGTCATGGCGTTGGCGTCGATCGGCGATTCCCGTGCCGAGCAATTGTTCGCCGACATGCAGCACCTGCGCACCGACGACGGATCGTACTGGACCGGTTGGGTCTTCGGCGATGACGTCAACTGGCCCCACGAACACACCACCTACACGGCTGCCGCGATGATCCTGGCTTGGGACGTCCTGACCGGTGCGACTCCGGGCGCCGCGATCATGACCGGCGACGGCATCGGTGTCGACGTCGAGGAGATTGCCGTCGCGTGCGACTGCGCATCGGTGACCCACTCGTCACGCTGACCAGCGTCTGTTGCGCGCCGTGCTGACGGAATTCACGCAGTTCGGCCCATCGGACCGAGTTCACGCCCGCAGGCCCGTATACGGACCCCGCATGCTTGAACTCCGTCCCCCAGCAGCACTGTTCGTCGTCCGGATCCGGAATCCGCGCCAATGACACGGCTGGGGTTCAGTGAGGCGTTCGTTTCACCGCGCTTCGCGGGTCGGCGGCGCGAAACGCTCGGAATATCAGCAATTGTGAGCCCGCGTCCGCGCCGCGGGGCGCTCCTACTTCGTTAGTGCGCCTCCCCGTCTCGCTCGCAGAGCGAGATCGCGGGGAGGCGGATTTGTGTTTCTCCTGCAGGCTCTGCCAGAATGTTCAGGTTGCCTCGGCGAGATCGCGGGGGTGCTGTCAGCCGGAATCTCACGCCGGTTGCGACGACAGCGCCGAATCTGAGATCTCGCTCGATCCGCGATCGACCAGTTCGTGTCCGCCTGGACATCACTGGGAGCGGGTCCAACCACCCAACTCGAGAAGTGTGTGACGTACGCGTGTGTCGGGAAATCCGACACGCCCGACCTCGGGGTACGGAGTTCGGACCGACAGAGTCGGACCGAACGGGCAGCGAACCATTGAAGCGAAGAGACAGGAACGCAAGAGCATGGCGGGACAGAAGATCCGTATCCGGCTCAAGGCCTACGACCACGAGGTCATCGACTCGTCGGCGCGCAAGATCGTCGACACCGTGAC
>Ga0164243_10014885_pt1 | contig 10797 bp, 9 predicted proteins | sample OricompcompostOP_FD_108781 | JGI IMG/M metagenome (GOLD analysis project Ga0164243, IMG submission 108781) | Organic Plus compost microbial communities from Emeryville, California, USA - Original compost - Organic plus compost (OP) | ecosystem: Engineered > Solid waste > Mixed feedstock >...
GGCATCGACGATCCGAAGGACGTGCACTACGTGCAGACCAAGACGCCGCTCCTGACCATCGACGCGGTGCTCGACGCCGCCAAACGCGGCAAGGACGTCGCCTGCGAGGTGCACGAGTCGATGGGCGTGTCGAACGGCACGACGGCGCTCGGCATCGCGGTGGCGCTCGGCGAGATCAAGATGCCCAAGGCGGAAGAGATTTGCCGCAACCTCGATCTCTATTCCTCGGTGGCGTCCTGCTCCTCGGGCGTCGAACTCACCCAGGCGCAGATCGTGCTGCTGGGGAACAAGGCGGGCGCGGGCGGCCGCTACCGGATCGGGCATTCGATCATGAAGGACGCCCTCGACATCGACGGCATCTACGAATCCATCCGCAACGCCGGCCTCGAGCTGCCGCAGCGTCCGCGTGCCTCCGATCTCGGCGGCAAGCTGGTCAACTGCTTCATGAAGTGCGAGGCTGATCGCACCGGCAAGCTGCACGGGCGGCGGCAGATCATGCTCGACGACTCCGATGTGCCCTGGCACCGCCATATCAAGGCGGCCGTCGGCGGCGTCGCCGCCACCGCCATCGGCGATCCGGCCGTCTTCGTCTCTGTCGACGCCATGCATCAGGGGCCGCAGGGCGGTGGGCCGGTGATCGCCATCATCGACGCCGGGGAGTGACCGTAACGGCCCCGCGGCACGAGCTTTGCTTGCAAACGAACGAACGCCGGCGGGTCGCCGGTTCCGTGGGTGATATGCTGGAAAAGTCCAGTCAACCGGGGGAGTTACGTGAGATGACCAAGTTCGGACGCAGCCGACGGCAGGTGCTCGTCGCGGGTCTCGTCGCCGCCACGCTCAGCGGCCTGTCGGTCGCGGCGCAAGCCGAAGCCGACAAGGTGAAGGTCGGCGTCTTCCCGATCAGTTCGTCGCTGCCGTATTTCGTGGCCATCGAGAAGGGCTACTTCAAGGAGCTCAATATCGAGCCCGAGACCATCAGGCTGATGGGCGGTCCGCCGAACGTGGCCGGCCTGATGACCAACCAGATCGAGGTTTCGGCGGTTCTGGTCACCCTCGAAGGCCTCAACGCCGATGTCAAAAAGCCCGGCGTGGCGATGTACGTCGCCATGCACAGCCAGACGTCGGTGTACAAGATGGAGCAGTTCGTGGTGCGCACGGGCCTTGCCGACAAGGTGAAGTCGCTCAAGGACTTCAAGGGCCTCAAACTGATGACGGCTCCGGGCCCGGCCAACCTCAACACCGCCAAGGGCATTCTCGCCAAGAACGGCCTCAAAGAAGGCGAATACTCCATCGATCAGCTCGACATGGGCCAGCATGTGAACGCCATGAAGGCAGGCACCTTCGACGGCGGCTACACGCTCGAGCCGAGCGCCACGATGATGGAGAAGATGGGCATCGCCAAGACCGTCGAGGCGGGCGTGATCTCCAAATACGTTCTCGGCGATGAGAAGGCCGATGCCTTCGCCGCCGGTTGCGCGTTCTCCTCGGACTTCATCGCGAAGCGTCCCGATGTCGCCAAGCGCTTCGCGCAGGGCTGGGCGAAAGCGGTCGACTACATCAAGAAGAACCCGGACGACGCCCGCAAGTACCTCGCCAAGAACACCATGACGCCGGACGACTTGGTCGATAGCGTGCCGATGCTGGGCTACGAGATGGTCGGGAACTTCACGCCCGCGCAACTCGGCTACCTGCAGAAGTTCGCGGATTTCGGCACGCAAATCGGCGTTGTGCCGGAGAAAGTCGACGTCAAGAAGTTCCTGAAGGCCTATTGATCGATGCGGCCGCTCTCCTCGTCCCCGCGAAAGCGGGGACCCGGTGGCCTAGGGCACGGGCAATTCAATGCCGCGCTGTATTCCCGCTTTCGCGGGAATGGGCCGAGATTGGGTCAACTGCACTAAAGGAGTGGCAGCTACGATGACAGTGGCGCAGGCGACTCTCTCGTCTCAATTCGAGGCCTTGCCGCAATCGGCCACTGCGTCGGCGGTCGTCCGACCGCACGTCACTATCCGCGGCCTCAGCAAGAAGTTCGGCAACACCGTCATTTACGACAACTTCGATCTCGATCTGCCGCGCGGCAAGCTGATTTCGGTGTTCGGGCCGAACGGTTGCGGCAAGAGTACGCTCATCAACATGATCGCGGGCCTCATCCCGGTCGACGCAGGGCAGATCCTGTTCGACGGCATGCTGCTCGACGAGATCAAGTTCGGCTACGTGTTTCAGAACTATCGCGAAGCGTTGTTCCCGTGGATGCGGGCCTTCGACAATATCGCCTACCCGCTGAAGATGATGAAGGTGTCGAAGCGGGAACGCCAGGAGCGCGTCGAGAAGCTGGTCGCCCATCTTGGCATCAAGCTCGACCTCAATCTCTACCCCTACCAGATGTCCGGCGGGCAGCAGCAGCTCGTATCGATCATGCGGGCGCTGGTTGTCGACCCGGAGATTCTCTTTCTCGACGAGCCGTTTTCCGCGCTCGACTACGAGATGACCCTGTTCATGCGCGAGCAGTTGCAGAAGCTGTTCATGGAAAGCGGCACGACCATGGTGCTCGTTTCGCACGACCTGGAAGAGGCGGTCTACCTGGCCGATCGTGTTCTGCTTCTGTCGCGGCATCCGGCGCGGGTCGCGGACTTCACCGTGGTCGATTGCGCCCGCCCGCGCGACGACGCCACTCTGTCGGATCCGGAGTTTGTGCGCCTCAAGGCGCATTGCCTGGAGATTTTCCAACGCGAGGTGCGGCGGTCATGACGCGCCTTCTCGATCCCTTCTTGCCCATCGTCGGCGTTGTCGGCCTGCTCATCATCTGGGCCGTCGCCGTGTACGGTGGCTTCGTCGATCCGGTGCTGCTGCCGCCGCCCAAGGACGCCTTCATCGCCCTGTGGAAGGGCATGAACGGGGGCGTTCTGTGGATCGATTTCGTACGCACCGTCGAGCGCACCGTCTGGTCCACGCTGATCGCGGCCGTCATCGCGATCCCGCTCGGTATCGTGCTCGGCTCGAGCGAGCGCCTTTACCGTTCGCTCGAGTTCGTCATCGATTTCTTCCGCTCGACACCGGCGTCGGCGATGTTCCCGCTCTTCCTGGTGCTGTTCGGCGTCGGCGACAAGACCAAGATTTCGGTCGCGGCCTTCGGCGCGGCGCTGGTGATCCTCTTCAACGTCGCCTATGGCGTGATGAACGCGCGCAAGACGCGGCTGCTTGCGGCGAAAGTGATGGGCGCCTCGCGCCTGCGCGTGCTGTTCGACGTCATGTTGCTTGAATCGCTGCCGCAGACGTTCGTCGGCCTGCGCAACGGCGTGTCGCTGGCGCTGGTCATCATCGTCGTCGCGGAGATGTTCATCGGCTCGCAGGATGGGCTCGGCCACAGCGTGTTCGAGGCGCAGCAGCTCTTCGAAATGCCGCGCATGTATGCGGCCATCTTTGCCGCCGGCGCGCTGGGCTATGGACTCAATCTGCTGTTTCTGCTGATAGAGCGGCGATTTGTGCACTGGTCCGGGAAATGACGATCAACGTAGTTGATCGTCATGCCCGGCCTTGTGCCGGGCATCCACCGGTCTAAACAACCGAACCAGAAAAGACGTGGATGGCCGGGACATAAGGGCGTCCACGCCCGTCTTCGACGGGCTATGCCCGGCCATGACGAGGAGTATTTGATGGCTAACGAGAGTCTGACGCGGAAAACCGCAGGCGAGCTGGTTGCGCTCGTCAAATCGCGCGAGATCACCCCCGTCGAGATTCTCGACGCGCATCTCGCGGTCATCGCGCGGGTCAATCCGAAGCTCAATGCCATCGTCACGTTGGCGGCCGAGCAGGCGCGCGAGGCGGCGCTGAAAGCGGGCGACGCCATTATTCGCGGTGAGGAGACCGGGCCGTTGCACGGCCTGCCGGTCGGCATCAAGGACGTAACGCCCACCGCCGGCATCCGCACGACCTACGGCTCGCCGCTCTATAAAGAGCATGTGCCGGCCGAGGACGCCGAAGCGGTGCGGCGATTGAAGGCCGCGGGCGCGATCGTGCTCGCCAAGACCAACACGCCGGAATTCGCCGCCGGCGCCAACACGGTCAATCCCGTGTTCGGCGCGACGCGTAATCCTTGGAATCCGGAGTTGAGTCCGGCCGGTTCGTCGGGCGGCTCAGCGGTGGCGGTGGCGACCGGCATGCTGCCGATCGCGCAAGGCACCGATTTCGGCTGCTCGATCCGTATGCCGGCGGCCTTCTGCGGCATCGTCGGCATCCGCCCGACGCCCGGCCTGACGCCCAATTATCCGATGCCGCTTGCCTGGGATCCGGGCCAGGTGCATGGACCTCTCACGCGCACAGCGGAGGACGCCGCGCGCGTGCTGGACGCGCTGGTCGGCTTCAGTCGCATCTCGCCGATCTCGGTGGCGCCGCCGTGGAAAAGTGCGCTGGCGGAAGTGGTGGCGAGTCAGGACGCGCGCGGCCTGCGCATCGCTTATGTGTCTGATCTTGCCGGCATCGGCGTCGACAACGAGATCGACGCGATCTGCCGTAAGACGGCAATGTCGCTGAAGGACGCCGGCGCCAGCGTCGAGGAGATCGGCTTCGACATCTCCGAAGGCCGCGAGCCTTATCAGGCGTGGCGCGGATTGTGGATGGTGGGCCAGCAATATGCCAACCTCGATCATCTCGAGGAGTTCGGGCCGAACCTCCAAGGCAACGTGAAGGCCGGTTTGAAGGTGACGCCGCTTGATTTCGCCAAGGCCGAACAAGCGCGGGCCAGGCTATTCTTGCGCTTCCGCGATTTCTTCGACCGCTTCGATCTGTTGCTGACACCGGCTTCGCCGGTGAAGCAATATCCCGTGACGCAAAATTTCCCGACCGAAATCAACGGCAAGAAGCTCGCCAATTATACCGATTGGATTGCCGGCTCGTTCCTGATCACGCTGATGAGCCTGCCTGCCGGCAGTGTGCCCGCCGGCAAGACGAGCGAAGGCTTGCCGGTCGGCTTGCAGGTTGTCGGCGCCCGCTTCGAGGAGCCGCGTATTTTGTCAATCGCCAAGCTGATCCAGGCGATGCATCCCGTTGGTTTGCCGCCGGTCTGAACACATCGGCAAAGCCGATGGAGACTTCCCGCGCGCCGAAGGCTCGTCTGCTCCGAAATTGGTCAGCGCTGACCGACATTGAGGCTTTGGCTTCGGCAGGTCTGGCGTCATCCTGAGATGACGCGGGTTGACCTGCCGGAGCAACGCCGATGACCAGTGCCCTCGAAGCCGCACGCGTTTCCGTCGCCACGCTGCCGATCATCGATATATCGGGACTGAGTAGCGCGAACATCGCCGATCGCAAAGCCGTCGGCGCCGCCTTGCGCGTAGCATGTCTCGATAAGGGTTTCTTCTACATCAAGAACCACGGGGTATCGGAAGATCTGATCTCCGATGTCTTCAGCGAAGCGGCTGCTTTCTTCGCGTTGCCGTCCGAGCAGAAGGACGAGGTCAACAAGGCGAAATCGCCGTGCAATCGCGGCTACGAAACGCTCCAGGGGCAGACGTTGGAGGCCGGCGCGCCGCCCGATCTGAAAGAGGGCTATTACGTCGGGCCCGATCATGCGCCCGACGATCCGCGCGTGCTTGCCGGCATGTTCAATCACGGCGCCAATCAATGGCCGCCGCAGCGGCCGAACTTCAAGCCGGTGATGCAGGCCTATCTCAACGAGATGATGGTGCTGTCCGCCCGCATGATGGAAGGCATCGCGTTGTCGCTCGATCTGCCGGAGAACTATTTCGACGGTTACAACCGCGACCCGATGGCCACCGTGCGCCTGCTGCATTATCCGCCGCAGCCCGCGCAGGCGCGGCCGAACCAGAAAGGCGCTGGCGCGCATACCGATTTCGGCGGGCTGACTTTGCTGCGGCAGGACGATGTCGGCGGCTTGCAGGTGTGGGATCAGGCGTCCGACGGCTGGATCCATGCCGATCCCGTGCCGGGAACCTATGTCGTCAATCTCGGCGACATGATCGCGCGCTGGACCAACGATCGTTATCGTTCGACCGTGCATCGCGTCGTGAACATGTCGGGCCGCGAGCGCTATTCGGTGCCGTTCTTCTATACCGGCAATTATGCACATACGGTCGAATGCATTCCGACTTGTCTGTCGCCGGGCGAGGCGCCGAAGTATCCGCCGATCACGGTCGAGGCGCATATGCGCGAGATGTACAAGCGAACCTACAAGTAGGCGGCCGTGGCGCAACGTTACACCTTCATTCTGGTGCATGGCGCCTGGCAAGGCGCCTGGGCGTGGGACACCATCGTGCCGCGCTTGAAGGCGGCGGGGCATGACGCCATCGCGGTCGATCTGCCCGGCAACGGCTTCGACGATACGCCGCCGCAGGAGGTGTCGGTCGCGCGCTATGCCGATCATGTAGCGAAAATCATCGACGGCACCGAGGGGCCGATCGTTCTCGTCGGCCACAGCATGGGCGGCGTGACCGCCTCGCAGACGTCCGAGCTGCGGCCGGAGCGCATCGCGCTCGCCATCTATCTCTGCGCCTTCATGCTGCCGAACGACATGTCGGTGCTGGAGTTCTACGCGCTGCATCTCGAGCCCTGGATGAAGGGCGCGCACAAGCGCGTCACGCACGATGCGGAGGGATTGCGTTCGATGATCGATCCGGTGTCGGCCGTCGACGTGTTCTACCAGCTCGCCGACCGTACAGTGGCCGAAGCCGCCGCCAAGCGGCTGACGCCGCAGCCGGAGGCCGGCCGCGGCTCCAAGCTCAGCCTGACGCCGGAACGCTATGGCAGCATTCCGCGTGTCTACATCGAGGCACTGCAGGACCGCAGCGTGCATCTGCCGCTGCAGCGCAAGATGCAGGAGATCACAGGCTGCAATGCCGTCTATGCGCTCGACAGCGATCACGCGCCGCAGCTTTCGATGCCGGATCTTCTCGCCGAGACGTTTCTCGACGTGATGCGGACGCATGCGAGGCCGCTGTGAAACCGCCGCTGTTCGACTACAAGGCGCCGACCACCATTGCGGAAGCGGTGGCGATGCTCGCCGCCGATCCGGATGCCGCAGTGCTGGCCGGCGGTCAGAGCCTGCTGCCGGCGATGAACTTCCGCGTCGCCAATCCGTCGGCGCTGGTCGATATCCAGCACGTCCAAGGTCTCAATGGCATCTCGATCGACAAAGGCGAGATCGCCGTCAAGGCGATGGTGCGCCACCGCGAGCTGGAGCTCGATGTCGCGGTGCAGCGCGCCAATCCGCTCATCGCCGAGACGCTGCAACACGTGGCGCATGTGCCGATCCGCAACCGCGGGACCGTCGTCGGCAGTCTGTGCCATGCCGATCCTTCGGCGGAAATGCCGCTGCTGTTCGTGCTGCTCGGCGGTACGCTGGCTGCGTGCGGCCCGGCGGGCACGCGGACCATTGCCGCGGAGGACTTCTTCACGGCCTTCCTGACGACGGCGCGGGCGCACGACGAAATTGTCACCGAGGCGCGTCTGCCGGTGCTGCCGGAGGGCGCCGGCTGGGCCTTCGACGAAGTGACGCGCCGGCACGGCGATTACGCGCTGGTCGGTGTCGGTTGCGTGGTGGCGCTGGCGGCGGACGGCACGGTCGAGACCATCCGGCTCGCCGCCTGCGGCATTGCCGACAGGCCGGTGCGGCTGAAGGCGTCGGAAGCGGCTTTGCAGGGGACGCAGCTGGCGGCGGCCGATCTCGATAAAGCGGTGGCGCTTTCCGCTTCGGCCGTAACCACGCCCGACGACATGAACACGTCGGCCGCGTTTCGCCGCCGCGCGCTCGGCGCGCTCATCCGTCGTCTGGTGGCGAAGGCCGCGGCACGGGCCAAACCCAAGGAGCAGCCGTGATGCGCGGCAAGATCAAGCCGGCGCTGCCGGAGCGGTCCGAAGACCCGCGCGTCACGGTCTCATTGACGGTCAATGGCGAGCCGGTCGCCCGCACCGTCAGTGTGCGCATGCTGCTCAGCGATTTCCTCCGCCATGAGCTCGGCCTTACCGGCACGCATGTCGGCTGCGAGCACGGCGTCTGCGGCTGCTGCACCGTGCACATCGACGGCAAGGCGGCGCGCTCGTGCCTGACCTTGGCGGTGCAGGCGAGCGGCAGCGAGGTGCGCACCATCGAGTCCGTCGCCGCCGGCGACGGCGCTTTGCATCCGGTGCAGCAGGCGTTCAAGGAGTGCCACGCGCTGCAATGCGGCTATTGCACGTCGGGCATGGTGATGAACGTGCTCAGCCGCTTCGAGGAGCCGGGCGCGCTCGATCTCTCGGATGACGGCATCCGCGACATGCTGTCGGGCAATCTGTGCCGCTGCACCGGCTACAGCAACATCGTCACGGCGGTGCGCCGCGCGGCCGAGCTGCTGGGGCGGACGGAGTAGGGCCCATGTCCACGCGCTATTTCGGGCAACGCGTCGAGCGCAACATCGATCCGAAGCTGCTGCGCGGCGAAGGCGCCTATGTCGACGACATCCCGCTGACCAATGCGCTGCACGCGGCCTTCCTGCGCAGCCCGGTGGCGCGCGGCAAGATCAAGCGCATCGACGTGAGTGCCGCGCGGGCTTACCCGGGTGTCGCGGCGGTCTATACCTATGCCGACATCGGTCCGCTGGACCGGCCGATGCCGCTGCTCATTCCGCATCCCTCGATGAAGAACCCGAAGACGCAGCGCCCGCTGGCGCGCGGCGAGGTGTTCTATGTCGGGCAGACCATCGCCATGGTGGTGGCGGTCGACCGCTACGTCGCCGAGGATGCCGCGGCGCTGATCGAACTCGAGATCGAGCCCTTCGCCGTCGAGATGGATATGGAGAAGGCGATCGCCGACGACGCGCCGCTGGTGCATGCCGATGTCGCGAATAACGTCGCCGCCGCGTTCGTGCAGACCTCCGGCGATCCGGACGGCGCTTTCGCCCGCGCCGAGCACGTCACGCGCATCACCGTGCAGGTGGATCGCTCGACCGCGGCGCCGATGGAATGCCGCGCGGTGGCGGCGCGCTGGGACGAGATTTCCGGCGAATTGACCGTCTGGGACGGCACGCAGGCGCCGATTTCGGTGCGCGGCGGCCTGGCCTCGATCTTTGAACTCGACGAGGACAAGGTACGCGTGATCGCGCCGGACGTCGGCGGCGGCTTCGGTCAGAAGGTGCTGCTGTTCTATCCCGACGAACTCTTGGTGCCGATGGCGGCGATGCAGCTTGGCCGGCCGGTCAAATACATCGAAGACCGGCGCGAGAACTTCCTCGGCTCCTCGCAGGAACGCACGCAGATCCACACGATCGAACTCGCGGCGATGAAGACCGGCGAAGTGATCGGCCTGCGCGACAGCTTCCTGCACGATACCGGCGCCTTTATTCCCTACGGCATCGCCGTGGCGCAGGTGGCGTCGACCTCGATCGCGGGTCCTTATCGCATCCCTAACATCTGGGTGGAGTTCAAGGCGGTCTATACGCCGACGGTGCAGGTGACGCCCTATCGGGGCTGCGGAAGGCCGCAAGCCTGCTTCGCGCTCGAACGGGCGATGGACCAATTGGCGGAAGAGCTCGGCATCGATCGGTTCGAAATCCGCCGCCGCAATTTCATCGGCGAGAAGGAATTTCCTTACGAGCGCGCCGGTCTGTTGTTCGCCGACGGCCTGAAGGTGACGCTCGACAGCGGTCAGTATGCGAAGGCCTTGTCGCTCGCGGCGGCGCAACTCGATATGGCGGATTTCGCAGGCGAGCAGGAAAAGCTGCGCGCCGACGGCAAATATCTCGGGCTCGGCCTTGCCTGCTATGTCGAAGGCACCGGCCTTGGGCCCTACGAAGGCGGACACATCCGCGTTCATCCGATCACCGGCAAGGTCTACGTCAATACGGGTCTGTCGACGCAGGGGCAGGGCCACGACACCGTGTTCGCGCAGATCGTCGCCGATCAGCTCGGTGTGTCGCCGCAAGATGTGATCGTGGTCGAAGGCGACACCAAGGCCTTCGACTGGGGCGTGGCGACCTTCGCCAGCCGTGCCGCGGTGGTGAGCGGCAATGCCATCCACAAGACGGCTGTCACCGTGCGCGGCAAGATCCTGCAGGCGGCGGCCAACATGCTGGAAGCCGATATCGACGATATTGAGCTGCGCGATTCCGCCGCCTGGGTGAAGGGTTCGAACCGGCATGCGTCGCTCGCGGCCATCGCCACCGCCAGTAATCCGTTGCGCTACGCTTTCAACGAAGCCGCGCAGGCGGCGACGCAATTCGCGCCGGCCAGCAAACACGATGGTCCGCCTTTGGCCGAGGGCCAGGCGCCGGGGATTGAAGCGACCGACTATTACAGCCCGTCGCAATCGACCTGGGCTTACGGCGTGCATGCGGCCATCGTCGAGGTCGATCCGGCCTTGTGCACGGTCAAGATCCGGAAATACGTCTGCATCCATGACTGCGGCAACATGATCAACCCGACCATTGTCGAGGGCCAGGTGATGGGCGGCATCGCGCAAGGCATCGGCGGCGCGCTCTACGAGCGGCTCGATTATATGCCCGATGGCACGCTCTCGAATGCCAGCCTGATGGATTTCCTGGTGCCCTATGCGACCGAGATTCCGCCGGTCTCCGTGCTGCATCTGGAGACGCCGTCGCCACTCAATCCGCTCGGTGTGAAGGGCGTCGGCGAAGCCGGCTGCATCGCGGTCGGCGCGGTGGTCGCGTCGGGTGTCGAAGATGCGCTCAGGCCGCTCGGCGACATCAAGTTGCGGCATGTCCCGCTCACGCCGCGCATGCTCAGCGACGCGCTGGAGAGTGTGGGGATTTAGCTCCTCCGTCATTCCGGGGCGCTCGCGAAGCGAGCGAACCC
>Ga0164243_10014887_pt1 | contig 10796 bp, 9 predicted proteins | sample OricompcompostOP_FD_108781 | JGI IMG/M metagenome (GOLD analysis project Ga0164243, IMG submission 108781) | Organic Plus compost microbial communities from Emeryville, California, USA - Original compost - Organic plus compost (OP) | ecosystem: Engineered > Solid waste > Mixed feedstock >...
CGACGGCCGCCGTTGCTGCCCGCTCCGGCGCTCTCGGCCGTGCTCTCGGTGGCGACGACGAAGCCCTCGGTGCCGAGCACCTTGCGACGGAAGTTGCCGAGGTCGGGCGGGCTGCCCCACACGGCGGTGTAGACGCGGCGGAGCTCGGGGAGCGTGAACGGCTCGGTGACGAACTCGGTGGCGAGCGTCGTGTACTCCAGCTTGGCGCGCACTCGCTCGCGGGCGTCGAGGAGGATCTCGCGGTGGTCGAAGGCGAGGGCCGGAGCGTCCGTGTCATCGGCCCCGCCGAGCAGGTCGTCGACAGCCCACCACCGGGCGTCGGCGGCGTCGGTGCCCGCCTGCGGCTCCGGCAGGTCGGGCGCGAGCGCGACGTGCGCGATCGAGATCACCCGCATCCGCGGGTCGCGGTCGGGCGCGGAGTAGGTCTTCAGCTGCTCGAGGTAGCCGTCGATCTGCGCGACCCCGGTCTCTTCTGCCAGCTCGCGCCACGCGGCCTGCTCGGCGTCCTCACCCTCCTCGACGAAGCCGCCGGGCAGCGCCCAGGAGCCGGCGAAAGGCTCGTCCCCGCGCTCGACGAGCAGCACCGACAGGGCGCCGTCGCGGATGGTGAAGATCGCGAGGTCGACGGCGACGGCGATCGAGGGGCGGCTCATCGTGCCGCCTCCGCCATCTGTACGCCGGCCGCCGCCATCTCCTCGAGCGCTGCCGCCGACGACTCCGGCGCGACGCCGGCGTGCAGGCCGTCGAGCAGCCGGACGGCGAAGCCGGCCGCGCGGGCGTCGAGCGCCGTCGCACGCACGCAGTGGTCGGTCGCGATGCCGGTCACGTCGACCTCGGCCACACCGGCCTCGCGAAGCAGGTCGGCCAGCTTCGCGCCGTCGTCGGTGACGCCCTCGAAGGCCGAGTACGCCGGCTCGCCCATGCCCTTCACCACGTGGTGCGTCACGGCGTCGGTGACCAGCTCGGGCGCGTAGTCCGCACCCGGCTCGCCCTGCAGGCAGTGCACCGGCCAGGTGGTGACGAAGTCGGGATCCTGTCCCGGCTCGTGGAAGTGGCCGCCGTTCGTCTCGCCGGCGCGGTGCCAGTCGCGGGAGGCGGCCACCAGCGCGTAGTCGCCGGCGTGGGCGGCGAGGTGCTCACTGATCCGGCCGGCCACCTCGTGCCCGCCGGTGACGCCGAGCGATCCGCCCTCGACGAAGTCGTTCTGCACATCGACGACGATGAGTGCCCTCTTGGTGGCGGTCGTTCTCTGCTTGCTGTTCACGGTGCTCTCCTCTCGCAGGGTGCTGGTCAGGTACGCCGGCCCGGCGGTGACGCTGCGGGCGGTGGTCGGGAGCGTGGCGATGGTGGCGGCGGCGAAGTCGCGGATCTCTGCGAGCGTCGGTCGGTGCACGATCTCACCGGCCCGCACCAGTGGCACCTGTGCCGACCGCGCCTCCGGTGGGGGCGCGCTGTCGCCCTGGAGGTAGTACTCGGCGCGGAGCAGCCCCTGGCCGTCGTACTCGCGGAAGGGGAGCTTGCGGCCGCCGACCGAGACCTTGTCGTGCGACTTCTTCGCGACCGGCCGCATCGCCTCGCCGTCGCTGTCGCCGATGGCGACCAGCTTGTAGACCATGCTCGCGGTCGGGTGGCCCGAGCCGGTGGCGACACGGGTGCCGACGCCGTAGCCGTCGATCGGGGCGTCGGCGAGCGCCGCGATCACGAACTCGTCGAGGTCGCTGGTGACCACGATCCGGGTCGTGGTGGCGCCCAGCGAGTCGAGCAGCACCCGTGCCTTGTGCGACTCCTCGGCCAGGTCGCCCGAGTCGAGCCGGATCGCGCCCAGCTCGGGTCCGGCGACCTCGACCGCCGTGCGGATGCCCTGCTCGATGTCGTAGGTGTCGACCAGCAGCGTGGTCCCCGTGCCGAGCGCCTCGACCTGGCTGCGGAAGGCGGCGGCCTCGCTGTCGTGGGCGAGGGTGAAGGCGTGCGCCGCGGTGCCGGCCGTCGGGACGCCGTACTGCCGGCCGGCGAGCAGGTTGCTCGTCGTCGCGAAGCCGGCCAGGAAGGCGGCGCGGGCGGTGGCGACCGCGGCCTGCTCGTGGGTACGGCGTCCGCCCATCTCGATGATCGGGCGCCCCTGCGCGGCGTCGACCATGCGGGCCGCGGCGCTGGCGATCGCGGTGTCGTGGTTGAGGATGCTCAGCACCAGGGTCTCCAGCACCAGCGCCTCGCCGAGGGTGCCGGTGACGGTGAGGACCGGGCTGCCGGGGAAGTAGAGGTCGCCCTCGCGGTAGCCGTCGATGTCGCCGCGGAAGCGGAAGTCGCGCAGGTAGGCGATGGTGTGGTCGCTGACGATGCCCTCGGCCTCGAGCCAGGCGAGGTCCTCGGCGGGGAAGGTGAACTCCTCGATCGCGGTCAGCAGCCGGCCGAGGCCGGCGAGCATGCCGTAGCGGCGACCCTCCGGGAGGCGACGGGCGAACGCCTCGAACACGGCGGGTCGGTCGGCGTGGCCCTCGCGGACGAAGGAGTCGAGCATGGTGAGCTCGTAGCGGTCGGTCAGCAGTCCGGTGGCCATCTCGACTCCTTCGGTTTGTAGTCACTTTGACTATAAGTGGACTGGTGGGGAACTTTCAACGCTGTCGACACGTGACGTCGCTCTCGGGCTCCGTCGCGGTCTCCGCCCAGCATGCGAGGGTGACCACGTGAGTACCACGGCGCGGGAGCGCGCGGAGGCGGCCGCTCACGCGCACGAGCAGCGACTGGCACGGGAGGCGCGCGACCAGCGGCGGTCGCAGGGGTCGTTCTACACGCCGCCCGAGCTGGTGGCCTGGGTGCTCGACCACGCGGTGGCCGACCTGCCGGCCGAGGGCGCGATCCTCGATCCCGCGTGCGGCACCGGGCACTTCCTCGTGGCGGCCGCCCGGCGGCTGGGCGTGCGCGCCGTGTGGGGCTCCGACCTCGACGCCGAGGCCGTCCGGATCGCGCGGGAGCGGCTCGCCGCCGAGGACCCGTCGGTGCCGGTGACCGACATCGAGCGGCAGGTCGTCGTGGCCGACGGATTGAGCCACTGGGAGGGACGCCGCTTCGACGCGGTCGTCGGCAACCCGCCCTTCCTCGGCCAGCTCCGCACGCGCTCGGCCGGACGGAGCGAACCGCACCGCAAGGGCCTCGGCGCCTACACGGACACCAGCGCGGTCTTCCTGCGTCACGGCCTCGACCTGGTCGGCGACGGCGGCGTCGTCGCGCTCGTGCAGCCGCTCTCCGTCCTCGCTGCCCGCGACGCCGGCCCGGTCCGTGCCGCGGTCGCCGAGCGCGGCACGATCACGGACCTCTGGTGCTCGGTCGAGCCCGTGTTCGCCGGCACGAACGTGCTCACCTGCGTGCCGGTCGTCCGCCTCGGTGACGGCCCCCGGACGGCACCGGACGCCTGGGGCGCGCTCGCGGCGCCGTCCTTCGGGATCCCGTCGGTGACGCTGGGCGCCGGTACGGGAACGATCGGTGACCTCGCGACGTGCACGGCCGACTTCCGCGATCAGTACTACGGCCTGCAGCCGTTCGTGCACGACGGTCTGCCCGGCGGCGTACCACTCGTGACCACGGGCCTCATCGATCCCGCCGCATGTCGCTGGGGCGGGACGCCCTCCCGCTTCGCGCGTCGGCAGTACGACGCGCCGTCGGTCGACCTGGCAGGCCTGCGCGCCGACGGGCGGCTCGCCGCGTGGGCCGAGGCACGGCTGGTGCCGAAGCTGCTGGTCGCCGGTCAGGGTCGGGTGATCGAGGCCGTGGTCGACGAGGCAGGGGCGTGGTTGCCGTCCGTGCCGGTGGTGTCCGTCGTCCCGCACGACGCGGCCGACCTGTGGCGGCTCCTGGCCGTGCTGCTCGCGCCACCGGTCGTCGCCCACGCCGCGGCGCGCTATCTCGGCACCGGCCTGACGCCGGGATCGGTGAAGGTGAGTGCCCGTCAGCTCGCGAGCCTGCCACTGCCGGTCGACGAGGACGACTGGGCCACCGGCGCCCGCCTGGCCGAACAGGCACAGCGTGCGCCCGACGAGGAGCGTTCAGGACTCCTGGCCGAGATCGGTCAGCGCATGACCCGTGCCTACGCAGCCGATGAGGCCGGCTACGAATGGTGGTGGCGCCGACTGCAACGTCCCGCTCGAGCAGCCGTGGGTGTAACGAAACGGTAAGGCCGGGGCCGACTCGGCCGACGACGTTGCTGGGAGAGTGGAGTACATGACGAACTCACGGGACGCCGGCTCTGCTCCGATCGCCGAGGTGGCCGTCATCGGCGGGAGTGGCTTCTACTCGTTCCTGACCGACCCGGTCGAGTACTCCGTGCCGACACCGTACGGCGACCCAGCGGCCCCGATCGCCGTCGGCGACGTAGCCGGCCGCAGCGTCGCCTTCCTCCCTCGACACGGCAGGAGCCACGAGTTCGCGCCGCACACCGTCCCCTATCGGGCGAACCTGTGGGCGCTGGCGGCGCTCGGGGTCCGGCAGGTCCTCGGGCCGAGCGCCGTCGGTGGCCTCCGCCCCGACGTCGCGCCCGGAGACCTGGTCGTGCCCGACCAGCTGGTCGACCGCACCTATCGGCGGATCCCGTCCTTCGTGGAGCGCGGCGCGGCGCACGCGCCCTTCGCCGATCCTTACTGCCGGCGACTGGCGTCCGGCTTGACGAACCGCAGCGGAGTGCGGCGGGGTGGCACGCTCGTGGTGATCGAGGGCCCTCGCTTCTCCAGTCGCGCGGAGTCGCAGTTCTACGCCGCGATGGGCTGGAGCCTGGTGGGCATGACCGGCGCCCCGGAGGCGGCGCTGGCCCGCGAGCTGAGGCTCTGCTACCAGACGGTCGCGCTCGTCACCGACATGGATGCGGGAGCCGTGGACGGCGAGGCGGTCAACCAGGCCGAGGTCTTCGCGATGTTCGCCGCCAACATCGAGCGGGTCAAGACGCTCCTGGTCGACACGATCGCCGACCTGCCCGACCCCGCCGGATGCGAGTGCGGGAGCTGGGCGGAGGAGATCGCGCTGCCGTACGACGTTCCGTGGCCGCCCCGATGAGGGTGCTCGTCACCGGCTCGGCGGGCTTCATCGGGTCGGCGATCGCGGCCGCGCTCGAGGCTCAGGGGGACGAGGTGGTGCGCGTCGACTGGATGCATCCTGCTGCGCACGGTGTCGCCGAGGCGCCGCCGGGCACACACCGCCTCGATGTCCGCGAGGCGGCCCAGGACGACCGATTCCTGGCGTTGCTTCGAGGCGTTGACGTCGTGTGCCACCAGGCCGCGATGGTCGGTGCGGGCGTCGCACCGCGCGACCTCCCGGCGTACGCCGGCCACAACGACCTCGGACATGCATCGCTCCTGGCCGCCCTGCATGCCGCCGGCGTGCGCCGCCTGGTCTTCGCCTCCTCGATGGTCGTCTACGGCGAGGGTCGCTACCGCTGTGTCGAGCACGGCATGCAGGTGCCGGGGTCGAGAGCGACGGCGGCCCTCGATGCCGGCGACTTCGAGAACCACTGCTCGCGATGTGGTCGACGGCTCGCGTGGGAGCCGGTCGAGGAGACCGCACGGCTGGCGCCGCGCAGCTCCTACGCCGCCAGCAAGGTGGCGCAGGAGCACTACGCGATCGCCTGGGCCCGGCAGGCGGCCGGTGCCGCCATCGGCCTGCGCTACCACAACGTCTATGGCCCCGGGATGCCCCGGGACACGCCGTACTCGGGCGTCGCGGCGATCTTCCGCTCCTCGCTCGAGCGCGCCCAGGCGCCCCAGGTGTTCGAGGACGGTGGGCAGATGCGCGACTTCGTGCACGTCGACGACGTCGCACGGGCGAACCTGCTCGCGATTCGTGCGGTGGCCGAGGCGGCCGCGGAGTCCTGTGCCGCCTACAACATCGCATCGGGTCGGCCGATCGCGATCCGCGACGTCGCCGAGCTGGTGGGGCGCGGTGCGGCCACGCCGATCGATCCCGAGGTGACGGGGCGCTACCGGCTCGGGGACGTCCGCCACATCGTCGCCTCGCCGGAGCAGGCCCGGCGGGTGCTGGGGTTCACGGCTGACGTCGCGCCCGACGACGGACTACCGGCCTTCGCCACGGCGCCGTTGCGCGACTGATCGCGGCACGAGATCACCAGCTCGTGTAGAGCAGCTGCTGCACCGCGATCGCACTCAGGACCTGCAGCGCCAGCCCCCATCGTCGCCATCCCTCGGGCAGCAGGCCGAGCGAGACGGTGAGCCACGGGATGAAGATCAGCCAGATCCGCTCCACCTCCGAACGGCTCATCCCGGACACATCGGCCGCGGCCACCCCGAGCGCCGCCCCGGCCACGAGCAGCAAGGGGGCGCGATCAGCCGTGCGATCAGCCGTACGCGCGGACGCGAGCGTGTGTGCGAGCCCGGCGCCGACGAGCGGGCCCGCGCTCACCAGCAGTGCGGCGAGATTGCCCCACCACCAGTACGACGCTGGCCGGTCGGACGCGATCCCCGCCCAGTACCGATCGACCAGGACCGGATAGGCCTCCCACCAGGCGAAGCCGGCGACGGCGAAGGCGAGCACCACCGCGAGGGCGGCCGGGATGAGGGCCAGCACGGGTCGCCAGGAGCGGCCGGCGAGGAGCACGGCGAGGGCCACGCCACCGAGCAGGCCGAAGCCGTAGGAGAGGAACATGCCGTAGCCGAACAGCAGCCCGGACAGCGCACCCCAAGCGGCGAGCGCAGCACGCCGGCGCTCGCGGTCGGCTCGTGTCGCCAGCGCCAACGCGGCGGCCGCCCAGCAGCCGACCGCGGTGAAGACCGCGTCCGCGGAGACGGCCAGGAAGATCGCGGCGGGCGTGAGCACGAGGAAGGGAGCGGCCCGGCGGGCGATCTCCTCGGCATCGAGGGCGCGCAGCACGGTCAGCACGGCCAGCGGGATGGTGGCGGCGATCGCGATGACGACGAAGCCCGCGGCGAGGTCGCCGCCCAGACCGATCCGGACCAGAGCCACGAAGAAGAGCAGCGCCCCGGGCGGATGACCGGCCACGTGGATCGCCCAGTTGTCGTCGGCGGTGACCGGGATCCGGTCGATGAACCCGTCGAGCGTGCCGAGGTCGAAGGTGCGTGCCGTCGGCAGGTACTCCGAGGAGTAGCCGAGGACCCGCCCCAACCCGTCGGCGCCGTCGACCGACGCGAGTGCGACCAGCCAGCACGCGCCGACGCCGTACGCGGTCAGGAGCAGCCGTCGCCACGGCAACCGCGCCGCCAGATCGGCGGCATGGCGCCAGCCCAGGAGAGCGATGACGACGGCCGGCAGCGTGCCCGGGCCCCACCACCTCGGCTCCCACCAACCGTGCAGCGGAGGCGTCACCGGCGCAGGTGCCGGCGACTGCCGGGTGCGGGTGTGCACGTTCCAGTCGAGGAGATGGGGGAGGGCGAACGCGAGCGCGATGAGCAGCCCGGCCACGACCAGGCCGATCCACGCGGCACGCACGGTTCGCATGCTTCGCACCCTACGGATCTCCGGCGCCGTGCCGGGACGTCTCGGCGGGGCCGTCACGGCTTCGTAAGGTCTGCAGCAGTCCTCCGGTGCCCATCCGGTCCCATGCTGGAGGAGTGACGACCTGCGACCTGGTGCTGCCGTGTCGCGACGAGGCCCCCGCCCTCGCCGCGCTGTTGCCGCGTGTGCCGCCGGAGCTCTCCGTGATCGTGGCCGACAACGGCTCGCGCGACGCCACCGCTGCGGTGGCGCGTGCTCATCGGGCGCGGGTCGTGTCCGAGCCGACGCCCGGCTATGGGGCTGCCGTGGCCGCCGGGCTGGCGGCATCGAGGGCCGAGCTCGTGGCGTTCATGGACGGCGACGGCTCGTTCGACCCGGTCGACCTGCTCCCGATGCTGGCAGCCGTACAGGACGATCGTGCCGACCTGGCGATCGGACGGCGGCGTCCGGTCGAGCGGGGCGTCTGGCCCTGGCATGCCCGGGCCGGGAACGCGCTGGTCGTCGCCTGGCTGCGACACCGCACCGACTTCGCGGCGCACGACATCGCACCGATGCGGGTGTGCCGGCGCGACGCCCTGGTGGCGCTCGACGTCCAGGACCGCCGGTTCGGCTACCCCGTCGAGCTGATGCAGCGAGCGACCCGCGCCGGCTGGCGCATAGACGAACGTGACGTCGCCTACCATCCGCGTGCGTCCGGCACCCGCTCGAAGGTGTCGGGCTCGGTACGCGGCACGCTGCGCACCGCCCGCGACTTCTACCGGGTCCTGTCGTGACCACGTCGATCAGCCTCCTCGTGGTCGCCAAGGCACCCGTGGCCGGGCAGGTGAAGACCCGCCTCGCCGCGACCGTCGGGGCAACGCACGCAGCCGAGCTCGCCGCTGCCTCACTGCTCGACACGATCGAGGTGTGCCGCGCGACCTTCGGAGTGGCGCGCTGCCACCTGGCACTCGCCGGAGAGCTCGCCGCCGCGACGCGCGGTGACGAGATCCGCCGGGCCGTCGCCGGCTGGCGAATTCGGCCGCAGCACGGCGCCGGCCTGGCCGAGCGGCTGGCACATGCACACGCCGCGATGGCCGGGCCGGCCCTCCAGATCGGCATGGACACCCCCCAGGTCACCCGCGCGCTGCTCGAGGAGGCTGCTGACGGCCTCGCCTCGCACGACGCGGTCCTCGGCCCGGCGCTGGACGGCGGCTGGTGGGCGCTCGGCGTGCGCGATCCGTCGTACGGCGCGGCGCTGGTGCGGGTGCCGATGTCGACCTCGGAGACGTACGAGGCCACGCGTGCCGCGCTGCGAGCGACCGGGCTCGACGTCGCGACCTGCAGGCCACTGCGCGACGTCGACGACGCTGCCGATGCGGACGCGGTGGCCGGGGAGGCGCCGTCCAGCCGCTTCGCCCGCGCCTGGACGGGGGTGACGGCGCGATGAGGAGCGCGGAGGAGCTCTTCGCACGGGCGCTGCGGGGCGAGCCGTGCGTCATCGTCGGGCTCGGCGACCAGCCGGCGCCACTCCCCGTCGAGGAATGGCTGCGCCCGGTCGATGCCGACGACGAGGCGATCCTGCGGCACTGCGTCGGCCCGACCCTCGACATCGGCTGCGGTCCCGGACGGATGACGGCGGCGCTGACCGAGGCGGGGGAGGTGGTGCTGGGCATCGACGTGGTGCCGGCGGCGGTCGCCGAGACCTGTAGCCGTGGCGGCGTCGCGATGCGTCGCGACCTCTTCGGGCCGCTGCCGGGGGAGGGCCGCTGGGCGTGCGCCCTGTTGGCCGACGGCAATGTGGGCATCGGTGGCGACCCCGAGCGTCTGCTGGGCCGGGTACGCGGGCTGTTGGGGACGGGCGGCCGGGCGATCGTCGAGGTCGCCGGACCGGGCATTCCGGCCGTCTCCCTCTCCCTGTGCCTCGACGTCGGGGGCAGCAGGAGCCAGCCCTTCCCGTGGGCGTTGGTCGGCACCGACGGCATCGAGCAGGTGGCCACGGACGCCGGGCTGATGACGCGATCCGTGCATCGGCACGGTGAGCGCTGGTGCGCCGTCCTGGAGGCACCGTGACTCGGCTGCGGGTGCCCGCTCCCGCCGACTTCGCCTCGCGCGTGCGCGGAATCGCGGTCGCCGCACGCGTCGGGACGTGGCTGGGCGTGTGCTTCGGCATCGCCTTCGCCACCGGACTGATCAGTCACTACGCCCAGAACGTCGATCAGCCGATCCCGTTCCCGACCGGCCCGGCCTGGGGCTATCGACTCACGCAGGGCCTCCACGTCCTCGCCGGCACGATGGCGGTGCCGCTGCTGCTGGTGAAGCTGTGGGTCGTGTACCCCAAGCTCTTCGAACGGCCTCCGGCACGACTGCGCGCCCTCGTCGTCACGCTGCTCGAACGCAGCTCGATCGGCGTGCTGGTCGCGGCGGCGATCTTCATGCTGGCCAGCGGGCTCGCCAACGCGGCCCAGTGGTATCCCTGGGCCTTCTCCTTCCGGCGTACGCACTACGCGGTGGCGTGGCTGGCGATCGGCGCCCTGATCGTGCACGTCGCGGTGAAGCTGCCTCTGGTGCGCAGCGGTCTCGCCGAGCGGGTCGAGCACGACGACGACGCCACGGACGGCGCCGGGCTGAGCCGCCGTGGGCTGCTCCGCGCCACCTGGGCGTCGGCGGGTGTGGCGGCCCTGGCGACCGCCGGAGCAACGGTGCCGTGGCTGCGACGCGTGTCGGTCTTCGCCGTCCGCTCGGGCGAGGGGCCCCAGGGCGTGCCGATCAACAAGTCGGCACAGGCGGCGGGGGTCGAGAAGCTCGCGCGCGCGTCGGACTACCGGCTCACCATCGCCTACGGGGAGCGGTCGGTGGCGCTCACCCGCGACGCGCTCGCCGCGATGCCCCAGCACGGCGAGCGTCTGCCGATCGCCTGTGTGGAGGGGTGGAGCGCCAACGCCGACTGGACGGGTGTGCGCGTGCGCGACCTGCTGGACCTCGTCGATGCGCCACGTGGGACCTCGGTGCGCGTCACCTCGCTGCAGGAACGCGGTGCCTTCCGCGCGACGGTCCTCCAGGGCAACTTCGCCGACCACGACCGCACCCTGCTCGCGCTCCGCCTCAACGGTGCCGACCTCGACCTCGACCATGGCTACCCGGCGCGTCTCATCGCGCCGAACCGGCCCGGCGTGCTGCAGACGAAGTGGGTCACCCGGCTCGAGGGGGAGGCCTGATGCTCGCGCGTGGAGCGCTCGGAGCCCTCGGCGTCCTGCTGGCGTCGTACGGCGTCGTGCTGCTCGTCACCCGTCAGGACTTCGAGCAGATCCGCGATGCAGTGGTGTGGCTCGTCGTGGGCGTGCTCGTGCACGACGGGATGCTGGTGCCGA
>Ga0164243_10014888_pt1 | contig 10795 bp, 8 predicted proteins | sample OricompcompostOP_FD_108781 | JGI IMG/M metagenome (GOLD analysis project Ga0164243, IMG submission 108781) | Organic Plus compost microbial communities from Emeryville, California, USA - Original compost - Organic plus compost (OP) | ecosystem: Engineered > Solid waste > Mixed feedstock >...
AGGTCGCCTCTGGCGCCCACGACGCGCACTTCCCGATCGACGTCTTCCAGACCGGCTCTGGCACCTCCAGCAACATGAACACCAACGAGGTCATCGCGACGCTCGCCAGCAAGGCGCTCGGCAAGGACGTCCATCCCAACGACCACGTCAACGCGAGCCAGTCATCCAACGACGTCTTCCCGACGTCCATCCACGTCGCGGCCACCGCCTCGGCGACCCTCGATCTCATCCCCGCGCTCGATCACCTCGCGACCTCGCTCGAGGCCAAGTCCAAGGAGTTCGCGACGGTCGTCAAGTCCGGCCGCACGCACCTGATGGACGCCACGCCCGTCACGCTCGGCCAGGAGTTCGGCGGCTACGCCGCGCAGATCCGCCGCGGCATCGAGCGCGTCGAGGCGTCCCTCCCCCGCACGGCGGAGGTTCCGCTCGGCGGCACCGCCGTCGGCACCGGCATCAACACGCCGATCGGCTTCCCCCAGCGCGTCATCGAGATCCTCGCCGACAACACCGGCCTACCGATCACCGAGGCAGTCGACCACTTCGAGGCGCAGAGCGCGCGCGACGGCCTGGTCGAGATGTCCGGCCAGCTGCGCACCATCGCGGTCAGCCTCACCAAGATCTGCAACGACCTGCGCTGGATGGGCTCGGGCCCGCGCACGGGTCTCGGCGAGATCTCGCTGCCCGACCTGCAGCCCGGCTCGAGCATCATGCCCGGCAAGGTCAACCCGGTGCTGCCCGAGGCCACGCTCATGGTGGCCGCCCAGGTCATCGGCAACGACGCGACGATCGCAACTGCTGGCGCCTCCGGCTCCTTCGAGCTCAACGTGATGCTGCCGGTCATCGGCCGCAACATCCTGGAGTCGATGCGTCTGCTCGGCAATGCGTCCCGCGTGCTCGCCGACCGGTGCATCGACGGCATCACGGCCAACGAGGAGCGCTGCCTCGAGCTCGCCGAGTCGTCGCCGTCGGTCGTCACGCCGCTCAACCGCTTCATCGGGTACGAGAACGCCGCCAAGATCGCCAAGCAGGCCGTCAAGGAGAAGAAGACGATCCGTGAGGTCGTCATCGAGGAGGGTTACGTCTCGCGTGGCGACATCTCCGAGGCCGACCTCGACACCGCCCTCGACGTCATGTCCATGACCCACCCGTAGCCCCCCGCTCGCGAGAGACTTATGCACCGCCCGCGAGAGAGTTATGCCGCATTTCTCTCTTGCGAGCGGTGCATTTCTCTCTCGCGAGGGGGGCACAAGTCTCTCGCGAGGGGTTCAGGAACGGCGGGCGAGGACGTAGCCGTCGTGGTCGTACAGGAGGGTGTACTGGCCGCCGTGGGTCTCCTCGGCGTAGGCGACGACGTCCGTGGGTGAGCCGAGGCCCGACTCCAGGTCGAACAGGACGTACTGCGGACGCGCGTCGCCCACCGTGCCGAGCCAGTAGACGGTGTGGTCGGTCACCAGGTGGCCGATGACCCCGATGTCACCCTCGATGCTGGCTCCGGCCGGCACCATCGCCACCACTTCCCGAGCGCTCTCGACCCGCGACGGCAGCTGCCAGGTCTCCGCCCGCACCAGCGCCGAGAGCGGCGACCCCGACTGCATGACCGCCACCACCACGAGCCCGGCCACCGGCGCGACCCGCAACGCACGGCGCAGCAGCGCAGGGCGTCCGGGCCGTGACATCGCGTCGATGAGCGCGACGAACACGATCGGCATCAGCAGCAGCGAGTAGTGCCAGTCGGTGCCCCAGTAGTAGGCGTTGTCACTGGCGAACCGCCAGGCGAAGGTCGGCAGCACCACGAGCACCCAGGGCGACAACAGCGCGCCAACGCCGGTGATCGCCAGCGTCAGCACCACCGTCGCGATCTTGCGCCCCGACTCGTCGAACAGCGTCCCCCACAGCCCCTGGTCGCCACCGATCGAGGAGGCATAGGCGTAGGTGTCGCCGGGGTTGATCGCCGGGACGATCGCCAGCACGATCACCGCCATCGCCGCGAGCCCGCCGAACGCCAGCCAGCCACCGCGTCGACGATCGCCCGCGAGACACAGCACCACGCCGATCACCGCCACCGTCAGCCCGAGGTCCTCCTTGACCAGCAGGAGCGGCAACGACCACCAGACGACGCGGTCGAAGCGCCGATCGACGTAGGCGGCACCCGCGAGGGCCAGCAGCGGCGCCCCGAAGGCGACCTCGTGGAAGTCGGCCTGCACGGCCGACTGGATGCCGAAGGACAGCCCGTAGGCGACGCCGATCGCCAACCCCGTCCACAGGCCCAGCCGACGCAGCGCCAGATGCGCGACGACCCCCACAGACACCGCGATGAGCGCGGCCTGGGCCACCAGGATCGTCTGCGCCGAGGGCACGATCCGGTAGAAGGGCGCCACCAGCACCACGACGGGCGAGAAGTGGTCACCGAGCTGCACGAAGTCCGGGCCCTTGATGTCGACCACGGGAAGCCCCAGGTTCGCGTAGCCCTTGACCGCCTGCTCGAAGATCGCGTTGTCCCACGACGACACCTCGAACCGCCGGAACCGCAGCAGCGACAGGGTCGTGTAGAGCGCGCCGCACACCACGGCCAGCGCGGTGGCGAGCAGGAGCCGCGACCGCTCAGCCATCGGCAAGGGTCAGGTTCTCGCCCGTCTCCACGTCGAAGAGGTGCACCGCCCGGCGCGGCACCACGACCCGCATCGACATCCCCGGCCGCAAGGGACGCTCGGCCGGCACCTGGGCCACCAGGAAGCTCTGGAACAGCGTGAGGCCCAGATCTGTCTCGACCTCGCGCAGCCGTGTCTCGATCTCCGGATCGAGGTCGTAGCCCAAGAAGGCGTGCTGCAGGTTGCCCCGCCACTCGACCTCGTCGACGCGGGTCGTGAACTCGAACCGGTCGTCGACGGGCCCCTGCAGCGCGGCCGCGTCGTGACAGTGCTCAGGACGGATGCCGGCGACGACGAGCTCACGCTCACCGATGCGCTCGAGCAGCTCGTCGTCCAGCAGCATCGTGGCCAGCGGCATGACGAGCTGCCGTCCGCTCGGGACGCCCGGCATCAGGTTCATCGGCGGCGCGCCCACGAAGCCGGCGACGAACAGGTCGCTCGGCGTCTCGTAGAGCTCACGGGGCGTGCCGACCTGGTGCACGCGCCCGCCCCGCATCACCGCCACCTGGTCGGCGACCGCCAGCGCCTCGGCGACGTCGTCGGTGGCGATCACGGTCGTGAGGTCGCGCTCGCGCAGCCACTGCATCGTCATCGACCGAATGGCCGGGCGTTCGCGCTCGGACTGCGCCGCGAACGGCTGGTCGAGCAGGTACCCGCGGGCCTCGCGCACGAGCGCGCGGCCGATCGCGACCTGCTGGTGCTCCGCCGCGGTGAGGTCGCGCACCCTCGCGTCCAGGTCGAGCCCGAACAGTCCGGCGACGGAGGCTACCCGTTCGGCCAGGTCAGCGCCGCTGACGCCCTTCCTCAGCCGCGCCGAGAAGGCGAGGTTGTCACGGACGTCGAGGTGCGGGTACAGCTCGTGGTCGTCGAAGACCATCGCCAGGTCGCGCTCGCGCGGACCCTGCGCATTCGCCGACGTGCCGTCGAGCAGCAGCTCACCCGTGTCGTGGTCGTCGAGGCCGACGACCATCCGCAGCAGCGTCGTCGTCCCGGCACCCACCGGGCCGACGACGGCGAGCACCGTGCCGGCCGGCACGGTAAGATCGATGCCGCTGAGCCGTGGCACCGGGCCACGACCCCGCAGGGTCACCTCGCGAAGCTCGATGGACGTCATCGGTACGACCTTCCCAGAAGAGCGGTGACACGGCGGGGGAACACCAGGACGAGCAGCAACCCCGGCAGCATCCAGAGCACACCGGCGGCGGCGACCACGGACGTGCCGAGCTGGTCGCCGTGTCGCAGCAGCGTCGCCGTCAGAGGCGCATCGTCGCCCGTCAGCCCGAGGCCGAGGACGAGGTCTTGGCAGGCCACCACGAAGACGACGGCGGCGATGACGGCCAGGCCGGGGGGGACGACCATCGGCAGGGCGAAGCGGCGCAACAGCTGCCGACGAGTGCCACCGTCGGCGCGCAGAGCGTCCGCGAGCGACCATGGCACCTGCCCGAGCAGTCCCACGCACAGCCAGGTCGCGAGCGGCAGCGTCAGCAGGAGCATCGGCACCGCGAGCACCAGCCGCTCCCCCAACAGGTCCCACGCGAGCAGCTGGTCGAAGACCGGGACGGTGAACACGACGGTGGGGGCGAGCAGCACCGCGAGCACCAGGACGTAGACAGGCCTGCGTCCCCGCACCCGTCGCCGCACGAGCGCGTACGCCGCCCCCGCCGCGAGCGGCACCGACACCACCGTCGCCAGCAGGGCCACGAGGGCCGACGTCGCGGCCGCCCGCCGCAGCTCGGCCGAGCCGGCAGCATCCGAGAAGGCGTCCCACGACAGCTGCCCCGGCCAGAGCGTCGAACCGCCCGGGTCGATCGCGAGTGCCACGACCCACAGCAGCGGCAGCAGCGTGAAGAGCACCAGCAGCTCGACCCCGACGACCGCCCACATCGACAGCCGGCGCCGACTGTCGGACACGAGCACACCCACGGCACCAGTGAGCATCAGCACGGCGGCGACACCGAGCCAGACCCATTGGTCGGGACGGACCACCATGATGACGCCGTAGTTGGCGATGCCGAACCCGAGGGCGAACGCGAACGCCGAGGCCCAGAGCCGCGACCTGACCGAGGGGATCACACGACCCTCCTGACGCGCAGCAGCGGCTTGAGCAGCATCGCCACGAGGAGGCAGATGACGAGGAGCACGATCGACATCGTGGCGGCGAGCCCGAGCTCGAACCGCGAGAACGCGGTGTCGAAGAGCAACGACGTCGCCGTGCGGACGTCCTGCCCGGGCCCGTCGGCGAGCAGTGGCCCCTCGACCATGCGCAGCGTGTCGAGCACCCGGTAGGTCGCGGCGACGGCCAGTGCGGGGCCGGCAGCGGGCAGCAGCACGCGACGGAATCGTTGCCAGGCCGTGGCGCCGTCGGCCGCCGCGGCGGCGAGCAGGGAGGCTGGGTAGCGGCTCATGCCCACGAGCACGATGATCGTGACGATGCCGGTGCCCCGCCACACCTCACCGGCGCCGATCGCCAACGCCGACATCAACGCGCCTGGGTCGTCGTCGTGAACCCAGGTGGGCACGAAGCCGGTCGTGAACGCCTCGCGTGACGCGAACGCGGTCACGAAGGCGGTCAGAGTCAACGGGACGAGCAGCAGCGCCCGGGCGACGGGTGCGGCGACGGTGGCCAGTCGCACCGCGCCGGCGAACATCAGCCCGAGCACCAGCTGGACGGCCACGATCGCGGCGACGAACACGAACGAGATGCCGACCCGCATCCACCAGTCGTCGCTCGTGAGGACCGCGGTGTACGAGTCGATGCCGACGAACGTCCGGTCGTCGGGGTTCGTGGCCGACGAGACGGACAACGACATCCAGATCGCGCGGCCGAGCGGCCATCCGGCGACCGCGAGCAGCACCAGCGCGGCCGGAGTCAGCCAGGCCCAGCCCTTCACGGTGTGCCCTTGAGCAGGGTCTTGACCGCGCGCTGGGCGGCGGCGGGTGTGGTGTCGGCGTGGACGTCCGCGAGCGGCGTCATCGCCTCCAGCAGCCCGGCCTCGACGAGCTGCCAGTAGGACGACGACGGCAGCGCGACGCCGTGCTCGACGGCAGCGCGCGTCACCGCAGCCATCGGATAGGCCTTCGCGACCGCATCGAGGTCGTACGTGCTGGCCCGGCTCGCGCTGTGGCCCGAGATGGTCGTGAGGGCCGCGAGCGAGTCGGGCGACGTCAGGCAGGTGATCGCGTCCCACGAGAGGCCTCGGTGCGCCGCGGCGGCGGGCACGGCTAGCGCGGCACCGGTGAGCGGAGCCACCGGCTCGTCACCCATGACCGGGTACGGCGCCCAGGACAGGTCACCGGCGATGCCCAGGAGCGCCGGGTCGCTGATGACCGAGCTCGGTGCCACCAGGAAGCCGCCATCGACCGAGGCGAACTTCGTGACGGCGTCGGCGGAGGGGCCGCTCGCACCCTTCCCCGTCGCCTGGTCGATGACGTCGAATGCGGCGCGCGCAGCCTCGGTGTCGAGCCCGACCGCGGCGTCACGACCGCCCCCATCGAGGATGGAGCCCCCGGCGCCGACGACGAGCGCGTTGAGCCAGTCGGCGAGCCCGTGGCCGTCCGGGTCGTCGACCTGCACCGTGACCCCGGCGACGTCCGCCCCCTCCAGAAGCGCGTCCCAGCTGATCGGCTTGCCGACGTCCAACCCGGCCCGCTCGGCGAGCGTGCCACGGAACCACAGCAAGTACGGATCGAACCACCACGGCGCGGCCACCAGCCGATCGTCGACTGTGGCCGCCTCGAGGGCGACCGGGAAGACGTCCTCGGAGAACCCGGCGACCAGATCGCCCGGCACCGGTGCCAGCACGCCCGCCGCGGCGATCTCGGCAGTCAGGGGCGACTCGAGGCTCAGCAGGTCGATGTCGTGGTCGGCCGTCAGCAGCGTCCGCACGAGCTGCGCGTGACGATCGACCGCATCAGCGGGCAACGGCTCGACGTCGATCGAGTACGCCCCGTCCGACGCCGCGCTGCAGGCCTTCGCCAGCGCATGGACGTCGGCGCCATCCGTGGCGTTGTACCAGTGCAGGACGGGGGTCGGGCCCGAGCTGTCAGCGACGGTCGCGCAGGCAGCGAGTGCCAGGGCGCTGACGGCGAGGCAAAGCCGTGCGACGGCCCTCCCTGGTGCGTCCACGACGCAACTCTGCCACAGCGGATGGGGGCACTCATCTCGCGACGAGAGGCCGTGACGCGCTGCCAGCGCGTCACGGCCTCTCGTCGTGGCTCAGAGCGTGATGTCCTCGAGCATCTCGGTGACGAGCGCCGCAACCGGCGACCGCTCCGAGCGGGTGAGGGTGACGTGGGCGAACAAGGGATGGCCCTTGAGCTTCTCGACCACGGCGACGACACCGTCGTGGCGTCCGACCCGCAGGTTGTCACGCTGGGCGACGTCGTGGGTGAGCACGACCTTCGAGTTGGCGCCGATGCGCGAGAGCACCGTCAACAGCACGTTGCGCTCGAGCGACTGCGCCTCGTCCACGATGACGAACGAGTCGTGCAGCGAACGGCCCCGGATGTGCGTGAGCGGCAGCACCTCGAGCATCCCGCGGTCGAGGATCTCCTCGACGACCGCCGGCGAGGTGACGGCCCCGAGGGTGTCGAAGACCGCCTGGCCCCACGGGCCCATCTTCTCGGACTCGCTGCCCGGGAGGTAGCCGAGCTCTTGGCCGCCGACGGCGTAGAGCGGCCGGAAGACGACGACCTTCTTGTGCTGACGGCGCTCCATGACGGCCTCGAGGCCGGCGCAGATCGCCATCGCGGACTTGCCGGTTCCGGCGCGGCCACCGAGCGACACGATGCCGATCTCGGGGTCGAGCAGGAGGTCGAGGGCGACCCGCTGCTCGGCCGAGCGTCCGTGGATGCCGAAGGCGTCGCGGTCGCCACGCACGAGCTGCACCTGCTTCTCGGCCGTCACACGTCCGAGGCCGCTGCCCTTGTCGGAGATCAGCACCAGGCCGGTGTGGCAGGGCAGGTCGCGGGCGACGTCCAGGTCGAGGGTGCCGGTCTCGTACAAGGTGTCGAGGTCGGCGCTGTCGATCTCGAGCTCGCGCATTCCCGTCCAGCCCGAGTCGAGGGCCAGCTCGGCGCGGTACTCCTCGGCGGCGAGCCCGTCCGCCGAGGCCTTGACCCGCATCGGGAGGTCCTTGGACACGATCGTGACGTCGTGCCCTTCGTCCGCGAGGTTCTTGGCGACGGCCAGGATGCGGGTGTCGTTGTCGCCAAGACGGAACCCGGCCGGCAAGGCGTCCGGGTTGGTGTGGTTCAGCTCGACGCGGATGGTGCCGCCCTCGAGACCGATCGGCAGCGGGACGTCGAGCATCCCGTGCTGGACGCGCAGGTCGTCGAGGAAGCGGAGGGCGGATCGGGCGAAGTAGCCCAGCTCCGGATGGTTCCGCTTGGCCTCGAGCTCGGTGATCACCACGATCGGGATCACGACCTCATGTTCGTGGAAACGATTGACCGCCCCTGGATCGGCCAGCAGGACGCTGGTGTCGAGGACATAGGTACGGCGATCGGTGCTTGTGCGCGTCTTCACAGCCACGGCTGTCTCCTCAGGGCCCGCGCGCCACCTGCGCCGGCCCCCTACTCGAAGGGAAGGACCGGTACGTCGTGCTCAGGGGCGAGCGTCACCACACCCATGAAACTACGACCGCCGACCAAGCACTTGCGGCGCGACACGCCCAACCGCGGGTGACATCCCCGTTAACCCTCGCGAGAGAGAAATGCACCACCGAGGAGAGACTTTTGCGGACATCGAGGCGCACAGCTCTCTCGCGAATGGTGCACAGCTCTCTCGCGAGCGGTGCACAGCTCTCTCGCGAGCGGGGGGCTAGTGGCCGAAGCGGCGATCGCGGGCGGTGTAGGAGCGCATGGCACGCAGGAAGTCAACGTGTCGGAAGGCCGGCCAGAGGGCGTCGCTGAAGTAGAACTCCGAGTGCACGCTCTGCCACAGCAGGAAGCCCGAGAGCCGCTGCTCGCCGGACGTCCGGATGACGAGGTCGGGGTCGGGCTGCCCCTTCGTGTACAGGTGGTCGGCGATGTCGTCGACGACGAGGGTGGCCGCGACCTCCTCGAGCGTGCGGCCGTGCTCGGCCTGCTCCAGCAGCAGCGAGCGCATCGCGTCGGTGAGCTCCTGGCGGCCGCCGTACCCGACACACACATTGACCCGCAGGCCGGTGACGCCGCTGGACGCGTCGGCCGCGCGCTTCATCCGGCCGACCGACTCGATGGGCAGCAGGTCGAGGTTGCCGATGAGCTGCACCCGCCACGTGCCACGGGCCGCGAGGTCATCGACGAGGTTCTCGATGACGGCGAGCAGCCCGGCCAGCTCGTCGGGCGGACGGTGCAGGTTGTCGGTCGAGAGCACCCACAGCGTGACGATCTCGACGGCGAGGTCGTCACACCAGCCGAGGAACTCGCCGATCTTGTCGGCACCCGCCTGGTAGCCGTCGTCGACCGCTGCTCCAGCGCCCTTCGCCCACCGACGGTTGCCATCGACGATGGCGCCCACATGGCGCGGCAGACGGGCAGGGTCGAGGCCACGGGCGAGCCGGCGCTCGTAGGCGCCGTACAGCAGCTTGCTCACGTCCATGCGGATACCCTAATCGTATGAGCGAACGCCCGACCGAGACGCTGGCGCGCGAGGCCGGCGAGCGTCTCCGCGGGGCGGTCCAGGAGATCAAGCCGCGCCTGCGGGGATGGCTTCACGCGGCCACCGCGCCCCTGGCGTTCTTCTCGTTCGTCGTGATGCTCGTGCTCGCCGACGACCCCCTCGTCCGGGTCGGCGCGGCGGTCTTCATGATCAGTTCTCTGCTTCTTTTTGTGGTCAGCGCGCTCTACCACACCGGACGCTGGTCGAAGCCGGCGTACGAGGTCTGGAAGCGCTTCGACCACGCGAACATCTTCTTGCTCATCGCCGGCTCCTACACACCCTTCTCACTGCTCCTGCTCACCCACGCACACGCCGCGGTGATGCTCGGCCTCGTGTGGGGAGGCGCCCTGCTCGGGATGGTCTTCCGCATCTTCTGGGTCGGCGCCCCGCGCTGGCTGTACGTGCCGCTGTACCTGGTGCTGGGCTGGGCCGCGGTCATCTACTTCCCGGAGTTCGCCCGCGAGGCCCCCACCTCGGTGCTCGTCCTGATGATCGTCGGCGGCGGTCTCTACTCGCTCGGCGCCGTCGTCTACGGCTTCAAGTGGCCTGACCCCTCCCCCAAGTGGTTCGGGTTCCACGAGGTCTTCCACCTCTTCACGATCGCCGCGTTCGTGGTGCACTACGTCGGCGTCAGCCTGCTGGCCTACACCCGCTGAGCGACCTCGGCGATGACCCCGCGCAACCCGTCGACCGACGTCACGGGCTGCTGGCACACGAATCCCTCGCAGACGTAGGCCGTCACGCGGCCGTCGACCAGCTCGCGGCTGGTGAACAGCGGGACGTCCAGGCCGACGTCGCCCGCGACCACCACCGCGCCCGGCGACGTGGCGCCGAGCGCCACGCGGTGCAGCTCGTCGCGCTGACCCGCCGGACCGACCACGGCCACCTCGAGGGGGCCCGCGAGCAACGCCTCGGCCACGGCCAGCGTCCAGCCAGCGAAGCGCGGCACACGCCGTCCGACCTCGGCCGCCGACCCGACGGCCGACTCGGCGGCGGCCCGGTAGCGGTGCTCGCCCGTGACGGCCGCCAGCGCGACGAAGGCTGCCGCGACGGCCGAGCTGCCCGCGGGGTACGCGTTGTCGGTGATGTCCTTCGGTCGGACGACGAGAGCCGCCGCGTCCGAGGCCGTGTCGAAGAAGCCGCCCTCGGGGTCGACGAAGACCTCGAGCACCCGGTCGAGCAGCACCCTGGCACGCTCGAGCCACACGGCGTCACCCGTCACGCCGAGCAGCACGAGGTAGCCCTCGGCCACGCTGCCGTAGTCGTCGAGCACCCCGGCGTGCGCCGAGGCGGCTCCGTCGCGCGAGGTGCGCACCAGCACGCCACCGCCGTCGGTATGGACGGTGGCCAGCAGCATCGCCGCGCCGGTGGCGGCCTCGACGAAGGCGGGCTCCTCGAGCAGCACCCCCGCCTCGGCGAGCGCCGCGATCGCGAGCCCGTTCCATGACGCCACGACTTTGTCGTCGCGCGCAGGACGGGTACGGGCGGCACGGGCGGCGAGCAG
>Ga0164243_10014889_pt1 | contig 10795 bp, 6 predicted proteins | sample OricompcompostOP_FD_108781 | JGI IMG/M metagenome (GOLD analysis project Ga0164243, IMG submission 108781) | Organic Plus compost microbial communities from Emeryville, California, USA - Original compost - Organic plus compost (OP) | ecosystem: Engineered > Solid waste > Mixed feedstock >...
CAGGGCCTGGGCCGCGTGGGTCTGGCCGGCGCCGGTGATATCGTCCCTGCCGCCCTCGACGGTGAACAGGGCGGTATTGCGGATCGCGTCCAGGTCGATCGACTGGCCGCCGCAATGGGCCATACGGCGCGGAATATGGTGCTCGATGAAAACGCGTTTGATGGTTTCCAGGTAAAACGCGGCCGACATGTCCATCACCGCCAGATACTCGTTGTAAAACAGACGGTGGGCCTCGGCGCTATCGCCGTTGTCCTTCAGCAGATCGGCGTAGAACTTGTAGTGGCGGCGGATGTGGTCGTCCAGGTTCAGGCTGAGGAAGCCGCTGAGCTGGATGAAACCCGGATACACCCGCTGCCCCTTGCCCTTGTAGCCCCAGGGCACATCGAAAATCACATTGCGCTCGAACCACTCGTAGTCGCGCCGGCTGGCGTAATCGTTGACCTCGGTCGGGCTGTTGCGGGTATCGATCGGCGCCGCGATCAGCACCAGGCTGGCCGGCGTTGCCGGGTCCTTCGCCATGCTCATCAGCGCGGTCGCCATCAGCGCCGGCACGCCCGGCTGGCACACCGCATCCATGTGCACGCCCGGGCCGAGCACGTGCAGGAATTCGATCAGGTATTCGACGAAATCATCCAGGTGAAAGGCGCCGTTCTCCAGGGGCACGTCGCGCGCGTTCTGCCAGTTGGTGACGTAGCAGTCGAAGTCCGGCAGAAAGAATTCGATGTGCTTGCGCAGCAGCGTCGGATAATGCCCGGACATCGGCGCGATGATCAGCAGCCTGGGCTGATCCCAGCAGCCGCCGTGGCCGCGATGATCCTTGCGAAAATGCAGCAGATCGCACCAGGGCAGCGAATGGATCGCCTCCTCGAACACCGGCACCCGTTGACCGTCGACCTCGACGTGGGTAAAACCGAACGCGGGCCGCTCGTAGTAGGCGGTGAGGCGCTCGAACACCTCGAGCGCGGCGTTGACCCGATGCGCCGTCCAGCCGCCGGAAAACGGATTGAAGGGATGCGACCAGAAATAACGGGCGGTTTTGGCGACCTGGTTCAGCGGCTGAATCGCTTCCATTCCCATGGCGTGCAGTTGATAGAGCATGGCGCAACTCCTGGCATCGCCGGCGCCGCCCGTGCGCTCGGCGGGGCGGACGTTGGCTGAATCGAACATCCGCGCAACACGGACCGACACGCGGATGCTCCGGCAAGAATCATCACGTGCGCGCTGCTAACGCTTGGTCAGTGGCGCAGCCAGCCGAGATAACCGCAGTCGTCGATGTCGTCGTCGCTGACGCGTTGCGCGTGTCCGGTTTCGCTGAGCAGCCCCAGCTGAACATGTTCCTCGGTGGCGCTGACGCCCAGCGCGTAATCACGACGCTCCATCGGCGGCTCCGGCGTCAGGTAGTCCTGATAGGCCGCGTACACCTGCGCATAACTTTTCAGCGCATCGAGGTAGACCTGATCCTGGGCCCGGCAGGAAGACAGTTCGGACCAGCAGCCGCAAAGCGGCGTCGGCGAGGTGAAGTCACGGTCCACCACCGCCCCGCCCTCGAGGGTGAGCAGGGTGTTGCCCACCAGGGCGCTTTGCGGGCGAATCACGGGGTCGATCGCTGTCTGAACATCACGCATGCCAATTCACCTCCATCGAGCCGTTTCGGAAAAATTCGGGCCTCGAATCGTTCGAGGGCCCGGTCCAGGTGTCCACTCTCCTGCCGGCGGCATCGCTCCACGAAAAGCGGACGCCACCGGCGAAAATCGTCACGCGGCGTCGCGCGGCCTCACCACAGCCTCGCGCTGATCGAGGCGTTCGCGCACGTAACGCCCCGGCGCCGGTTCGATGACGGCGGCGGGATCGGGTACGCGCGGCGCCACCCAGTCGCCGGCCCAGCGCTCCTGCCAACGCTGCCAGTCCGGCCACCAGCTGCCCTCCACCCGGGTGGCGCGGTCGAGCCACTGCTGCGGATCGGGCGGTGTTTCCGGGTTCAGGTAGTGATGGTACTTGCGCGTTCGCGGCGGATTGATCACGCCGGCGATATGCCCGGAACCGGCCAGCACGAAACGCACCTCGCCGCCCTGCGCCTGGGTGGCCGCATAACAGGAGGGCCAGCGCGCGATGTGATCCTTGTCCGTCGCCAACACATAGGTGGGCGTGGTGATTTTGCCGAGGTCGATGGCGCGGCCGTTGAGCACGATCGCGCCCGGTTTCATCAGGCCGTTGTTCAGGTGCAGTTCGCGCATGACGAAACGATGGGTCGCCTCCGGCACATTGGTGCTGTCGCTGTTCCAGTGCAACAGATCGAAGGCGGCGGGACGCTCGCCCTTCAGGTAATTGATGACGTAGTAATTCCAGAACAGATCGTTTTCCTTCAGCAGATTGAACCCCGCCGCCAGCAGGCGCCCGTCGAAAAAACCCTGGCGGCGCATCTGCCGCTCCACCGACTCGACCAGGCTTTCGTCGATGAAAATGCCGATGTCGCCCGGATCGCTGAAATCCGTGCTGGCGGCCAGATACGTGGCACTGGCGAAACGCCGCTCGCCGGCGCCGTCGCCGTACGCCAGCGCCGCCGCCAGCAGGATGCCGCCCAGGCAATAACCGATGCCCGCCACCTGGCGTTCGCCGGTCAGGCGCTCGATCACATCCAGCGCCGCCAGCGGCCCCTGCGTCAGGTAATCCGCGAACCGCAGCGCGCGATGGCTGGCGTCCGGATTCACCCAGGACAGGATGAACACGGTGTGCCCCTGCTCCAGCAGCCACAACACGAAACTGTTCTGCGGCGTCAGATCGAGGATGTAGTACTTGTTGACCCAGGAGGGAATGATCAGCACCGGCGTGCGCCGCACCTGGGCGGTGGCCGGCTGGTACTGGATCAATTGCATCATCGCATTTTCCGCCACCACCGCGCCCGGCGTGGCGGCGATGTTGACGCCGAGTTCGAAGGCGTTGGGCGGACTCATGCAGATGTTCAGGAATTCGGCGCTGCGCTTTTTGTCCTCCACCATCATGCGCAGACCCCGCAACAGATTGTCGCCGTTGGTGGCGACCGTGGTGCGCAGCACTTCCGGATTGGTGACGGCGAAATTGGTCGGCGCCATCGCGTTCACCAGCTGGCGCATGTAATAGGTGAGCCGCTCGCGATGGCGCGGCGAAATACCCTGCAATTCCGCCACCGCGCGCAGCGCGTGATCGGCGGTCAGCAGATAGGATTGCTTGATGAAATCGAACAGCAGGTCGTCGCTCCATTGAGGGTCGACGAAACGGCGGTCGCCGGCATGCGGTTGGATCACCGGCTCCACCGACTCGCCCAGCCAGCGCCTGGCGAAATTGCCGCACAGCTGCAACTGGCTCTGCCAGAATTGAATCTGCTGCTCGGCGACCCGGTTCGGATTGTGCGTCACGCCGCTGAACAGGCTGTGGCAGCATTCCGTGGTGGTGTCCACCACCGCCTCGTGCGCCTCATCGCTCTGCCACTGGTCGAAAAAATCCTCGACCAGTGCCTTTTGCAATTCGCAGACGCTGTCCACCAGCGCCGCGCATTGGGAAAACAAATCAAAACCCGGCTTCTGCTCACCCATATCCGAGGAGCTCCAATCAGTATCCATGAGTCAAGCGACATCCCTGTACCAGGACCCGCGGCAGCGGTCACGCTCCGCTGCCGTTTCGCGCCCTGAACCCCTGTCGAAGGCGCCGCGTTTTCGGCGCCGATGCCCGCGAACACGCGGAGCCTTGCGCGGAACCGGCGCGGCGCGCGAAGTCGCCGCACCTGTGCACGCCTCAGGCTTACGAAGCCACGACGGATTTCACGGAGGATTTTTTCTTCAGCTCAGCCTCTTCCTTTTTTTCGCTGAGTTCCTCCTGTTTTTTCGCGAAGATGTCCGTGAACTGCTCCTTGATGTCGTTGCTCAGGCTCATCCATGACTTGCCGTCGTCCAGGAGTTTCTTGGCGACTTCGCCGCTCAGGGAAATGGTGTCCGCGGTGAACTTGCGCATCGAATCCATATCGCGGATGCTGCTGGCCGCGCGCAGCTGCCGGATTCCGACCTCGCTGTAATAAGAGGCCGAAGCCAGATTCAGCTTCATCGCCTCTTCCATTTTATCGATGGCCACGCGATTGATATCGCCGGCGGATGAAGCAAACGTGCTCGCTCGATCTTTCAGAGTTTCCATGACAGTCATCTTCCATTCCTCTCATTTACGTGGTCGGATTGCGTTGACTTGGCGACCCGGAGAGCGCATACAGCCGTCTCCCCGGAGTTCCTTTTCAAACTCTTCCAAACTCTTGCTGCATCCCTGCAAAAACCGAAAGCGTCAAACCGATTGCACTGTTTGAATTCCCGCCCGGTCCGCGCGCGGGAATTCGAACAATCAGCTCAATACGATGCCCGTTGTAATTTCTGCACACGCCATTGCAACTTTGAAAAAACTTTACTGATTCCAAAAAAAATCACTTTGCGCTGCGCCGGGCCCCGTCAATCTAGCGCGCGCTCGATGACAGGGTGATGGCGAATCCGTTAAACGGATAAAAAACGCTTCCCGGCGCTTGCACGCCATGAAAAATTTACACTGGAAAAAAAGGACTCGAGTGATGCCGGTTCACAGCGTTTGTTCAGCTCATGTCCGTCGCATTTCAACCCGCTTCACCGCAATCGGTTCATTGAAACTGTACAATCCGACGGCTGGCTGAACCCATTTATATCCCGGCCTTGGGAAAAAAGTCTGGACTTCTTCATCGCGGGCGTCAAGAACGATTATTGCGAATTTTTAAAACAGATTTCTATAAAGCCTGTGCCGCGAGCTTATGAGAACAACAGACACTTTTAATGCATACACCCGTGATGCTTGTGGTACTTTTTGGCACAACAAAAAGTTTTTCGAAAAATAACTTCAGGCCACTGGCGCACGGAAGCGCGCAGCAAAAACCGGGACAAGTTGAGCGGCTGATTCAGCGCTTTTTCGCACAAAATATTTCGCCATCTTCTGTAGCTTTTGAAAAAGTTCAGCGCCGCAATACACAAACGCACCACATCAACACGAGGGCTGCCGAGTTGCACGACACCGAGGATTTTTATTTTTCGTCCGGCGATGGCCTGAGGCTGTATTGCCGTGTATTCGAACCGACCGTCGGCAGCGGCACGGCGGTGTTGTGTCTGCCGGGCCTGACACGCAACAGCCGCGATTTCGCCGCCCTGGCCGCGCACCTGCAACAACGCGGCCATCGCGTGCTGACACCGGACCTGCGCGGGCGCGGGCGCTCCGCCTACGATCCCGACTGGCGCCATTACCAGCCCGCGACCTATGCCGACGACCTGTGGGCGCTGCTGGCGGCGCAGAACCTGAACCGTTGCGCCATCATCGGCACGTCGCTGGGCGCATTGCTGGCCATGTTGATGGCGGCGCAACGGCCGGCGATGATCGACGGCATCGTGCTCAACGATGCCGGGCCCGAAATCGAACGCGCGGGGCTGGAGCGGATCATGCGCTATACCGGCCGCGACCAGCCGGTGGACAGCTGGGAGCACGCGGCGGCGCAGGCGGAAGCCACCTACGGCGCGGCCCTGCCGGGCCTCGGCCCGGCCCAGTGGCTCGACTACGCGCGCCGGGGCTGGCGGGAAAACGCCGAGGGCAAACCCGAACCGGACATGGACCCGAATATCGGCGCCGCGCTGCGCGCCAACAGCGACGCCGCCGCGCCGGATCTGTGGCCGCTCTACGCGCAACTGCGCGCGCTGCCGATACTGGCGATACGCGGCGCCCTTTCCGATATTCTGAGCGCCGCGACACTGGCGCGCATGGCCCGGGAGAAACCCGATCTGCATCAGCTCACGGTGCCCCATCGCGGCCACGCGCCGCTGCTCGACGAACCGGAATGCCTGCGCGCCATCGATGATTTCCTGGCGATGCTGCCACGCGCGGACGCACCGCAGTAGGTTGCGAAAAACAACACACGACCGCGCGCGGGCGCACCGCGCCAAGGGAAGAAGTACGCCGCGGTTCAAAACCGCGACGCCATCGCAGGAAAATATCCGGCCAGGACCCGCCGATGAATATCGGGAATAGTTCAGTGCTGAAGTCGCCTGAAACGAAAACCGCGATGGCTTTGCGTCACGCGCGCTCGCGCCACACCACCCCTGTCAGAGGCACCAGCACCAGCGCCGCGCACCAGTAGGTCAGGCTGTGCTGGATCGAATACAGGGAACCGCCGAGCAGCGGCCCGAACAGAAATCCCCAGCCGATGGTGGCGCTGGCCAGACCCGCCATCGCGCCCTGCTCCGCCGCGCCGACGGTCAGGCTGGTGCCGGCGCCGAAGCCCGGCAGGCACAAGCCCATGCCGCTGCCGAACAGCAGCATCGCCAGATACAGCTGCGGCAGCGTCGTGGCGGTGGCCAGCAGCAGATAACTGCACAGGGCGAGCGGCAACCCCACCTGCAACAGGCGCAGCGGGCCCCAGCCGAAACGCTGCGCCAGCACCAGTTGCGCGAACACCATCGCCGCCGACGACAGCATCATGCCCGCGGAAAAGCGGCCGGCGACGGCCAGCGTGTCGAGCCGCAGCACATCCTGGAAATAAAAGACGAGGGTCGATTGCACCATGCCCATCACCGCGCACAGGGTGAAACCGATCACCAGCAGGCGCCGGTAGCGGGCATCCCAGAAGCGCAGCTGCGCGCGCGGCGCCTCGCGCGCGATGCGCACCGCGCTCTCCGGCAGGAAGCGCCACACCAACAGCGCCACCAGCGCCGCGATCACCGCATAGATGTACATCGGCGCCAGCAGGCTGACCGCCGCGCAGGCCGTCAACAGCGGGCCCAGCAAGGCGCCGAACTGCGTCGCCGCGTTCAGCCGGCCGATGCCGGCGGCGCGTTGCGCGGGGCTGGTGATATCCGCCATGTAGGCGGCGCTGGCCGGCGTCGAACCGGCCATCAGCAGGGCGTAGAAAACCCGCGCCAGGGCCAGCGCGCCGTACATCACCGCGCCGCCGAGCAGGCCCGCGCCGGCGGCTTCGGCCACGCCGTTGAACACCAGCGTGCCGCCGCTGTAGCCGGCCAGGCCCACCAGCAGCACACGACGCCGTCCCCAGCGATCGCTGCGATGGCCCCAGAACGGCGCCGCCAGTGAAAACACCATCGAGGTCAACGCCGTCAGCGCGGTGATCGCCAGCTCGCGCGGCTGCCAGCGCAGCCCCAGCGCCGGCAGCTCCAGGACCAGTTCGTGCAATTTCAATTCGCGCCCGACCAGGGGAATCAGCACGAACACCAGCGCCTGCGCCATACCGGCGACCAGCACGCTCAGATACAACACGGACAGGGCGGCGCGCCCGGGCCTGGGTAAAACAGCAGTCGGTTCCGACACAACACATCCACCGGCGAACAGCGCGCCATCAGGCAGGCGAAAAAGCCTTTTATAAAAACTTATTGGATAAAAAAAGCCCGTCAACCTTATCCGGTAATACCGCGGCGGACAAGCCGCGCGCTGAAAACAGCTCATGTCTGCTGTTAGACTACGCGGCTTCACGCACTGGCCTCATGCGCTCGATGGCCTGTGAAGCTGATACGAGTCGCCCCGCGCATTTGCGATCCGGGGCGCGGGAAAATCCGCTGCGACCGATGTTTTCACCAAACCTTCGATCGCATCGCCGCCATGCAAAGGATGGTCATCCGCCCATGTTCAGATTTCTCGCCCCGCTGCTGCTCGCCGCGCTGGTCCTGTCCTGCCCCGCGGGCCGGGCCGACGCCATCGCCATCCCCTACCAGAAGTTCGTGCTCGCCAACGGGCTCACCCTGATCGTGCACGAGGATCACAAGGCACCGCTGGCGGCGCTCAATCTCTGGTATCACGTCGGCTCCAAGGACGAGCGTCCCGGCCAGACCGGTTTCGCGCATCTGTTCGAACATCTCATGTTCAACGGCAGCGCCCATTTCCACGGCGAATATTTTTCGCCCTTCGAAACCGCCGGCGCCACCGACATGAACGGCACCACCAGCCAGGATCGCACCAACTATTTCGCCACCGTGCCGACGCCGGCGCTGGACATGGCGCTGTGGATGGAATCCGAACGCATGGCGAATCTGCTGCCGGCGGTGGACCAGGCCCGTCTCGACGAACAGCGCGGCGTGGTGAAAAACGAAAAACGCCAGGGCGAGGATCGCCCGTTCGGCAAGGTGATGGACTACATCGCCGCCAACACCTATCCGGAAGGCCATCCCTATTCCTGGAATCCGATCGGCAGCATGAGCGATCTGGACGCGGCTTCGCTGGCATCGGTGCGCCACTGGTTCCAGACCTACTACGGCCCGAGCAACGCGGTGCTGGTGATCGCCGGCGATGTCGACACGGCGGCGGTGAAACGTCAGGTGGAACACTATTTCGGCGCGATTGCGCCGGGTGCGCCGCTCAGCCGCGCCCAGACCTGGATCGCCAAACGCGGCGAAGAGCGGCGCGCGCTGATGCAGGACCGCGCGCCCAATCCACGCCTGTACCTGGTGTGGAACACGCCGCCGCTGACCGATCCGGCATCGACCCGGCTCGATCTGGTGGCGGATTTGCTGGCGGCACCGGCCAGCGGTTTTCTGCAACAGCAGCTGGTGCAGCGCGAGAAACTCGCCACCCGCGTCGATGCCTTCCAATACGGCCGCGAACTGGCCGGTCAATTCTGGATCATGGCCGACCCGGCGCCGGGCGTCGATCTGGATACGCTGGAGCGGCGCCTGCGCGCCCTGCTCGAACAATGGCTGGCCGCCGAACCTTCCGCGCAAAGCGTGCGGCAGGCGCAGGCCAGTTATCGGGCGACGCTGTTGCGGCAGCTGGAAAAAGTCGGCGGCTTCAGCGGCAAGGCCGATGTGCTGGCCAGCGGCGAAGTATTCGCGGGCGATCCGGATTTCTATCGGCGCGAACTGGATGAAGTGGCGCGCAGCGACGGCAGGGCGCTGCGCGCGGCGGCGCGCGCCTGGCTCGACGCAGGCGTGTTTGTGCTGCGGGTGGAACCGTTCGGCGATTTTCACGCGACGGCGGCCAGCGTCGATCGCGCGCGCGTGCCCGATCCCGGCCCGGCGCCGACGCCGCTGCTGCCCGCGGCTGAACACGCCCGCCTCGACAACGGCCTGCAACTGCTGCTGATGCGCCGGCCCGGCCTGCCGCTGGTGGAATTCGAATGGCAGTTGCCGGTGGGGCGCGACATCGACGGCTGGCAGCGCGCCGGCACCCTCGATTTCACGCTGAACATGCTGCGCGAGGGCAGCAAGGGCCAGGACAGCGCCGCCATCGCCGCGCGCCTGCGCGAGCTGGGCGCCGAACTCGACAGTTATTCGACACTCGACAGCGCCGGCCTGCGCCTGTCCGCGCTGGCGGAAAAACTCGACGACAGCGCCGCGCTGTTCGCGCAGATCATCCGCTACCCGGATTTCACCGACAGCGCCGTGGCGCGCCTGCGCGGACAGACGCTGGCGCGCATCCAGCGCGAACAGGCCGACGGCGCCGCGCTCAGCCGGCGCCTGCTGCCGCGTCTGCTGTTCGGCGCGGATCATCCCTACGCCGGGCCGCTCGGCGACAGCGGCCGCGCGCCGGTCATCGCCGGGCTCGATCGCGGCCAATTGCTGGAATTCCATCGGCGCCGGTTCACGCCGGCCAACGCCACCCTGATTGCGACCGGCGATATCGACATGGCCACGCTGAAATCGCTGGCGCAGCGTTACTTCGGCGATTGGCGCGCCGAGGCCGACAACGCGGCTCCGGTCGCACCGCCTAACGGTGCAACCGAGGCGCACGATATTCTGTATCTGGTGGACATGCCGGACAGCGCCCAGGCCAGCATCGCCGGCGCGATCGTGCTGCCGCCGTGGCAGGATGTCGACATGGACGCGCTGGCGCTGGCCAACACGGCGCTCGGCGGCGGTTTCACCTCGCGCATCAACCTCAACCTGCGCGAGGACAAACACTGGAGCTACGGCACCTACAGCCGCCTCGTCGAGGCCCGCGGCCCGCAGCTGCTGATCGCCGGCGGCGGCGTGCAGATCGACCAGACCGGCCCGGCGCTGGCGGAACTGCGCCGGGAATGGCGCGATTTCGTCGGCCCGAAACCGCTCACCGCGTTGGAGCTGAACAAGGTGCGCGAGCAGCGTGTACGACAGCTGCCGGGCGCTTACGAAACCAACGACGACCTGCTCCAGGCGCTGTCGAAAATGGTGCGGCTGCAACTGCCGGACAATTACCTGCGCGATGAAAGCGCGCGCCTGCGCGCCCTCGATCTGCCTTTGGTGCGCGCCCAGGCGAAGGTGTTGGCGCCCGGCGGCGCGGTGTGGCTGGTGGTGGGCGATCGCGCCCGGGTGCTGCCGCAGCTGCAAAAGCTGGGTTGGGGTGAGATCGTGGAGCTGGATCGAAACGGCGAGCGCGTTGCGGATCGGCCCAGCCAGGAGAGGCCCAGCCAGGAGAGGCCCGGCCAGGAACGGTCCGGCCCGGATCAAGCCACCGGGCAACGGTGAATTCCGAATTCCTCCCACCTCGCCGCGAACATGCGGGCGGCGCGCAAGGCGAAACGCGCCGCCATCGGGCATCGCCACCGCGTGCGGACAGTGCTGGCCCCGCAGCGCCGGTGTAACGCAAGTGTTTTTGGATCGACTGAAACAAAACGCCGGCGGGCGCCGGCGTCGAAGCTGAAAACTCTGCGGGATTGGAACCCCACGTTACTTGCCGTCGTGAATGCGCGCTTCGAACTCGGTCAAACCGACGTGGCGCACGTCCTGGCCCTTCACCAGATACACCACGTGTTCGGCGATATTGCGCGCGTGGTCGCCGACCCGCTCCAGCG
>Ga0164243_10014890_pt1 | contig 10794 bp, 9 predicted proteins | sample OricompcompostOP_FD_108781 | JGI IMG/M metagenome (GOLD analysis project Ga0164243, IMG submission 108781) | Organic Plus compost microbial communities from Emeryville, California, USA - Original compost - Organic plus compost (OP) | ecosystem: Engineered > Solid waste > Mixed feedstock >...
GCATCCGTGAGCATCCGGACAGATCCGCGACGGTGAGGCTGTATGAGCGACGAGAAGGACGACGACAAGGGCCGCACGAACTTCGGCGACCTGGAAAAGAAGATCGTCACGGACAGCATCAACCCGGGCGGCAAGCCGGACTACCTGACGCAGCGCAACAAGCGCAGGCGGATGCGTGGTCTGGACGACCCGCACATGGTGCGCGGCAACGAGTCGGTGCCCGCCGTGGTGCCGCCGTCGGTGCTGCGCGGGAGTCTGCTGGGCGTGGTGTACCTGGTCGTCCTGGCCGGATTCGTGTGGACGGGCTGGAACGCCGTCAACGCGTACATGGGCACGCACGGCGGCGGCACCGAGGGCCGCGCGGTGGTCACCAAGTGCTCGGCCATCGACTGGAAGCAGCCCGGCTCGTGGATCTACCCGGTGGCCACCTGCTCCGGTTTCTTCGTGCCGACCTCCCCGGCCGAGCTCCGTAAGGGCGTCGCGGTCACCGACGACGTGAGCATCGTGGGCGCCGGGAACGCGAAGGCGAACCAGGAGATCGACGGCGCGCACATGCCGGCAACCGGCACGACCGTGTACGTCGCGGGCTGGAGCGGCTGGCTCTGGTGGACCGTGGTGGCCGTGGTGCTGCTGCTCCTCTTCCTCTTCCTGACGTTCCGGCGGCACGGCGTGGTGCCGGGCATCCGGGCGGTGCTGACCGCGCGGTCGCAGAAGCGGGCGCGGGTGCACGCGCAGGAGCTGGCCCGGGAGCGCGCCAAGGAGCTGCGGAAGAAGAGGGCCGCCGAGGCGCGGGAGAAGGCCGCGGCGAAGTCCGGCACGTCGGGGTCGGCGAAGAAGTCGTCCGGGTCCACGGCGAAGAAGGCCGAGCCGAAGAAGCCCGCGCGGACGCAGAAGAAGGCCAAGAACCCGGCGCACGTCGGCACGGTGGCCGGGACCACCCGCAAGGTCGAGCCGGACGACGCCGAGGAGGGCGCCGACAAGGCCGACGACTAAGCTCGTGCGGGTGACCGAGCTAACGATCCCCCACGACATCCTGCCCGCCGACGGCCGGTTCGGCTCCGGCCCGTCGAAGGTCCGGCCGGAGCAGCTCGCGGCGCTGGCCTCGTCCGGTGACCGGTACATGGGCACGTCGCACCGGCAGGCCCCGGTCAAGTCGCTCGTGCACCGGGTACGCGAGGGCCTGTCGCGGCTGTTCGACCTGCCCGAGGGGTACGAGGTCGTGCTCGGGCTCGGCGGCTCCACGGTGTTCTGGGACGTCGCGTCGTTCGGCCTCGTACGCCGGCGCTCCCAGCACCTGGTGTTCGGCGACTTCTCGGCCAAGTGCGTGAAGTCCGTGCGCAAGGCGCCGTGGCTGGACGACCCGTCGGTGATCGAGGCGGAGCAGGGCCGCCACCCGGAGCCGCGCGCGGAGGCCGGGATCGACGCGTACGCGCTGACCCACAACGAGACGTCCACCGGCGTGGCCATGCCGGTCGCGCGGGTCGATGACGCGGACCCGGACGCGCTGATGCTGGTCGACGCGACCAGCGCGGCGGGCGGCCTGTGGGTCGAGCCGGCCGAGTTCGACGTCTACTACTTCGCCCCGCAGAAGTGCTTCGCCTCCGACGGCGGGCTGTGGGTGGCGCTGATGTCCCCGGCGGCGGTCGCGCGCGCCGAGGAGATCGCCGCCGACCGGTACGTCCCGGACTCCCTGTCGCTGCCGATCGCGGTGGAGAACTCCCGTAAGGACCAGACGTTCAACACCCCCGCGGTGGCCACGCTGCTGCTGATGGCCGAGCAGATCGAGTGGATGAACGACCAGGGCGGCCTCGCGTGGGCGGCCGCGCGCACCGCCGACTCGTCGAGCACGCTGTACACCTGGGCGGAGAAGTCGTCGTACGCGCGGCCGTTCGTGGCCGACGCGGGCATGCGGTCGCAGGTGGTCGGCACCATCGACTTCGACGACGCGGTCGACGCGGCGGCGCTGGCCAAGACGCTGCGCGCGAACGGCATCGTGGACGTCGAGCGGTACCGCTCGGTGAAGCGGAACCAGCTGCGCGTCGGCATGTACCCGGCCGTCGACCCCGCCGACGTGGAGGCGCTGACCGCCTGCATCGACTACGCGGTCGAGCGGCAGTAGCCCAGCTCAGGTACGGCGGCGGCGCAGGATCAGCCAGCCGGCGCCGGCCACGACCAGCACGATGATCAAGCCGGTCAGCGTGCTGTGCCCGCCCACGCCGTCATCGGACGCCTTCTTGCCGTCCGCGCCGGCGCTGGGCTTCGGGGTCGGCGTCGGGCGCAGGCCGTCCGGGACCGGCACCTGCCAGACCGGGCTCTTCTTCCCCTCCGAGCCGATCAGCACGTTGCGGCCGTCGCGCGTGTACGTGATCGACTCGCCCTGCTTCTGGCTGGGCAGGAACGACGTGCTGACCTGGTGCCCGATCCGGTCGTAGAACATCGCGCCGAAGTACGTGCGGATCACGAACGACGAGCCGTCCGGCGCGTACGCGGCGTCGGTGGCCACGGACGGCGCCTCGCCGACCCGGCGCAGCTTGTTCATGTGCCCGCTGCGCAGCTTCTTGGGCGCCTCGAAGACGCCGCCGCTGAACTCCTTGCTGATGACGTACAGCCGGTTGGTGCGCGGGTCGATCATCATGCCCTCGGCGTTGCGCGCGCCCGCGGCGTACTTCAGCCGGAAGCGGGTGGCGTGCACGGACCGGTCGGTCAGGTCCGCCGGTTCGGTGAAGCGGAAGACGGCGACGTTCGGCCAGGCGCCATCGAGGTTGTCGCCGATGTCGCCGACGTACACGCTGGGCCGCCCGCGCTCGTCGCGGCCGACCGCGACGGCCTCCCAGTCGCGCGCGACGAACCCGCTGAGTTTCAGGACGGCGCGTGTCTTTCCGTCCGGCCCGACCGCGAACACCCGCGCGCTGTCGCCGGAGTCGTTGACCGTGTACACGACGCCCGGGTGGCGGATGCCGGCGGCGATACCGCTGGACTCGTCGATGCGCGGGTCGGTCATGCGGAAGGCGATGTGGTTCGGCCCGCGCGCGGCGGACGCCGGTACGGCCGGGGTCACCGCCAGCAGTACGGCGGCCGCCGCGGCCAGGTATCGGACGAGGGTACGCACGGGGGACAGCCTGGCACGAGGTGCCCGGTAACCTCGAAGTGTGTACCGCCCCCGTCCCTGGTTCCTGCCGACCGTGCTCGGCCTGCTCGTGCTGGTCGTGCTGGTCGGCGCGCTACTGCGCTGACCCGTCCAGTGACCAGGCCTGGAGCGTCTCGTAGCGGGGCTTCGGCCCGGTGTGGCTGCGGATGAGCAGGAGTTCCGCCGCGCGCCAGCGTCCGGAGTCGAACCCGTTCAGGCCGGTGACCAGCGCCCGCAGATCCGTAGGTGCGCGGCAGCGGGCGAGCGTGAGGTGCGCGCGGAACGGCTTGCGGTCCCGGCTCACGCCCACGCGCCGCCCGGCGGCCGCCGTCGCGTCCGCGAGCCGGCGCAGGCGGGCGACGTCGCCCCGTACGCCCGCCCACAGCACCTGCGCCCGCGCGGCGTGGGGGAACGTGCCGGCGCCGGTCAGCGCCAGGTCGAGCGGCGCCGCGCGGGCGGCCGCGCGGCGCAGCCGGCGGGTGAGCGCGGGCAGCCGGGCGCCGTCGAGCTCGCCGTAGAAGGCCAGCGTGATGTGCCACTGCTCGCGTCCGGCCCAGCGCAGCCCGGACCAGTCCGCCCGGGCCCGTACGGTGGCCGCCTCCAGCCGGTCCAGCACCGTGTCCGGCGGCGTGACCGCGGCGAACAATCGCATGCGACCAAGGTCGCACACGTACGCCAGGGTTACGGGCGTTCGCCGGTGGCCAGGTAGATGACGTTGCGGGCCAGGTGGACGGCGTGGTCGCCGTACCGCTCGTAGTACCGCTGGGCCAAGGTGATGTCCACCGCGGCCTCGACGCCGTGCGCCCAGTTCGGGGAGAGGATCTTGGTGAAGAGCTGGCGCTGCAGCTTGTCGAGCGCGTCGTCGTCGGACTCGAGCTCAAGCGCGGTCGGTACGTCGTGCGAGGCGATGACGCTGCCCGCCTTGGTGACCAGCCGCTCGGAGATCTGGCCCATCTCCAGGAACATGTCCCGCAGCTCGGGCGGGATCGCGGAGTCGGGGTGCCGGCGGCGGGCCGTACGGGCCACGTGCACCGCCAGGTCGCCCATGCGCTCCAGTACGCCGGCCATCCGCAGCGCGGAGATGATCTTGCGCAGGTCGGTGGCCACCGGCTGCTGCCGGGCCATGAGGTCGAGCACGCTGGACTCGATCTCGTCATGTGCGAGGTCCACCGCTTTGTCGCCGGAGATCACACCCTCGGCGAGGCTCAGGTCGGCGTCGATCAGCGCGGTGGTCGCCCGGGAAATGGCCGAGCGCACGAGCCGCGTCATCTCGACGAGTCGATCGGTGAGGGCGTCCAGCTCCTCGTGATAGGTGTCCCGCATGGTCACCAGCCTGACATTTGCACATGAACGATCCCGCTCCCCGAAGTGAACGTTCAGAGAAACCGCTGGCCGGGAGGCCCGCGGGACGGAATCGGGTGTTTACCATCGTAGGTGTGAATACGGAGGTGGTCGCGGGTCTGGCGGGCCTCGCCGGGCTCCTCGTGGGGGTGGCCGCCGTGCTCGCGTTCCGGTTCAGCGAGCAGGCGCAGCGCCGCGTGCCCGAATCCCGGCAGCACACCGAGCTGCCGCCGGGCATCGCCTCCGTGCTCGCGGTGCTCCCGTCCTCGGCCGTCGTCATCGACTCCGCCGACCGCGTCCTGCGGGCGAGCTCCGCGGCCCGCGCGTTCGGTCTCGTCCGCGGCGACCGGCTGGTGATCTCCGACCTGCTGGCGCTGGCCCGGCAGGTACGTAAGGACGGCGAGATCCGCGAGTCGGAGATCGAGGTGGCCGGCCGCGCGCTCGGCCGCGAGCCCACGTCGTTCGCGGTCCGCGTGGCGCCGCTCGGCCAGGGCGGCCTGGTGCTGGTGCTGGCCGAGGACCAGTCCGAGCACCGCCGCGTCGAGGCGGTCCGGCGCGACTTCGTGGCCAACGTGAGCCACGAGCTGAAGACCCCGGTCGGCGCGCTGTCGCTGCTGGCCGAGACCATGGAGTCCGCGGCCGACGACCCCGAGGCCGTACGCCGCTTCGCGCACCGCATGCAGCACGAGGCGGCCCGGCTGATCAACGTGGTGCAGGACGTCATCACGCTGTCGCAGGTGCAGGACGGCCGGCCGCCCGCCGAGCCGAAGCGCGTCGAGCTCGACGCGGTCCTCACCGACGCCGTGGACCACTGCCGGCTGAAGGCCGACGCGAAGAACATCCAGCTCGTGACGTCCGGCCAGGGCGGGGTGGCCGTCCGCGGCGACGCCGAGCTGCTCAAGACCGCGGTACGCAACCTCACCGACAACGCGGTCAACTACTCCCCCGAGAACACCCGTGTGGTCCTGATGACCAGGCCCGCGCCGGACGGCATGGCCGAGATCAGCGTCACCGACCAGGGCATCGGCATCCCCGAGACCGAGGTGGAGCGGATCTTCGAGCGGTTCTACCGGGTCGACTCCGCCCGGTCGCGCTCCACCGGCGGCACCGGCCTCGGCCTGGCCATCGTCAAGCACGTCGCCACCACGCACGGTGGCGAGGTGTCGGTATGGAGCAAAGAGGGCGCCGGCTCCACGTTCACCCTGCGGCTGCCCATGTCGAACGAGCGCACCGTGCCGGCGCAACCGGCCGTGCGCGCCCCCGAGGAGGTCCGACCGTGACCCGAGTGCTCGTCGTCGAGGACGAAGAGTCGTTCAGCGACGCACTTGCCTACATGCTGCGCAAGGAGGGATTCGAGGTCGCCGTGGCGGCGTCCGGCCCGGCCGCGCTCGACGCCTTCGACCGTGACGGCGCCGATCTCGTGCTGCTCGACCTGATGCTGCCCGGCCTGTCCGGTACCGAGGTGTGCCGGACGCTCCGGCAGACGTCCAACGTCCCGGTGATCATGCTCACCGCCAAGGACAGCGAGATCGACAAGGTCGTCGGCCTGGAGCTCGGCGCGGACGACTACGTCACCAAGCCGTTCTCCTCCCGCGAGCTGATCGCCCGCATCCGCGCGGTGCTCCGCCGCCGGGTGGACGCCGAGGAGGTGGCGACCGGCGCGCTTGAGGCCGGTCCGGTGCGCATGGACGTGGAGCGGCACGTCGTCACCGTCCGCGGCGCCGAGGTGCAGCTTCCGCTCAAGGAGTTCGAGCTGCTGGAAGTGCTGCTGCGCAACGCCGGCCGGGTGCTGACCCGGATGCAGCTCATCGACCGCGTGTGGGGCGCCGACTACGTCGGCGACACCAAGACCCTCGACGTGCACGTCAAGCGGCTGCGCGGCAAGGTCGAGACGGACCCGGGCACGCCCGCGCACATCGTCACCGTCCGCGGCCTGGGGTACAAGTTCGAGCCCGACCCCGTACCCGCGCGTAGCTGATCGTTTTCAGTTTCCGTACGGAAATTGCCCTAGTATCGCCCGGGTGCTCACCTACCCCCCGCCGCTTCTCGACCTCACGTTCGACCAGCTCCGCACCCTTCTCGTGGTGCACGAGAGCGGCAACGCGCTGCGCGCCGCCCGGGCGCTCGGCCGGGAGCAGTCGAGCGTGCAGAAGCAGCTGGACACGCTGAACCGGCATTTCCAGGGGCTGTGCGGCGAGGTTCTGGTCAGCCGCCAGGGGCGCGGGCGCGACTTCCTGTTCACCGCCACCGGCGAGGAGATCGTCGGAATCGCCCGGCGCACGCTCGGCGACTGGCGGGCCACCGTGGACTCCGTACGGCGGCGGGTCGGCAGCACCCTGTCCGTCGGTACGACGGAGTTCGCGCTGCACTTCCTGTCCGCCGCGGTCCGCCGGCTCGACGGGCGCTTCCGCGATGACGGCGTCGACTTCCGCGTCACACACATCCGTACCCGGGACTTCTGGGCGACGCTCGCGGCCAAGGAGGTCGACCTGCTGATCGGCACGGTCGTCGCCTCCCCGGACGAGCCACCCGGCGGCGGTGCGTACGACACCATCGAGCTGCGCCGCGGCATCCTCGTCCTGCTCACCAACCTGCCTCCGGACGCCGCGCCGCCCGGACCGATCGGCGTCGACGAGCTGGCCGGGCTGCCGCTGCTGCTGCCCGCCGCCGGCCTCGTCGTGGACCTGCTGTCCGGCTGGTACGGCCCGGACTTCCGCAGCCGGCTGACCGTCGCCGCGGAGATCGCCGACCTGCGGTACGGCACCGAGCTGCTGCGGTCCGGGCTGGTCGACGGCTGCGTGGTCGTGCCGCGCGGGCTCGCCACGCGGATGCGGTACCGCTCCGAGAGCGACGGCCTGCGCATCATCGAGCTGCGCTCCGGCTCGGGGACGCCGCTCGAGGTGGTGTCCGCGGTGTTCGCCCGGCGCGGCGAGCGCGACGGTTACGGCCCGGACCATCCGCTGAACCTGCTGTGGGGGGCGCTGCGCGACGAAGCGGAGCGTGGCATCCTGCCGGGGTGAGCAGCCCTCTCAGCGGTCCGTGGTACCGGGTCCAGGCGATCATCGGGTCCCCGGGCGGGCGGCGGGCCGAGCACGACTTCGTGTCGATCCTGCCGGCCGTCCTGTCCGCCGCGCAGCGCGGCACCCCGTTCGTGATCGGCTGGCTGTCGCGCGGTTACGGCGCGCCGCTGGAGCTGATCACCAACGCCGGCCCGGTCCGTACGGACGCCGACGCCGCGCCCGAGCTCGGTGACGCCGACCGCGGCATGCTCTATCCCGGCGGCGCGCGCGGCGTGGTCATCGGCGACGACTGGCTCGACGTGTGCGACCGGCTGGTGTGGACGACCTGCCCCGGCCGGCAGGCGCCGCCGCTGGCCGACGGCGACAAGGAGGACAGCGGCGACGACTCCCGGCCCACGCTGTTCGAGTCCACGCTGGTCACGCTGATGGCCCGGCCGTTCTGCTGGCTGCTGGTCGCCGAGCCCACCCAGCTGCTCGACACCGAGGTCGCCGAGCTGCGCACCCAGCTGAACGTGCTGCGCCGGTACGAGGACGCATCCGAGCGGCACCGGTTCGACGTCGAACGCTCCGAACGGCGCATGCAGGAGCTGGACGCCTTCCGCGAGGCCGGGCTGTGGAACGTACGGCTGCTGGCCGGCGCGGCGAGTGCGGCGGAGCTGCGGCAGATCGCGCCGGTCCTGGTCGGGTCGTCGGACACGAGCCGGCACCCGTACCGGCTGCGGACCGCGCTGAGCGGCCCGTGGGGCGGCGACGCCGACACGCACACGTTCGCCGACGCGCTGGCCGCCAAGGTCACCGACGCCACCGACGGTGCGGACGGGGCGTCCGCCCCCTTCGCGGCCACCGCCGGCACGCTGGCCGCGCTGGCCGGGCTGCCCCGCCGCGAGGTGCCCGGCCTGCGCGTGCTCGACGCCGGGTACTTCGACGTGACCAGCGAGACCGGTGCGGGCACCGACGAGCCGGCCATCGACCTCGGCCAGGTGCTCGACGGCCAGGAGCGCGGGGTCGGCACGTTCCGGGTGCCGCTGTCCACGCTCAACCGGCACGCGTTCGTCACCGGCGCGACCGGCGCGGGCAAGTCCCAGACCGTACGCCACCTGCTGGAACAGCTGACCCGGGCGGACATCCCCTGGCTGGCCATCGAGCCGGCCAAGTCCGAGTACGCCGCGATGGGCGGCCGCGTGGCGCCGCTCGGCAAAGAGGTCACCGTGGTGAACCCGTCCGACCCGGACGTGGTGCCGCTGTCGGTGAACCCGCTGGCGCCCGAGCCCGGCTATCCCGTACAGGCGCACATCGACATGGTGCGCGCGCTGTTCATGGCCGCGTTCGACGCCGAGGAGCCGTTCCCGCAGATCATGTCGCAGGCGCTGCAGCGGGTGTACCAGGACAACGGCTGGGACGTGGTGACCGGCGGCGGCGTGCCGGACGCCCCGGTCGGGCCCGCGGTGCCCACGTTGGAGCAGTTGCAGAAGGCCGCGATCGACGTCATCGAGGACGTCGGGTACGGCAAGGACCTCGGCGCCGACGTCCGCGGCTTCGTGGACGTACGGCTGCGGTCGCTGCGCATCGGCTCGGCCGGACGGTTCTTCGAGGGCGGCCACCCGGTGGACATCGGCGAGCTGCTCCGCCGCAACGTGGTGCTGGCCATCGAGGACGTCGCCAACGACGAGGACAAGGCGTTCCTGATGGGCACGCTGATCATCCGGATCGTCGAGCACCTGCGGATGCGCGCCCGCTCCGAGCGGTTCACCGGCCTGGCGCACACCATCGTCATCGAGGAGGCGCACCGGCTGCTGCGCGACCGCGGCGAGGACAAGTCGAGCTCGCACGCGGTGGAGCTGTTCGCCGGCATGCTCGCGGAGATCCGCGCGTACGGCGAGGGCATCGTCGTGGCCGAGCAGATCCCCACCAAGCTGGTGCCGGACGTGGTGAAGAACACCGCGCTGAAGGTCGTGCACCGGCTGCCCGCGCACGACGACCGGCAGCTCGTCGGCGCGGCGATGAACCTCGACGACGAGCAGTCGCGGCAGGTCGTGTCGCTGGAGCCCGGTGTGGCCGCGGTGTTCAGCGACGGCATGGACCGGCCGCTGCGCATCCGGGTGCCGCTCGGCGAGGGCCGCGAGCAGGTGCTGCGCTCGCCGGTGCCGCCGATCGCCGCGCGCCGCTCGCACGCCTGCGGCACGTCCTGCCGGGAGTCCGGCGCGTGCACGCTGATGCAGCTCCGCCAGGCGGACCTGGCGGCGGACGGCGACGACGCCGCGTGGCTGCGGGTCTGGGTGGAGGCGCTGGTGCTGGCGTACCTCACCAACCACCCGCGGCCGGTGCCGCCGGACGCGCTGTGGCGGCAGTGGGACGTCATGGAGCCGCGCATGCGCGAGTGCCTGCTGGCCACGGTGGTGGAGCGCGCGGTGGGCCGGCGCGCGACCGCGCTGCGCCGTACGTTCGACCCCGGCGAGCTGACCCGCACGCTGGCCACGGACGCGCGCCGCCTGCTCGACCGGCAGGACGACCGCTTCGCGGTGCCGCCCGGCACGAGCTGGGTGGTGCCGCACGTGCGCTGGCTGCACGAGCTTGAGGTGCTGTTCCCGTACGGCGGCCGCGTCCCCGACCTGTGGACGCCGGCACCGCCGGGCGGCTACGACCTGTCCGGCGTCCCCGGCGAGGCCGGCGTCCCGATCGGCACCCGCATGCACGCCCTGCGCCGCCACCCGCTGTCCACCGAGATCTGGCAGAACCGCGACATCGCCTGGCGCGTCCTCCTCGGCGACGACGACCACGCGGGCTACGAGTCCGACCTGTCCGCCCTGGTCCCCTGGCTCGACCCCGAGGAACGCACCACCCACGCCGCCACCGAAATGCACGCCCCCTGGCTGGAACCAATCCTGACCTGGCCAGACCGCTTCATCGTCTCCCCCGACGACGACACCAGCCGCGCCCCGAGCTTCGAAAAGGTCGAGCTGAACCCGGACGACTAGGCGTTCTCGACGACCGTTGAGGCGAGTTTGTCGTGTAGGCACTGGCGTAGGGGCTTGTCCCACAGGAGCCATAGGACGTCCAGTAGGCCGAGGCAGCAGATCCAGCCCATGACGATGTAGGCGGCCGTACGGCCGGCGGCGCGGCCTGCTCCGATCGGGCGTCGGTCCGTCGACTGCACGACCCGGATCCGCATTGCCGACTTACCGGGCGTGGCACCGCGCAGGGTGAGGAACAGCCACTCGTACAGGAAGAACAGGCCGCTGCTGAGCGCGCCGTCCCGGTCGTCGAAGGAGTACCAGGGGTGCCCGAGGGTCCAGCCGGCCGCCGCGA
>Ga0164243_10014892_pt1 | contig 10794 bp, 5 predicted proteins | sample OricompcompostOP_FD_108781 | JGI IMG/M metagenome (GOLD analysis project Ga0164243, IMG submission 108781) | Organic Plus compost microbial communities from Emeryville, California, USA - Original compost - Organic plus compost (OP) | ecosystem: Engineered > Solid waste > Mixed feedstock >...
AATGCCTTGAGCGGCCAGATGATGACGTCGCCATGACTATGGGGATCCTGGATGCGCGCGTACGGCTCGAGCATGAACCACTGCGGCCAGTCTGCGCGCGTCTCGTACTGCTGGTCGAAGACGATGCGCAGGATGTCTTTCACGGCAGCATCGTGCTCGAGCGCGAGCAGGAACTCGACCGGGCCCTGGCAGACATCGCGCGTGCCCCAGGCCCCGCCCGTGTACTGCTCGAGCCCGTGCGGCACGGTGAGGTGGATGATCGCGTTGTGCGCGAGCCAGGGGAACGTCGTGTCGACGGCGGCGGCGTCCTGGCTTTCCCCGGTTACGCGCAGGCCGTGCGTCACCTGCCGCCAAAAGTCCATTGCCGGTGCAAGCAGCCTCGGAGCATCGAACAGGGTGGTGTATTTCGAGGCGAGCGCACTCGCCTCCGCCGGCGACCGCAGCGAACCGACGACAGCGAAGGCCAGCTCGTTCGTCGGTCGCGAGCGCACCGAGATGTACGCGCCACCCCGCGGCTGACGGTCGAGATAGAGCAGCTCGTCGCCGCCGATCTCCTCCACCGCCGCCGGCGTGCTGACGACAAGGTGGTATTCCGCTTCCTTAAAGTTCTGTCCCCAAAGGCTGTCGGGATCGGGCCGAAACATGAAGCGCCTGCGCGCCGGGTCGATCTCGATGCGTGCGGCGTGCTCGAACTCGCGTTCGCCGAGAACCAGGTTGCCGAAGACGAGGAACCGACACGGTTCGCCCTCGACCGTGATCCGCCATTGGATTGCCGGATCGTCGCCGGCGGCGATGGCATGAACGGTGATGGTGCGGGTGTCGGCGCGATAGATCCATCGGCAGTCGCTCAAGCCCATCTCGAAGGCCGAGGGCACGGTGAGAAGCTGCCAGCCGTCTCCGCAGTCAGCGAGGATGCGCAAGCCGCTCCCCCTGGTGATGTTGTAGGGGTCGCGCGAGACGGAGAAGAGCTTGTGAAAGGAGGTATTGCCGAGCGTCAGTTGAGCGCCAAAGACGCCGTGCATCCAAAACGTTGCGCACATGATTGCGTCGTCGGGCAAGAGGGCCTGGCCGGTGCGCAGCAGGTTTCCGTGGCGCCGTTGCATGCGCTGCTCTTTGGCCTGGAGCACGACGTGGCGGTTGTGTGGTCCGTCGGGGACGAAGAACGACAGGGGCACGTGATCGGTCTCATCATGCAGACGGACCGGGTAGCGCGCGGCGATGTCGCCTTCGCGCAGAGGGACGGTGGCGAGTGGTGGCGCATCCTGCAGGATGCTTCGCGCCGGCGTGGCGAGCGGGGTGTCACGTGGGGCGAACGCGTCCAGCGCGGTGCGCACGACGTCAATCCGGCCGAAGTCGGCGGCGCTTGACGCCGCGGGATGGTCAGGCTCGTAGAGCCCGGCGAAGGTGCATGAAGCCGTGTCCTTCGATTTGACCGTGACGCGGCGCGACTGGATCGCCGCGCAGGCGAGTTCGTGCTGCAGGCGCTGGCTCGGAAGGCCTGCGGCGATGCCATGCGGTGGCTCGCCGGCATCGCGATATGCGGGGCCGAACACCTGCAATCCATCCGTGGCAAAACCTGCAGCACCGTCGAGGCAGGCGTGCATGACCCACGGATGGTCGTCATGCTGCGCCGCCAGATTCTGCCGACTCATTACGACGGGTCCCAACTGCGGATGATCGGAGATGTGGTGGTCTATGTACTGGGAGGCGTACGCCTCGTTGTTCATCAGGAAGGCGCGATCGGCGAGGCCCAAGTCCTGCGCCAGGATGGCATCGCATGGAAGGTCGATGTCACCCTGATTTTCGACGTCAAGACGCCATAGCCAGATGTTCGCGCCGGGATGCAGCCAGAGCGTGAGCCGGTGGTATAGGTCGGCCGATTGACCGTCCCAAACGCAGCGGTCCGCAGCGGCGGCGAACCGCACCTTGGCATGAGGCCCATAGGCTTCCACGATGCGCGGCTGCGGACCACCGACGCGAAGGAAGAGCCGGGCGATGCCGCCATCGAGGGGTGAGCCTAGAATCTGGTTGATCTGGGTGCGTCCGCGCGCGTGGCGGTGCTCGATGGCAAAGACGGCGCCGCTGGGCAGGAGGCTGAGCGAAAGGCCACTGGCGTTGCTCAAATACCGAAGCCCGAGGTCCTGCTCGCGCGGCGTCGTGCGGAGGCGGACGCCAGTGTCCGTCATGCGTCTTGCTCTTCTCAGCCTGATGCGTGCCGAAGCCAGAGACACTGACTCGATAAGGCATAGATGCAGATCAGCGACCGAAGCAGACGCTTGGCCGGCGGGCAGATCGTATCACGACAGAGATGCGTCAGACGCGGGCGGCGGCCACCAGATCCTGATCTGCGCCGTATTTATCGACGTCTTTTCTCGGGACCACCAGCGCTCCGAGCTCGTCGAAGACAGCGTCGAGCCGGGCAAGCGGCAACAGGGCGGCCTTGGCCGCTTCATAGTCAGCCGCAAGCGCAGTATCGCGCAAGCCAAGACGTGCAAGCTCACCGCGCAACAGGGCAGTGAGATCGGCAGCGATCAGGCGCGCGTAGCGTCGCGCGGCCGGACCGTTCGTCGAACGCCGCGGTGCGGCGGCGGCGCTCGGCAGGGACCAAGCGCCATCGCGTCCAATGCTGTCGGGACGCGTCTGCTGCATCGCCTTGGCAAAGCGGTGCAGCATTTCCCTGGCGACCTCGATTAGGTCGCCGGACGCATCATCGAGGCGGCCGAGCAGCCGGGCGCAGTCGATCTCCCAATCCTTGAGAATCTTCGCCTCTGGCGCCTTCAACTGAGCGCGGACCAACTGATGGAACGTCAGCCGCGCCAGGCTGCGGGCGAGCTTCTCCACCTTGGATGCCCGCCGCTCGCGGATCTCGGCGGCCCACACCCGTATCTGCCCCACAAGCGCGACGGCGCTGTCATCGGATGGGCGGCCGTTCACGCGTCGCGACCGCGCCGCATCGGTCGCAGAGACGAGCGTCACGTCGCGGAACATGTCGCCGGCGGCGCTGCGCAGCCGCCACTCTATCTTCGCTGCGTCGGTAGAGGATTCGAGCGCGTCCCTGTGCGTCGCGACGAGAAGCGCATTGTGCCAGTTGCGGCGCGGGAGCCCCGACCAGCGCACGCGCTCGCTCTCCGTCCAGGCGCGCGTTGCAACCGTGCACCAGATGCGGATGTCGCCGGCTATCTCCTCGTCCTCGATTTCTGCTGGCGCCGGCGTGTCGAGGATCTCGAACTCCTTCAGGATGTCGTTCGGCAGGCCGATTTCCAGGGCGCGGATCTGCATGTCCGAGATCACGGCGTCGATATCATCAGCACTCAGGAGGCGCCGCTCCTCGCCGACGGCATATAGCGCAGTGGTCTCGGCATAGGAGATGAGAAGCGGCAGGCGCGTGTTGGCAACGACGCCGGCGGGGAGCAGACTTACTCCAAGCAGAAGATCGGCGACGGAGGTCTTGCCCGAATTCACCTCGCCGAGGATAACGACGCGGGGCGGGCGGGCCAGAAGCGCTGCCATGCGCGCCAGGCCGGCCGTGCACGCGTCGATGACCGGATCGCGATGGGCGATGGATTCGAGCTGACGGCGCGCATCCTCAAGGCGCGTCAGAACCTCATGCGCGCGCCCTGTCATAGGCCGGCTCCCTGTCGTGCTGCAGACCGTTGTCGAGGTCGTGAGCGACGATCTCCAACTGGTGGCTCACGGCTCTCAGACGCCGCAACCGGTCAGCCAGCAGCTCCTGCTGTTGCTCGATGCTTTGCCCCGGCATCTGGGCGGACGCAGGGCCGCCGGCGCCGTTCAGCCGCGTCATTAGTTGCTCGCGGCGGCGAGTCACGGCCTGAATGATGTTGGCGCAGAGACCAAACGACCATTTTGCAGAGGTCGTCGAGTAGGCGGTCAGCGCCCGCTCGGCAGTGGCCACGAGCTCCTCGCCGACGGGGCCGAACTCGGCCTTGATCAGGCTCTCGATCTGCTCGCCGTAGCTCTCGGGCGTGGTGCGCCCTTTCCACAGCGAGGACCACCACGAATCTTCGATGTCGAGCGCCACGAAGCGGCTCAGCGCTGCCATCGAAGGCTGGGGAACGAGGAGCAGGCGCCGGTCAGGACCCGCCGGCAGCGGTATCTCGGGTGCGATCAAGCCCATGAGCTTTGCGAGCTCTGGCGCAATCTTGGCCTGCAGCGCCAGCACGCGAGCGGTCGCGCGCTCGAAGCACTCTTTGAACTCGTCCGCCAGTGCGCGCCGCAGGGCAACACCCTCGAGCGTCCAGGTGCGCCGCGCGCTCCCTCCGGTCTTGAGCGTCGACACGAGAACATGGCGCTCGTTCATCGCGTGCCCCTCGATGACGGATGTCAGCGACTGGCGCAGGTCAGCCATCTCCTCGGCAATGATCGACACGAACTGCTGTCGGATCGTCTTCGAGGAGCGCTCGACATTGGCGGCAACCTCGTTGAGCACGGCGGTCTCGCGCTCGAGCGCGGCGCGCTCGTTGACGCCTGACGTGGCGTTGCGAACCGATTCAAGCTCGATGCTCACCGCCTTGCCGCTGGCGGCCGCCATCTCGCAGAACCAGCGCGCCGTCTGCATCTGAAGCTGGGCCGGGGGACTGTGGCGCATATACTCGGATACGGCGCGGTACATCGATGGCAGCCCAGATGCCGCGTAGAGAGCGCGGCAGAGGCGCCCGCTGCCGTTGCCGTAAACGGCTTCCGGCTGCAGCTGCTCGCGCGGCAGAAGACCGATATCGGCGAGATAGCCGAGGGAGGAGCGTTGCATCAGCCGGCCGATGGATTCGCTGTCCGGGGCGAGGGCGCAGTTGGCCCATGATGCGCTACCGGCAATCACCGGGATGTTGGCACCCGGGAAATCGGTCTTGAGCTTCCGCTCCACGTACATGAGGACTTCCGCCACATCGTAGCTGACGTCGGAGAAGTCATCGATGCGGTTCACGAAGACGATGATGCGCTCGCTGTTGAGGCCGCGCATGAGGCGCATGAGGTTGACATCGGCCTCCGACAGAGGCTGGCGCGCGGTGACGACGACGATGTAGAGGTCGGCGGATTCGAGGCTGCGGCGCGTGATCTCGTCGCGAATGAGGAACGGATCGTTGGTGCCCGGCGTGTCGGTGACAGTCACCGGGAAGGCGAACGGGCCGCCATCGAAGTAGAGGTCGGCCTGCTTGGTGATGTCAGCGTACTGGCCAAGCGGCGAGTTGCTGGGGAACGATCCCGAGCACACGTAGCGGGCCAGCAGGCCCGAATCGAAGGTGGCGTAGTTGTGAGTGTTCCCCAAGAGCTGCGCAAAATCGGCGCCGAGGCGCATGACGGCGCGCTGCTTCATCGCCTCGACGTGCTGGCGAAGCAGATCCGGCTCGAAACTCGGATCGAGGCGCTGCGTCAGCTCGCGAATGCGCCGGTCGCCATTGGCGAGGTCATTCCACTCCGGGGTGGAAAAGAACTCGAACGACGCGCCGGCGCCCGAGAGCGGCCGGCTCTTGCAAAAATGCATGTGCGTGACGGTCGTCGTCCACGGCGTGACGTCGGTCGGCAACAAGCGCGGCTGGCGCACGAGCGCGTTGATGAGCGAGCTCTTGCCCGACTTGATCTGACCGACGACGGCGATGCGGAACGACTGCTGCTCGAGGCGTGCCAGCGCCTCGTCGATCAGCACCTTTCCGGCCGGCTCCACAAGGCTGGACAGTGAACGACCGCCGCTGAGTATCTGCTGCCTGGCTATCGCCAGTGAGGAACCGATAGACTCCGGCTCGACCGGCACGTGCGACCGCAGCCCTGAGCTGCCGGCGAGCACGCGCGCGCCGTTGATGTGACCTTCCCCCATGCGCCAACTCCGAACCAATGGCGACGACTTACACCCGCCGTCATGGCACCCCACGCGCCAGGACGGCGACCCTCAAATGCTATTTGGCAGCGAGCTCTGCCAGCCGGTCATTCGCCTCGGGGATGCCGAGGTCCTTGGCCCGCTCATACCAGGCCCGTGCGACAGTCGGATCAGCCTTTATCGTCACATTAGCAAACTGCGCCACACGGCCCGGATCGTACATCGCCCCAAGGGTCATGGCCGCGACCCCCGATCCCGCCCTGGCCGCCTCTTCGAGGACGAGGCGCGCCTCGTCGGGCTTGCCGGCGCGAAGATAGGTGTCGGCGCGCTGCAGCAGACGCTGCGCGTCGGCAGGCGATGAGCGTAGGCCGGAATCCGGCGATCTGACGGCGGCACCCGACCCGCCCTGCTCCTTCGCCGCATAGAAGGTGAGGCGCGAGGCGTCGTCCGATCGCTTGCCGCCGCTGGTCCAGAGCACCACGGTGGCGGCGATCACCGAGGAGACGGCGGCGGCCGTCGCGGCGCCGATGATGATGGCCTTGGTACTGGTCGACGAGGTCTCGCGCTCGCCCCCCGCCGCGCTGCGCGATACGGCCCGCGACTGCTCCGACGACTTGGCAGGAGCGGCGCCGCGCAAGGCGCCGACATATTCGGTTTGCGGCTCGGGCTCGGCCTTGCGCGAAGGCGCGGCTGGCTTAGGCGCGACCTCCATGGTCTCAAGCCGCCGCAAAAGCTTTGAAAGCTCTTCTAATTCCGGTTCGTCACGGCGCCCCATAGCCGGTCTGTCCCATCAGCGCATCGCGAAACTCGCGGACGTGTCCCCCCGCGGGATACTGCCCTCGACCAGTAACAGAACTGTCTTCGTAGTTCCAGTTTGTGGCCGACATAAGTTCATGCGCTGACTGCGCTTAGTGCACTATGCTTAATCTACAAGCACTGCTGAATATCGTTTCTGGTTGCAGTCGCAGCTAATGTTGGCATTGGGGAAGTGCCTTCGGGGGGAGATCTATACATGACGCGCCGGCTCAATGCATTGCGCAAGACATCGTGGCTTGCGGGACCCTTGCTCGCCTGCCTGCCAACCGCCGCGCTCGCTGCACCCGACAAGGGTGACACAGGCTTTCTGATGATCTCGGCGGTGCTCGTCCTCTTGATGACGGTGCCGGGACTGGCTCTCTTCTATTGTGGCCTCGTGCGCACCAAGAATGCCATCGGCATGCTGATGCAGGTGTTCACCATCGTCTGCCTCGTGTGCGTCGTTTGGATGCTCTACGGCTACAGCCTCACCTTCACCAACGGCGGACAGTTCAACGACTGGGTCGGCGGCTTCTCCAAGCTCTTCTTGAGCGGCATCACGCCCAACTCGGAGGCGGCGACGTTCTCCCATGGCGTCTACGTGCCGGAGTACGCGTATGTCTGGTTCCAGATGACCTTCGCCGCCATCACGCCGGCGCTGATCGTCGGCGCGTTCGCCGAGCGAATGAAGTTCTCCGCGCTGATCGTGTTCATGATCCTGTGGGTCACGTTCGTCTATTTCCCGATCGCGCATATGGTCTGGTATTGGCCGGGCCCCGACACCATCGCCAACGCCGCCCGCGACGTGGCGCAATCGACCGGGCTGCCCAGGATCGACGCGCAGGGCCGCCTCGAGGCCACCCTGCGTGACGCCGGCCTCGCCTACCAATGGGGCGCAATCGACTTTGCCGGCGGCACCGTCGTGCACACCAATGCGGGCATCGCCGCCCTCGTCGGGGCGCTCATCATCGGTCCGCGCGTCGGCTATGGCCGCGAGCCGATGCCGCCGCATTCGCTGACTCTGGCGGTCACCGGCGCGGCGCTGCTGTGGGTCGGGTGGTTCGGATTCAACTGCGGATCCAATCTCGAAGCCAATGGCACGGCCGCGCTCGCGATGGGCAACACCTTTGGCGCCACGGCGACCGCGGCACTGGCATGGGCCTTCACCGAATGGGTGACGAAGGGCAAGCCGACCTCGCTCGGGCTTGCGACTGGAGCCGTCGCGGGTCTCGTGGCGGTGACGCCGGCCTCGGGCTTCGCCGGTCCCATGGGGGCGCTGGTGCTCGGGGTCGTTGCCGGCGTCATCTGCTTCCTCTTCTCCACCTCGGTGAAGACAGCGCTCGGCTACGACGACAGCCTCGACGTGTTCGGCGTCCACTGCATCGGCGGCATCATCGGCGCACTCGGCACCGGCATCCTCGTCAACCCGCATCTCGGCGGGACGGGCGTCGGAGACTATGTGTCGAGGCCGGGCGAGGTCGTCATCACCTACGACATGGGGGCGCAAATGATCGCTCAGTGCAAAGCCGTGCTGCTGACGCTCGCGTGGTCGGGACTCGGCTCGGCCGTGCTCTACCTCATCGTCGATGTCGTCATAGGGCTGCGGCCGACGGTCGATAGCGAGCGCGTCGGGCTCGACCTCACCGAGCACGGCGAGCGCGCTTACAACGACTGACGGGTGCCGGCGGCAGTTTGTGCGCTGTGTGGCTGACGTTCTGTCAAAGAGCACCGCCCATGCGCCGGAGGCCGTGCGGCCATTGCTGGCTTCGCGCAGCCTTGCGTGGGTGCCGGCCTTCGCCGGCATGACGTATGTGGGGAGGCTTCGGCTCGCCTCCTCTCGACGTCATCCTGGGCTGAGGACCCAGCGTGTGCGCAAATGCTTCGTCGGATCCTCGGGACAAGCCGAGGATGACAGATTGGGCCTTCCACTGCGCTCAACGTCACCCCGGCGCAGGCCCCGGGACCGACATGGCGTGCAGCAGAGTGGCACGGGTTCTCAGGCGCTATCAACCGAGGGTGTGGCGGAAGTCGTCGTAGCCGAAGGTGTGCACGACACGATAGCTGCCGTCCTCGTCGAGGACGGCGAGGTCGGGTCGCGGCGTTCCGTTGAAGGTGGTGTTCTTGACGAAGCTGTATTGCATCATGTCGGTGAACACGATGCGGCTTCCAACCTGCAACGGCTCGGGAAACGAATACTCGCCGATGACATCGCCCGTCATGCACGTCTTGCCGCCGAGAATGTAGGTGTGCGGGTGTACACCGCCGGCCGCGGCGCCGATGATGCCGGGCGTGTAGGGCACCTCGAGCACGTCGGGCATGTGGCAGCTTGCAGAGGTGTCGAGGATAGCGAGGTTCTGCTCGTTCCAGTGCAGGCCGATCACGCTGGCGACGAGATAGCCGGCATCGACGACGATGCCGCCGCCCGGCTCCAGAATGACCTCGACGCCGAACGCGGAGCGGAAGGCCTTGATGGCGGCGATGAGCTTGTCGACGTCATAGCCCGGCTTGTTGATGAAGTGGCCGCCGCCGAAGTTCACCGCCTTGACCTTGCGGATGTAAGGGGTGAACTCGCGCGCCACGTGCTCGATGAGGCCGACCGAGCCGTCGGCCTTGCTTTCACACAGCGCGTGCACGTGGAAGATGTCGATGTCATCCCACGGCAGCTTGTCGATCTCGGCGCGCGTGGTGCCAAAGCGCGAGCCGGGCGCACATGGATCGTACAGCGCGCCGCCCAGCGTCGCATTCGAGTAGCCGGGATTGATGCGGGCGCCGATCTTGGCGCCGGCCGACTTGGCCAGCGCGCCATAGCGGGCGATCTGTTCCGGCGAGTTGAAATAGATGTGGTCGGCGAGCGCGGTCAGGCGCTCGACCTCGCCCGGGGAATAGGCCGGCGCATAGACGTGCACCTCCTTGCCGAACTCCTCACGCCCGAGCCGCGCCTCGTACTCGCCGCTGGCGGTCGAGCCGTCCAGCACGTCGCGCATCATCGGGAAGGCCGCGGGCATGGCCCACGCCTTGGTGGCGAGCAGGATCTTGCAGCCGGCCTCGCGCTTGATGCGCGCGACGGTCTTAAGGTTGCGCTTCAGCGCCGCCACGTCGAGGACGTAGGCGGGCGTGCGGATGTTGGCGGGAAACGTCGGCGTCATCGGTCTCCTTCTCCCTCTCCCCGATTGCAGGGAGAGGGTTGGGGTGAGGGGCGACCGCAGGCGGCTGTGCCAGTTTTTGCCCCTCACCCTAACCCTCTCCCCATCGCAAGTGCAGGGCGATGGGGAGAGGGGCTCTGGTTACGTCTCGAGGGCGAAGAGCTCGGGTTGCTCGGCGGGGCCGAGCTCGCGGACGTGCCAGGGGAGGCCTTGCTTGCCGATCTCATCCATGAAGGGCTTCGAGGGAAGCTGCTCGACGTTGAAGACGCCGGCGCCTTTCCAAGCGCCCTTGAAGACCATCATGGCGCCAACGACCGGCGGCACGCCGGTCGTGTAGGACACGGCCTGCGCACCGGTCTCCTTGAACGATTCCGCGTGATCGCAGACGTTGTAGATGATGACGCGCTTTTCCTTGCCGTCCTTCTTGCCGGTGAAGATGCAGCCGATGGACGTGCGGCCGGTGTAGCCCTCGCCGAGCGAGGACGGCGGCGGCAGCAGCTCCTTCAGGAACTCCATGGGGATCACGGGCGTGCCCTTGTACATAACGGGGTCGATGCGCGTCATGCCGACGTTCTGCAGCACCTCGAGGTGCTTAATGTAGTTGTCGGAGAAGGTCATCCAGAAGCGGATCTGCTTCAAGCCACGGATGTTCTGAACGAGGCTCTCCTCCTCCTCGTGGTAGATGAGATAGCTCTTGCGCGGGCCGACCTCCGGATAGTCGATCATGGTCGAGATCGACAGCGGGTCGATGTCGATCCACTTGCCGCCCTTCCAATACTTGCCGCGCTGCGTGACCTCGCGCAGGTTGATCTCCGGGTTGAAGTTGGTGGCGAAGGCCTTGCCGTGGCTGCCGTCGTTGCAGTCGATGATGTCGATGGTCTCGATCTCGTCGAACAGGAACTCCTGCGCGTAGGCGCAGTAGATGTTCGACTGGCCAGGGTCGAAGCCGCACCCAAGGATGGCCATGATGCCCTTGTCCTTGTAGCGGTCCTGGTACTTCCACTGCCAGGAGTACTCGAACTTGGCGAC
>Ga0164243_10014893_pt1 | contig 10794 bp, 5 predicted proteins | sample OricompcompostOP_FD_108781 | JGI IMG/M metagenome (GOLD analysis project Ga0164243, IMG submission 108781) | Organic Plus compost microbial communities from Emeryville, California, USA - Original compost - Organic plus compost (OP) | ecosystem: Engineered > Solid waste > Mixed feedstock >...
CCCGGCGCCGCCGACGACGAGCCCACCCCGACCCGCAGCGGCCGGGGCGGCATCTTCGAGGCCAAGGCGTACACGCCGCGCGGCCGGACGGTCCGCGAACAGGCCCGCGCCGGCCAGGGCGACCGCCCGGCGGTCCCGCTGCGCGTGGTCGACGGCGGCCGCGCCGACGAGCCCCGCGCCGAGCGGGCCGGCACCACCGCGCCGGCCACCCGTGGCCGCACGCCGGACCCGGCCGGCGACGGCGGTACGCGCGCGCGCCGCGGCCGGACGCCGTACCCGGACGACGACGCCCCGCCCCCGGCGCGCGGCCGCGGGCGGACCCGCGCCACGGGCGACGCCGACACGGACACCACCCGCCGGTCCAGGACCCCGCGATCCGGTCACTCCACCGCCGCCGACGGGCGGCGCTCAGGCACCGCCGCCGACGGGCGGCGCTCAGGCACCGCCGCCGACGGGCGGCGCTCAGCCACCGCCACCGACGGGCGGCGCTCAGAAACCGCCACCGACGGGCGGCGTTCCGGCACGGCCACCGGCCGGCAGCGGTCGCGTGCGGCCGGCGACGACTCCGACGCACCCCGTCTCGGCGTCGTCGGCTCCGGAACCTCCGGCACGGGCAACGCCAGATCCACCACCCGGTCCGCCGCCCGCTCACCGCGCGGCGCGGAGCGGGGCTCCCGCGCCACCTCGGCCCGGTCGCGCGCCGGCGCGTCCGCGGCCGCGGAGCCACGGCGCGCGACGGCCGGCAAGGGCCGGGCGACCCCACCGCGCGGCCCGCTCGCCCGCAAGCCGCGCAAGAAGCCGCGCCTCGCGGACCCGAACCGCCGCCTGCGGCTCGGCGCGTTCCTGGCGCTGGCCCTGTTCGCCTGCGTCGGCATCCGGCTCGTGGTGCTCCAGGTCGTGCCCACGCCCGCGTACGCCGACGGCGGCATCAGCGACCGCCTCCGTACCGTCACGCTCTTCGCCTCGCGCGGCGGCATCTACGACCGCTCGGGCGTGCCGCTGTCGCACAGCGTCGAGGCCCGCTACGTCTTCGCCGACCCCGAGCTGATCGAGGACGCCCCGGCGGCCGCCGCCCAGCTCTCACCGCTGCTCGGCGTGGCCCGCTCGGACCTCGAGAAGCGGATGGCCAAGCGCAAGCTGCCCAGCGGCAACATGTCCCGCTTCGAGTGGCTCGCCCGTGGGGTCCCGATCGAGACCGCCGAGCAGGTGATGCGGCTCGAGATCGCCGGCATCGGCATCGAGCGCGACGAGCGGCGCGACATCCCCGGCAAGGACCTCGCGGCCAACCTCATCGGCATCACCGGCGAGGACATGACGGGTCTGGAAGGGCTGGAGGCGAAGTACGACGACGTGCTGCGCGGCACCAACGGCAAGCACCGGTTCGAGGCCGGCACCGGTGCCCTCAACACCGCGATCCCGAGCGGCTACAGCGAGATCACCGAGGCCAAGCCGGGCAGTTCGCTGACGCTGACCATCGACCGCGACCTGCAGTACGAGATCCAACGCCTGCTCTCCACGCACGTGCGCGCGAAGAAGGGCACGGTCGGCGCGGCGGTCGCGATCGACGTCAAGACCGGCGAGGTGCTGGCGCAGGCCAGCGAGCCGACCTTCAACGCCGCCGACTGGGAGGGTTCGAAGGCGGCCCACCGGGAGGACGCGGCGACCTCGTTCGTCGTCGACCCGGGCTCGGTGCACAAGGCGATCGTCTTCGGTGCCGGCCTGGAGGAGGGGATCATCACCCCCGACACGGTCTGGCGCGTGCCGGACACGATCACGAAGGACATCACGTTCCGCGACACCCACCCCGCCAGCGGGCGGCGGATGTCGATGGCCGGCGCGCTGGCGTACTCCTCCAACGTCACCACCATCATGATCGCCGACAAGCTCGGCCCGCGGAAGGTGTACGACTACCAGCTCAAGTTCGGCCTCGGCAAGCCGACCGGCGAGGGCATGCCCGGCGAGGCGGCCGGCCACGTGATCCCGCCGGACGAGTGGAACGGCTCGTCGCCGGGCTCCATCCCGATCGGCCACAGCGTCGACGTCACGCCGCTGCAGATGGCGGCCGTCTACGCCGCGATCGCCAACGACGGCACGTGGGTCCAGCCGCACCTGATCAAGGAAATCGTCCGGCCGGACGGCACCCGCGAGGCGCCGCCGGCTCCGGAGAAGCGCCAGGTGATCAGCCCCGAGCACGCGGCCGACCTGCGGTACCTGATGGAGGCGGTGACCACCATCCCGGACGCGACCGGCGTCACCGGCGCGGTCAAGGGCTACCGGGTCGCCGGCAAGACGGGTACCGGCAAGCGGGTGGTCAACGGCGAGTACGCGAGCGGCGAGGTCGCGTCGTTCATCGGCATGGCGCCGGCCGAGGCGCCGCGCTACGTGATCGCCGTGTTCGCGTACACCCCGGGCGGTGGCGGCGGCGACGTGGCGGGCCCGGCGTTTCGCGAGATGATGCAGTACACGCTCCAGCACTACCGCGTCCCGCCCAGCACGAAGCCGGCGCCTGACTACAAGGCGTTTCCCTGATCCGCGTGGGTACCCGGACCGGCGGGCGTGGACCGGGTAGGGTCTGACGCCGTGCCCGGCAATCCGCGTCCCCGGTCCGTCCTCCCCGTCCGGCTCGCCGACCTCGCCGCCCTGGCCGGGGCGGCGCCGCCGGCGTCCGACGTGGCGGTGACCGGCATCACACACGCCAGCGGCGACGTCTGCCCCGGCGACGTCTACGCGGCCCTGCCCGGCGCACGCCGGCACGGCGCCGAGTTCGTCCCGGCGGTCGCCGCGGCCGGTGCGGTGGCGGTCCTGACCGACCCCGCCGGGGCCCCCGCGGCCGAGGCGGCCGGGCTGCCGGCGATCGTGGTCGACGACCCCCGAGAGGCGCTCGGCCCGGTCGCCGCCGCGGTCTACGGCGACCCCACGGCCGGGCTGGTCGTGATCGGCGTCACCGGCACGGCCGGCAAGACCTCCACGGCGTACCTGGTGGAGTCCGGGCTGCGGGCGGCCGGCCACGTCACCGGCCTGGTCGGCACCGTCGAGACCCGGCTCGGCGACCTCGTGGTCGACAGCGTGCGGACGACGCCGGAGGCCACCGACCTGCACGCGCTGCTGGCGGCGGCCCGCGAGCGCGGCGTCACGGCGGTCGTGATGGAGGTCTCCAGCCACGCCCTGGCGATGGGCCGCGTCGGCGGCGTGCGCTTCGACGTGGGCGGCTACACCAACTTCGGCCAGGACCATCTGGATTTCCACGCCGACCGCGACGACTACTTCGCCGCCAAGGCCAAGCTCTTCGACGGCCGATGCCGGGTCGAGATCCTCAACGCCGACGACCCGGCCCTGGCGCCGCTGCGCAAGCCGGCGACGGTGACCTACTCGGCGGCCGGGTCGCCCGACGCCACCTGGTGGGCCGCCGACATCACCACCGACGGGTACGCGCAGCGCTTCGTCGCGCACGGCCCGGGCGAGGTCGCCGTGCCGGCCGGCGTGGCGCTCCCCGGCCGGCACAACGTCGCCAACGCCCTGCTCGCCGTCGCCAGCCTGGTCGCGGTGGGCGTCGAGCCGGCCACCGCCGCCGACGGCGTCGCGGCCTGCCGCGGCGTGCCGGGCCGGCTGGAGGTGGTCGACGCGCCGGGGCCGGTGCTCGGCGTGGTGGACTACGCGCACAAGCCGGACGCGATCGTCGCGGCGCTGCGCGCGCTGCGCGAGCAGGCCCGCGACCGCGGCGGCCGGCTGATCTGCGTGATCGGCGCGGGCGGCGACCGCGACACCGGCAAGCGGCCGGCCATGGGTGCCGCCGCGGCGGAGGGTGCCGACCTGGTGCTGGTCACGGACGACAACCCGCGCACCGAGGATCCGGCCGCCATCCGCGCACAGGTGCGGGCCGGGGCCGTGGGGCCGGCCGAGGTCGCGGAGGTGCCGGGCCGGCGGGCCGCGATCGACGAGGCCGTCCGGCGGGCCGCCCCCGGCGACGTGGTGGCGGTGCTCGGCAAGGGGCACGAGCGAGGACAGGAGGTGGCCGGCGTGATCCACCCGTTCGACGACCGGGTCGAGCTCGCGGCGGCGTTGCGGGCCCGCTTCGACCACCTGGTGGGCCAGGCATGATCGAGATCACGCTCGGTGAGGTCGCGGCCGCCGTCGGTGGCCGGCTGGACGGCGCCGACCCAGCGGCCACGGTGACCGGCACCGTGGAGTACGACTCCCGCAAGGTCACCCCCGGCGGGCTCTTCGTGGCGTTCCGGGGCGAGAAGGTGGACGGGCACGACTTCGCCGCCGGCGCCGTCGCGGCCGGGGCCGTCGCGGTGCTCGGGTCCCGGCCCGTCGCCGGGGTGCCGATGGTGCTCGTGGACGACCCGCTCGGCGCGATGGCCGGGCTCGCCCGCGAGGTGGCGGCGCGGTTGCCCGACCTGTGCGTGATCGGGCTCACCGGCTCCTCCGGCAAGACCACCACCAAGGACATGGTCGCCCAGCTCGTCACCGGGCTCGGCCCCACCGTGGCGCCGGCCGGGTCGTTCAACAACGAGCTGGGCCACCCGTACACGGTCATGCGGGCCGACCGGCAGACCCGGTTCCTGGTGCTCGAGATGGGAGCGCGGGGGATCGGCCACATCCGCTACCTGGCGGACATCGCCCGGCCCCGGGTCGGCGTGGTGCTCAACGTCGGCGTGGCCCACATCGGCGAGTTCGGCTCGGTCGACAACATCGCCGTCGCGAAGGGCGAGCTGGCCGAGGCCGTGCCGCCGGACGGGGTGGTGGTCCTCAACGCCGACGACCCGCGCGTGCGGGCGATGGCGACGCGGACGCGGGCCCGGGTGGTGCTCGTCGGCGAGGCGCCGGACGCGGACGTGCGCGCGGTCGACGTCACGCTCGACGAGCGCGGGCGGGCCGCGTACACGTTGCGGGTGGCCCGTGGCAGCGTGCCGGTGCGGCTCCAGGTGCCCGGCCGGCACCAGGTGGCCAACAGCCTCGCCGCCGCCGCGGTGGCCCGCGAGGTCGGGATGCCGCTGCGTGACCTCGGCGACGCGCTCGGTGAGCTCAAGCTCGTCTCCGGCCGCCGGATGGACGTCTTCGACCGGCCCGACGGAGTCACGGTCATCGACGACTCCTACAACGCCAACCCGGCGTCGACCGCCGCCGCCCTGCGGGCCCTGGTCAGCATGGGCGAGGGACGGCGTACCGTCGCGGTGCTCGGCTACCTCGCCGAGCTGGGCGAGTTCGAACGGTCGGGCCACGAGGAGGTCGGGCGGCTCGCCGCGGAGCTGGGCGTCGACCGGCTGGTCGTCGTGGGCGACGCGGCGGCGCCGATCCACGACGGCGCGGCGGCCCATCCGGGCTGGGAAGGTAGGTCGGTGGTGGTGAGCGACCAGGCGGCCGCGATCGCGGCGCTCCGGAGCGAGCTGCGGCCGGGTGACGTGGTGCTGGTGAAGGGTTCCCGGTACCGCACCTGGGACGTGGCGGACGCGTTGCGCGCAGACGGGCTCGCGGAGTGAGGGCGGTCATCGTCGCGGCGGCGGTGGCGTTCCTCGTCTCGCTGTTCGGCACCCCGCTCGCGATCAAGGTGTTCACCCGGCTCAAGGCCGGCCAGCCGATCCGCGCCGACGGCCCGCAGATGCACATGGGCAAGAAGGGCACGCCGACGATGGGCGGCGTGGTCTTCATCGTGGCCACCGTCATCGCGTACGTCGCGGGGCACGTCGCCCTCACCACGCTGCCGGACCAGCAGATCTTCCAGGTCGGCCCGACGATCACCGCGCTGGTGCTGCTCGGCCTGATGGTGTTCTCCGGGGCCGTCGGCTTCCTCGACGACTTCCTCAAGGTGCGCCGCAAGCACAGCGGCGGCCTCAACAAGCGCGGCAAGCTCCTCGGCCAGCTCCTGGTCGGCGCCACGTTCGGCATCGTGGCGCTCTACTTCCCGAGCACGATGCTCGACACGACCGGCAGCCGGACCAACACGGAGACGGTCGGCAGCACCGCGGTCTCGTTCATCCGCGAGGTCAGCTGGCTGGAGATCGGCAAGGTCGGCTCGGTGATCCTCTTCGTCTTCGTCGTGCTCGCCGCGACGAACGGCGTCAACCTCACCGACGGCCTCGACGGCCTGGCCACCGGCGCGTCCACGATGGTGCTCGGCGCGTACGCCCTGATCGCGTTCTGGCAGTACCGGCACTGGTGCGCGGACCCCAGCTACTTCAAGCCGGGCTCCGACACGTACTGCTACGCCGTGCGCGACCCGCTGGAGATCGCCCTGATCGCCGGGGCGGCGGCCGGCGCGTGCGTCGGGTTCCTCTGGTGGAACACCTCGCCGGCGCGGATCTTCATGGGAGACACGGGTGCGCTGGGTCTCGGCGGTCTGATCGCCGGCATGGCGATGTCCACCCGCACCGTGCTGCTCCTGCCGATCATCGGCGGGCTCTTCGTGATCATCACGATGTCCGTGGTGATCCAGATCATCTCGTTCCGCACCACCGGCAAGCGCGTCTTCCGGATGTCGCCGCTCCAGCACCACTTCGAGCTGGCGGGCTGGAGCGAGGTCAACATCGTGGTCCGGTTCTGGATCATCGCCGGCATCGGCGTCGCCATGGGTCTGGGCCTCTTCTACAGCGACTTCCTCGCCGCGACCGGCTGACCCGCCCACGCTCGCCGCTCGTTCCGCGAGGAAAGGCGCCGTTAGGAAGGGCCCCTTCCTAACGGCTAGCCGTTAGGAAGGGGCCCTTCCCATCGCGGCCTTCCTGGGAACGACACGCCGGGGCGTTGTCCGCGGGCACGGCGCGGCGAGCGTCGATGATGGGCCGGTGGGGGAGGAACCTAAGCCGGCGAGCGGGGCCGTGCCGCGCCGCTCGCTCTTCGACGGCGGCGCCGCCGCGCTGCGCGGGCTCCTCGCGCGTCCGCTGGCGTCGTACTATCTGCTGCTTTCCAGCTCCGGGCTGCTGCTCGTCATCGGCCTGACGATGGTGTTCTCGGCGACCGGGGTGCGTGCCTACGCCGCCGACGGCAACGCGTTCGCCGTGCTCGCCAAGCAGGCGACGTTCGCGCTGATCGGGCTGGTCTGCTTCTGGGTGTGCCAGCGGCTGCCGGCGGGCACGTTCCGGGCCCTCGCCAAGTGGGTCCTGATCGCCGCGCTCGCGCTGCTGCTCTTCCTCAACGCCCTGCTCGCCCTCGCCGCGATCCGGAACGTAGAACAGATCCAGCTCGGCCCGGTCTACGCCCACCTGCTCTGGCTCTACATCGGCCCGTTCCAGATCCAGCCGTCCGAGTTCGCCAAGATCGGGCTGGTGCTCTGGGGTGCCGACGTGATCGCCCGCAAGGGTGCGGCGCTGGGCTACTGGCGGGAGCTGGCGATGCCGCTGTTCCCGGTGGTCGCGCTCCTGTTCGTCCTCGTCGGCTACAACGACCTCGGCACCATGCTGATCCTGCTGGCGATCGTGGTCGGGCTGCTCTGGGCCGCCGGCGTGCGCATGCGGATCTTCGCCGCGCTCTCCGCGGTCGGCCTCGCCGGCATCGGCCTGCTGATCGCCGCCGCGTCCCGGGGCGGCGGCTCGGACGGCTCGGACGGGGGCAACTACCGGTTCGAGCGGCTCACGGTCTTCCTGAACCCGCCGAAGAACTGCGCGGAGGAGCTCTGCTACCAGGGCATCCAGGCGCGGTACGCGATCGACAACGGTGGCTGGTTCGGGGTGGGCCTCGGGCAGAGCCGGCTCAAGTGGGGCTGGGTACCCGCCGCCGACAACGACTTCATCTTCGCCATCATCGCCGAGGAGCTGGGCGTGATCGGCTGCACGGTGGTGCTGGCGCTCTTCGGCGTCTTCGCGTACACCGGGCTGCGCATCGCCCGGCGGGTCGACGACCCGTTCCGCCGGCTCGTCGCCGCCGGCCTGACCACCTGGCTGGTGAGCCAGGCGTTGATCAACATCGGCGGGGTGGTCGGCCTCATCCCCATCACCGGCGTACCGCTACCGTTCATCTCCGACGGAGGCAGCGCGCTCGTGGTGACCCTGGCCGCGGTCGGGATTCTCGCGTCCTTCGCGCGGGCCGAGCCCGACGCGACGCGAGCTCTCCATGCCCGCCCCCCGGCGCGCTGGGTACGACTACTCTGGGCCCCGCTGCCCCCGTTGCCACCGGCACCGGTGGCCAGCCGCCCGCCGGCCTCCGCCGGAGGGCGCGCCGCGCGTCCCCGCGCCGGCGTCGGGAGCGAGAGGAGACGGTGATGGGTCCGCTGCGGTCGGTCGTGCTCGCCGGGGGAGGCACGGGCGGGCACATCTACCCGCTGCTCGCCTTCGCCGACTGCCTGCGCCGGCACGACCCGCAGGTGCGCATCACCTGCGTCGGCACCCCCAAGGGCCTGGAGAACGAGCTGATCCCGCCGCACGGCTACGACCTGCGCCAGATCCCGGCCTACCAGCTGCCGCGCTCGTTCAACATGGCGTTGCTGCGCACCCCCGACCGCATGGTCACCGCGGCGCGCGCCGCCGGCAAGGTGATCGACGAGGTCGGCGCCGAGGTCGTGGTCGGCTTCGGGGGGTACGTCTCGGTGCCCGCCTACCTGGCCGCCTGGCGCCGCGAGCTGCCGATCGTGATCCACGAGGTGAACGTGCCGCCGGGCGTGGCCAACCGGATGGGCATGAAGTTCACCAAGCACGTGGCGGTCGGCTTCCCGCACCAGACCCAGCAGGCCGAGTCCCTGCGCGACGCCCGTGTCGTCGGCGTGCCGCTGCGCGCCTCGATCGCCCATCTGGACCGGCGCGCCGCGGCGCCGGCCGCCCGGGCCCGCTTCGGCCTCCGGCCCGACCTGCCGACCCTGTTCGTCTCCGGCGGCTCGCAGGGTGCCCGCTCGATCAACCTGGCCGTCGCCGGGGCCGCCAAGGAGCTGGCCCGGGCCGGCATCCAGGTGCTGCACGTGATCGGCGCGCGCAACGAACCGGTCTCGGTGCCCTCCGACCTCCCGGTGCCGTACGTGACCGTGCCGTACCTTTCCGAGATGGAGCTGGGGTACGCGGCCGCCGACCTGATGCTGGGCCGGGGCGGGGCGATGACCGTCGCCGAGGTGGCCGCCGTGGGGCTGCCCGCCGTCTACGTGCCGTACCCGCACAGCAACCAGGAGCAGAAGCGCAACGCGCTGCCGGTCGTCGAGGCCGGCGGCGGTCTGCTCGTCGACGACGGCGAGCTGACCCCGGCGTGGATCGAGAGCAGCGTCATCCCCCTGCTGCGCGACCCGCACCGGCTCGCCGCGATGGGTGCCGCCGCCGCGTCGTACGGCCGGCGCGACGGCGACGAGGCACTGCTCGACTTCGTGTACGAGGCGGCGACCCGCTGAGCGGACCAGGCGACTGAGGAGAGGCAGGCAGGCACGGTGGCAGCGTTGGACATCGCGGCGTTCACGCCGGCGGGGACCCTGACGGCCGAGGAGCTCGGCACGGTGCACCTGATCGGCGTCGGCGGCGTCGGCATGAGCGGCCTGGCCCGGCTCCTGCTGACCCGGGGCATCCCCACCACCGGCAGCGAGCTGCGCGAGTGGCCCGCCCTCGCCGGCCTGCGGGCCCTCGGCGGCACCATCCACATGCGGCACGTCCCGGAGAACCTCGACGGCGTCGACACGGTCGTCTACTCCACCGCGATCCCGCAGGACCACCTGGAGCTGGTGGAGGCCCGCCGGCGCGGGCTGCGCGTCCTGCACCGGTCCGAGGCGCTGGCCGCCGCGATGACCGGCCGGCGCACGGTCGCGGTCGCCGGCACGCACGGCAAGACGACCACCACGTCGATGGCCACGCTCATCCTCCAGCACGCGGGCCTCGACCCGTCGTTCGTGATCGGCGGCGAGATCTCCGAGGTCGGGTCCAACGCCCACCACGGCAGCGGCGACCTCTTCGTGGCCGAGGCCGACGAGAGCGACCGCTCGTTCCTGCTCTACCGGCCGTTCGTGTCGATCATCACGAACGTCGACGCCGACCACCTCAACACGTACGGCGACCTCGCCGGCCTGGAGGCCGCCTTCCTGGAGTACGCGCGGCTGACCGACCCGGCCGGCTTCGTGGTGCTCTGCGCCGACAACGAGGGCACCCGCCGGCTCGCCGCCACGCTGCGCAGCGAGGGCCGCCGCGTCTTCACCTACGGCGTGGCGGACGACGCCGACCTGCGGCTGCGCGACATCTCCTCGTCGGTGCTCGGCGTGCACTACCGGGCCACGCTGCACGGCGAGGACGTCGGCGACGTGCGGCTGCCGGTGCCGGGCGGGCACTTCGGGCTCAACAGCGCTGCGGCGATCCTGGCCGCGGTCGAGCTCGGGGTGGCGCTGCCGGTGGCGGTCGAGGCGCTGGCCGGGTTCCCGGGCGTCCGGCGCCGCTTCGAGCGCAAGGGCGTCGCCAACGGGGTCGTCGTCTACGACGAGTACGCGTACCACCCGGTCTCGGTGACCGCCGCCCTGGAGACGCTCCGCGAGGTGGCCGCCGGTGGCCGCCTGATCGTGGTCTTCCAGCCGTACCGCGTCTACCGCACCCGCGACATGGAGGCCGAGCTGGCCACCGCCCTCGCCCTCGCCGACGAGGCGGTGGTGCTGGAGGTCTTCGGCCCTGGCGAGACCCGCGGCCCGGGGGAGGGCGGGGTGGCGCTGACGGCGGCCATCGACCTCCCGGCCGACCGCAAGGTCTTCGTGCCCGACTGGGACGCGGTCCCGGGCGAGGTGGTCCGCCGGGCCCGCCCGGGCGACCTGGTGGTGACGATGGGTGCGCCGCCCAGCTCGCTGCTCGGCGACGAGCTGCTCGCCGCCCTGTCGGCGGCCGACCCGGCGACCGCCGCCGGCTCCGCGGCCGG
>Ga0164243_10014894_pt1 | contig 10793 bp, 4 predicted proteins | sample OricompcompostOP_FD_108781 | JGI IMG/M metagenome (GOLD analysis project Ga0164243, IMG submission 108781) | Organic Plus compost microbial communities from Emeryville, California, USA - Original compost - Organic plus compost (OP) | ecosystem: Engineered > Solid waste > Mixed feedstock >...
GGGGTGGACGGCCTCAGGCTCGACGCCATTCCCTATCTTGTCGAGCGCGACGGCACGAACAACGAGAACCTGCCCGAGACGCATGAGATCCTGAAGAAGATCCGCCGGGCGCTGGACGAGAAATATCCCGACCGGATGCTGCTTGCCGAGGCCAACCAGTGGCCCGAGGACACGCGTCCCTATTTCGGCGAGGGCGATGAGTGCCATATGGCATTCCACTTCCCTTTGATGCCGCGCATCTACATGGCGCTGGCGCAGGAGGACCGGCACCCGATCTCAGACATCATGCGGCAGACGCCGGAAATCCCCGACACCTGCCAATGGGCGATCTTCCTGCGCAACCACGACGAGCTGACCCTTGAAATGGTGACCGACCGCGAGCGCGATTATCTCTGGCGCACCTATGCGGAGGATGTGCGCGCGCGCATCAATCTCGGTATCCGCAGGCGGCTCGCGCCTCTCATGCAGAACGACCGGCGCAAGATCGAGCTAATGAACGCGCTGCTCTTCTCCATGCCCGGAACCCCGGTCGTCTACTACGGCGACGAGCTTGGCATGGGCGACAACATCTATCTTGGCGACCGGGACGGCGTTCGCACACCCATGCAGTGGTCGCCCGATCGTAATGGTGGCTTCTCGCGCGGCAACCCGCAGGTGCTCTACCTGCCGCCCATCATGGATCCGGTTTACGGCTACCAGACGATCAATGTGGAGGCGCAGGAAGCCGACCCTTCCTCGCTGCTCAACTGGGTGCGGCGCATGATCGGCGTACGCAAGCAGCATTCCGCTTTCGGGCGTGGCGACTTCACCATGCTCTTTCCGCGCAACCGGCGCATCCTCGCCTATACGCGCAGCGACGCAAACGAAACGATACTCTGCGTTGCCAATCTCTCGCGCTCGCCCCAAGCGGTGGAGCTCGATCTGTCGAAATACCGCGGCTGCGTGCCCATCGAACTGGTCAGCCAATCGCCGTTCCCGCCCATCGGCGACCTGCCATACATGCTCACGCTGACGGGTTACGGAACCTTCTGGTTCGTGCTCGCGAGCGAGGCACAGGCGCCCGACTGGCACAGCAACGTGCCCGAGCCGCTGCCGGAATTCATTACGCTCACCGTGATGGGCGGCCACATCGAGCGGGCGCTGGAGGGGCGCGAACGGCGGCAGCTCGAACAGGATGTGCTGCCGCAATTCATGCTCCGGCAGCGCTGGTACGGCGCCAAAGGTGAAGCGATACGCTCCACCGGGATACGGGAGATCGCCAGGCTGGGGAATGAAGCAGGGCTGCTGACACTTGTGGATGTCGATCTCTCCATCTCCGGCCGGCAGCAATATCTCCTGCCGCTCACCCTGATCTGGGGTGAGGAGAACGTGCAGTTCGGCGCGCCGAAGCTTTCCGTCACGCTGGCGCGCGTGCGCAAGGGCGCGCAGCTCGGGGCGCTGACCGACGGCGCCTATGATGACCGCTTCGCCGCCGAACTGATGAGGCTGATGCAGGAGAACCGGGAAATCGAGGTGGCCGGCGGACGTCTGCGGTTCTACGGGACCGAGCAGCTTGCGGCCATGGGCTTCGAGGAGGCGCCGATCCCGCTTGCCGGCGAGCAGAGCAATGTTTCGGTCGCTTTCGACCGGCAGGCGCTCCTCAAGATTTTTCGCCGGTTGCGGCCGGGCGACCAGCCTGAAGTCGAGGTGGCGCGGTTCCTGACCGAAGAGGCCGGGTTCAAGAACACGCCGGCCTTCCTGGGAGCCGTGGAATATGAGGAGCAGGACGGGGAGAAAACGGTTCTCGCCAGCGTCTCCGGCTTCGTCGAAAACCAGGGCGATGCCTGGAGCGTTTTCGTGCACGCGTTGGAGCGGCAGATCGAGGACGAGATCCTTGCGCCGCCTGCGTCCGCCGGTGCGGTACCGGCGGAGGGCGCGACGGCACAGTTCCTTTATCCGCTCGACCTGCTCCGTCAGCTGGGCGAGCGGACCGGCGAGATGCATTCCGCGCTCGCTATCGACACCGAGCTTGACGCATTCCGATGCGAACCGATCCGCCGTTCGGACATTGCGAGCTGGGTCAAGGATGTGAAGCAGCAAGCCGCCTCCGCACGCGAAGGACTGGAGCGCAACAAAGAGCGCCTTCCCGCTGCCGCTATAGAGAGCGTCGAGCGGCTCCTGTCGTTGAGGCAGGAGATCGACAGGCGGCTTGCTGCGCTCGCGAAGATCGTGCCTTCCGGCAAGAAATCGCGCATCCATGGCGATTATCACCTGGGCCAGGTGCTCGTCTCCAAGCAGGATCTCTACATCATCGACTTCGAGGGTGAGCCGCGGCGCAGCCTGGAGGAACGCCGGGGTAAGAGCTCTCCGCTTCGAGACGTGGCGGGGATGCTGCGCTCCTTCGACTATGCGGCATGGACGGCAGTGCGTCAGGTGGCCGCGCGTCTGCCGGATCAAACACGCGACAGCGGCGCGCTCGTGCGCCAGTGGCGCGAGCGCATGAGCGAGGAGTTCCTGGAAGGATATCTTGCAGCGGCTGAAGGTGCGCAGAACCAGCCCGCCGACAAGGGAGCGTGGCAGGCTTTGCTTGAACTTTTCCTGCTGCAGAAGGGTTTCTACGAGATCAACTACGAACTCTCAAACCGTCCGGACTGGGTCGGTATACCGGTCCAGGGCGTGCTCGACCTGATCGAGAGGAGAAGCGTATGAACGTGGCAGCCGAGGCGGCTCCCTGGAGGCTCGACGACCCACATGCAATCGGTGCGCTGGTGGCGGGCCGGCACGGGGACCCGTTCTCGGTGCTCGGACCGCACCAAACGCCGGCCGGTGTCGTGCTGCGCGTGCTGCGCCCCGAGGCCGACACAGCGGAAGCAATCGACCCCGATACCGGCGGGAGCCTGGGCAAGATGCTCAGGCGACATGCGCGGGGCTTCTTCGAGGGCTTGATCTCGAAGGAGCGGACGGTTCCGCGCTACCGGATCCGCTTCACGCGGGAGGGCGACACGTGGGAGGAGGAGGACCCCTACCGCTTCCCAAGCACCTTCGGCGAGCTCGACCTTTATCTCCTGGGAGAAGGCCGCCACGAGCGGCTCTATGAAAAGCTTGGCGCGCACCCGATGACCTGCGATGGCGTCGCGGGAACCCGCTTCGCCGTCTGGGCCCCCAATGCGAGTCGCGTCAGCGTCGTCGGCAATTTCAACGGCTGGGACGGGCGCCGCCACCAGATGCGGCTTCATCCGGGCGTTGGCATTTGGGAGATATTCGTGCCCGACGTGCGCACAGGGGAGCTCTATAAATACGAGATCATCGGCCGCAACGGTGAACTGTTACCACCCAAGGCCGATCCTGTGGGTTTCCGGGCAGAGGTGCCGCCGGCAACCGCGTCGATCGTCAACGGACTGCCTCGTATGGAATGGGGCGATGGCGAATGGATCGAACATCGCATCGGGCGTAACGATCGGAGGGCGCCGATCTCCATCTATGAGGTGCATCTCGGCTCCTGGCGGCGGCGCGAGGACGGCGGCTATCTCACCTATGACGAACTCGCCGACCAGCTGATCCCCTACGTGAAGGACATGGGCTTCACCCATATCGAGTGCATGCCGGTCAGCGAGCATCCGTTCTCCGGTTCGTGGGGCTACCAGCCGGTGGGCCTCTATGCGCCGACCAGCCGCTTCGGCACGCCGGAGGACTTCGCCCGCTTCGTCGACCGCTGTCATCAGGAGGGGCTCGGCGTCATCATCGATTGGGTGCCGGCGCATTTCCCGTCAGATGCGCATGGCCTCGCCCGCTTCGACGGCACGGCGCTCTACGAGCATGCCGACCCGCGGCTCGGCTTCCATCGAGACTGGAATACGCTGATCTACAATTTCGGCCGGCGCGAGGTGGCGAATTTCCTCACCGCCAACGCGCTCTTCTGGCTCGACCAATACCATGTGGACGGGTTGCGGGTCGATGCCGTCGCGTCGATGCTCTATCTCGACTACAGCCGTGAGCCAGGCGGCTGGGTCCCCAATATCCACGGCGGCAACGAAAACCTGGAGGCGATCGCCTTCCTTCGGGAGACAAACACCGCGCTCTTCGGCGCCCATCCAGGCGCCACCTCGATTGCCGAGGAATCGACAGCCTTTTCGGGCGTCTCTCGGCCCGTCTATGCCGGAGGCCTGGGCTTCGGCTTCAAGTGGAACATGGGCTGGATGCACGACACGCTGGACTACATGCAGCAAGAGCCGATCCACCGCCGCTATCACCATGACCGCATGACCTTCGGCCTGATCTATGCCTTCTCCGAGAACTTCATCCTGCCGCTCAGCCATGATGAGGTGGTGCACGGGAAGGGTTCCCTGATCGGCCGCATGCCCGGCGACCGCTGGCAGAAATTCGCGAATCTGCGTGCCTATTTCACCTTCATGTGGACCCATCCCGGCAAGAAGCTGCTCTTCATGGGCGGCGAATTCGGCCAGGAGCGCGAGTGGAACCATGACTGGCAGCTCGATTGGCATCATCTCGACGATCCGATGCACCGGGGCGTGAGCGATTTAATTCGCGACCTGAATTTTATTTATCGGAACGAGAAAGCCCTGCACGAGTTGGACTGCGAGCCCGACGGCTTCGAGTGGATCGATGCTTCAGACCCCAGCCTCAGTATCTACAGCTATCTTCGCAAGAATGGACGTGACGGGCGACCGATCGTGGTCGCCTGCAACTTCACACCGGTCGTGCGCGATGATTTCCGCATCGGACTGCCAATCGCCGGATCATGGCGGGAAATTCTCAACAGCGACGACCACCGCTACGGCGGTTCGGGCGTCACCAATGGAACTGTGATGGCCGATGACACCCCATGGCACGGCCGCCCGGCTTCCGCGAGCGTGAGTTTGCCGCCACTCGGCACCCTCGTCCTCGCCTACGAAGCATAGCAAGGGAATGGAAGTGCGCGTAGATGTCGGCCTGCCATATCCGCTCGGTGCAACCTGGGACGGGTCGGGAGTGAACGTCGCCGTCTTTTCGGCCCATGCCGAGAAGATCGAGCTCTGCCTCTTCGACGCTCAAGGGCGGCGTGAAATCCGCCGCATTCCGCTGCCGGAATATACGCATGAGGTCTGGCACGGCTATTTTCCGGATATGCGACCGGGGCAAGTCTACGGCCTCCGTGCCCATGGCCCGTACGATCCTGCCAACGGCCACCGCTTCAATCCGAACAAGCTCTTGATCGACCCGTACGCGAAGCTGCTTCTGGGCGACATACGCTGGCACGACGCCTGCTTCGGTTATCGCGTGGGCTCACCGCGGCAGGACCTCACCATGGACCGTCGCGATTCCGCCTTTGTCATGCCGAAATGCGTGGTCACGGACACTGCAGCCACATGGGGCAACGACCTGCGTCCGCATCGGGCCTGGGAAGAGACCATCATCTATGAAGCCCATGTGAAGGGCATGACGGCCCTGAATCCGCACGTGCCGGAGCAGTTGCGCGGCACGTTCGGCGGGCTCGCCGATTCCCGCGTCATCGACTATCTCGTGAAGCTCGGCATCACCGCGATCGAGTTCCTGCCGGTTCAGGCCTTCTTCGACGACCGGTATCTCGTGGAGAAGCGCCTTACCAATTACTGGGGCTACAACACCGTCGGCTTCTTCGCACCCGCGCCGCGCTATATCTCCCCGGGCGGCGGGCTGCACGAGTTCAAGCGCATGGTGCGCAAGCTGCACGAAGCCGGCATCGAGGTGATCCTCGATGTCGTCTACAACCACACCGCCGAAGGCAACGAGATGGGCCCGACCCTCTCCTTCCGCGGGCTCGACAATGCCAGCTATTACATTCTCGGCGATGACCGGCGCTACTATTACGACACCACCGGCTGCGGGAACACGCTGAACCTGAAGCATCCCCGTGTGCTGCAGATGGTGATGGATTCGCTCCGCTATTGGGTGGAGGAATGCCATGTTGACGGCTTCCGTTTCGATCTGGCGACGGCGCTCGGCCGCGAGCGGGACAATTTCGAGCCCTCCTCGGTCTTCTTCGATACCGTGCGGCAGGATCCCGTCCTTTCGCGGGTGAAGCTGATCGCCGAACCTTGGGATCTCGGGCCGGACGGCTACCAGCTCGGCAACTTCCCGCCGGGATGGGCTGAATGGAACGGCGCCTACCGGGACTGGGTGCGCGCCTTCTGGCGCGGCGACGAGCGGACGGCACCGGACCTTGCCAGTGGGCTTCTCGGCTCGGCCGGCATGTTCGACAGCCGCGGGCGGCGGCCTTGGGCAAGCGTCAATTTCGTCACCGCCCATGACGGCTTCACGCTGGCGGACCTCTACGCCTACAACGAACGGCACAACGAGGCGAACAAGGAGGACAATCGCGACGGACACTCCGACAACCGCAGTTGGAATTGCGGTGTCGAGGGGCCGACCGACGATGAAGAGATTCGCGCTCTGCGGGCCAAGATGCGACGAAATGCGATGGCCACGCTGCTGCTCTCGCAGGGCACGCCCATGATCCTGATGGGCGACGAGATCGGCCGCACCCAGTATGGGAACAACAACGCCTATTGTCAGGACAACGAAATGAACTGGCTCTCCTGGGAGGAGCATGACCCGGAGGACGAGGCGTTTTTGCAGTTCGTGCGCCGGCTGATAAGCTATCGCCGCTCGCGCCCGCGGTTTCTGTCCAAGGATTTTCTCCATGGGCGGGTGGTCGCTGAAAAATACCGTGATGTTTCGTGGCTTCGGTCGACAGGCGAGCCCATGACCGATGAGGACTGGACCGACCCGGGGCTGAAGAGCCTCGGGCTCCTGCATTGCGATGGGCGGGGCTTTTGCATCCTGATCCTCATCAATGGTTTCCACGAGCCCCTCGAATTCAATCTGCCGCGAGAACTGGGTGCTGCCGGCTGGAAGGCGGTCATGCGCACCGACACGGGCCAATGGCCGATCTGGGAAGCGATGCGCACGCCGCACAAGCTTCAGGTGGCCGATCGGTCGATGATCGTTCTTGAAGGGCGAGTACGATGATCCGCCTGCTGCCGGAACCTCGCTGGGGCGCCCGTCTCGAGCCGAATGGGACGGCCCTGTTCCGGCTGTGGGCGCCCGCTTTGGATCGCCTCAGGCTCAGGCTGGACGAAGCCGGCGAGCAAGATATGCAGCGCGGCGAGAGCGGCTGGTTCGAGCTGGAGCTGAGCGGCCTCCCGGAAGGTACACGCTACCAGTTCGTCCTCCCCGACGGCATGGCCGTTCCCGATCCCGCCTCCCGCGCCCAGGCCGGGGATGTCCATGGGCCGAGCGTGCTTATCGGCTCTGCCTTCGATTGGCAGGCAATAGATTGGTCCGGCCGCCAGTGGGAAGAGGCCGTCATCTATGAGCTTCATCCCGGCACCTTCTCCCGCGAAGGCGGGTTCGATGGCATCCGGCGCAAGCTCGATTATCTCACGGATGTGGGCTTTACCGCGATCGAGATCATGCCCGTCTCGCAATTTTCCGGCGCCCGCGGCTGGGGCTATGACGGCGTGCTGCCCTATTGTCCGCACTCCGCCTATGGCGGTGTCGCCAGCCTGAAGCAGCTTGTGGACGCAGCGCACGAGCGCGGGCTGATGATGATCCTCGACGTCGTCTACAACCACTTCGGCCCGGACGGGAACTATTTGAGCCTGTATGCTCCCCAGTTCTTCGATCCCGAAAGGCAGACCCCTTGGGGCCCCGCCATCCGCTTCGAGGAGCCGGCGGTGCGCGATTTCTTCCTCGATAATCCCATCTACTGGCTGGAGGAATTCCGCTTCGATGGGCTGCGGTTCGATGCCATCGACCAGATCAAGGATTTGAGCGAGAAGCCCATCCTTGAGGAGATGGCGCGGAATATCCGCGAGCATTTTGCGGGCCGCCAGATCCATCTGATGACCGAGGACGAGCGCAACATCGTCGCGCTCCATCCGCGCGACAAGAAGAACCGCCCCGTCTTTTTCACCGCCGAGTGGAACGACGATTTCCACCATGCCGCTCATTGCATCGCCACGAACGAGGATGTTGGCTATTACGAGGCCTTCGCGGACGATCCGGCGGGGCACCTCGCGCGGGCGCTTTCAGAAGGATTCTGCTATCAAGGCGAGCCTTACGCGCCGCGCGAAGGCAAGCCGCGCGGTGTGCCGAGCGCCGGCCAGCCGCCCACAGCCTTTGTCGACTTCCTTCAGAACCACGACCAGATCGGCAACCGCGCCTTTGGCGAGCGGTTCACCGCGCTCGCCGACGAAGAGACGGTCGAGCTTCTCACCGCCGTGCTCCTGCTCAACCCGCAGATCCCCCTCGTTTTCATGGGCGAAGAGTTCGGCGAGACCAATCCGTTCCTTTTCTTCACCGACTTCCACGGCGATCTCGCCAAGGCGGTGCGGGAGGGCAGGCGGCGCGAATTCGCGGATTTCAGCCATTTCAGCAATGAGGAGGCAGAACGCATCCCCGATCCCAATGCGATCTCCACTTTCGAGGCTTCGATGCTCGACTGGAACCGCGTCGAGACAGTATCCGGCCGCCGGCGCATTGATCTCTTCCGCCGGCTGCTGCAGGTCCGGCGCGCGCACATCATTCCCCATCTTTCGGCCATGAGATCGATGCAGGGGCAGGCGCAGCGACTGGGAGAACTGGCTTTCTCCGTGCGCTGGAAATTGGGCGAACACACCCTTTGCATGGTGGCCAATTTCGCCGCCATCGATGTGGCGGTTGGGGAGGATTTCGACAGTTTCCGGGAGGTCTACGAGAGCAGGGAAGGCGTCCTGGCAGAGCTTGAGAAAGGGAATCTCCCTGCCCGGAGCGTGTCGGTGCTCGTTGATGGCAAGCGGGGAGCCAATCCATGACGGAAAAGCTCGACCGGCTGGCCGCCGCCCACGGCATCGTTCGTTCCTACAGGGCGCTGGACGGAACGATCTCACGCGCTTCGGACGACGCGGTCCGCGCCATTCTGAAAATCCTGGGCGTCGAAGAGGGACAGGGCGACCTTTCGCCCGATCTGCCCGGCGAATGGCCCCCACCTCCGAAGGCGGCCGAAGGCGCGGCCTGCTTCCTCCCCGAATTCCTGCACCATGGCCGGGGATGGGGCATCACCTGTCAGCTCTATGGTCTCCGCTCGGCCAGGAATTGGGGCATCGGCGATTTCGAGGACCTTGCGCGGCTTGGCGAAATGGCTGGCCGGATGGGCGCCGACTTCCTGGGCGTCAACCCGCTCCATGCGCTGTTCCTCGCCGAGCCGCAAAAGGCGAGCCCGTTCTCGCCAAGCGATCGCAACTTCTTGAATCCTCTTTATATCGCGGTCGACCAGGTCGAAGGATTTGACGCGACATCGGAGCTGGATGGAAGCGCGCTCGCGCCCCTCAGGGGTGGCGATCTCGTCGACTACAAGGCGGTCGCGGACCATAAGCTGCGCGTGTTGCGCAGCATCCATCAGCGTATGTGCGGATCGGACCGGGAGATGCTCGACCGTTTCCGCGAAGCTGGCGGTGAGCCGCTACGCCGCTACGCCCTCTTCGAGGCGATCAGCCTTAAGATGGTGCGGCGCGGTATCGGTACCGGCTGGCATGCATGGCCGGAGGAGTACCGGAACCCGGAGAGCGAGGCCGTCGCGCAATTCGCGCGTGAGCATCAGGAGGAGATGGAGTTTCAAATCTGGCTGCAATGGATCGCTGACCGGCAGCTCGGCCGCGCTGCGGAGCGACTGCGCGCCGCCGGCATGCGCATCGGGCTTTATCTCGACCTCGCAGTCGGCACCGCGCCGGATGGGGCAGCCACCTGGAGCGATCGCACGCTCACCGTCGTCGGCGTGGAGGTCGGCGCCCCGCCTGACATGTTCAATCCGGAGGGCCAAAGCTGGGGGCTCGCGCCGCTATCCCCATCCGCGATCGCGGAGCGAGAATTCAAGCCGGTGCGCCGGTCGTATGAGACGATCCTACGACACGCAGGAGCGCTGCGCATCGACCACGCGATGAGCCTCTACCGGTTGTTCTGGATACCCACAGGCTTTCCGGCAGGGCAGGGCGCCTACGTGCTCTATCCCATGCCGGAGGTCATGCGCATGCTTGCGGAAGCCTCGCAGGCTTCCAGGGCCCTGATCATCGGGGAAGATCTCGGCGTGGTGCCGGAAGGATTCCGCGACGAGATGGACCGTGCCAACCTGCTCGGCTACCGCATCTTCTATTTCGAGCGGAACGATCATGGCTTCATCTCTCCCGAGCACTGGCCGCGTTCAGCGCTTGCGTGCGTCGGCAGCCATGACACCAACACGCTCGCCGGCTGGTGGACGGGCAGCGATATCGATCTGCGCGAACAGATCGGCCTTTTCGATGCCGAAGCTGCGCGCAAGGAGCGCGAGCGGCGGCGCTGGGAAAAAAGCCAGGCGATCGAGGTGCTGCGGAGCCGCGGCCACCATGATGTGGGCGAGGAATTCGGTGAATCCGCAGCAGCCGGCATCCACCGCCTCGTCGCAAGCGCGCCGTCCCGGCTCTTCGCGGCGCAGATGGAGGACCTGCTAGGGCTCACCGATCAGCCGAACATTCCGGGCACGGTCGACGAGCACCCGAACTGGAGGCGAAAGCTCCCCGTCCCGATCGAAGAGCTGGAAAGCTCGCCGATCCTGCGCGCGGTCATCGATGCGATCCGCGAGGAAAGGCCGCGCTCATGACAATACCGCGCGCCACCTACCGGCTGCAGTTCCGCGAGGGCATGACCTTCGAACGGGCGGCGGAAATCGTGCCCTACCTTGCCGATCTCGGGATCAGTCACCTCTATGCCTCGCCGATCTTCGCTGCCGCTCCGGGTTCGACCCACGGCTACGACGTGGCCGA
>Ga0164243_10014895_pt1 | contig 10792 bp, 6 predicted proteins | sample OricompcompostOP_FD_108781 | JGI IMG/M metagenome (GOLD analysis project Ga0164243, IMG submission 108781) | Organic Plus compost microbial communities from Emeryville, California, USA - Original compost - Organic plus compost (OP) | ecosystem: Engineered > Solid waste > Mixed feedstock >...
CACCCTTTCGACGCCGGGTGCGGGCAGTTCGTGGCTGGGCGCGCAGTTCCTCGCGCCCCTGGGGGCGTTTCGCAGCGGCCCGTTGACAGCACTCCGCCCCTGCCGGCGGGCGCGCCGCCGCCCGCCCTGGCTGCGGGCAGTTCGTGGCTGGTCGCGCAGTTCCCCGCGCCCCTTGAGGGTGTTTTCGGTGCGGCCGGCGGTATGGGCCCCGCGTCGGGGGAGCACGCCGGCCGGTGCGGGTCGTCCGTGGCTGGGCGCGCAGTTCCTCGCGCCCCTGGGGGCGTTTCGCAGCGGCCCGTTGACAGCACTCCGCCCCTGCCGGCGGGCGCGCAGTTCCCCGCGGCCCTGGGGGTGTTTTCGGCGCGGCCGTTTACAGGAGTGACGGCACCCTTGGTGATGCCACCTGGCGGGCCGCCCTGTCCAGGGCGCTGGCGAGGAGGGCGAGGTCCGTGGGGCCGTTGCCCAGCTCGCGGACCTGACGCCGTGCCGGCGGATCACCCATCCGGTGCCATTCCAGCGGCACCACCGTCGGCCGCAGCGTCGCCGTCCGCGGGATCCGCCCCGTCACCCGGCCTCCCTGGAACTCCGTCCCCCGCCCGTCCGGCAGGACCAGCCGCCCCCGCCCCGGCGCCGGATCGTCAGGCCCCCGCCCCGCGACCACCGCGTCCAGCGCCACCCGCAGCGACGCCTGCTTCACCGGCTCGGACTGCGCCGTCCGCGGACACGGCGCGGTCGCGGTGACCAGGTGCACCCCCAGCCGCTCACCGTCCCGCGCCACCGCCTCCAGCGCCCGCATCACCGACCCCGCGGCCGGCCGCCCCGGCGCGCCGAGCGCGGGGGAGACCAGCTGGTCGAGGTCGTCCACGACGACCACGAGCCGAGGCAGCGCAGGCGCCGCCTGCGTCTTCCTCCGGTCCGCGCCCGGCCGCAGCCGCACCGTCGCACTGGGCGGCGAGTCGAGATCCCCGTTCCCGCCGGTCCCGCCGCCCCCGGCGGTCCGCTGCGCCACCATCCGGTCCGCCAGCTCCCGCCCCGTGTGCCACTCGGCGAAGTCCGACCGCCCCAGCAGCTCCGCCCGCCGCTTCAGCTCGGCGCTCAGCGACTGCGCGAACTCCCGCATCCGCACCGGGTCGTCGGCGCTCAGATGGGTGGAGACATGCGGCACGTCCGTGCACACCCGCAGGCCCTCACCGGCCCCGGAGCGCCCGTCGACCAGGACGATCCCCAGCCGGTCCGGCCGCTCGGCCGCGGCCAGCGAGGCGACGACCGCCCGCAGCAGCTCCGTACGGCCGCTGCCCGACGGGCCCTCCACCAGCAGGTGCGGCCCGTCGGCGGCGAGATCGGCGGTGACCGGCCCGCGTGGACCGGCTCCCAGGACGGCGGTCGCACGACCGCCGAGCGCACCCGTGTCGTCGGCCGCGTCGGCCCAGCGGGCCATCAGCGACGCCGGCGTGGCCCGGGCCAGGCCCAGTTCGTCGAGGAGCCGCGCCGACGGAGGCAGCGGCGCCGACACGCGCGGGTGCGGCCCGGCCGCGGGCCCGTCGGGCCGCAACGGCGCGAGCGCCCGCGCGAACCGCTCCGCCCAGGCCGCGGACACCGCGTCCACGGCGGCGAGCGTGCCGTGCCCGACCGGGCCCGGCGGGGAGCCGTCGCCGGTCCGCGCCACCCGCAGCAGCCGCAGCGCGGTCGCCACGTCCCCGCTGAGCAGCGCGACCGCCCCGCAGTCACGGAACGCGGGCGCCACCGCGCAGGCCGCCTCGTACGTCTCCGTCACCGGGGACGCGGGCGAGGCGGCGGGCGTCTCGGCGAGGCACAGCAGATGGACGCCGGCGCGCGGCCCCTCGACCGCCAGCCGCGCCACGGCGTCCCGCACGTCGGCGCCGCCCGGGTCGCCGTCCACCACGACCACCGTGTACGGCCCGGCGCCGTCCGGGGCGCCCGCGTGGTCGTGGTCGGCGAGGCGGCGCAGCAGTTCGTCGGCGCGGGCCGCGGCCTGCTCCCGGTCGTGGGCGAGGAGCAGCCGGCAGTCCTGGCCGTGCCCGGGCCGCAGATGCGGCAGCCAGCCCAGCCAGGACCACTCGGCGGTGCGCTCGTCCGACGGACGGGACGGGTCCGCGGCGATCAGGACGATCTCCAGCGTGTCGGGGGAGTGCAGCGCGGCGAGCTGGGCGAGCGCCGCGCGGGCCAGCCCGGCCAGCCGCTCGCGCGGTCCGGCCAGCCCCAGCGCGCCGACCTCACGCAGCCCCACGGTCACGGGGACGACGGGCAGCAGCCCGGAGCCGTCCGGCGCGGGCCGGTCGGCTGTGCCGAGCCGCACCGCGAGCGCCTCGGGGTGGTCAGGGCCGCGCTCCCACAGCCGGGGGCCGGGACCGAGCGCGGTCAGCAGCAGGGTGGCCGGGTCCGGCCAGGTCTCGGGCTGGGCGGGGCCGGCGGGCGCGGGGGCGTACGCCGCTGCCCGCGACGGGTCGTCGAGGAGGGCGGCATCGGCGTCCCGTTCGGTCCGCCCGCCGGTGAGCCGCCGCGCCCAGGCGCCGATCCCGCCCCGCCTGCGCGCCCGCGCCGGCTCGGGGACGTCGGTGCCCCGTACGGGGGTGCCCTTGCGGGTGCCGTCGGGGGCGTCGGAGGTCTGCGCGGCGGTGGCGTCGGCGTACCGCCCGTCACGGGCGTCGCCGGTGGTACGTCCGGTGGGGCCGACGGGCGGTGTCCCGGGGTGCGCGGTGGGCGCCTCGTCCCGCGTCTGGCCGTGCACGGGGCCGGCGTACAGACCGTGTGCCGGCCCCCGGCCCGCGTGCGTCTCGTCGGCCGGGGCGGGCCGGGACACCCGCCGCCCCTGGGGCATCCGGGGCACGTCACCCTGGGCGGCGATCCGTACGGCGCGCTGCCCGGGCGCCCCGTCGCCGCGCCGCTCGGCCGCCGGGGGGCCGCTCTGCTCCGGCACATGGGAGATGGGGCCCGACGGAGGAGCCTCGGCGCGGCCGGGCGTGGCCCGGTCCGCGGAGCCGTAGGCGTGGTGGGTCGGGGCGCGCGGTCCCTCGGGGGCGCTGAGGGGACCTCCTGGCGCTCGCACGGCGTCGCGGGCGGCCTCCCCCGTGCGCGGCCCCGGCACCCGTACGTGCCCCTCGCCGTCCGGGGTGGTCGCCGTACGGGCGGACGGGCCCTCCGCCGGGGTCAGCCGCAGGGCGGACTCGCCGATGCGCAGCAGCGCGCCCGGGGTGAGCCGGACCGGGCGGGCGCCGACGGGGCGGCCGTCCAGCGTGGTGCCGTTGGTGGAGCCGAGGTCGGCGACCGAGACGCGGCCGTCCGCGCCGACCGTCACCGCGCAGTGCAGCCGGGAGACGTCCGGGTCGTCCAGCGGCACGTCGGCGTCGGCCGAGCGTCCTATGCGGATCTCCCCGCCGTGCAGCAGATGCACCCCGCCCGCGTCGGGCCCGGCGACCACGTGCAGCCGGGTGGGGGCGGTGTCCAGCTCCGGGTGCGGCTCGGGCTCGCCCGGGGCGCCCACCGCCAGCACCGCGCCGTCGATCAGCGGCGGCTCGCCCAGCGTGCAGCGCTGGGCGTCGAGACGCTGGTCACCCGCGTACAGCACGGGCGCGCCCGTGGAGCCGGAGGAGTCGCCGCCGGAGACCGCCGAGGCGAGCGCGGAGGCGACCGCGGCGAGAGCCGTGCCCGCGGGCGCCGTGACCAGCACGTCGCAGCTCACGGCCCGCTCCCGGACGGGGGAGGTGGGGCCCAGCGGGTCTACGACGGTCAGCCGGATCTGCATCGCCGTCAGCGGTCCCTTCTGCGCGGGCGCCCGCGACACCGGAGGGACGAAGCCACCCCGCGGTCCCCCTCCGCGGACGTCCCCCACCGCCACACGCGCACGGTACGGCCAGTACTGCCCGCATCCTCGCACCTGTCACGGACAGTGCGCCCGCCTCCGGGCATCAAATGATCTTGATTGGTCGGCTCTGCCCGTAAAAATGCCTGACCAGTGATGCACGGATGATCGTTCCGCGCCGACTTGAGATCGGTCACGTCCGGCCCGCGGCAACCAACGGACAGAGTCGGGCGTCTTTCCGGCAGACTCCGCACACGCGGAGTCCGCGGACAATTCAGCGGAACCGTCGAAACCGTCGAACAGGAACGGGACCCGGTGCGTAAGACCCAGCACAGGGCGGCGCGGAAGTCGGCCGGCCGGTATCCCGTGCGGCGGCACTACAGTGGGTCGGAACATTCCGCAGCAGGGTGGACCACGGTGTACGCCAGCCAGCAAGCAGCAGGGAGCGCATGACGTGCGGCCGGTAGGGAGCAAGTACCTGCTCGAGGAGCCGCTCGGACGCGGCGCCACGGGCACCGTCTGGCGTGCGCGCCAGCGGGAGACCGCGGGCGCCGAGGCGGCCGTGCCGGGCCAGCCCGGCGAGACCGTCGCGATCAAGGTCCTCAAGGAGGAGCTCGCGAGCGACGCCGATGTGGTGATGCGCTTCCTGCGGGAGCGCTCGGTGCTGCTCCGGCTGACCCATCCCAACATCGTCCGGGTCCGCGACCTGGTGGTCGAGGGCGACCTGCTGGCGCTGGTCATGGACCTCATCGACGGCCCCGACCTGCACCGCTATCTGCGGGAGAACGGCCCCCTCACCCCCGTCGCCGCGGCCCTGCTGACCGCGCAGATCGCCGACGCGCTCGGCGCCAGCCACGCCGACGGCGTGGTCCACCGCGACCTCAAGCCCGCCAACGTCCTGCTCAAGCAGCAGGGCGACGAGCTGCACCCGATGCTCACCGACTTCGGCATCGCGCGCCTCGCCGACTCCCCGGGCCTGACCCGCACCCAGGAGTTCGTCGGCACGCCGGCGTACATCGCGCCCGAGTCCGCCGAGGGCCGCCCGCAGACCTCCGCCGTCGACATCTACGGCGCAGGCATCCTGCTGTACGAGCTGGTCACCGGCCGTCCGCCGTTCTCCGGCGCGTCCGCCCTGGAGGTGCTGCACCAGCACCTGAGCGCCGAGCCGCGCCGCCCGTCCACCGTGCCCGACCCGCTGTGGACGGTCATCGAGCGCTGTCTGCGCAAGAACCCCGAGGAGCGGCCCAGCGCCGAGAACCTGGCGCGCGGTCTGCGGGTCGTCGCCGAGGGCATCGGCGTGCACGCGAACTCCGGCCAGATCTCCGCCGCGGAGAACGTCGGCGTGCTCCTCGCCCCCGACCTCGCCCCCGCGCGGGTCCCCGGCGAGCCGTCCGCCCCGGGCGCCTCCGACCCCACGCAGGTGCTGCCGCAGAACCCGAACGGCGCATACGACCCCAACGCCGCGACCAGCGTCCTGCCGCAGACCGGCCCGGCCGGCGCGGCCGGCCCCACGGCCGTGATGCCCCCGGTGCCGCCCGGACAGCCCGGCGGCGGCCCCGAGGACCCACACCCCTGGCAGAACCAGCTTCGCGCGGCCCGCGACCGCAACGAGCAGACCCAGGTCCAGTACCTGGACCCCAGCCAGGACCCGCTGCGCCGCCGCCCCCAGCGGCAGGTGTCCCGGCAGCCCCAGCAGCCGCCGCAGCACCACCCCCAGCAGCAGCCCGGCCCCGGGTACGGCTACCCGCAGCAGCCCCAGCCGCAGCAGTACGCCCCGCCGCCGGAGCGCCAGCGCCGCCAGGCGCCCCAGCCGCCGCAGCGGTACGCGCCCCCGCCGGAGCCGCAGCGGCCCGCGCGGGAGCCGCGGCAGCGCAGCGCCAACCCGATGCGCATCCCCGGCCTCGGCTGCCTCAAGGGATGCCTGTTCACGCTGCTCATCCTGTTCGTGGCGAGCTGGCTCATCTGGGAGCTGAGCCCGCTCCAGGACTGGATCGGCACGGGCAAGGGCTACTGGGACCAGCTCAGCGACTGGTTCGGCTCGATCACGGGCTGGATCGAAAACCTCGGCGGCCCCTCGGAACCCACGAACTAGGCTTGTTTGCCGCTTTGTCGACATCTGGGGGCCGATTTCCGGGTCTCCGGTGAAGGTCACCTGTCCGGACGCGTAGCTTTGGCGACAACACGCGTCGGTAGGAGCAGTCTTGGCACGGAGAATCGGCAGCCGGTACACCGCCCATCAGATCCTCGGGCGGGGCAGCGCCGGCACGGTGTGGCTGGGCGAGGGCCCCGAGGGGCCCGTCGCCATCAAGCTGCTGCGTGAGGATCTCTCCTCGGACCAGGAGCTCGTCGGCCGCTTCGTGCAGGAGCGGACGGCGCTGCTCGGTCTGGAGCATCCGCACGTGGTGTCCGTGCGGGACCTGGTCGTCGACGGCAACGACCTCGCGCTGGTCATGGACCTCGTCCGGGGCACCGACCTGCGCACCCGTCTCGACCGGGAGCGCAGGCTCGCCCCGGAGGCCGCGGTGGCGATCGCCGCGGACGTCGCGGACGGCCTGGCGGCGGCGCACGCGGCCGGGGTCGTCCACCGCGACGTCAAGCCGGAGAACGTCCTGCTGGACATGCAGGGCCCGCTCGGCCCCGGCGGCTCGCACCGCGCCCTGCTGACCGACTTCGGCGTGGCGAAACTCATCGACACCCCGCGCCGCACCCGCGCCTCGAAGATCATCGGCACGCCGGACTACCTGGCCCCGGAGATCGTCGAGGGCCTCCCGCCGCGCGCCGCCGTCGACATCTACGCCCTCGCCACGGTCCTCTACGAGCTGCTCGCGGGCTTCACCCCGTTCGGCGGCGGCCACCCGGGCGCGGTGCTGCGCCGGCACGTCACCGAGTCGGTGGTGCCGCTGCCCGGCATCCCGGACGAGCTGTGGCAGCTGCTGGTCCAGTGCCTAGCCAAGGCCCCCGCCTCCCGTCTGCGCGCCTCCGAGCTGGCCGCCCGGCTGCGGGAGCTGCTGCCCCTGCTGGCCGGGATGCCGCCGCTGGACGTGGACGAGCCGGACACCGGCGACGCCGAGGAGACCGCCGAGGAACTCTCCGGCGCCGCCCCCGCCGCCGGACAGCCGGTACGCCGCCGGGGCGCGGTCCCCCTGGTGCCGGGCGCCCGGCCCTCCGACTCCAACCGCGACACGCACACGTCGATGCGGGTCCCCGCGCCCGACGAACTGGCCGGCGGAGCCCACGGCACGGCCCGCGCCCCCCGCGCCGCAGGCGCCCCCCGCCCCGGCTCGGCCCGCAACAGAGCGGTGACACGCCGCCGCCGCCTCACCCTGGCGGTGGCGGCCACCCTCCTCACGGCAGGAGGCGTGGCCACCTGGCTGGCCACCTCGGACGACACCCCACCCCCACCCCCGGACATGGAGAACTCGGCCCCGGCGACCCCGTGAGCCGCGCCCCGTAGGGGCGCGGGGAACTGCGCGACGGGGGCCTGGGGGCGGGGCCCCGAGACCGCGCACGGGGGCGCGGGGGACTGGCGATGGGGGTCTGGGGGCGAACCTTCCAGGAACGCGAGGGAGGCTTGCGGCACCCGGCAGGCCATGGTGGGACAGCCCCTTCAGGGGCGCGGGGAACTGCGCGACGGGTGCCTGGGGGCGGGGCCCCGAAGCCGCCCACGGGGGCGCGGGGGACTGGCGATGGGGGTCTGGGGGCGAACCCTCCAGGAACGCGAGGGAGACTCGCGGCACCCGGCAGGCCACGGTGGGACAGCCCCTTCAGGGGCGCGGGGAACTGCGCGACGGAGGCCCGGGGGCGGAGCCCCCGAAGCCGCCCACAGGGGCGCGGGGAACTGCGCAAAACGGGGTCCAGGGGCGCAGCCCTTGGACGAGGGGGAGGGAGCCGGGCGCCCCCGCCCGGCATGGCCCACGACGGGAAGCCGTTACGCTGGAGGGCGTGGCAGTCGTCGACGTATCCGAAGAGCTCAAGTCCCTCTCCTCCACCATGGAGTCCATCGAGGCCGTCCTGGACCTCGACAAGATGAGGGCAGACATCGCCGTGCTCGAGGAGCAGGCGGCCGCGCCGTCCCTCTGGGACAACCCGGACGAGGCGCAGAAGATCACCAGCAAGCTGTCCCACCTCCAGGCGGAGGTCAGGAAGGCCGAGGCCCTGCGCTCGCGGATCGACGATCTCGCCGTGCTGTTCGAGATGGCCGAGGAGGAGGACGACCCGGACACCCGCGCGGAGGCCGAGTCGGAGCTCGTCTCGGTCAGGAAGGCGCTGGACGAGATGGAGGTCCGCACCCTCCTCAGCGGCGAGTACGACTCCCGTGAGGCGCTGATCAACATCCGCGCCGAGGCGGGCGGCGTGGACGCCGCCGACTTCGCCGAGAAGCTCCAGCGCATGTACCTGCGCTGGGCCGAGCAGCGGGGCTACAAGACGGAGCTGATCGAGACCTCGTACGCGGAGGAGGCCGGCATCAAGTCGACCACCTTCGCCGTGCACGCGCCGTACGCCTACGGCACCCTCTCCGTCGAGCAGGGCACCCACCGCCTGGTGCGCATCTCGCCCTTCGACAACCAGGGCCGCCGCCAGACGTCCTTCGCGGGCGTCGAGGTGCTGCCCGTCGTCGAGCAGTCCGACCACGTCGACATCGACGAGTCCGAGCTGCGCATCGACGTCTACCGTTCCTCGGGCCCCGGCGGCCAGGGCGTGAACACCACGGACTCCGCGGTCCGCATCACGCACCTCCCCACCGGCATCGTGGTCTCCTGCCAGAACGAGCGCTCGCAGATCCAGAACAAGGCCACGGCGATGAACGTCCTCCAGGCCAAGCTGCTGGAGCGGCGGCGCCAGGAGGAACAGGCCAAGATGGACGCCCTCAAGGGCGACGGCGGCAACTCCTGGGGCAACCAGATGCGTTCGTACGTGCTGCACCCGTACCAGATGGTCAAGGACCTGCGCACGGAGTTCGAGGTGGGCAACCCGGAGGCCGTGTTCAACGGCGAGATCGACGGGTTCCTCGAGGCCGGAATTCGCTGGCGCAAGCAGCAGGAGAAGTAAGACCCCTCCCGCACACCGATTTGTCGACAAGCCAACTGCCGCTGATACAGCGGCAGTTGGCTTGTCGTGTCGGGGATGTCCGGGATTTACATCACACTCACAGCTTCCGTGTGCGGCAAAGCGTGCGGAGCCGGACATCGCGTACGCAACGCCCTTGACGTTCTTTTGGAAAGTGGGAAGGGTGGCGCGTGGCATGCGCATTTCTGGGGCGCATGTGAACCGGGGGGCGTTTCACCACAGTTACCTCCGTTGATCACGGCCCCGGGCGCCGCCTCACTGACGATGAGCTACTGGGGGTAGCAACCACATGACCAAGAAGACGCGGATCCGTGTCGCTCGTATCGCGGCCGGTGCCGTGATAGCGGCCGGCGCCTCGCTCACGGCGGCCGGCGCCGCCTCCGCCCTGGAGATCGGCGTGAGCGCCGAGGCGAACGACGCGGGCCTCGGCCTGGGCGTCAGCCTGAGCGCCGACGACGAGGACCCGGGCGACGAGCCTGGCGACGACGACGAGACGGACCCGGGCTGCGGCATCGGCACGAGCCCGGACTGCCCGGAGGAGCCCGGCGAAGAGCCGTCCACCCCGGAGGAGCCCACCACCCCGGAGGAGCCCACCATCCCGGAGGAGCCCACCGAGGAGCCCACCACCCCGGGTGAGCCCACCGAGGAGCCCACCGAGGCGCCCTCCGAGTCCGCCCCCGGCGGCGGCCTCGACCCCGACGGCGGCGCCTCCCCGCAGGAGGAGGGCTCCTCCTCCCTGACCGACACCGGCGAGGAGGCCCCGGCGGCCTCGGCGCAGGGCAACGGCAAGGAGCTGGCCGAGACCGGCGCCGCCGAGACCACCTTCCTGGTGATCGGCGCCGCCACGATGATCGCCGGCGGTATCGGCTTCCGGGTGCTCCCGCGCCTGATGGCCGGCCGCGGCGGCGCCGCCGCCTGACGGTGGCCGCGCGCGTACGCACCGTACGCACGACATGACACAAGGGCCCGGAGCGCCGCCGCGCTCCGGGCCCTCGCCGTGTCTGTGGGACTTGTGGGGCTTCTGGCCGTCCTGGTCAGACGGTCTGGTGGGCGAGCAGTGCCACCGCCGCCACCAGGACCGCCAGCAGGACGATCAGGGTCATCGGGGTCAGCCCCGCGAAGAAGTTCTCCTGCTGCATCCGCTCGCGGTTCGCACGGCACACGGGGCACCGGCCCTCGCTCACGGGCGCGGCGCAGTTCGCGCACACCAGCCGGTCGTACGTCATGCGCTCGCCCTCCTCGCGCCGATCTCTGGGGTTCAACGCCCACCACCGCGTGAACGTTCCCCTTCCACTGTGCCAGGTTCCCGCGGAAGCTGCGCCGGGTCGCTCACGGAGAGGGTGGTTCATGAGGATGCGCGCCCGCGGCGCCGTTGGGGTTGCTCGCGCCCACGCGGCGGAGCCGCACATGTCACAGCCCCGCGCCCCTGGGGGTGCTGCCCTTGTCCGGCACCGGAACAAAGGGCGCATCTCTTCCACAACCCCCTCCGGTGACTGCGCTCGGCTCCCCGGGTCGCGTATGGTCACGCTCATCTACCCCCGGCTACCCGTGGTGCATCCGTGATCCGATTCGACAACGTGTCCAAGGTCTACCCCAAGCAGACCCGCCCAGCCCTCCGGGACGTCTCCCTGGAGGTCGAGAAGGGCGAGTTCGTGTTCCTCGTCGGGTCCTCCGGCTCCGGTAAGTCCACCTTCCTGCGGCTCGTCCTGCGCGAGGAACGGGCCAGCCACGGGCAGGTGCACGTCCTCGGCAAGGATCTCGCCCGCGTCTCCAACTGGAAGGTGCCGCAGATCCGGCGGCAGCTGGGGACCGTGTTCCAGGACTTCCGCCTGCTGCCGAACAAGACGGTCGGCGAGAACGTGGCCTTCGCGCAGGAGGTCATCGGCAAGTCGCGCGGCGAGATCC
>Ga0164243_10014897_pt1 | contig 10791 bp, 6 predicted proteins | sample OricompcompostOP_FD_108781 | JGI IMG/M metagenome (GOLD analysis project Ga0164243, IMG submission 108781) | Organic Plus compost microbial communities from Emeryville, California, USA - Original compost - Organic plus compost (OP) | ecosystem: Engineered > Solid waste > Mixed feedstock >...
AAGGCTGCTCGCCGTTGCGTTGTCGAACAGGTTACGCGCGAAAAGCTCGACCTTGTAATCGCTCCATTCAAGGCCGAAGCGCGCGTTCACCACTGCCGCGGCAGCCGTATAGGCCACGTTCGCCTCTGTGGCGTACTGCCTGCCCGTGTAGATCACATCACCCCGAACGAATCCCCTGACCTCGCCGCCGAGTTCGTGCTCATAGCTCGCAGAGAACGTGCCAGTATATTCGGGGTAGGCCGGCAGCATGTTGCCCACAGGGTTTAAGGTTCCGATCAGTGCCAGGCAGTCGGTGCAGCCGGTGTTCTTGATCTTGGTGCTCGCAATGCTGAACGTGCCCTCCAGCGTGAAGCCCGGCGCAACGAGAAGGGCCGCTTCCAGCTCGACGCCCTTCAGCTCTACCTTGCCGTTGCTGTTCGTAAGCTGGACGCTGCGCAGGATCTCTCCCGGAGCGGGCGTGCCGTCGGGATTGAGGTTGTTGTAGTAGGGGATGATGTTCGGGACGTGGCGATTGGTCCACATCCCATAATATGCCGCGAACAGCAGGCGCAGGCGATTGTCGAACAGCGTGCCCTTGTAGCCGATCTCGCCCATCTTGACCTTGTCCTCGGGCACGGCCTCGGCCACGCCACCGGTAGCGGCCAGAACCTGCTGCTGCGCCGTGGGAGTCAGCGTCCGGAAGATCGTGTTGAACTCGCCCGGCCGATTGCCGACCGAATAGGATGCATAGATCGAGCTGTTCGGCGTAGGCTTGTAGCTCAGGATCACTCGCGGCGAAAAGGACTTGAACGTGTCGCTGTATTGCGGGTTCGTTCCGGCCAGGGTCTGCTGGAATAGCTTGTCAATCTGGTAGCGGCCCTCGGCCGAGACGCTGAAATCCTCGGCGAAGTCCCAGTTCACCGAACCGAAAATGCCATAAGTCTTCGACGAATTGATCGTATGCGGCGTGAACAGAGAATAGCCGGTGTTCGCGTAGCCGCTGGTCAGATTGTGAGTTTCGCCGTTGTAGTAGTTTGCACCGATCATTCCCCTGATCGACTTGTCCGGCGGCGATGTCAGGCGAAGCTCGACGTATTTATCTTCATCCTGTGTGTTTCCCAGGACAAGCGAATAGTTGTAGTCGATCGGCAGTTCGGGAGAGCTATAGCTCGGATTGGGAATGCCGCGCGTGTCGGTGCCGAACACGGTCTGCAGGAAACCCCACTTGTTCTTGCCGTAGGATGCGATGCCGCTGAGCGTGAAATCACCGATCTGCCAGTCCGCCATCAGGCGAAGCTGGGTCGCGACACGTTCGAGCCCGAGATGATCGACGAAGTTTGGCCCGTAAAGCGTCGACCCATTCTGCACCGCATCATAGGCGACCGGCTCGATATAGTGGCCCCAGGTCTGGCCCGAGCGCGGCCACTTGGGCAGCTTGCCGCAGATGTACCCGACCGGCGCGCCATTGCCCGGCAGGGTGCAATTGAGCGATTCCGCACCCAGCAGCGCGTTGGCCGGGAGGCCGTCGCTGTCGTTCCAGCGGGTGCCGAAGAATCTGATGCGCAGCGTATCGGTCGGTTCGGCCAGAAGCGAAAGGCTGATCGACTTTGTCTGGCGCGCGCCCAGCCCCGTGCCCGGCCAACCGACATTCCCGTAGGCGCCGTCGGTGTCGTAATAGCGGCCCGAAAGCCGGAACGCTAACTTGCCCGGAATGATCCCACCTTCGACCGAGGCATTGGCGTCGATCGTGTTGAAGCTTTCGTATTGGATGCTCGCGCTGCCTCCCCAATCGTAGGAGGGCGCGCGCGTGATGAAGTTGATGGCGCCTGCAAAAGTCGCGCGCCCGAAAAACGCGCTCTGCGGACCCTTGATCGTCTCGATGCGCTCGATATCGGTCACGCTGCTGATGTTGCCGCCGGCCACCGGAGCGCCATCGACGAAGAGCGTGACGCTCTGACGCGTGGCGAGAGCGCTGTTGGGCACCATGCCGCGGATCACGTACTGCTTGAAGCCGCGGTCGTTTCGTCCGACTGACTGGTTCTGGAAGCGAAAGCCGGGCGTGAACTGCGCGACCTGGAAGATGTCCGTGACGCCTCGGTTCTCCAGCGCGTCCGCGGTCAGCGCGGTGATCGACAGTGGTACGTCGGTGAGGCTTTCGGTGCTCTTGCGCGCCGTAACGGTGATCTCTTCCAGCGCGACGTTCTCTTCGGCTGAATCTTCTGCTTCCTGCGCCCACACCGGCGGCGCCATTCCAGTCGCCGCCAGCAGGACGGACGTCTCCCAGAACCGAGCGCTACGTTTCCCCATGTATGTCATTACCCGCCTGCCCTCCTGTGGAGTGGTTCAACCCGCCTCTCGCGCGACGGCGCACGCTGAAACCCGCACGCCAAGCGCGGAAGCGAACTGCCCAGTTGTCATTATTTGATATATATCTATATCAAAACACATTTCGCGATGGAGTTCAAGAAAAACTTCTCATATTTTGAGATTATTTTTCCATTCTATTTCAAATTACCTAACGAACGATTCAAAAAATCGAGCTATATCGGTCGGGATCGATGATAATTTCGCGTCTTTCGCGATTTAATTAGGGTAATATTTGATTGCATCATCGACCACGTCCATTGCATGGAGCGGAACCGATGGTTTAACTTATTATCGAACTTTCAGACGAGGCCATGGATTGCTTCGCCTCCAAACAGGCCAGGCTTTTCGCCGGCATCGCCCATGAGAAAGCGCGGTCCCTTCGTGGGATCCTCGATCGTCGCCAGCAGCTTCTCGATCGTCGGCTTCAGCGGCGGCCCCATGATGGGCCCGCAATGGCCGGAAGTGATGATCTCGATCGGATAGCGCTCCATCAACTTCCGGAACGCCGCGACGCGAACCTTCTGATCGCGCGCGCGCATCCCGAAAAACGGCAGCGCCGGGCGATCGGAGCAGGCCTTCCATTGCGCGTCGGACATTTCGTGGAACATCATGCCGCAGAGATTTTCCTCGTGCGTATGCACGAAGCCGAAGCCATCGGCGGTGTAGATCAGCTTCCGCCTGGTGTCGTAGGCCCACATGGTGCCGCTGAGATCCTTCCAGACAGCATCGAGCATCACGATGTCGCGATCACCGAGCGACACTTTCTCGCCGTGCTTCAGGATCCGGATCTGCTCCAGCGGAACTTCGGGGTGAAACAGGTGGTAATCGCGCGTGTCGCCGATCGCCACGCAGCCCGGATACTTCTTGAGCAGGCGGCCCATGTTGCCGGTATGCGGAATCTCCTGATGGCTGAGGAAGACGTAGTCGAGCGGCCGACCCTGGAGCACGGCGTCGAGCTGGCCGTCGAGCGACCACCAGTGGCCAAAGTGTCCGGTGTCGAGCATCAGGGTCTTTTCCGAACCCAGGATGACGAAGGACACGCAGGGTTCGTGGCTGATCGGCCGCACTTCGCCGCGGCCGGGCCATCCCGCCGAGCTGGAGCAGCCGCCCACCCAGGCAAGGTCTGGCAGCACCATGCGCGGCAGGCCGCCCTCGACGACATAGGCCTTCTGGATCGTATCCTTGGGAAGCTCAGGCATATTGCATCCTTTCGGTGTCGGGCAGCTTGCTGGCGATCTTCAACGCTTCGACTGCCCGTTCGACATGGGCGACCACGGCCTCGCGGCCCTTGATGACGCAGCCGTGGACCGGCGCAATCATCTGCACGTCGTATTGCTTGAAGATGGAGACGAAGCGGTCGATGACCGGCTGATATTCTGCCTCGCGCATCCAGTTCATGCGGGCCACCATCTCGCGCGCGACGGTAACGGCGCTCGGCAGGCTGGCGGCTGTGTCGACGATGACGGGCGAGTTGATCGTCGGGATATGGCGCCAGCCGAAGGATTCGGACGTGAAGAGGCAGCCGGTGCTCTTCTCGAAGGCCCACTGCGTCATGAGCATCATCTTCGTGCCGGCGTCCATCCAGGTGAATTCCATGGCGCCGATCTTCTTGGTCTCTCCGTTCTTGGCGGATTCGATCGGTACCCGCCCGAGAAAGTTGCGGACCTCGAGCTCGGAGACGTGCGGATCGTTGATCCACTCGAGAACGCCGCCGGCAGTGCCATAGAGCAGCGTCGGATTGCGGCAGGTTCCGAGAACGTAACCCATGTTGCCGATGCAATCGGCCTCGTTGCGGGTGAAGTCGACATAGACGCGCCGGTTGCCGACGAGCTTGGCGACAGCCTGTTCCATCGCCGGACGCGCGATCGGCAGTCCCATCTCGAAGAAAACGACGTTGTCCTTGTCGGTGAGGACGTAGGAATTCACCGCCTCGAACCCGTCGAGGTCTTGGGGCAGCCAGCTCAGGCGCTCGGCCTTTACCACGCAGCCGACGCGATAGAGCCGCCCCGGAACGAGTTCGGTGATCATCTGATCGGCGCTGAATGCCCGGCCCGCCGTCGCTCCATTGGCGGAGCCGGGAGCAGCCTCTTTCCCGGCAGGTGCCGCAAGGCCGGGCTCGACGCCGCTTAGCACCGCCATTACCACGCCGACCCCGGCGCCTCTGAGAATATCCCTGCGATCGATATTGCTAGACATGAACCATCTCCTCGCCTCTCGGACGAACCGTCTCTTCAAGAACTTGTCAGAATTTCACGCCCAGCCGCACGCCGACGGTGCGCTTGAGCGCTGGGGTCAGCGTGATCGTCTGGTGGCTGCTGATCTGCTCGGTGGTCTGCGCGATGGCCTGGGGGGTATCGTTGTCGAACAGGTTGAGCACATATAGTTCGGCCTTGAAGCGACCGTTATCGATGCCAATCCGGGCATTCGACATCACATAGGGATCGAGCCACACCAGGTTCGTGATGTCGGCATATTCCTTGCCCTGGTAGTTGGCGTCGATCCGATAGAATATCTCGTAGTCCCCCGTGAGGGCATGACGGTAGGTCGCGCCGAGACTTGCGGTGGTTCCGGGGAAGCGGCCGACGCGCGCGCCCACGGGATTGGCGTTGCCGGTGATCTGCCGGCAAGCCGCACAAACTGTGCTGACGATCTTGGTATCGTTCCACGAGAAGGTGCCGTCGAACGTGAGGCCGCGCGTCGGCACCCACAGCAGTTCCAGCTCAACGCCCTTCGCATCGGTAGCGCCGCTGCCCAAGACCACGTTAGCCTGCGTCAGGACGCCTTCGGTGGTGGTGTAGAACAGCGCCGCCGGGTTCGGCTGCTTGGTCCACTTGGCGATGTAGAAGGCGGCTAGAACGCGCAGACTGCCGCCGAAGAACGTGCCCTTCGCGCCGACCTCGTAATTCTCCAGCTTCTGTTCGGGAACGACGCTGGGCACGTCGTATTCCGCCTGAAGCTGTTCCTGCGCATAGGCCGGAAGGCTAAGATAGCCGGAGTTAAGCGAACCGGGGCTCGACCCCCGTGAATAGGACGCGAAGAATTCGAGATCGGGCCGCGCGTGATATTGCACGATGACGCGCGGCACGAAGGATTTCGTCGTGCCCGACAGGTCCTGCCAGTTTCCGCTGATCAAGGTCTTGCGGCCGACTTCATCGTCCTGCCAGCGGCCTTCGGCCGTGACCGTCAGCTCATCGAGGATGTCGAAGCTCGCCGATCCGAAGATGCCGAAGGTCTTGGAATACTGGATCGTCGGCGGGAAACTCACCGACATCTCGCCGCTGCGGCTCAGCACGCTCTGGATGACCTGGGTGGAGTCGACGTAGCTGACGCCCAACATCGCACGAAAGCGCTTGTCGCCATCGGTCGTCAGGCGAAACTCGCCGTATTTGTCCTCGAACTTGTAGGCGGTGATCGACGGATTGTAGGTTGCCGGGTCGGTATAATACTGGCTTCCGTAATCGAAGATCTGGCCCGCCTTGTTCCGGTTGTAAGCCCCGACGAGCGACGCGGTGAGACCCCAGGGCAGCTCATAGTCCACGAGTACCTGGCTGAGCAGACCCTGGCGCCGCAGCCCATTCTTCTTCTTGATGAAGCCGCGGCCCACCGTGTATTCGGTCGCCATGTCGCGAAGCGCATCGAACACGCTGTCGGGATAGTCGGTGAGCTGAGAGATTCTATTGGCCGGCGCATCCGTTATAGCGCCGCAGAAGAAGTTCAGTGTGCCGGCGGGCGCGGCGCCGCCGTTGCAGTTGTAGTCCGACGGCTGAAGGTAGGCGAGCGCGTTCGGGCCGTCGTTCACTTCCCAGAGGCTGAGGTAGGCCCTGACTTTCAGCCTGTCGCTGGGCGTGAACAGCAGCGAGCCCGATCCCGCGATCGTCTCCTGCTTGCCTAGTCGTCCGCCGTAGCCGAAATTGCGATACTGGCCGCCGGTGTGGCGATAATCGACGGCAATGCGGCCGGCCAGCACGCCGTCGATCAGACCGCCCTGCACGCCTGCCCTGAGATTGACGTTCTTGAACGTGCCGAAGTCCGCCTCCGCATAGCCTTCGGTGTCGAAGTCGGCGATCTTGGGAAGGAAGTTGATCGCGCCCGAGAACGTCGAACGGCCGAAATAGGCGTTCTGCGGCCCCTTGAGCACTTCGACGCGCTCCAGATCGAGCATCTCCGGCACGTCGCCGCCACCCACCGGCACGCCGTTCCAGAACATGTTGACCGTGCCGAGGCCGCGCATCTGGTAGCTGTTGATGAGGCGCGATGCTGAAGAGGTGTTCTGCGGCGCTGCCTTGAAGCCGGGTGTGAAGCGGTTGAGATCGCGCCGATCCTCGATGCCCCGCATTTCCATCGTTTCACCCGACAGGGCGGTGATGGCCAGCGGCGCCTCTATGATGCTTTCATCGCGCTTGCGCGCCGTGACAATGATCTCTTCGATGGCGCCGTCGTCGGTCGCTTCCTGAGCGAGCGCGGCGCTCGCCCCCGCGATTGTGCCGACAAGCAGCGCGGTGACGCTTGCGACGGATGTTCCCAGCCCTAACGTTGACTTCTTCATCGCCCTCTCCCTCGCCCATTTGCTGCGCGGGAAGAGATTTGCGGTAGTGACCGGTAAGGCCGAGCGCGCCTGAACGCGTCTCGCCAACCAGCGCTCCGCCGACGGCGAACGCACTTGTCCTGTCATGGCCGACCCGGCGGTCGCCACGTCCGTATCGGTATTCCCTCGCATTTCCCTGGCCCCTTGCTTTCAACGATCAAGATCGTTCCGCCTGCGTGCGCAAAAGCGCTGGGTACCTCACGTTACCGCGCCGGAATTACTCCGTCCGCAGCTGTTATTTGTTATATGTTCATATCAAAACACGAGTCGGCAGAAACTGCAAGTAATTTGTTATAGTTCTATTACTATTTGCAGTCCGGTCCGTTGCGATCAGCCAAGATTTGGATCGTGTCTGACGAGCGACGCCAGGATCCCCGAGGTAGCCAGCGGCACAGCAAAGCAGAGAAACACCATCCAGAGCGGCAGCTGCAGTCCGAGCAGCCACCCTCCCATCAGCGGTCCGATGACCGATCCTCCCCGACCGATGCCGATGGCCCAGCCGATGCCCGAACTGCGAACTTCCGGGGGATACATCTGCGCGGCGAGCGAATAGAACCCACTGAAGCCGCCTTGCACCGCGCAGCCCATCAGCATGGCGACGATCAGGACCAGGGCGAGCGGCATCGGCATCGAGAAGATCAGCAGCAAAGCAGCGCCCAGCAGCATGTAGGTCCGGATCAGCCAGCCGATGTCCCTGCGGGTCGCAAGCCAGCCGATGCTCGATGCCCCGACAAAGCCGCCCAGATTGAATAGCGACCCGGCCCAGAGCGCATTGCCGGTGCTGAGGCCCGCTTCGACCGCCAGTTTAGGAATCCAGCTCGTGACGAAGTAGAGCACGCCGAAGCCGGCGAACGTGGCAAGCCACAGCAGGAACGTCGCTTTCCACAGGCCGTGCGCGAAAAGCCGGCCGATCTTCGGCGCGGCGCCCTTGCTGCGACGGGGCGGCAGGGCGCTCAACGGCGCGAGGCCCATGCGCTTCCTCAGCGCGTTGACGCGCGGCAGGGCGCCAGCCGGCTGGCGATTTTCCAGGAAATCGATCGACTCGGGCAGTCCGAAATAGGCGATCGGAAGGACTGCCGCGCTGACCAGCCCGGCCCCCACCAGCGTCGCCTGCCAGCCGAACTGCGGAATAGCCCAGATGGAAACGAGACCTGTCAGGACCGCGCCGAGGGGATAGCCGGCCTGAAACGCGCCGATCGCTATGCTGCGTTTGCCCGCGGGCGCATATTCGCTTACGAGCGCGGCGATGCTCGCAAGCAAGGTGCCGATGCCGATGCCCGTCAGCAGGCGGCAGGCGATGAATGGTCCCATCGAACCCACTATGCCGGTTCCGATCGTGCCGACGGTCATCATCACGAGCGCGGCCAGGACCACCGGCCGCCGGCCCAGTACATCGGCAATCGGCGCGATCACGATGCAACCAATCATCATGCCGGCCAGCCCGACCGAGAAGATGACGCCGAGCGCTTCGAAGCTCATCCCCCAATCCGTCGCCATCGAAGGGGCGATGAAGGAGATGATCAGCACATCCATGCCGTCGAGCGCGTTGATCAACGTGCAGGTCGCGATGACGCCGAGTTGGAGGGGCGTCCATCGGACGATCTCCGATCCGCCGAAGGCCGCCGTGTCCAGCTGCTGCGTCCCCATCGCGTTCCCCTGTCAGAGTGGAGTGCGAACTATCGCTCGCATCCGATCCCCGAACAAGCATTTTGTTATATATCTATAACTTTTACGATGACGCCAGCTGAACGGCAGCGGCTGGCGCTATTTCACCGTCCCGATTTTGGGTGATTGGGTCTTATGGAAAATCCTTATCTTTGTCGTTCTTGGCGCGGGATGCGACACTTACGTCAAGCAAGCCGGGATGATGTCCAGGTATATCTCAACGCAGGTCGGGGCTGGCAATCCCATGCAGGTCGAGACTGAGGCGATAGCGATCGGCGCGATAATCGGCGACGGTGACCAGGATAGGACTCCCGTGCAAGTTCAGTACGACTCGCTCGATTCGCAGAAGCGCCATCCTCGGTTCCAACGCCAGCGTCGCCGCGGTTTCCGCATCGGCGTGGCGTGCCGATATGGTCTGGCGCCCACCGCCCGGCGTAAGGCCAGCTTCGCGCAAGACATCCAACATCGGCTGCCGCGTCAATATTTGCTTGGTCAGGCGAACACCAAGGTCCTTAGGGACCCAGCTCGTTACGAGGCCGAGCGGCTCTCGGTCCAGATGACGGATGCGCCGCGTACGCAGCATCACACTGTCGGCTGGCCGCTCCAGCGCGTCCGCTATATGTCTGGGCGCAGGTGCTTCACTGATATCGATCACCTTCACGGGCGTGTTGCGGCCGAAGGCGATGAGCGATTCGACAGCTTGATCGACATTCGTTTCGAGAGGCACGGCCGATGTGCGGAACACTACGCGGGTTCCCACTCGACGCCTGCGTTCTACCAGGCCACTTGCAGCCAACTCATGGAGAGCGCGACGCGCCGTGATGCGCGAGACAGAATGTATCTCGACCAATTCGAGCTCGGTCGGCACGGGAGAGCCGAACGGCAGTTGCCCATGCATGATTTGATCTCGCAACTCGAGGAATATCTGATGGTACAGCGGTATCGCGTCGGTGCGAGAGATCGCCGCCGCCGTCGTGGGATCGGAGTGAGCTACAGATCGCGGCATGCTTCTTTGTGTAGCTGATCGCCAAACAAAGGGAAGTCGATGCGCCGATCGAATGGCATGGTCGTTTCGTTTGCCGAACTTCAGATGACGTTCTAGTGCCCCAGGCGCCCTATCATCCTGCAATGGCAAATGGATGGAAAGTCGGATCGGAAACTCGCCTCCTGCCGAAAGAGAGTTGCATGAATCGATGAACGAGCGGCAGCTACCAGGAGAATCCAAGGTGAAGCGGAATGACAACAAAGTCGGCGGGGATGAGGCAACGCGCCGCGCTGGGCTAGCCGTTCAGCCTGCGACGCAGCCATAAGCTGCCGCCCTCTGCATAAGCTCTTTGGTCAATTCCGATCATTTTTCTAATCTAAATGCAGCAATTCTGAGCTGGAAGGCGCCGAGAAACGGATGTGCTCGGAAGCAGGCCGGTTCCGTCGTTTACCCTGCACGGGCTCTGCCACGAGAACTCATCACGCTAGACGTTCGACAGCGACGCCAGCTTGGTCACCGATATGCCTTGGTGTCGTCCGAGATCGCTTGCCTCTTCTCAACGTTCATCGCCGCCAAATCGCAGCCGCACACCGCCGTTGAGCGTGAAGCCTTCCAAGGGCGCCCAGGCATCGACCGTCCATCGTCCATCGGGCGATCGGCTCGGCCGCAGAAGGCGATTGTGCTTGGCCTGCCGAGCGCCGAAGATATTTTCGGCGTTGAGGAGCAGCCACACCTTGTCGAGGGCGATCTCACCGAGCATGCCGACCTCGAAGTAGAGGCGTCCATGCGAGCGGCACGGATTTTCCTCCAGGGCCTGCCGGCCCGTGTAGTACACCTCGAGGCCCGTGCGCCTCTTGTCATGCTTTTCCCACAACCGGCGCGACACGCCAACCACCGTGGCGCCCGGCTCGTCGCGCTGCGCCAACACCGCCGCGCGCTCCTCGTCCGAGTATCGCCGGCGACACTCGACCGGGTGATAACCTTCACGCGCCCCATCCGCACTCTCCTTACGGAGCGCAAAAGGACACTCCTGAGAGCCGATGGCATCACGCAGCCGCACAGCGCCGGCAACACGCTTCAGGCCGGATGCTTACGTTCGGACTGAAAGCCAATCATTGCTGGGCAAATATTTGAAGGTTCAGTAAGAAAATCTGAAAGATGCACCGATTAGTCGCTTTTCCGGCGGCGCAAGGGCAATATTGTTCGATGA
>Ga0164243_10014898_pt1 | contig 10791 bp, 8 predicted proteins | sample OricompcompostOP_FD_108781 | JGI IMG/M metagenome (GOLD analysis project Ga0164243, IMG submission 108781) | Organic Plus compost microbial communities from Emeryville, California, USA - Original compost - Organic plus compost (OP) | ecosystem: Engineered > Solid waste > Mixed feedstock >...
GACGAGGGGACCGCCGGGCACCTCCAGCGCGGCATCGCGGACGACCGTAAAGGCAGGCATGGCAGCCACGACTGCACCGAAGCCGACGAGGCTTGCTATGGTGAGGATCGGCAGGACCGAGGAATTGGCCCCCGCATCGAGGCTTTCCCGGATTGCCCGCAGCCGCCGGAAATTGACCGCCAGCAGCGTCACGATGGCCGCTGCCAGCGCAATAAGAACTGCCCAAAGGCCGATCGACGATCCGACGTCGATACCCCATGGCTCCTGCTCCAGAAACGAGAAATCGACACGGGGCAAGATGATCAGTGCCATCAGGAAATTGACGACGATGACGACGAGCAGAGGCAGAATGGCAAAGAAAAAGGGCGGCAGATCGCTGGCGCGCGCACCGTGCTCGAACTCGGCCGGGTCGAAGTCGCCAGACAGCGTCGATTGTTCCCTGACTTTTTCGGTGATTTCGAGATCGCCCGTATCGTCGACATAGTTTTCGCCAGCAGCTCGCACCTTGGCTTCCGCGCGTTGCAGCCACCACATGCCGAAGGCCAGGGTAATAATGGAGGCGATGATGCCAAGTCCCGGCGCCGCAAAAGTCGTGGTTTCGAAGTAGGGCATCGGAATGGCATTGTTCGTGGACGGCGTGCCCGGCATTGCCGACATGGTGAAGGTAAAGGCGCCAAGCCCGATGGCCGCTGGCATCAGCCGTGCCGGTATGTTGGCGGCCTTGAACATTTCCCGGGCCATCGGAACCAGAACGAAGAAGGCGACAAACACGCTGACGCCGCCATAGGTGACGACTGCCGATGCGAGCACAACGGAAAGCATCGTGCGCTTTACACCAAGTTTTTCCGTCAGATATCGGGCAATGGACGTGATGGAACCACTGTCATCCATCAACTTGCCAAAAATGCCGCCAAGCAGAAAAAGCGGAAACCACCGGGCGACGAAGCCTGCGGTGCCGCCCATGAAAGTCGATGTCCAGTTGGCCAGAAGTGGTTCGCCTGAGAGAACCGCAACAAGCAGTGCAGCCACCGGCGAAAGCAGAATGACGCTCCAGCCGCGATAGGCAAACCACATGAGCAGGGCTAGTCCGAGTAGTATTCCAAGCAAACCCATGCAATCTGACCCCTCAGTCGATTTTGGAAAGAATGCCTCCGGAATTTCTTGATGAAACTACTTTAGATGAAATAATTCAAGCACTATAATTAAAATATGATATCGTAGAGATGAGAAGTCTTCCTGATCTCCGCAAAGAATGCCTATACTGTCCGCTGTTCAGTTGAGCGACTTTGCCGGTAGGCATTCAGCTGTAATGCGGATGTTCGACCGCATGGAATTCCATCTCTGCTTGGTATGAAGGCAATTGCCTGCGCGATCACAAGGCATAAAGGACCTGCATGGCGGAAGTCGTCGCAATCCCGTCTATCATGATCAATCTCGGGCTGGCTCTTCTGCTTGGTTCCGTGATCGGTCTCGAACGCCAGATCAAACAACGCCATTCCGGCCTCGTGACGCATGGTCTCGTGGCATTGGGCGCCGCGGCCTATGCTTCGCTGCCCAACGCTCTCGGGCTTGAGAACGATCTGAGAATGGGGTCGCAGGTTGTCACAGGGATCGGCTTTCTCGGCGCCGGACTGATTATCAAGGATGGTGCAAGCATCAAGGGGCTGAGTACCGCAGCCACGATATGGAGCACCGGCGCGGTTGGCGTTCTGACCGGCTACGGGATGTGGCCCCTCGCCATCGAAACGGCGTTTTTCATCGTCTGCCTCAATATTTCGCTGCCAAGGATCGCGGTGCTCGTGAACCGCTATTCCTTCGTCGAACCGGAGAACGAACAGTTTTATCTCGTGAAATTCCGGTGTCCTTCGGAAAGTGAAATTCCGGTCAGGGCGCTGCTGATCCAGACCCTCGATCTGAAGAAACTCCGCTTCCACGCGATCCGGAGTCATCACATCGAAGGAAGCAATGAGGTCGAAATAGAGGCGACGCTGTTCGCCGGCAACGAAGACGACCGGCTGGTCGAAGCGCTGGTCGCGCAGATGAGCCTGCGTTCCAGCATCACCTCAACAAGCTGGCTGAAACTGGAAGATGGCGAGTGGTGAGCAGCCCTCTGGTTTTATTGCAAGCAGGCTGTACTATTATATCAAAACATGCACATACTTTCATATTCGCAGTAACGCATCCCTTTTAACATAGAGGGGTCCGCAATGGACGTTCAGCAACTGCAGTTAATGGAACGCAAGACAGTCGAACAGAGAAAATGGAAAGGTTTTCTCGGTATCGGCGTTCTGCTTGCAGCAGGGGGAATACTCTGCCTGTTCTTGCCGGTCATCTCGGATTTTGCTGCCAGTACCATGTTCGGCCTGGTCCTGATGGTCATCGGTCTCGTCAAGATAATCCAGTCGCTCTGGATCAAGAGCTGGGCCGGCTTTGTCTGGCAGGAACTGTCCGGCGTCGTGGAGCTTATAGGCGGGATCATGATCTATCTGAACCCGCTCAAAGGTGCGCTTGCCATTACACTGCTGATTGCAATCGTTGTGTTTGTCCATGGTTTCCTTCAGCTGGCGCTTTCCTGGAAAATCAGACCGACAAGCGGCTGGTGGTGGTTTACGCTGTCGGGCCTCATCGCCTGGACCGCCAGCGCCGCTCTTGTGGCGAAGTGGCCTTTGACGCGTGACCTGCCGTCCGGATCGATTGCAGGAATCGCGCTGCTGATCGCGGGTGTCGCCTATATCGGAATAGCCTTGAGTACCCGAAATGCGTGAGTGATCGACCGATGCAGTCCCGGAGGGAGGACACGCAATTGAAGAAGTCTGTCGTTCGTCGTTCTGTTACCGCCGCCATTGTATCGATGCTATTGGCTTTGCCCCTGCAGCCCGGCCTTGCTCAGCAGGCTCCAACCGGCGCAGCGCCTCCTGTGGTTGTGCGCAAGGTGGAGTTGGCGCCCGCAAGCGCGCCACTTCGTTTCAACGGACAGGTAGAGGCAATCGAAGCCGTCGATATTCAGGCGCGGGTTACGGGTTTTCTGAAAGAAAAGGCCTTTGAACAGGGATCGGCGGTAAAGGCGGGCGATCTCCTCTTTGAAATCGAGCCGGATCAGATGCAGGCGGCGGTCATGTCGGCTCAGGCACAGGTTGCGCGTGCCGAAGCCGCCCAGAATGCCGCCCGACAAACGCTGTCGCGAACGCGAACCCTCGCCAACCGCAATACCGCTTCACAAGCCGCTCTCGATGAAGCGCAGGCTGCATTCGACATCGCCACGGCGGATGTGCAGAACGCCGAGGCAGCGCTCAACAATGCCCGGCTCAATCTCTCCTATACGCAGGTCAGAGCGCCGATCGACGGGACCATAGGACGTTCGCTTTTTACAGTCGGCAATCTCGTCGGACCGAGCATGGGGCCGCTCGCGCGCATCGTGCAGCTTGACCCCGTACGTGTCGTGTTTTCCATCCCGGACCGCGCGCTGGTCGCTATCCGACAAAAGGAGGCGGGTGGCGGAACGGTCAATCCGGGGAGTTTCAGGCTGACCCTGACGCTGGCCAATGATACGCAATATGGCGAACGCGGGACCATCCAGTTTATCGACAATGAGGTAAGCGCACAGACTGGCACCGTGGCGGTGCGTGCGCTGTTTGCCAACCCCAACCATATTCTGGTCCCGGGGCAGGTGGTTGCCGTCAGCCTGCTGGATGAGACAGTCGGTGAATTGCCGATAGTCCCCATGTCGTCCGTGTTGCAGGACCGACAGGGCAAATATGTCTATGTTCTCAACGAAGGAAACACGGTTTCCAAGCGACCCATCGTGACGGGCGCGCGCATCGACAATGGCTGGTCGGTCACCGACGGCCTCAAGTCCGGCGAAACGATTGTCGTCGAGGGCTTGCAGCGCATCGCAGACGGGCAGGCCGTATCTCCCCGTGACTCGATCCCCGGCAGTGCAGGGGTGGGGCAATGATTTCCGAAATCTTCATAAGGCGAACCCGCCTCGCAATCGTCATCTCGATCATCATTTCCATTGCCGGTGCGATTGCGATCTTTTCATTGCCTGTCCAGCAATATCCGCAGATCACACCGCCAACGGTGAATGTATCGGCCGCTTACCCCGGCGCGAGCGCGGAGGTGATCGCCGATGTTGTCGGCGGGCCTCTGGAAACGGCCATCAACGGTGTCGATGGCATGATGTATATGTCATCCACCAGTTCCAATGCTGGGCAATATTCGCTGTCCGTCACCTTTGAAGTGGGGACCGATCCCGAGCTCGCGCAGATCAATGTTCAGAACCGCGCGCAACTGGCGATCTCCCGTCTGCCAGCAGCCGTGGCACAGCAGGGCGTATCGGTCCGGTCCCGCTCACCGGATTTCGTGTTGGGCATAGCGTTCTACTCGCCGGACGACAGCCTGAACGCACTGGAAATCACCAATTTCGCCACGACCACGATTGTCGATGCGCTCGCCCGCGTGCCCGGCGTCGGTGAAGCGAGCGTTGTCGGCGCATCGGAATATTCGATGCGCGTCTGGCTCAATCCGCAACGAATGGACGCGCTCGGTATAACGGTCGACGAGGTTTCGGCGGCGATCCAGCGCCAGAATATTCAGGCGACGCTCGGTCAGGCAGGCGCGCCGCCCATGCGTGTGGGCACGGAGCTGCAATATACGCTGGTGGCCGAGGGGCGGCTTCGAGACACGGATGAATTTGGAAACATTGTCATTCGTACCGGGGCAGATGGCGCGAAAGTGTTCCTGCGCGACATCGCGCGCCTTGAGCTTGGCGCTCGCAACTATGCTTCGAGAGCAAGTTTTGCCGGTCATGAATCGGCGATGTTGCAGATCAACCAGTCGCCCGGCGCCAACGCGATCCAGACCGCGTCAGCCGTGGAAGCAGAGCTTGAGCGCCTGTCATCGAGATTTCCTGCGGGGCTGCAATATCATGTTGTCTACGATGCGACACGGTTCGTCGAGGCCAGCCTGCAACTGACGACACGAACATTGTTCGAGGCTTTCGTGATCGTGCTCGCGGTCACATTCATCTTCCTGCAGGACTGGCGGGCAACGCTGATTTCGGCGCTGGCCATACCGGTCTCGATGCTGGGCGCGGTGGCGGTGCTGTTTGCTGTCGGCTATTCGCTGAACATGATCTCGCTGCTGGCCCTCGTCCTTGCCATCGGGCTTGTGGTGGACGATGCGATCCTGGTCGTGGAAAACGTCAAGCATGTGCTGGAGGATGAGCCGGAGATTTCGGTTGTCGAAGCAACGCGCAAGGCGATGCACCAGATCACCGGGCCGATCATTTCCACCACGCTCGTCCTGCTGGCGGTGGTGACGCCGACTGCCTTTCTCGAAGGGATTGGCGGACAGCTTTACCGGCAGTTCGCAGTCACCATCTCTTCGGCTCTGGTCCTTTCTTCGTTTGTCGCCTTGACGCTCAGCCCGGCGCTTGCGGCGTTTCTGCTCAGGCATGGCGAAGGCGGTTACCGTCGCGGCCCGCTGGCGTGGTTTTCAAATTTCATGGAGAAAACCCGCAAGGGCTACGGCAAGATCGTCGGCATTCTGGTGAAGCGCTGGATTATACCGGTTGCAGGTGTGATCGCGTGTTTCGTGCTGGCCTATTTCGTCTTCGTCAATCTTCCTGCGACCTTCCTGCCTGATGAAGATCAGGGCGCGCTCTTTGTCGATATACAGCTGCCAAGCGCCGCTTCGCTCGACCGTACAAACCTGATTGTTGAGAATGTGCGCAAGGTCCTGAGCGAGACCGAAGGCGTTCAGGACGTCATAACGGTCGCGGGGTTCAGCATCCTGCAATCAACGAGCACGCCCAATAGCGCCATGGCCGTTGCAGCGCTTGCGCCATGGGCGGACCGCGAGACGAAGGCATTGCAGCTCAACAATATCGTCAACGGCTTGCGCGCGCAGTTCTCGCAGGTGCCGGGCGCAAATGTTGCGGTATTCGCGCCCCCCGCAATCGCAGGCATGGGGGCGGTTGGCGGCCTCGATTTCCGTTTGCAAGCCTTGCAGGGCCAGCCTCCGCAGGAAATAGCGCAGGTGACAGGCGCCTTGCTCGGCTACTTCAATCAGCGGCCGGAGATCGGCGGCGCCGCAACCACGTTCAACGCGAATGTCCCGCAGATCTATGTCGATGTCGACCGTTCCCGCGCCGAAGCCCTTGGCCTCAGCGTATCGGATATTTATGCCTCTATCGGTGCGAATTTCGGCTCGCGCTATGTCAATGATTTCACGCTGAACGGACGGGTGTTTCAGGTCAATCTGCAGGCCGATTCCGACTTCCGCGCCCACAGCGAGGATATTCTCAAACTCCATGTCAGGAACCGCAGCGGAGCCATGGTGCCGCTAAGAAGTGTGGTGTCACTGACCACGGTGCTGGCACCGTTCGTCATCACCCGATACAATCTTTCGGCTTCGGCGCAGGTGAATGCCGTAACCGCTCCGGGTTGGAGCAGCGGACAGGCCATGGCGGCGATGGAGCAGGTTGCTTCGGAAACCTTGCCGGAAGGCTATGGCTATGAATGGTCTGGATTGTCCTTCCAGGAAAGAAGGAGCAGCGGTCAGGAGGCAATCGTCTTCGCGCTTGCGTTTCTTTTCGCCTATCTTTTCCTTGTCGCCCAATATGAAAGCTGGGCCTTGCCCGCAATCGTCATCCTGTCATTGGGCGCGGCGCTGCTGGGCGCTGTCGCGGGTCTCACATTCTTCGGGCTGCAGAACAGTCTCTATGTGCAGATCGCGATGGTGTTGCTGATCGGGCTTGCCGCAAAAAACGCGATCCTGATTGTGGAATTCGCCAAGGAGCAGCGCGAGGCCGGTCTGACAGCCGGGGAGGCAGCCCGTGCCGGTGCCGAACAGCGTTTTCGTGCGGTCATGATGACAGCCGTTTCCTTCATCCTCGGCATTCTGCCTCTCATCCTTTCGTCTGGTGCCGGGGCAGGCGCAAGACAGGCCGTAGGCGTTACTATCTTCGGCGGGATGGTCGCCGCGACCACTCTGGGATTGCTTCTCACCCCCGGTCTCTATTTCGTTATTCAGCGTCTGGCCGAGTATCTGCCGGAGCGCTTGGGCAGGCGGTCTGAGGAGAAAAAGGTTTCAGCTTCGGAAACCGTGCAAGAGTGAAATTTCCGGCAGACGCCTCTCCTTTATTGCGATAGCGGGAACCCGATAGAAAACGAGAGCACGACCATGAAAGTGAGACAATTCTTACAGATAGCGCTGATCGCGGGCAGCTTCGGGCTTTCCCATGGCGCGAGCGCTGAGGGCAGGACGGAATCTGAAAGGAACCTCGAAGCTTTTCCGGCAGCGGCGTCCGGTTCCTACCGCTATGTCATCCATCTTCCGCCGCTTGAGAATGAGCACGATGCCAAAGTGGAAATCATCGCGGGCCGCAACGCAACCGTGGACTGCAATATCAGCTGGTTCGGCGGAAGTTTGACACCGGGCACCGTTGAGGGCTGGGGCTTCGACTATTTCACCCTCGCGGCAAGCGACCGCATGTCGGGCACGCTGATGGCTTGCCCGGAAGGCAGCAAGCGGACTGATTTCGTGCCTGTGCGCGGCGAGAATTTCATGCTTCGCTATAATAGCCGTCTCCCGATTGTCATCTATGCGAAAGACGGCTTTGAAATCCGCTACAGAATCTGGAAGCCGTCTGACGAAACGCACAATGCAAAGCGGGGATAGCAGTCTTTCTATACCCGCCTTGAATGATGGGACGATGCTTATTGACTGAAGTTTCGCCCGTCGCCGCGTTTTGCAAAGCGCAGGACGATGAAACCGGCAAGCCCGGCAACAAGCGAACCGATCAATATCCCGATCTTCGCTTCGTTCTGCAGCAGCACATCATCGAAGGCGAGCAGCGAGATAAACAGGCTCATCGTGAAGCCTATGCCGCACAAAAGCGTGGTCCCCAGCATCTGTGCCCAGCTTGCACCGGCCGGCAGGCCTACGGTTCCGCTTTTTACGAGCAGGAGCACAGCGCCGAAAATGCCGACGAGCTTGCCGATTGCCAGACCGGCGGCGACGCCCATCGTCACCGGCGCAACGAGTGCTTCCATGCCGAGGCCGGAAAAGCTGACACCGGCATTGGCGAAGCCGAATATGGGGACGATGATGAACGAAACCGGCTTGATCAGGCTATGCTCAAGCAGGTGTAGCGGGCTTTCCGAGATGGACGATTCCGGCTTGGCGGGCGTGCGCTTGATCGGAATGGTCAGCGCCAGCAGAACACCTGCAATCGTCGCGTGAACACCGGAGCGGTAGGTGAAGAACCAAAGGAGGAGGCCCAGCAGCAAGTAAGGCGTCAGACGCTTCACGCCCGTGAGGTTCAAGGCCAGAAGGGCGACGACGACTGCTGCGGCCAGCCCCAGATTCATCAACGAGACGCCGGACGTATAAAACAGCCCGATGATAATCACTGCGCCAAGATCGTCGATGATGGCAAGGGCGGCGAGAAAAACCTTCAGCGATGTCGGCACCCGTGGTCCGAGCAACGAAATAACGCCAAGCGCAAATGCGATATCGGTCGCAGCCGGGATGGCCCAACCGTGAGAAGCGCCGCTGTTGAGATTGAAGGCAAGATAGACCAGGGCCGGCACCGCCATGCCAGCCGCTGCGGCGGCTCCCGGCAGAATCCGGCGCGGCCATGACGAAAGGTGACCGTCGACCATCTCGCGCTTGATCTCCAGACCGACCATCAGGAAGAACACCGCCATCAGCGCATCATTAACCCAATGCTGGACTGAAAGGGGGCCCAGATAGGCATGAAGAGCGCTGAAATAGGCTTCGGCAAATTGCGAATTGGCCACCAGCAGCGCGGCTATAGCTGAAGCTATGAGCAGCAAGCCGCCTGACGACTCGCTGTCGAGAAAATTGCGTATAGTATTTTGAATGCGACCAGCCATGGCAGCTCCCTGATAGAAACGGTTAAAAACAGTCTCCGTATTCAGGGCAGTCCCTGGGCGCACGCAGCACACGCCATAAGGGCAAGATAGTCACAAATTCCGTAGGTTCAAGTCATGGCCGCATCATCATTGGAGCCATTCTAGAGTGACAGGCGCAAACCGGATTTGTTGTATCTCAAAGAAGACGGGAAATTCTGTCCGATATTCCATTCAATCGATGATGCGGGGCGGGCAGTCTTTGCTGCCCGCCCCGCGCTGATCCCTGATGTGGGATTACTGGTTGATTTCAGGCTCGACCAGCTTCTTCAGCTTCTCAAGGGATTCCTGCCAGCCGAGATAGCACGCTTCAGCCGGGATGATATCGGGCACGCCCTGCTGTTCGATATTGATTTCCGTCCCGACCGAAACGGCTTTCAGCGTGATCGTGACTTTCATTTCACCCGGCAGGTTCGGATCGTCGAAACTGTCCGTATAGACAAGCTTTTCCCCCGGAACGAGTTCAACATAAGTGCCGCCGAAAGAATGGCTCTGGCCTGTCGTGAAGTTCCGGAACGACATTTTGTGCTTGCCGCCGACCTTTGCGTCCATCTCATGGACGGTGCAGATAAAGCCGTAAGGCGGCAACCAGCTTGCCATCGCGTCCGGCTCGACGAATGCGCGATAGACCTTTTCCGGCTTGGCGGCGAATACACGGTGCAGACGAATAGTGCTGGGCATGGTTTCCTCCATTTTTCGCTTTTCAGTTCAGTGGGCGGTGGCGGGATGTTTGAAGAGCAGGCTTATATATCGCTTGAGATGGTCGATGCTTTCGATCGCTCGCTGCGGGTCGCCACTTGCCTTGGCGATGATGAACGCACCCTGGATCACGGCCTGGGTATGAAGGGCGAGGCTTTCGGCGGTGAAATCACCGGCAACCGCATAGCGTTCCATCGCGGCTGCTATATCGGGGACAAGCGTGTCCGCATGGCTTGAAATACTGGCCCAGCAGGCATCCCGGATAACGGAATTGGTCTCATAGACCTCCTGCGTCATGGTGCCGACGAGGCAGGTGAAGTCAGGCAGCTCGCCTTCAATCAGCTGCTTGCGCAGCTCGACATAGGCCAGCACGCGCTCAAGCGGGTCTTCGGGAGCGTGATAGGCGGCATCGGCAAAAAGTGCACCCGTTGTTTCCGACCAATAGTTCGCGGCGGCAACGGCCAGATCTTCCTTGCTGGAGAAATGGTGAAAGAAAGCGCCTTTGGACAAGGATGCCCTTGCGCAGATGTCATCGACCGTCGTGGCCGTGTAACCCTTCGTGCGAATGACGTGCAACGCTGCATCGAGCAGGTTGGTTCGGGTCAATGGGTTCGGTTTGCGTGCCATGTTCATGCTCCTGATAGAACAATACCAACTGGTTGGTATGAAATCAAGCGGCGTTTCGTGCCTGCTTTTGTAGCGGGGAGGGTGTCCGGATGGCGCGATGACAATGATTCTGAAAGACTGTGCGCTTTCGGGGTATGGTCCGGCCTTGTGGATAAGTTTGATGTCATTGAAAAAGCCCGTAAATCGGGCGTTCCGCGGCAAAATCGAAAAATCTTATTCTTTCTTCAAGACCCTTGCTTGACACTTGTTCGAGAACCCCTTAAACGACCGCTCACACCGGACGGAAACGCCGGTGCGACGCAGCCGCAAGGTTGCCGAGAAATGCGCGGGTGTAGCTCAGTTGGTTAGAGTGCCGGCCTGTCACGCCGGAGGTCGCGGGTTCGAGCCCCGTCACTCGCGCCACTTCCTCTCAACAAATCGATAGATTGAACGTTGACACGAAAGTGGCGCCCACCGCCGTTTCACTTCTTTTCATCCAGCGCATTTCCAGCAAAAGTGCGAAGCGGTTTTGCGCAGGATAATGCGC
>Ga0164243_10014900_pt1 | contig 10790 bp, 8 predicted proteins | sample OricompcompostOP_FD_108781 | JGI IMG/M metagenome (GOLD analysis project Ga0164243, IMG submission 108781) | Organic Plus compost microbial communities from Emeryville, California, USA - Original compost - Organic plus compost (OP) | ecosystem: Engineered > Solid waste > Mixed feedstock >...
CGGGTCGAACCACTGCGCGACCCAGTTCGCGGCGCCGAAGCCGAACTGCCGCAGCAAGTAGAGATCGACGCCAGGTTGCAGCTCCGTGGAGGCCGCGGCCTGCGCGAGGAGCTCGTCGGCGAACTGCTCGTAGCGCCGCCGGTGCCGCGCGATCGCACGCTCGGCGGCGGGCGACAGCGATCGCCAGTCGTAGAGCAGCACGTACACCGAGTCCTCGCGCGACAGCAGGATCCGCACGTGCGCGACGATCGCGAGCCGCACGCGCTCCACCGGATCGGCCTCGGCGCTGGCCGCCGCTCGTACGCCCTCGATCAGACGATCGATGGCGCGCTCCATGAGCGCACTGAGGATGTCCTCCTTCGAGGGATACCGGTAGTGCAGGCTCCCCGGCAGCATGCCGGCCGCCCGCGCGATGTCCCGCAGCGACGTGGCCGCGTAGCCCTGCTCGCGGAACAGCCGCGCGGCCGCGTGGAGCACACGCTCGTCGGGAGCTCGGTCGCGCGCCGCCGCCTTGGCCATCCGACCAAGATGGTGCCCCAGCCGCCCGACGAGCTCAATCAGAATTTGGTCACCTGGCCAAATCGCGGGCCGTAGGTGCTCGGCCCCGCTCGCGCGGTGCCCCTCTGAGTCAGGGCAAGCCGCCGAGGACCGCGTGACCGACGTGCTCGACCAGCTCGTCGAGGGGCATGGTCGTGGCGACGAGAGGGAGCATCGGGATCGCGGCGGCCACCCAGATGCTGAGGAGGTTGCGCGGACCGAACGGGACGAGGCGCGTCTTGTCGAGGCGCTCGAGCGCGCCGCCGAAGTCGTCGAGCGATCGCACGTCGGGCGTGCCGAGCAGCTGCTCGTCGCGGGGCCGGGACTCGACCCACTTGCGATCGAACTTCCGCACGTAGTCGAGCGCGAGGGCGTCGTACCGTGCGAGCTCGCGGTAGCGCGCGCGATACAGCACCTGGATGAACGACAGCAGCGGCGCGACCGCGATGACCATGGCGACGACCACGAAGGTGAAGAAGCTCGGCACGAAGGCGCGCACCGAAATCCCCCGCTCGAGAGTCTGCGTCCCCCAGGCCGAAGCGAGCATCGTGGAGATCACGAGCACGAACCCCGCGAAGCCGTTGATGGGTCCCCGCAGGAACCCGAGGCCCGCCGCCTGATCGGGGTGCGTCGCGATCGTGACGAGCGGCAGTCGCGAGAGCCGCAGCACGATGTACGTCCAGAGAAGCCAGTGCCAGGCCCAGCGCAGCAGCAGGAACTGGAACAGCGGCCACGCCACCGTCACGTACCAGAGCCGGTCGAACGTGATCTCGCTCTCCTTCGCGATGCCGGCGAAGGCCCCGGTCGGAGCCACGAGCCCCCACAGGAGCGCCTGGCCCCCGAGCAAGGCGAGCGCGAACAACGCGAGCTCGATCCGGCGATCGTCACGCAAGCGCTCGGCGCGATCGAAGATCGGGTCGAGCAACGCTCGGTCGGCGAAGCCACCGTCGTAGAGCTGGTGCACGGCGCTCCGGCAGCGCCGATCCAGCATCCGTTCCGCCAGCATCAGCAGCGGGATCCCGATCAGCAGCCGCGTGTGGACCGACAGATCGAGCAAGATCGGCGGCGGACCGTGGCCGAGCGCGACCCGCAACAGCGCACCGAGCATCAGCGGCCCCCACGCGATCAGGACGAGGAGCCACGTGCGCGGGGGACCGTCCTTGGAGCGCGTGAGGTGCGCGCGCTGCAGCAGGCGCAGATACGGACCGCGCGCGATCGAGAACGGACGTGGTCCCTGGATCCCGCGTTCTAGCTCCGCGCTCATCCCGCCCTCCGGTCTCGGTCACGTCCGCTGGTCACGACGAGTGCTCGCCGTCGGCCCTGGAACCATGGTCGTCACCACCACACGGCGCAACGGCCGCTCACGCCCCCATCACGGACCACGTCGCGCGTCCTGCTCGGCGATCGATCACGGCTGCGGCGCACGCGCGGGGAGACCGCCCCGCTGAGGAACGCTCGGAGGGTTCACGCGAGCCGCGTGCGCTAGACTCACGTGCGTGTGGCATCGCCTGTCCTCCGCCGTGGCGCACCGGCCGCCGTGGCTCGCTTCCCAGGGCGCCATCGCGCTCGTGTCCTCGCTGATCGCGGTCGCCGTCGCGGTGCGCGAGGACGATCGGAGCGCGACGCGCGTGGCGATCAGCGTCGCGTGCACGGACTGCGCGCTCGTCGAGTCGCTCGCCCTCGACGTGTGGAGCGAGCAGCGCGGGCCGGGGCTGCCGCTCGACGTGGTCGTGTGGGATCGCGATCTCGCACGGCTCGCGGACGCCGGGCTCTCGTGGCAGGTGCTCGTGCCCGACATCGACGAGGCCGCGCGCGCCGAGCTGGTGCGGATCCAGACGCGCGTGCAGACGGCGGGCTGGTACGACGAGTACAAGGACTTCCGGGCGATCAGCGCGCGCCTCGAGGAGCTCGCGGCGGCGCACCCCGCGCGCGTGTCGATGCACGGCATCGGCAGCTCGCTCGACGGGCGGCCGCTGTGGGCGTTGCGCATCGGCGGCACCACGGAGGGCGCGACGCCGATGCTCGTCAACGGCACGCAGCACGCACGCGAGTGGATCTCGGCGATGGTCACGACGTGCGTCGCCGACCGCCTCGTGACGGAGTACGACACGAACCCGGCGATCCGGCAGTTCGTGGACACGACGGAGCTGTGGGTCGTCCCGGTCGCGAACCCCGATGGCTATCAGTACTCGTGGAGCACGGATCGCTACTGGCGCAAGAACCGCCGCGACGGGCACGGCGTCGACCTCAACCGCAACTTCTCGGTCGCGTGGGGCGACGCCGGCTCGAGCACTCGCAAGCGCTCGGAGGTGTATCGCGGCGAGTACGCGTTCTCCGAGCCCGAGGCGGCCGCGCTGCGCGATCTCGCCCTGCGCGAGCAGATCGCGCTGCACATCGACTTCCACTCGTACGGGCAGCTCCTGCTGTACCCGTGGGGCTACACCGCGAAGCCCGCGCCGGATCGCGACCGGTTCGCCGCGCTCGGCGACCGCATGGCGTCGGCGATGTTCGCGACGCACGGCACGCGCTACCGCCTGATGTCCAGCGTCGAGCTGTACCCGACCGGCGGCACGATGACCGACTGGGCGTACGGCGCGGCGAACGCGCTGTCGTACACGATCGAGCTGCGGCCCCGCGGCGGGCGCGGCTTCGTGCTCCCGCCCGAGGAGATCGAGCCGACGTGTGACGAGGGGCTCGCGGCCGTGCTCGCGCTCCGCGCCGCGTATAACTGAGCCGCGATGCCTCCGCGCTATTCGACCCGGCCCCTGCCCGCCACGCCGTACCTCCCCGGCGTCTCCCCTCGCGATCAGCGGCCCGCCGAGACCGAGCGGCGCGGCGCCGTGGATCTCGACGCGCTCGCGACGGACGACGACTTCCGCTACGGGCTCGATCTCTTCAACCACGGCTTCCCGTGGGAGGCGCACGAGATCTGGGAGCCGCTGTGGTTCGCCGCGCCGCGCGATCGCTCCGAGCGCGCCCTGCTCCAGGGCCTCATCCAGCTCGCCGCGGCCGCGGTGAAGGCGAGGTCCGGCAAGCTCGATCCCGCGCGCCTGCTCGTGCGCAGCGCGTGCGAGTACCTCGCCCTCGCCGACTCCGCCGTGATCGACGTCCGCGCGCTCGGGGCGGCGCTCACCGTGTGGGCCCACGACCCGGCCCAGCCACCACCGGAGCTCACGCTCCGCTGAGCTGGGGACGGAGTCGCCTTTGCCGCCTTTTCGGACGGCCCGGACGACACGTGTCCGAGCTGTCCGAACAGGTGACAAACGAGACTCCGTCCCCCGTCCGTTGCCGTTGCAGCTTCTGCGACCGGACCGCGTGAGGGGGGAGGAGGCCCGATGTTCGATCACTCCCCCAAGTCCTCGAGCCCAGGTGACGACCCACCCGACGAGTGCACTCGTCCGCGATCTGCCAGCCGGCCGCGCACGCCATCGCGCGAGCGACGGCGGCCTCCTCCTCGTCGGGTGGCCCGCAGGTCACGTCCTGCGAGGGCGTCGCCCGCGTCGCGGTCGATGACGAGTCGCGAGGACAACGAGCGCGCTCCGCGTCCACATGCGTGAAGTCACGGGCCCAGCGTACGACGAGTGCTGCGACAGCTGCGACGGCCTTGCGTGTCGCGTGGGAGCCCGCGCTAGCGTCATGACATGTCCAGCTCGCGTCGTGATCTCAGTCGCCGGGACCTGCTCCGCGGCGGTCTCGCCGCCACCGTCCTCGGCCTCGGCGCCGCGGCGTGTGGCCGCTCGACGGCCGCTCGCCCCGCCTCGCCGTCGGATCCTTCGGCGAAGAAGGCGGGGAAGAAGATCCTCATCCTCGGCGGCACCGGCTTCCTCGGGCCGAAGACCGTCGACGCCGCGCTCGCGCGCGGTCACACCGTCACGGTGTTCAACCGCGGCAAGCGCGAGAAGATCCAGCCGCTCGAGGCCGACGTCGAGCACCTGTACGGCAACCGCGATCCCGAGCTGCCTGCCGACGACGAGCGCGGGCCCGACGGCAAGCTGCTGCGTCCCGACGCGACCCCGAAGGGGCTCGAGCAGCTGAACGGCCGCACGTGGGACGTCGTGATCGACAACTCCGGCTACTACCCGCGCATGGTCGGCGCGTCCGCGCAGCTGCTCGCGCCGAACGTCGGTCGCTACATCTTCATCTCGAGCATCTCGGCGTACTCCGAGATCCCGGCCACCGGTGGCGACGAGACGGCCACGCTCGCCGAGCTCGACGACCCGACGGTCGAGACCATGGGCGACCAGTTCCAGAACTACGGCGGGCTCAAGGTCGCCTGCGAGCGCGCCGTCACCGCCGCTCTCGGCGAACGCGGGACGATCGTGCGCCCGGGCTTCATCGTCGGCCCCGGCGATCCGACCGATCGCTTCACCTACTGGCCGGTCCGCATCGCGCGCGGCGGCGAGGTGCTCGCGCCGGGCACGCCTGACGATCCGCTGCAGTGGATCGACGTGCGCGACCTCGCCGAGTGGCTCGTCATGCTCGCCGAGAACGACACCGGTGGGACGTTCAACGCGCTCGGCCCGTCCGCCCCCGCGCGCTGGGGCGACGTGCTCGATACCTGCGTCGAGGTCTCCGGCAGCGGCGCCACGCTCACCTGGGTGCCGACGGACTGGCTCGAGAAGAACGGCATGGGCGGCGACGAGAGCTTCCCGATCTGGGTGCCGGCGACCGGCGAGTCCGCGGGCTTCCATCGCTGGAGCAACGACCGCGCCGAGGCCGCCGGCCTGAGGTTCCGTCCGCTCGAGAACACGGTGAAGGACCTGCTCGCCTGGTTCCCCGAGGAGCTGAAGCGACGGATCCGGGTCACCGAGGAGCTCGTCGCGGCCGCGCGGGCCCAGGGCAAGGAGCCCAAGGTCCTCGACCCGAAGGTCCTCCGCGCCGGGCCATCGGCCGAGCGCGAGCAGCAGCTGCTCGCCGCGTTCGAGGCCAAGGCGCCCTGAACCCCGCGCCGGCGGCCGGGTCACTGCTCGTCGAACACGTACTCGTGCTGCGCGTCGCGGATGATCAACGTCCGCTTCGGACCGCTCCCCACGTGGATCACGAGGCCGTCCATGCCGGGTGCGAGCGTGACGAACGAGGTCGTGCCGTCGGGGTTCTTCGTCGTCGCGACCTCCGTCTTCCACTCGCCGAAGTCGAACACCGTCCTCGCGCCGCTCCGGCGGACCACGATCTCGCCGAGATCCTTGTTCCGGTACCTCGCGGCGAGCTTGCCGGCCTCGGCCGCGTCGGCGGGCACCGTCCACTGCGCGCGCTGCGCGGCGCGGCTGTCGAAGTAGCTCTTCGCCGCGGCGGCGAGCTCCTTGTCCGCCTCGGGCTTACCGTCGAACAGCACCTCCAGCAGCTTGCGCCGGAACGCACCGCGGATCAGGTACCCTGGCTCGCCGTTGGTCAGGATGACCGCGCCGACCCCGTGCTCGGGCAACCACATCATGTCGCTGTGGAACCCGATGAGATCACCGCCGTGGTTGACGACGGTCACCCCGTTCCGCGTGTGCACGGTCAGCCCCATGCCGTACGTCGTGTCCTTGCCGATCGCGACCTGCGGCGCCCGCCGCGCCAGCAGCGTGTCCTTCGAGATGTACTGCGTGCCGTCGGGTAGCTTGCCCTCGGCGAGCTCCATCTGTACGTACCTGAGCACGTCGTTCACGCTGCTCCACGCCCCGCCCGCCGGGCGCACCGGGATCACCGAGTCGTTGATCGCCTCGGTCGCGAGCGTCGGCTTGCCGTCGAGATCGCGGGCGTGCGGTCGGGCGAAGTTGCCGGTCTGCGCCTTGCGGAAGTCGAACGTCGTCGCCGTCATGCCGAGCGGGCCGAACACGCGCGACTGCATCGCCTGGTCGTACGCCTCGCCGAGCTCGAGCTCCGGATACGCGACGTGACCACCGATGAACCCGGCGGCCGCCGCGAGCGGATTCGAGTACTGGAACAGCTCGCCGAACGCGCTCGTCGGCTGCATCGTCCCCAGCATGTCGAGCGCCCCCTCGGGCGTCAGGTCCTCGAACTCGAGCAGCCACTCGAGATCCTGTCGCGGCATGCCCGTGCACGCGCAGATCAGGTGCTTGACGAGGACCTTGCCGGTCGTCTCCGCGTCACCGAGCTTGAACCGAGGGAGGAGGCTCGTCGCCGTGCTGTCCCACGTCAGCTTGTTCTCGTCGACGAGCTTGCCGAGCATCAGCGTCGTCAGCGCCTTGGTGTTCGACGCGATGTTGTACTTCGTGTCCCCATCGACCTTCGCCGGCTTGCCGACCTCGCGCACGCCGAAGCCACCGGAGAACACGACCTTCCCGTCCTGCACGAGGCCGAGCGACACGCCCGGGATCCCCAGCTGCTGCTGCGCGTTCTCGACGAACCTCGTCAGCTCGGCGATGCGCGCGGCGTCGAGCACGTGCGCTCGCTTACCGGCGAACGACTCGCGCTCGACGCCTTTCGGCAACAGCTGCCCGAGGATCAAGGCGACCTGCGAGCCGCGCTTCTCGGCGATCGCGTCCGCCATGTCGTAGAGGACGACCGTCCACAGGCCGTTCGCGAACCGCACCAGGGCGACCACGCCGCGCTTCTCGTCCGGCGAGGTCCGGTAGCTGTACGTCGAAACCTGGGTCCAGCCGTCCTTGTCCGCGCCCTGGGTGACCACCTCGACGGGCCAGGTCTTGTCGCGCCCATAGGCCGCCCACGCACGCTCCAGCGCTTGCTCGGCCGTGTTCGCTTCGACGTCGACCAGCGCGAGCCACGAGTCGCCCTCGGGTGCCTCGAGGATCGTCGCCGGGCCCCGGACCCTGACGCTCCACCCGGACGGCGCGATGAACGAGTTGCCGGCGACGGTCTCGTACGGCGTGTCCTCGACGAGCCGCCTGGACGAGCTCGATGCGGCCGTGGACCCGCGCGTGTCTCCGTCGATGGGGCGTGGAGCCGCCGGGTGTGATGTGGAGCTCGAGCCGCACGCCCCGAGCACGAGTGCGAGAGCAGAGAGACGCATGCCGCTACGCTAACAGACGAGCTCCGACGCTCCTCGTCGACAGCGACAGACTCTCACGTGCGACACGCGCGACAGGAGCGACAGGTGGGCACCGCGCTGCTATCAACGCCACATGAAGGCGCGCGAGCTCATGCAGAGCCCGGTCATCACGGTCCCTCCGGAGATGCCGCTCATCGACGTCCAGGAGCTGTTCGTCGAGGCGAACATCGACGGCGCGCCGGTCGTCGACGACCGCGGTGTGGTGATCGGGATCCTCACGAGCACCGACCTCTTGCGGACGCTCGATCAGGTGAGCGACGACGAGGTCGATCCCGGCCCTGACGACGTGTCGGCGGGGCTGACCACGGTGACCGCGCGGGACATGGCGACGCCCGACGTGGTGTGGGTGGCGCCCGACACGCTCGTGAGGGACGTCGCGCGCCGCATGCTGGCCGAGGGCATCCACCGCGTGCTCGTCGGCGAGAACGGCGCGCTCCAGGGCATCCTGACCGCGTTCGACCTGCTCCGCGTGATCGCGCACTGAGCCGCGGGGCGGCCGCGCGGCGTGCGCGGAATCAGTGGGCGCGGCGGGCCGCGGCGTCCGCCGACCTGCGCGCTCGCTCCGGCTCGGCCGGGGGCCGGGGCGGCTCGCGCCGCTGGTACAGCGCCTCGAGCGCCGCCCCGTACTTCGCCATCACGTTCTGGCGCTTGAGCTTGAGCGACGGCGTGAGCATGCCGTTCTCGGTGGTCAGCTCCTCGTCGGTGAGGACGAACGCGCGCGGCTTCTCGTAGCCGCGGAACTCCGCGCCGTACACCTCGAGCTCGTGCGCGATGAGCTCGTGCACCTTCGGATCGCGGGTCAGGTCGGGGCCGAGCGCGATCTCGTTACCGGCCGCCCATTTCTGAACGCACGCCGGATCGATCACGACGAGCGCGACGTTGTACGGGCGATCGCTGCCGTGGAGCATCACGGCCGAGATGTACGGCGAGAGCGCGAGCTGCTCCTCGAGCGGCGTCGGGATCACGTACTTGCCGTTCTCGAGCTTGTACTGCTCCTTGATGCGGCCCGTGATGTAGAGGTAGCCGTCCTCGTCGAGCCGGCCGAGGTCGCCGGTGCGCAGGCCTCCATCGTCGGTGAACGCCTTCGCGTTCTCCTCCGGGCGCGCGTGGTACCCCTTCATCACGTTCGGGCCGTAGACGATGATCTCGCCGACGCCCGGTGACGTGCTGTGGGCCTCGTCGATCCGGACGCTCACGCCGGGGATCGGCCGGCCCACGCTGCCGAGCTTGCGCGCGCCCGGCCAGTTCGCCGTCACGATCGGCGACGTCTCCGACAGGCCATAGCCCTCGTACACGTCGAGGCCGAGCGCGTCGATGAACCGACCGACGTCGTGCGAGAGCGTCGCGCTTCCGCTGATCACGTACCGGAGCCGCCCACCGAACTTGCGACGCACCTTGTGGAACACGAGCGCGTTCGCGAGCCCCAGCATCACGCGATCGCTGAAGCTGACGTGCTGACCGTGCCGGCGCCGGACGCTCGCCTCGAGCCCGCGGCGGAACAGCGTCTGGATCGGCTTCGGCTTGGCCGCGATCTGCGCGCGGACGCGGTCGTACATGCGGTTGAAGATCCGCGGCACCGCCACGAGGATCGTCGGCTGGATCTCCTCGAGATCCTCGACGAGCTTCTTCACGTCGCGGTTGAAGGCGGTCGACGCGCCGACGCTCACGAAGATGTGCAGCTCGATCGTCTGGCCGTAGACGTGCGCCCACGGCAGGAACGACACCGAGCGGTCGTCGGGTCCCACCGGGAACACCGACGTGCTGGCGACGACATTGGACGCCAGGTTGCGATGCGTCAGCATCACGCCCTTGGGCTTGCCCGTGGTGCCCGAGGTGTAGATGAACCCGGCGACGGAGTCGGGATCGGGATACACGACCGGCACCACGTGGGCGCGCCCGCGCCGCCGCAGGCCCGCGAACGACATCGCGTCGTCGTCCCGGCCGTCGATGGTCACGATGTGGCGCAGGCGTGGCAGCGTCCCCCGCATACCCTCGACCACGGCCCCGATCTCCGGCGTGCGCACGAACACGACGGAGGCGGCACAGTCGCGCAGGATGAACTCCCAGTCGTCGGAGCGCTGCGTCTCGTACATCGGCACGAACGTCGCGTCGAGGCCATACGTGGCATAGGCCGCCGCGGCCCACGCGGCGCTGTTGTTCGAGATGATCGCGACGCGCTCGCCGGTGCCGACGCCGAGCGCCGCGAGCCCTCCTCGCAGCTCGTCGATCCAGAGCCCGAGCTCGCGGTACGTCATCCACGACCAGCGGTCACCGACGCGCTCCCCGAACACCGGCCTCGCAGCGAACGTGTGGATGCTGCGCTCGGCGATCCGCACCAGTGACTCCGCGTGCTCGGTCATGGCGGCCTCCGTCAACGTGGCGCCGCCGGCTGGAGCGGCTCGCCGGGAGACCGCACGGGCTCCTCCTCGGCGGCGAGCGACTCCTCGACCCAGCGATACAGCATCTCGTCCTCGCGCTTCGCGTGCCTCCTGAGGAGCTCGGCGAGCTCGCGCACGGCCGGCACCCTCGCGACGTGGAGATCGGTGCCGACCGCGAGCTCGTCGGCCTTGGCGCGGATCGTCCGATGATCGGAGGCGATCAGCTCGGCCTCGGCACGATCGACATGGGCGAAGTCGGGGAGCAGCAGCTCGTCCTCGATCCGCAGGTGCTGGCTGAGCCGCTGGTCGAAGGCGCGGAACGCGTCTCGCGCGATCGCCTGGTCGCCGGTCTCGAAGGCCTGGATCAGCTGCGCGAGCGCTGTGTCCAGCTCGGCGTGCTCTTGCCGCAGGCGTGCGTGCAGGGCGCGCATCGGGGTCATGGTCATGCTCCACCACGGTGCAGCGGTCGTGCCACCGTCGCGGCCTCGCGCGTGGCTCCGGGCCACCTGCGTCGCACACGTGCTGCACCGAGCCGGCGCGCTGCGAGGCTGGATGACGCAGGCCTTCCGTCGAGCACGGCGCCGCGAACGTTCCCACGCCGAAGATGCACGCTCTGCGCACCCCGGCCGGTGGCACGTCGGTCGCACACCGAACAGCGAGGCGATCGATGATGCGTCCCTGGTGGGTTCACGCGCTTCGGGCGATCATCGTGCTGACCGCGATCGCCGAGATGCTCCGCGGCGACGTGCCGTACGGGATCTTCTGCCTCGCGGCGCTGGGGCTGACGCACGTCCCCGTGCTCGTGGCGCGCCGCGCGGCGATGCGGCCGCCCGTCGAGGTCGAGCTCGTGCTCCTGCCGATCC